>Ga0209345_10000457_pt1 | contig 52776 bp, 50 predicted proteins | sample Cruoilmetagenom7_FD_187294 | JGI IMG/M metagenome (GOLD analysis project Ga0209345, IMG submission 187294) | Oil polluted marine microbial communities from Coal Oil Point, Santa Barbara, California, USA - Sample 7 (SPAdes) (version 2) | ecosystem: Environmental > Aquatic > Marine > Oil seeps ... | reverse complement strand
GAAGCGAAGGGTGATTAAGTTCCGTGCTGGAAATGAAAAGCTCAGACTGGCTGGTGAATGGTTTTTGCATGACCAAAGCTACCAAATATTCCCGACAATGGGAATCCTCAAGTTATGCCGAGGTCTCTGAAGAACAAAAACAAAACCTTGAGCAGCAGCTTTGGAAAATCGCGAACGAGTTGCGCGGCAAAATGGGCGCGGATGAATTTCGTGACTACATTCTTGGCTTTATTTTCTACAAATACCTGTCAGAAAAGCAGCATATCTATGCCAACAAACTGTTGGAAACCGAGTCCATCAAAGATTATTCTGATGTGACCGATGAAGAAGATATCGCGGCTATTAGGGATGAATCACTTGAAAAACTGGGGTATTTTCTGCGCCCGATTGAAATGTTTGAAGCCATCACCCAGAGTGGCAACGCTGATCTGAGAAGCGAGAGCAACTTTATTCTGGAGGACCTTCAGGCGATTTTGAACGGTATTGAACAATCCACAATGGGCACTGAGAGCGAGGATGATTTCAATCAGCTTTTTGAGGACCTTGATCTCAATAGTTCAAAACTTGGCCGCACCGTAGAAGCACGAAATACACTAATCGCCAAAGTGCTTTCGCACCTCAACAAAATTGATTTTGAATTGGAGAATGCCGATTCAGATGTGTTGGGCGACGCTTATGAATATTTGATTGCGCAATTCGCTTCAGGTGCTGGCAAAAAAGCTGGAGAATTCTATACCCCCCAACAGGTTTCCAAAATCCTTTCGAAAATTGTGACACAAGACAAAACTCGCATCAAGTCGGCTTACGATCCCGCTTGTGGCTCGGGTTCGCTATTGCTTCGCATTGCTCGTGAGGCTGATGTGGGAGAATTTATCGGCCAGGAATTGAACCGGACCACCTACAATCTCGCTCGAATGAATATGATCTTGCACGACGTGCACGTCAGCCGCTTTGATATTAAGCAGGAAGACACCTTAGAGCACCCTCAGCACCTTGATCATAGCTTTGACGTGGTTGTGGCCAACCCGCCGTTTTCAGCCCAGTGGAAGGGCAAGAATAACCCTCTGAATGAAACTGATGATCGGTTTAGTCAGTATGGCGCACTAGCCCCCACCAGCAAGGCTGATTTCGCTTTTGTTCAACATATGATCTCCCAACTCAACGACAGTGGCACGATGGCGGTTGTATTACCGCATGGCGTGCTGTTCCGTGGTGCTGCCGAAGGCAAAATCCGGCAATACATCATCAAAGAACAAAACTACTTGGATGCCGTTATCGGCCTGCCTGCCAACCTATTTTATGGCACCAGCACTCCAGTTTGCATTCTGGTGTTCAAAAAATGCCGTGTGCATGATGATGATATCTTGTTTATCGACGCCAGCGCGCATTTTGACAAAGTCGGCAATCAGAACACGCTGACAGATGCGCATGTTGCTAAAATAGTTGAAACCTATGCCAAGTGCGAAAGCATCGACAAATACGCCTATGTCGCGCCACTGAGCGAGGTGGCCGAGAATGATTACAACCTCAACATCCCCCGATATGTGGATACGTTTGAGGAGGAAGAAGCAGTGGATATCGATGCCGTCGCGGCGGAATTACACGCCTTGGAAGCTGATATGAAAACCACCGATGCCACGATTGTCGGTTTTTGCAAGGAGTTGGGCATAACTGCACCAGTATGAGTATGACCAAAGAATACAGACGAATTATGCAGGGCAAAGGCTCGGCAAATGCGGATGACGCGTTTCGAGGCGGATTCACAGCAATGGGTTACATTTTTGATATTGATCTAACAGGCCAGTTTCCCGACGAGTGGAGAGACTTTAGCAAAAAGATGATCCCGGTATTTTTGGATCAAAACCCCGAAAAATCCCGGGTAGCCGCCGGGCTTGCTTGTGGAATGCTCCATACGATCTGCAAAAGTGCAAATATTGGCGATATCGTTATGTCGCCGGATCAGGATGGCAATTATCACTTCGGCGAGATATCAGGTGATTATTTTTATGATCCTACCTATGCACTTCCGCATAAACGGCCCGTTAAATGGTTCGAGCGAACTGTTGCAAGAAATGATCTCAGCGAGGGTTTGCGAAAATCTGCGGGTTCAATCGGAAGCCTCAGCAATGTCACCAAACATGCTGAAGCAATTGAACGTCTTATCAGCAATGAAGCCCTTCCGGTTCTTGTTGCCCGCGACGAAACAATAGAAGACCCTTCTGTATTTGCACTTGAAAAACACTTGGAAGAATTTCTAGTCGCCAACTGGTCGCAAACATTGTTGGGCCGAACCCACGATATTTATACTGAAGATGGCGAAATTATTGGCCAGCAATATCCATCTGACACGGGGCCAATTGATATTCTTGCGATTAGCAAAGACCGCAAAGAACTCCTTGTTGTTGAGCTCAAGAAAGGCAGGGCATGTGACAACGTGGTTGGGCAAATTCAACGTTACATGGGCTATGTGCTGAGCGAACTAGTTGAAGCCGATCAATCCGTTCGTGGTGCAATCATTGCGCTGGAACCCGATAAGAGAATTGAGCAGGCTTTGAAAGTTGCGCCGACAATAGATTTCTATCGGTATCAGGTTAGCTTTGAGCTTCTGAAAGCGGACCCAATCGCATGACACAGACACAAGAAAAAAATGTGCCAGCTTTGCGGTTTTCTGAGTTTGGTGGGGAGTGGGAAGAAAAACGGCTCGAGGAAATAAGTTCTGTTAGAACAGGTCCCTTTGGGTCAACTCTTCATGAGAAGGACTATGATAGTGAAGGGACACCAATAATTAATGTAGTAACATCTAGGGGAGCTTGCAAAACCAGAAAACCAGCCTTGAAAGCCTGAGTGACACTCTTGCAGCAGATATGGCAATGGCTGAAGCTGAATTGGCAATGCTGATCGAAGAGGCTGCGAAAAGCCAGCCATGGTATGATCCAACAACCCCAGAAACACCGGAAATCATTGAGATGACGGATAAAATCGCTTTCCTCGAAATGCATTCTAAAAATGCCGCAATCGACTATGAAAACACATTGGAGGAGATTGAATGGCAAAAAGAACAATTGTTGTGCTTTAAAAAAGAATCTGATGGCCGGTCATGTTCCAGTTTGTCGACCGACAATCTGCTGCCCGATATTGGATTGGGATCATTGTACTCGCTAGATGAAAAATTCAAATCGACAGCTTTGGATTTGATAAGTTTGCTGGTGAAAATCACACTGCAAAGCATCGTTTTCCCGCTATTCTTTCTGTGGGCGATGAAATCTGCCTTGATCAGAATCTGGAAATCAAAGCCCGAGCTGTTAGAAAAGCAATTATAATCGTCAGCACAATTCGCACCGACTATTGCCTAAATTCTACTGTGTGTTTCGTTAAGCAAATACCTTGATCTGTATGACAACGATTGAAGCGAGAATGCCAAAGAAAAAGTATTCATCCTTGATTATGTTGATTTTGAGCTGGGAATAATCCGGCGCGGCAAGAATTGCGTCATCTTTACTTTTTCCTTGCTGCAAAACTTGCAAGTCGCAACGCGCCGAAGAGCACATAAAACCACACAGTCATATTTTGATTCGTCATATTTGCAGGCTACCAACTGATCTGCCAAGAATTAGACGTTCCATACAGGATTTTGTCCCCCATATGTCTCCCAAGTCGGATTCATTTGCATGGGTAGTCACACGAATACACTGCTAAGTCATTGATATAAATGGTGCGCTCCGACGGAGAAAGTTCGAACCAGTTATCGGCTGTGTTTGACGAGCTTTCGCGTTGGGATGATGTGCTGAAAGATACCAGCATTGGGGCAAAACCACGCCCCCCGTCTCCCTAACTTCTGACCATTCCAAAATTCCTGTAATTATAACTGAGAACGCGCTGCGGAGAGATTTGCGGCTGCGTTCCTACATCCAAATTTTGCATAACATGATCCATGAACACAAAAAACCATCTGCTGGACGGTCGCCCGTTTCCGTGCGCCTGACGCCTGAAGAGCGTCTTGAGCTGGAGAAGGCTGCTGGTGGTATGTCTTTGAGTCAATACATTCGATCTCGGATATTTCTGGACGATACAGTTGAAAATCAAAACTGTAGTGAAGAACGTATTTCCCCTGCGGCTCGCCAGAAATTACTTGCACAAATCTTGTCATCATTGGGTAAATCAGGCACCGCCACCGCCCTGTCAGAACTTGCGGAACTCGCACGTCTTGGGTTGCTCCCAGATGACGCAGACATTGTACCCACTCTTGCTCAGGCGCATGACGAAGCCACAAAGCTGCGCAGTGATCTTTTACGCGCGCTTGGCCTCCGCCCTAAATCGGGGGGTAGAAAATGATTTTGAAAGGCTCTCAACGTGGCAGTGCTCAAGCACTTGCTCTGCATTTACTGAACACGTCTGATAATGATCATATTGAAGTGCATTCCGTAAATGGCTTCATGGCGGATGATGTCGAAGGTGCTTTGCAAGAAATCCACGCTATCAGCCGTGCGACAAAATGCAGGCAGTTCATGTTCTCGCTGTCTCTTTCCCCGCCACAAGATGCCGTGGTTTCAGATCAGGATTTTCTGGATGCAATCCAGCAAGCCACAGATAAACTCGGCTTGGCAGACCAACCGCATGTTGTAGTCTTTCATGAAAAGAACGCCCGCCGTCATTGCCATGTGGTGATCAGCCGGATTGATACGGATGTCATGAAGGGGATCAATTTACCCTTCTTCAAAGATCGACTTTGCGAGTTATCGCATGAATTGTATCTGACCCATGGGTGGGACATGCCAAAGGGCCATGAGGATCGGATGGAATCTGATCCGCAGAATTATTCGCTCGAAGAATATCAGGTGGCAAAGCGTGTCAAACGCGACCCGAAAGCTCTAAAAAACCTACTTCAAGATTGCTGGACGCAATCTGACAGCAAGGCCAGCTTTATTATTGCTTTGCAGGAACATGGTTTTGCTCTCTGCCGTGGAGATCGTCGTGGTTTTGTTGCGCTGGATGCGCAAGGCAACGTTTATTCTCTCAGCCGTTGGTTGGGTGTTAAATCGAAAGAACTGAAAGCGCGTCTGGGCAATCCAGATTCGCTACCAAGTGTAGACACGGCAGAACAACAATTTCATGACAACGCCCCGCGAAAAGCACAACAAACCTCCGCACAATTTGATGCCAAAACGGCAGGCCTTATCCGCCTTAAAGATCAAATGGTTACACAGCAGCGCACCGAACGGTTTCAGCTTCGTAACAAGCACCAAGAACAAAAACTTGTATGCATAAAGGGACTAAAACGCACTCAAAACGGACTAACTGGCCTATGGAACTGGGTGAAGGGCAGCCGCGCACAGCTTATTGCTACGCATCAAGCAGCATTGGATGTCCTTACCGAAAATTCGCAAATGGAAATGCTGCACCTATCAAAAGAGCAACGGGATGCACGGCGCGTTCTGCAAGGCAAAATCGTTGCCTTGCAAGGGTGGCGAGATGCGGAACTTGGACGGTCCATTCCACAGATTGAAGTTCAGGTGCAATCACCAAAACCTGATCCCGAAGAATTGCGTATTGGCGAGCGAGTGCGCGAAAACCCTGAATCCATTCTTGATGTGATCAATGACAAGAAAAGCCTTTTCACGCGCAATGATATTGTACGAGCGCTGGCGAAATACATTGCCGAACCTCATGACCGTGAGGTGGCCATTGCAACGGTTATGGATTCAGAAAGTCTGGTGCTTATCGAAGACGGTAGATCGCCAAAATACTCCACCCGCGAAATGGTAGAATTAGAGCAACGCATGCTCGCCGTCGCCAATGGATTGGCACACAACAAAGCCTATGGAGTCAGCCCCAACAATTTGAAGTCCGCAATTCAAACGCAGAACAATGCCCTGCATAAAGCCGTTGGTGCCAAACTTAGCGATGAGCAACGCCGCGCTATCACTCATGTGGTGAACAGACGACAATTAAGTGCTGTTATTGGATTAGCTGGCGCAGGAAAAAGCACCATGCTTTCTGCTGCCCGCGATGCTTGGGAAAAACAGGGCTACCGTGTAATTGGTGCCGCTCTATCAGGTAAAGCTGCCGATGGTCTACAAAATGCCTCTGGCATTCCCAGTCGGACACTGGCGTCGTATGAACTCAGTTGGAAAAATGGGCGTAATCTGCTGCAAGCAGGTGATCTGCTCGTTATCGATGAAGCAGGTATGATTGGCTCACGCCAATTGGCACGTTTCATTGAAGAAGTTCAAAAACGCCGCGCCAAACTTGTTTTAGTTGGCGACCCAGAGCAACTTCAACCGATCAATGCGGGCACGCCGTTTCGCGACATCACTGATAGGATCGGATATGCTAAACTCGAAGAAATTCGCAGGCAGACAATTGCATGGCAACGCCAAGCATCCCATGATTTAGCCAAAGGCCGCGTTACCGAGGCAATGGCTGTATATGACGCCCACGGTGCGGTTCAGATGGAAGCCACTCAAGACGATGCTATCACTGCACTGGTCGAAGGCTACATGGTTGATTGTGAACTCAACGGTTCAGAAAAATCCCGTCTCGCCCTCGCACATCGGCGCGTGGACGTGCAGGAAATAAACCACCGCATCCGCCTCGCTCGAAAATCAGCAGGGGAATTGTCCGACGGGAAATTATACAAGACCGATAGTGGTGAACTTTCATTTGCTGCGGGTGACCGCATTTTGTTCACCAAAAATGACGCAAAACTTGGTGTGAAAAACGGAATGTTGGGAACCGTTCAGACGGCAGAAACCGGGAAAATGTCGGTGTTGGTTGATTCCACGGGCGATCAAAAACCGCCCCGCCGACTTACGATTCCACTAAACCAGTACAACACCATTTCCCATGGTTATGCGACAACGATACACAAATCGCAGGGTGCTACGGTTGACAATGTATTTGTTCTGACATCGCGTTCAATGGATGTTCATCTAAAATATGTGGCGATGACGCGGCATCGACTAAACCTAAGGCTGTTTTCAGGAACGCGTGCGCATAACCGCAAACCTAACAGGCAACAGCATACGACAACTGCTCCAAATGACGTCAACCTATTTCAACCAGATCACGAAATTTCGCATTAGGTTTAAGATTGGTCGGGAAACCCGACAAAAAATTGTACCAAGTGATACTGAAGGAATGTATCGTTCCTTAACTCATTTACGAGATTGACTGCACCTTCATGACTATCAATTGCGGCTTGAAGCGCCCTGAGCAATGCAGAAAACCTGTCTGCCGGAGTTCTTTTTCCTTCCAAGAAACACAAAGCCGCTGAGTAACGTGCTTCTAAACACCCCTGCATCGCTACCAACTAATATCGCCGAAAAAGCTGGTTTTCATTTTGAGCATTTCTGTTTTTGTAGGAATAATTCTTATTCTCACATCAACTAAATTTAAACCCTTTGCCTTGCAACGCGAAATTTGTAAAGGCTGGGCCCTCTACCACGGTGTTCATCCCTTTTTCATTTTTCGCATCGTTCATGCCGGATTCAGCTCGCTGTGCGCAAGATAAGCTTGATTCCAAATCAACCCTATTAGACCACCCAGCACTAAAGCTTACCCGCAAACCATCTGAAACTTCGCCCCACTCATATTCTTCAAGAGCTTTAACAAAATCATTATAAATCACACTTAAGTCATGCAAATCCTCGGAATAAATGACAATGAAGAATGTGTCGTCGCCACAAATTCCGCACTCATATTCATCCTTAAAAAGAAACCTGTCACAAGCATTTCGAATTTCTTCTTCAAATATGTCAAGAATTTCACTTCCTACTTCCCAACCATGAACCTTGTTGATGATAGTAAGGTCATCTACATCAAGAATGAGGACGAACGGATGCTGGTACTTACTTCCTTTTTCATAGCTCTCCATAATACCGCGCGACAAAAATTCACGGCCCCTTTTCCGTCGCCTAACCCTTCCCATTTTTGGCTTGGGCTTTCGCAAACTTTTACCAGCAGACATTTTTGAACTATTGGTTTTCGTACCCAAGGTGTTTGGGGTTTCATCGGCACCATACTTTAGGGTTGGGTTTCCGGCATCTAAAATCGACGGGTAGGTTTGACTATGATACTGTTCCAATGTTTCAAAGGAATTCAGGTTGGTAGCGAGAATAAGCTCTATTAGATCGGTTGCTGCCTTATTGAGTCTTCGATTTTCAATTTGATTTTCATGATCCATATACAGCCAATACCAAAGCGACATGAAGTGTCGCTTACCAGCTCCGCCTCCTTCCTTGAGCTTTTTGACAGTGGTGTTTTTCCTTATTTCGTCCCACTGCTCTTTTGATTTGACTGTGAAAGCGGCGTACTGACTTAATTCAGAGTAGATTCTACCCCATGGTATGCATGACGCATCTTCCGCTTTATCTACAGTTGTAAAAATTTCTCTGAATTTATTGAAAACAACAAGCCTGAATTGGCCTGTCCTAGGCTCATGCATGGAGAATTCTTGCAAGTTCAACTTTCGCATACGGTCTATAACTTTTTTCTGCACTCAATGAGCTAATGGTCCCTTATAACAGGTTAAGGCTTTTGTGCAGGAGGTTGCCTAAGGTTATTTTGCAGTTTGCCGTCTTTAAAGTACTGTTCCAACGTTATGTTTCCCGTTTGTTCATTTCGCGCAACCAAAGCTGGCCCATTTAGTCTGTGGAGATTGTCGTTACTGTACCATTCTTCAAGCGTGATAACGCCTGAAATTGAGTCGACCACTACAACTGCAGGCCCGTCTAAGCGATTGAGCAAGCCAAACTCTCGCCACTCTTCTCGGACAGTTTTTCCGGAATCTGGGTGAAATTCTAGGTAGGATGGATTTCCGACTCTATGCTCTTGGCCATTCTGCCCCCAATTTTCGCAAGTCACTCTTCCAGTTGCTAGATCGAACTCGCGTGCTCTTGGCCCCTGACATTTGTGACTTTTGCCATTCTGGTACCATTCCTCCGTTATCTTGCGCCCCGTCTCGTTGTCAAATGTGACTACTGCAGGCGCGTCTTCACAATGCAACATACCATCCATGGACCACTCTTCCCGGATTTTTATTTTTGTTTTTGGGTCCCTCAATACACGAACGGAAAAAATTTCTTCATCAAAAATCATGACACATTACAGAGTTAATTCGTTAAAAGGTCATAAGTATTGACATAAAAAGACAGATTTGTCAAATTTTTTTGGCTAAACCTTTAATATGTCGTATTTTTTTTCGAATTACGACTTCACTACGATCTTCCCTTACGACATTGAGTTGCGTTCTTCTGAAGCAAGGCAATCGAAAAAATCAGGAGAAGAAACATGACTACCGACAAAACTCAATTCCTCTGCCCTTTGTGCCAGCAGGCACTAACTCACGACGAAAATGCGCGCATCTCTGCACGTAATGATAACGAGATGGGCCTGTTTCGCGTGGCATTTGTCGTGGAGTTAATGAATCAAAATATCGCGCTCAGCAAAGACAATGCTGAATTTCAATTTTCCACCTTCGACCACGACGATGGGTAAGAACGCCCACTAGGGCTGAAACATCAGGTGGCACAATTTAGTTCACCTGATGCTTGCGAAAATCCTCCGCCAATATTTTGCGAATACCCTTGGCGCTGTCAGTCAATACACCTGCCGAGTGTTCCGCGAAATGGATGTAGGCCTCTAGCCCGTCCCCTTTCCGCACTTTGTCTAATAACACCTGCAGCGCAAGTGTTGCCAGTCCGCTGCTGCTAAGGCCGGTGCGGGCTTGAATATCGGCGAAGTTCGCAATGAGTTCGCCTTTAGCGCGGTCCCTCAGAAGTTCCCATGCGCCTTCGGGGTCGTTTTCAAAATCCAGCATGATCAATCCTTTCTCAAATCAATGGAGTACAAAAATGTCGTCAAATGATGATAGCAAATCCTTTGGGTCTAATGCAAAAAAGCCAGGTATAATTTCTCAGGAATTCACCAATGATACGCGGCTCGGAAAACAAATTTCTGAGGCTTCGCCCGAGGGCAAACGCCAACTGAACGATCATCTCAGAATTTCTGACATGGCCTACAATGACCGCGCAAAGTTTCTGGAGGAAACACGAGGGAACCGCGAAACCAAGGAGTTTTCGCGGTTGCAAGAGCGCTATATTAACAACCCCGCCCTTCGGCCTGATACGCCAGAATCTATTAAGAATGACATCGAAATCATGCGTGATGATGCCAAAAGCAACGTCGCGCAAAGGGACGAGCGCAATCTGGCGGACTTGAAGAAAGTCTCAAAAACTATGACCTATGCCATTTTGAAGGAGGATCGTCAGCGCACGCAATCCCACACTCAAGCTCATGGTGATCACCAACCTGAGCAGGAGCGCTGAGCATGACACAGAATAATGACATTGGTGTTCTCGGGTTGGCGGTGCCAGCCGCGATATTTTATGGCGGTTACGCCGCACTTAAATCTTCGGGGGCTGATCCTGTCTATCTTTATATGACAGGAGGTATCTCTGGGTTTTGCGCCACAATGGCGGGTATAAAATTCCTGATTGAAACCAAAGACTGGTTTCGGTTGCGACGCATGCTGCGGCCTCAGGGGATTTATGGCACGACACGCAAGCTGAATAATCTGACGCCAAAGGAAATTGGTCTCAAGACCAAGAACCCAAAAGGCAAAGGCATGGCGATTGGGGCCCAGAATGGTAAGCGCCGCCAAAAGCTGATGTATTATGATGGTGACGGGCATGGCCTCTATGTCTCTGGCACTGGTGGCGGAAAGACGAATTCACTTTCTAAAAATTTCCGCCTCAGTCTTGGGGCCGATGTAAATGCGATAATCACCGCGAAGGGCGAGGATATGGCGGTATCGCTTTATCGCTTCCTTAAAGATGATTTAGGTCAACAGGTCGTTTGCGTTGATCCCTATCGGTTAATGGAAAAACACGGGATCAAGAGCGACGATTTCAACCCCTGCGAAACGCTGATCAAATTAGCGCGGGAACGTTCGCCTGAGATTTTTGAAAAGGCGCGTGAGATCGCAGCGGTTATCTTGCCTGAGCCTGCCTCCGGAGGCGGTGACAACAAAGTGTTCCGCGACAAGGGGCGTGAATTCCTAGCCATCTGTCTTGTCTTTTTGGCTCTTGACGAAGCTGACACAGGTGAGCTTTGCTGTAACCTTGCCCACCTTAACATGATCCTCAGCGACGGGACGGATCAGCTGATCCAGTTTTTCATGCAGATGTCTGCCTGCGAAGAATATAAGGGCACACTTGCCCGTGCAGGCAGGCGTACCCTGAGCAAATTCAAGAACACGGGTAAATCTGCGGAGAGTTTTTTAACGGAAGCGCAGAATGCACTAGCACCGTTTGAACCTGTTTCCCGGATTGGCAAAAGCGTCGAGTATTCGACCTTCAATTCGGCGAACCTGAAAACCGCAAAAAATAAAATGACCATATTCATCATTCTGCCGTTGGAGACCAACTCGTTAAATGAGGTTTATACGGGCCTTTGCCTGAATACCTTGCTGACGGATTCTATTGCGGCCAATCGGGCAGAACCCCGTGTGGTTGCCATTGCCGATGAATTCGAAAACCTCTCATCAGGCCCACTACCTATAACTGAGCGGGTGTTAAAAACGGGCCGTACCCGTGGAGTACAACTGCACGCCTTCGTGCAAGACCTGAAAGGCCTTGAAGCGCGCTACAAAGAGCTTACATCTATGTTTATAACTCAGAGCGCTATTTTCATGGCCTTTGATATCCGCTCTGTCAGTGAAGCGCGGGAGTATTCCGAGCGCGCTGGCCAGCAAAGCATCGTCACCGATGCCGCAAACGCCCCTGAAGGCAGTGCCAGATCGTTAAGCATCAAAGAGGAAGGAATTCCTTTGATGCGGTTGGATCAATTTACCCAACTTCCAAAATTTCAGGCGGTGCTTTTCAAAGAACAGCATCCGCCGATGATCGTCGACCTTGTGCATTACAAGTCCGTCGATCCTTGGGCACACCTCGTCGATGACGTACCGGGTGTGCCTGCTGAACCCGATTTCAAAATCCGGTTCAAAGCCTAGGCGCGGCTTTACGCGTTTCCCCAAGACTAAACCAAAACAGAAAGTGAGGCCAGCCATGGCATTCTTTAAACGCGGGGAATCCCCCGTGAATACTTCACCGCATTTGACACAGCAGTTGAAAAACAGCCCGCTGAAAATGCTCCTGAAACTCTTACTGGTGCCGCTGATCCCGCTGGGTTTGTTGTGGTATCTCGGAAGCCCAGCGTTACTGACCACATACCAATATAGCGGGTCACATTCGTCCCCAGTCATGTCCGAATGTGATTACATCACATTAAATGGATGGCAGGTTGTTTATCCCAGCTATGGCTATAACCAATGCCCCATCCTCACCTTGCTTCCTTTTGACGTGAAGGCGTTTCTGGAGGTGCTGCTATGAGTGATTTTAAAACTCAGGCGGTATTACTTTGCCTTGCCATCTTAACTGGCGTTTTGAACTACTACGGGTTGTCACTGTTTGTGCCACCCGATGCATGGTTTCAAAAAGCCTTATGTGCGATGACAGGCATCGGGGTAACGCTGGTGATCAGCCTGTTCTGGTCCTATGGGTTCAGCATCATCCCTGACCTTCGCACCCCAAAACGGCGTATCGGAGGATGGCTGATCATCTTCATTGGTATATTGTTGATCCTCTCGATTTCAACATACTGGAACCTGATCGCCATCGCTGGTGATGAAATCGCCAGATTATCTTCCGGCGATGTCGTGACCATGGCCGAATTGGCTTTGGCGCAATCTGTCGATGGCAGCGGATTATTCCAGTCTTTCCTTTCGGATGTGGCGGCTTTTCACAGCGACGTTGCCGCTCAAGTGGCTGCTGAAGCCATGGGGGGAACCAGCGGGAACTCGGGCTATGGTCCTATTGCTACCACCATGGATCAAGTTGCCGAACGCCTGAAAAATCTGATCATAGCTCTGGGAAATGGTAGCGATGCCTTGGCAGAATTACGCTCCACGGGAGATCAATGTCTGGCAGGATTGCATACCGCTTCTGGTGATGCGGCGCAAATTGCCTCAGAGGTTACCTGTGTAAACGGTGTGATTGGTGATCTCGCCAACCAAAACATGCTGTCCGCTATTGAACGCGGTATGCGCAGCCTGACCGACGGGATTGTTCTTCCTGCCGCAATTCGCACAAACGCACAACATACCATCATTGCGGGCTTTATGGCTGAAAATCAGCTTCGTGCTGATGGTATTGCTTCACTTGTTGCCGCCATGGATGTGCCACTGATCGAGCCTGTGTCAGCGGGAATGCCAAACCGCATGGAAGGCGTGTTACTGCATTGGCGTTCAATCCTGCCTGCCATTGCGACGGCGGCGGCGATTGATTTGCTGCCTGCCGTCTTGCTTGTGCTCAAAACCCTGCATGGGGATGACAGAACGGCACGGGATGAGCCGCGTGGCAACCTGTCGGCGCGTGATCTTGCTGACGCGCTGGATCAAATGGCACGGCTGCAAAAGCATCTGAACAAAAATGAAGAACTGCCCGCCCCCTATGTCGATTTGCCCGACGAGGATTGGTCGATTACGGACGATCTTGACGACGTTGATGTTCAAGACAAATGATCCGTGTGCATCTTAAAAAATGGCCAGTAGGGCTCATGGTTAGCACCTATGCCCTGCTGGCGGCTGCGCTGGTCGCCTATGATGTTCTGCGCGATATTGAATGGTATTGGCCAAGTTTTATCACTGGCGATAACAACCACGAACAGGCTTCCATCCAACAGGACGAAATCCGAAAATACGTCCTGTTCACTCAAGTCGAATACGGCTCAAACAACGTACACACGGGCGTTGAACGCGCCAGTGACCGAGATCGCAAGATCAGCAGTCAATGGTGCTACCTTTCCGGCGCAATAGATGGTGGACGTCTCGTTCAACTGACGCTGGCCACCAAGGACGCCACAGGTTCCTTATCCATCCCAAACTTCACCCAAACAGCTTTGGCTGACTTTGATCTATCGCGCGCGCAAGCCCGCGATTTGGTCACCAGCCACTGCCGATTTCAATGAAAGGAATATCTATGTTTGATCCAATTATCACCCGACTGTTTCCGGTCGCAATGGTTGGGGGGCTGGCACTTTATGTGCTGGCAACAATTCTATGGCTTCAGCCACTTGTCGAAAATCGAATGGCAGAAAAACACTTGATTCCAGCCTGCGAAGCGGCATTGGAAAACGATCAGGAAAGTACACCCCTGCCAGACAACCCCGAGCGATATCAACTAGAAATGACCATTGGAATGTTGGAGGATATGGGCGCGGATCAAATTCCAATCCTGCGTGAACAGCTTCAAGTGGCGCGGCGTATGCTACAAACGATGCAACCAACACGCCTGCGTATTTCCAATGCTGAGCGTGGCAGCGTTTGTTCCTGTGCATCTGATAAAACTTTTGAGTCCTTGGGCTTTTCGATGACTTTGCATGTATCGAGCGCACGAACTTATACCCCGTCAAAAATCACCAACTTGCTGCAAACGACCTTGAGCTTTGCCCGCTCGGGCGAGTGTGGCGCATTACCTTGGAAAGGTTAAATCATGACCAAATCAAAAAATGAGACTGTCTATTTCGAACGCGGCGCAATCAGCGTCACCAAGCACACGCTGACCACGCGCTTCAAGGACGAAGCCCTTGCGCCTATTCAATCGGTTAAAATCGGACGCGATCCACTTTGGATGGCGGGTGTGGTGGCGCTTGGATTGATGCTTTTTGCCAACCGCTTTGGAGGCTTGTTATTCTTGCATGAGCAAATTCTGCTGGTCACGATTGGGATTGTGGTGGCGATCATTGGATATTGCACCGCAACTTTGCAAATTGGTCAGCACATGCGCGAACGCACGGTTCTGGTTGCGCCTATTTGGACCATCAGCGCGGTGCGCCGCGCCATTGCCAAAGCCCGTGACGCGAACGGTCACGGATTGGCAGATACCATCATTGTTACGGATGAAACCGCATAGGTTTGAATTCGATCACTTTACTGAAAAGGCATAGGTGCCGGGGCGGAAGCCTCGGCATTTTGCGTTGGGGGCACCACCGTTGGGTTGGTTACATCAACGGTTACGTCTGGCGCTGGTGTGGCTGGCTCTAAACCTGGCACATAGTCACGAACAGAAGCTGGCATCATGTCCAATAACTCAGCATCCAAGGCTTCCAGATCAGCTTCGGAGATTTCTCCCTCAGCGATTTGCTCTCTCGCTGCATCGGCCATTTCTTGGAATTCAAGAATTTCGGTACGTTCAACGACTAAGGCTTGTTGCGTGTCTTTTTCTGCTGAGAACGCCTCCCATGTTGGGCGATCACGACCGATTAAATTTGGATCAAGGACACTAGCTTCAATCTCAACACCGGTTTCATCGAAGACCTGCGTTCCATCTTCGGTTTTGAACACGCGACGCCCATCTTCCATGACATAGGCTTGCGCCAGTAAAGCGTCGATCCGTGCATTTACGGCATCCAGTAATTCCTGATTTTCCATTAGGGCAATAACTGTAGCTTCGTCGTAACTGTCCAGCCTGATTTCGAATTCCTCAATCTGCATCGCCGTTGCCACAACAACCGCCGATGCAAAAGCAGAAGCATTTTGCAGCGCTTTGTCTTCAACGTGATCACGGCGTTGGTTGTCTTGGCGGGCTTTGATGAACCATTGCTGTTGTCGGAGCCATTCCGAATGGCGGCTCCGATCATCGTTTGCAAAATGTTCACCAAGATTTACCATTTACTCTCCGCATTCCCTTTTAATTAAAACATATAACAAGGCATCAACAGGCATATCCAAATGCCTTTCAAACCAAGTATCAATCAGCTGATGTTTTGCCGCTTCGCCGTTATAGTACCAACTATAAATGCACTGCATTCCGGTATCATCGGGTCTGTCAGATAACCATCTGGCATAAGCCAAACCATCAATAACTCCAGAGACATAAGAGAAACGCTCATCAGCGCCCATCTTGTTTAACACATCATCTGCCGTAAGAGCCGCCGCCTCTTTCCCTGAGGAAAGAAAAGCCGCTGCAACCAACATAATTGCAGAAAAATGTGAATATTTCCTTAATCTTAACGATTTCCTATCACGCATAACCGATCGTTTATGCAATATTTGTATTTGATAGCTTGAATTTGGTAAAATGATAATAGAATAAGGAAATATAAGGGGTTTGCTGGCAACGCTATTTGCCCAATCCCAATAAAAGCCTGAAATGCGAAAAGGATCCTATATGCCACATACCGTGGCATGATGATCCAAGCGTTAAGGCACTGAAACAACATGAGAATTGGATATTTACGCGTAAGTACGGAAGAACAGAGACCAGATCGTCAAATTGATGCGCTGACGCCAATTTGTGATGAACTCCATATAGAAAAGCTCTCCGCCAGTGCCAAAAATCGACCTGTTTATACAAAACTGGTGAATTCGTTAAAATCTGGCGATGTATTTGTGATCTGGGATTTGGATCGTGCTTATCGCTCAGCCAAAGATGCCCTGAATGAGCTGGATAATCTGCGTGAACGCGGTATTGAAATCCAGATCGCCAGTTTTCACATTGATACCTCAACCCCGCACGGGATGCTGATTTACACGTTCATCAGTGGTTTGGCAGAGTTTGAACGCCGTTTACTATCAGAGCGCACCAAGCAAGGGCTGGCTGCCGCTGTAAAGCGAGGCCAGAGGCTCGGTCCGCCGATTAAGATGACAGATGCGAAAGTGCGATCAGCCATGCGCAAGATTGCGGCGAAAGAAGCCAGTGTTGCCGAAATCGCCGCTCTGAACGGGGTGCATCCGTCCACAGTCGCGCGATCTATCAAGCGACTGAAGGGCAAACAAAAAGAGTGAATATTCTGGCTTTTTTCATGAATTTCCGGTAGAATGAGGGGATGGACAAGAAAATGAACACAAAGCTATCTGAAGCGATGCACCTGCAAGCAATTGAGGATAATCCCCTCGATGCACAGGATATTGCCATGTTCAATATGTTTGAGCAAAAGGGTTTCTCGCCCAAGCAGCGCCGCGACTATATTTTGGCGCAGATTGATGCCGATACGATGATACCCGCTGCTGAATGAGCGATACCAATTATTGCTACCCGCCTGACCACAAGGTTCTCAAAAACAAACTCGGAATAAGGGATACCGATCAACTGGATCGCGCTGAACGCCTGTATGTGGCACAGCGCGCTGTCGAGGATTTTCCAAATGGTGATTTTGATCTGGCGCATTTATGCGCCATTCATAGGCATTTGTTTCAGGACGTTTTTGAATGGGCGGGTAAAATCCGCTCTGTTGAAATCTCAAAAGGTGGATCACAATTCCAGTTCCGCCAATATATCGAAACGGGAATGACGGATGTGTACCGCCGGATCAAAACTCATAATTATTTGAGAAACCTACCTGCGGATCAGTTTGCCGATCTGGCAGGCGAAATTATGGGTGACATCAATTATGTGCATCCGTTTCGCGAAGGAAACGGTCGCACGCAACTCTATTTCTACAAACAACTGGCTGAACACGCAGGGCATAAAATTGACCTCACCCAGATTGAGAAATCTGTCTGGATGGCGGCGTCAAAGCAAGCCCATGAGGGCAATTACGCCCCTATGGCAATATGCCTTAGGCATACGATCAAAGGTCATTCCGATGGGCATGACGATCCCGAAGAAGAAGCTGAGCACGACTTGTAAAACCTCAAAACAAGCTCATCTGCTGCGCCGCAAGTTCCTTCGCTACCCATTCTTTGCTGTCGGCCTCGGCTTCCAACCAAGCCACAACAAACGCCTCCGCCGTATCATATTCAGCATAGCTACCCGTTGGGAAGAAATGCGATTTATAGCCTGTCTCGGTTATCGGGATAGGCATTTTATTTTCTGTATGAATTTCAATGTGATCCATGCCCGCCGAATAGGTGCCAACATGGGTGATTTCCATGCGAATACCACGCCAAGTAATAATTTGAACTGTTTTGCTTTTTCCTTTCTCCATGACTTCCCCCTTACCCGCACCGATAGATAATGCGGGAATTGGCTATAACAGCCTCAGAATAATCAACCGCGAGATCGCGAGCGATGGCATCATAATCAATATAGAATTGCAGGTTTTCAGGAATGTCTCCGTAAAGCCCTTCTTCAACAAACTGCTCGGCCAATTCGCGCATGCTGTCCACGTCATAGACATCAATGTCAAAATCATCTGGCGCGGTGCCGCCGTCGAACTGATAACCACATTCACCAACCGCCAAAATAACTTGCCGTTTTTCCCATTCCTCCCATTCGTCGATAATTTCAAAGAACCGCGCAAAATTTGCTTGGTTCAAGCCAATCGCTTTTGCCAGATCGCAATCAATGAATTCGCCTTCAATGAACTGAATTTCAAATTCTTCAACGGGGTCGCCGTATTCGTTGCGCAAGGCGTTTGCGTTCTTTTGGTATTCTTCCGCCGTTTCAAAATAAAAACCTGTCGCCGAAATATCGTAGGGTTGTGCATATAGTTGTGTCATCTTTCTTTTCTCCAATTAATCAAGGGTTTCGCGTGTGAAACCTTGCTTCCGGCGAGGATGGAGATGGGAGGGGACAAGGAAAATCGATGCGGATGGTGCGGGCGCAACACAGTGAGCCACGGTCGCGTCTATTTTACTTGTGGGGAGAAAGAGGCAAAGTCTCTGGCTTCCCCATCTTTTTTAGAAAACGAGCCGTCAGGCACCAGAAAACTGTCAGGGATAGTTACCCGAATGGGCCGAAACCATTTGTCGGGTTCGGTGGAGCAAAGAGAAGTATAGCCCGCTCGGACAGTCCTTATTCTTTGAAAGCTTACACATTGCAAAAATTCGAATTTTGCTCTCTAATACACCAAACACTTGAGGATAAAATGACGGATACTCATTATCGAGTTCAGGTCGAAGGCGACCACATTAAAAAACTGATCAGCGGCAATCCCATTCAATCATTGGCGGAATTGATTTGGAATGGCCTAGACGCGGATTCGAGTCGCATCGACGTAGAAATAGATTCTGATCAAGTAGCCATGCGAACTATCACAATCCGTGATAATGGACACGGAATTCCACACTCTGAAGTCAAGAACCTCTTCGGTAAGCTTGGCGGATCGTGGAAGGCTCACGGCAACCTGTCAAAAAATAAAAAAAGAATTCTTCACGGAAAAGAAGGCAAGGGCCGCTTCAAAGCTCTTGCGCTTGGTCGTGTGTGCGACTGGAATATCCGATACCGCGATGGTCAGTCTTTCCTCTCGTACAAAATCTCTCTGATCCGTGATGATCTTATAGATGTACGCGTGACCGAACCCGTCAAATCTGACCCTGCGCTTGGCAGCGGCGTCGATGTCGTCATTTCAGAACTAGACCGATCATACCGATCACTTGAACCCGAAAAATCAGTCCAGTCTTTGTCAGAAATCTTTGCTTTGTATCTTACTGACTATTCTGATGTAAAAATATTCATTGAGAATGAAGCATTAGACCCTTCTACCCTAATAGAATGTCAGGAGAAATTCCTACTGAACCCGGTGGAAGTCGGTGATACCAAGCATGCCGTTGAACTGCATTTGATCGAATGGAAATCGACAACTGATCGATGGCTTTTCCTTTGCGGAAAGGAAGGCTTTCCATTTCAACGCGTAACACCAAGGTTTCATACGCCCGGTTTCCAGTTTTCAGCATATTTGAAATCTACTTATATAAGTGACCTTCAGGAACAAGGCGTTTTAGGGCTAGCGGAATTGGATGCGGACCTACAATTAGTCTATGAAGAGGCGGGTGAAAAAATTAAAGCCTTTTTTAAGGCAAAGGAAGTTGATGTTGCACAGACTGAAATTGAAAAGTGGAAATCTGAGCAAGTCTACCCTTATCAAGCAGAGCCAGTAACAACGGTTGAAAAGGCTGAAAGGAAAGTATTTGAAATTGTCGCTTTGAATGTAAACAAACACATTTCAGATTTTGACGAACAGAGCAAACGTGCAAAAGCATTTCAATTGAGGATGCTTCGCCAAGCAATTGAACATGGCCCAGATGAGCTTCAACACATCCTGACCGAGGTCTTGGATTTACCCGAGAAAACTCAAAAGGAAATGTCTAAACTCTTGGAAGAAGCCGATCTAGCCAATGTTATAAGCGCGTCAAAACTCGTAGGGGATCGCCTTAAGTTTATCCATGGAATCGAAGCATTGCTCTTTGATAAAGAAAGCAAAAAACTACTTAAAGAGCGGAGCCAACTGCATCGAATGATAGCAGAAAACAACACTTGGATATTTGGAGAGGAATTTAACCTTACAGTTGACGACCAATCTCTGACAGAGGTTTTGAAAAAGCATCACAAACTCATTGGTAAAGAAACAGTCATTGACCAACCAGTAAAGCGGATTGACGGTAAGACAGGCATCGTTGATCTAATGCTATCCCGTTCCGTTCCAAGAAACCGAGCCAACGAGAGGGAACATTTAGTCGTTGAGCTTAAGCGTCCTTCGGTAAAAATAGGGTCAGACGAAATTACACAGATCGAAAAATATGCTTATACGGTTGCCAGTGATGAACGCTTCCAACACTTGGATACGCGCTGGAGTTTTTGGGTAATTTCGAACGAGCTGGATAAATTTGCCCAAGTAAAAACTCGCCAAAGTGGCCGACCACGAGGCCAAATTTTCCAATCAGAAAACGGCAAGGTCGAAGTTTGGGTGAAAAGCTGGGCAGAAGTAATTGAGGAAAGCAAGTCTCGGATGAGGTTCGTTCAAGAGCATCTGCAAGCAAATGTAGACAAGGAAAGCTCGCTGAAATATCTTAAAAAGACATACGAGAAATATCTAGTTGGTGTGGCGGAAACTGTCGACACAGAAGCGCAAGAAGATGACTCAAATTAGTTCAACCGCAAATTGGTGTGTTGGGCTTGGGGGATGAAACGGGGGTGCGCAGCGACCCCCTTTCCAAGAAGGTGCGGTGTCATACACCCGCACACATCTTGCGTATGTTTAACTTAACCTATTTCTCTGCAAGGCTTAGGCTGCTGGGTTTTTACCTAGCGTATGAACTGGGTCGAACACATCTTTGGCATTTAGGTAAGGTTGCAGAAAAGTATCAACAGTGCGAAAGCTAGAACACTTCTCCATCTTTTAGTTTTTGCCAAGTTACAATTCTCATTACACCTAAACCATTAGATTGATCCATGAAGGGCACCTCGAGTTCTGGGTTATCGATCTGCATCGAAAACATCAGTCCCATCGGCGTCAATTCACCTGATGTAATTTGACCGCTGGGGAGTAGCATAATCCCAGCGTTCTTGACGCCACGCTTTCGCATTTCATCGACGCCTTGCTTAAGCCAATCCCAATCGATTGTAGCAGATGCAACGGGGGCATGTTTATGAAATACAGGTTCAAGAATATGGTCAGAAGCTCTCAATACGGCTTCCCAACAATCAAACAACATCGAGAAGTCTAGGTTGATCGGCTTGGTTACTGAAAAATTCTTCCGTAGTTTGAAAATCCTTAAGAGAACTTCATATTGGTGTGTTAAATCCCCCCACAGACCGCCCTCACCATATAATTGTCGATACCTACTCAGAACCAGTTGCCCCGCTAAGGGTAATTTGTCTTTAATCTGGGCCAGCCATTCTTCTGATATTGTCACAGTGGAAAATGCATTTTGCCTCCTATCGAAGGCCAGACAACCCTCGAGGCCTAAGTCAAAGAAAAGATTATGTATGGGTGAATTTTGCAAGAATTCGAGGTGCATCCAATCAATGAAATCGTAACTTTCTTTGTCATCTTCAACCATTGGATCGCCATAGAATTTTAATGGCTTTTCGGGCGCAGCTACGTTCTCTGCCGCATCTGCCAACATGCGGACTTCATCAATTGCGGTCATTAGCTCAATACGATTCCAAACAAATTTACACCTAAGTTGCGGGTTGTCATTGTTGCGGATGTTGAGTCTGAGTGTTCTGTCCAAACCAAACAGCTTTCCAAAGCGAAATGCATCCGAACATCTAACATTCCCGTCGATGAAAAGGTCTGGTTTTGTAAAGCTTTGAAGAATAGGAAGCCCAACTGCTGGATCACGCCAATTCCCGAGCCCATTCAAAAGCGTATTTCTTCTGTGTGCTCTTACCGCTGGATTCGTGATGTACGAACGAGCATATTCACCTAATGAGCCCCAAAACTCGCAGAGTATTGGCTCCGCGCGCTCACTCAAAGTGTGTTTTTCAGCATTCCATTGTGAAAAACCCTCGAGCGCAGGGTTTGATATCTCTTTTAATATGCCATCAGCCGACATCGCGATTTTAGTGAGAGAATCTGAATGTCCTGCGGGATCGTATTCATAAATATACTTATCGATTTCCTTAACTAGTTTCCCATCTCCTGAACCAATATTACCGCGCCTACGACTGGCTTTAAAAAGAGAGAAAGGAGCGATTCCACAAACGGTTAGATTGTATTTGCAAAGCGAGTGACTAAGATGATCTTTCCACAAAATTGCAAATCCATGACCACCGACGCGATCTCCCTCCCTAGCTATTATTTCAAGCGCAGTAACAAGGCGCGAGTCAGGAAAATCGTCATCATCGACATGTTCGTCAGAAGTTTGCTCCTTTGGCTCGTAAGCATTTTTTTCGTAGAGGCAGACAGTAACGCACGGTAAAGCTTCGTCAGGGAAGTGAACGGCTCCTGTGATTTTCCAAGCTGTAGGCAAGTATGTTTCTAGTCTCAGTTTCTTTTTGGTCAAAGACGGCTTAAGGCAAAGAATTTTTCTATTTGACCAAGCAATAGCCGCAGAAACTGCGTGGTCCATCAATGTGGACCATTCAGGTGAAATCAAAACGAAATTAAAATCAAAGTTACTAAGTAGAGGAAGCAAGTTTTTGACTTCATGCTCATAGGCAAGCAGTTCCGTCAATGCTTGGCGACCGGTTTGATGGGCTTTCTTTAATTCAAATATGACAACGCTCTGTTCTTCTGGGTTAATACAAACCAAGTCAGGTCTCATTACCTCGCCAGAGGTTATAGATACGTTCTTATCTCCAGTAAGTAATGTAAGAAAAGTAAGTGATTGAAGTACATTTGCCCCTGCTTCAATAGCTTTTGTGCGGCTCAAGTGGTCGATAGCAAATTGCGGAAACTGAACATCGGAATCTCGTTGCACGAGCTGCTCAAGTTTAGCTGTGTCTTCAATAAGATCGTACAGTTCGTCACGTACAATCGCCCGCTCCATTAGCTTTTGCATTTGCTTCTCTGACTTAAATTTTTTGCTCAAGCTATTTTCCTCTAATTCGTTGGCTGTTTCGTTATTCAAAAAAACTCATTTGAAATGTCCAAGCTTTGTCGGATCATTCCATACTCTCACATTTCCTTTGCAGGCAAAAACCGATCAAGCGTTGAAAATATACCTGCCGTTTTCCAGAGTTCGCGGTTGCCGATCACATAGAGTGATGTTTTTGCTCTTGTTATCGCAACATTTACAAGATTTGGCTTGCCACCCGCCCAAGATCGCGCACCGTTTTGAGAAGGCATCTGGGCACCAAGAACAAAGAACACTGTATCTGCTTCTCGCCCTTGTACGGTATGGACCGTACCAACGTGTTCTTTGACCCAGTTATACGGTGTTTCGGCCACCCAACCTTCCAGCACTTTGCTGTCTATCAGGCGACGTCTCAGATTATCCTGCACAATCACAAACGGCGTCACGACATACATGTCAGGATCATTTCCAGAAGCTCGTAGTTTTTGAATGAGTTCGATCAGCTTGTCAGCCTCGTCGGAACACCATTTATCAGGGCCCGGTTTGCCTACCACATCAAACCAACAAGAGTGGCCAAGCGGTCGATCTTTAACTGATGGCTTCTTCGCTTGAACCATTAACATAGAATAGGCGATCTCGTTTGAGATATCGAACATCGGGCTATCGCAACGGCGGTGAACCAGAAGCGGTGCGCCTACATCTCGATGACCACTGCCAATCGGGAAGCGCGCGCAGAACGGACTTGCCATGTCGGCAACAGTTTGGGCTGAAGCTTCGGGCGCATTGTACTTGATCGGATCAATACCAAAAAATGCACAAATTTCTTCGGTCAGCGTATTTGGCAAAGTAACAACTGGCTCGATTTGCAGAGGGTCACCAACCACGACTGCATTCTTGGAACGCATGATTGCCCCAACTGCTGCTTGCGGAAGTGCCTGGCCTGCCTCATCGACGAGAAGCCAGCCAAGCGTTTCAGGGTCAAGTCGTGAGAACATGCTATTCACGGATGCAAAAGTCGTAGACACAACAGGCACAACCAAAAAGAAAGACGACCAGAGATCGGCAATCAAAGCATCTTTACTAGAATGTCCAAATGATCGCGTGCCAAAACTTTCGACGAATACGGATAAATTCTGCCTCAACGGATCAGCAGCACAATCAACAAATGCCTTGTGCAACGCGATAGCTTTTTCAAAAACCTCATCACGTTGAAGGTTCGCAGCTTGGTCAAACCAAAGATTCGCCAATTGCTTGTCTTCGTGTGTGCGGGCAAAAAAGGATTCATCCAGTATCGAAACATCAAGTTCGTCAGTTTTTTGTGAAACTTTAGTATTCAACTCAGTATGTTGCCTTTCAAGCTTCTTTAGATCACCCCTAGCACTTTCAATTCTCCGCGTAATTTTGCCTAACTCTTGCTGAGCATCGCGGAAAACCGAAGTGTGCTCCGCCATATTGGCATTGCGTTGCCGAAGTTCATGATCAAGGCGTTTCAGATCGACCTGCCACGTCCTAGCGGTCTGTGTGCGGAAAAGGCGAGCAAAAAAACCCGGCTTTTCTTGAAACCGCCTATCTCTTTCTTGCTGCTTAATAGCATTAAGTTTATGGGCTCTTTGTTGTGCATCCATCAGCTCAGGAAGACCTGCTTCCTTCTCCTTAAGAAGATGCTCCAGCGCAGGTATACGGTTACGGATACCAGACATCCTTTCTGTAAGTTGAACCAGCCGAACAAGTGCATCATGTAGTTGTTGAAGTTCGTTCTGAGTCGATTTCGAAATAGCAAGTGCATCACTGAATTCGGCTTTCGCAATCTTCCATTTGGCCAGCGCATCACGGAGATTATTTGGCGGGTTCTCTTTTGTTATTATTTTGCGTGGCCGCTTCTGTGGTTCGGCACCGTCTTCTTGGGGTTCAACAACAAATTGAGGAACGCCGGATATATGGTTCAGATACGCAGACAACCCGTTTTCTTCATCCCTCCAGAACTTTTGCGAGAACTGGAAACGGTTGGATGAATTCCCGAGAACCGCTGAAATCATTCCCCACGTATCATTGGCCAAAACGTTATCGGAAACAGATTTGAAATACCGAAGATTAGGTGCATCTGAAGCAATTGCATCAAAAGCTGGAAGCTCAGCACTGACATTTTCAACAGCTTTGTTGTTCGAAGAAGCAACCACCATCTCAAAGCCCTTCAGGCGGTCATCCAATCGATGCAGAATGATTTTGGCACCTTGCCTTTGAACAAACTGATTTGTCGGAGAGAATGCGGTAGCAGGGTTTTGGAACTCGGCCATTACCGAGGCACGCTCAATGACGCGCGCCGCAACGATGTCACGTAAAAGAGTGGTTTTACCAGTTCCGGGTGGTCCGTTTACTGATGCTATACCTGTTTCATTAATCTTATGGGTAGTGATGTTCACAGCCGCTTGCTGAAGAAGAGCCAATGGAAAGCGCCCATTCGCAGGCCAGCGGCCCAGAGGGGTAAGCGAAGGTTGGAGAATATCTTGCAAACCCCCATCATCCTGCAACAAATCAACTTTGTTTTCAGGCTTTGCAACACCAAGATAGTATTTCAACGCTTTTGGTAGATTTGATGCCCGAGCAAGTTCACGCGCTTGTGTCAGGTCTTGCAAGAAGAAGGAATTTAGCAAGCCCGGCTCAGGAGGAACTTTGCTTGCAAAGAATTCATAGCGCCGTATTGCGAATTGGGGCGGTGAAATATCTAGCCCTTCAAGTCGAAGCGCTCTGACCAGATATTCGTACATCGCTTTGACGTGTGATTTCTTTAGGGGGAGAATGTCTCCGTTCCGGTCTTTCTTGATCAGTCGTTCTTTGAATGCCTTAATCAAACCACGCTCTTGCTGCGTCCAATCCGCCAAAAGGCTCAAATCACCTTGCAAAGCAATTGGCACCCCCCAAGCAAAACTTGAAATTGCGAAGCTGTTATCTTCATCTAGCGGGCAACCGTTCTTATCTAGCATTATACTTGCAATAGGAGAACGGCGATTAGAGCTCGGAGCATCCGGCCTACTATCTGAATAAAGCTTCAACAGGGCTTCTACTGCTGGTCCCAGATTTATTGTTCCAAGAATGAGCTCGTAGTATAATCTCTTTTTGGGGCGCGACCTTTCACCGTTTTCCCAAGGTAATTCACGATCAATATATGCAATTCTGTATTTATCCCCGCCGACCAGATCGATCTCCCGCCTATATCCTTGGGGAGCAAGAACCTCTAAAGCTGTCCAAGCACGTAAGATGTTTTGTGGATCATTTGTAATGGCAGGTTTTGGGCCAAGCTCAAACTTTGGCTTAGCATTTTGAACTTCTGGCCTAGGTTCGTTGGAGTGTTGTGCTTTCTTCTTCGGCTCTTCAATGGCTGTATCGGTTTGACGCGGTGGGGGCTTTGAGGTGAATGCGGGTGTGACCTTCTTTACCACTACGATTTTGTTCTTCAGCTTTTGAGCGCGCTGCGTGGTTCTATGCCCCAGTTCGCTGAGTAATGTTCGGCAAAAACTTTCGTCGGCACTATTATTCTTGTAAGCCGTTTCCAACTCGACAATTGACTTATTAAAAAGTGGCCGACTCTTCATTATTTTCCTAGGGTTATAAAACTCATATTGCCACTAACGTAAGCAATTTTCACTTTAAACACCACACGTATAGAGAGTAAATGCGCAATGCCACGCTCGGCAATTTGGCCGCGCCTGAATAAAAGGTAAATATCATTGACTTATATTGGTTTTTGTGAGACTTTATTCCTATCAACGCCACAATAGCATTTAGGTTTCACACCTTGCATTCAACGTTAGAAATACCCAGATAAGCTAGATAAGACATTTTGCAGACGAGCGTTTTTTCTGCGAAAGGCGGTGAGCCATTTGCTCCCCCAAAGTACACCCAAAATCAAAAACTCAAAATTGACCGCGCTATTCGTGGCCAGAAAGCGTACCCTTATGCCGCCAAACCCAGAACAATACCGCAAGCATGTCGAACATTTTGATCTAACAATTGCAGAGCAAGACGAGCTTATCCACACGGTTCATGCCATCATGGAAAGCTTTGCTGATCGAGCGTTTGGGGTTGATCCAACCCAGCTGTGTATTGATCTGAAAGTTTCCAAAGATGCATCATTAGATGGCGATGTGATAGACTTGGAAAGGTCCGACTATCAGAGCCTGACCCAAACCTTCAACGCGCCGAAAGGAGACGTGTAATATATGCCAAAAGAAACATCACAAAAAGCTGTTATCTACTGTCGCGTCTCCGGCGCAAAACAAATTCGAGAAGGAGATGGCTTAGGCTCGCAAGAAACCCGTTGCCGCGAATTTGCAAAATTCAAAGGCTACGAGGTTGCCAAAGTATTCAAGGAAGACATAAGCGGCAAGTTCGCGTCACGCCCTGCTATGATCGACCTGCTGCAATTTCTGCGCCGTTACCGCAAAACAGGAACCGTCGTCATCATTGACGATATTAGCCGTCTTGCGCGTGGGCTGGAAGCGCACCTGCAACTGCGTACTTCCTTAACCAAGGCTGGCGGGCGTTTGGAATCTCCCTCCATCGAATTTGGCGAAGACTCGGACAGTCTGCTTGTCAAAAACATGCTTGCCAGCGTCGCCCAACACCAGCGCGAAAAGAACGGCGAGCAAACCACGAACCGAATGCGGGCGCGTATGCAAAACGGATTTTGGGTTTTTCCTGCTCCTGTCGGCTATGAGTTCATAAAGACCTCAGGAGGTGGCAGCGTTCTTGTTCGCGACGAACCTGTCGCCTCAGTCATTGCGGATGTGATGGAGCGTTTTGCATCCGGTCGCCTCCAATCAAAAACCGAGGTGAAGCGTTTTCTTGAAAACCAACCCGCATTTCCCAAAAACCAAGCTGGAAAAATCCACCTGACGCGCATTATTGAATTGTTCAACCGCCCAATCTACGCAGGTTATATCACCTATGAAAAATGGGGGCTTCACCTGATCCCTGCCAAACACGATCCCTTGATCTCTTATGAAACCTTTCTGGCGGTTCACAAGCGGCTAAACCAAACCGCAAATGCTCCTGCACGCAAAGACCTCAACAAGGACTTCCCTTTGCGTGGCTTCGTCACCTGTGGTCATTGCGACAAACCTATGACCGCTTGCTGGTCAAAAGGGCGTAGTGCCAAATATCCATACTACTTGTGCGACACCAAAGGCTGTGTTGATTACCGTAAATCTATCCGTAGGGAGAAAATTGAAGGCGAATTTGAAGCCCTGCTGGGCGATTTGAAGCCAAGTGCGAACCTGTTTGCCATGGCGTTTGATATGTTCCGCGACATTTGGAATGCACGGCTGGACTCCTCAGAAGAGGAAAAACGGCACATGCAACGGCAACTCACCCAGATGGATCGCAAATCAACTCTGCTTCTGGACAAGCTAATCGACGCAAATAATGCCACAGTAATCACCGCCTATGAAAACCGACTGCGGGAAATGGAGGAACAAAAGACGTTTCTTACCGAGAAAATCGGCAAATGTGGCCAGCCCCTTGCCACCTTCGAGCAAGTTTATCGAACCGCTTTTGATTTCCTCGCAAACCCCAGTAAACTATGGGCTTCCGAACGGTATGAGGACAAGCGCGCAGTGCTAAAACTGGTGTTTGCCCAACACTTACCCTACACCCGAAATGAGGGTTATCGAACCGCTAAAACCTCCTTACCTTTCAAGGCTTTAGGAGACTTTCATCTGGGAAAGTTTGAAATGGTGCCCCCACACGGCATAATGTGAGTCCTGATAGCTGAACATAGCAGAGCTAAATCGACTATTTTTCAACAATTTAAAGTTTTCCTTGCACCAACGATTCACATAGGTGAACATACGAGCGCTTGCTTTAGGGTGGACTAAAGGGTGGACCATGATCCGCAATTCACTGACTCATTTGAAAGCAAAGTCGTTTGATAAGGGTAAATATGCCGATGGTCAGGGGCTTTGGCTATGCAAAAATCGCAAAGACGCTGGGAAGTGGGTTTTGCGATTTGTTATACATGGAAAACGCCGAGAAATGGGCCTCGGTCGCTGGCCAGATGTCGCAATCTCAGAGGCTCGGTCTAGAGCCGAGGATGCACGCCGCCAGCTACGTGACGGCTTTGATCCAATTGCGGAACGTGAAAAGCTGCGAAGTCAAAACAAAAGCCTTACTGTAGCCGAGGCAATAGACGGATGCTTTAAAGCTCGCCAGGCCGAGTTAAAAGGTGATGGTCATTCTGGTCGATGGCTTTCGCCCCTGACCGTTCATGTGATCCCAAAGATTGGCAATTTCCCCATTAGCAAAGTCGATCAACATCAAATTAAGCGCATCCTAGATCCAGTCTGGCACAGTAAGCCCGAAGCGGCAAGGAAAGCACTGAACCGGATAAACATCACATTAAAACACGCCGCGGCTCTCGGGTTGGAAGTTGACCTTCAGGCAACAATGAAAGCACGCGCATTGCTTGGCAAACAGCGGCGTGAAGTTTCGCATATCCCGTCAATTCCTTACCAAGAGGCACCAGAATTCTATAACTGGCTAAAATCCAAACCGATGATTTCCGCCTTAGCTTTACGATTTCTTATTCTGACAGTAGCTCGAACCAGCGAAGTGCGACTGGCAACTTTTGACGAGATTGATGGCGAGGTTTGGACGCTCGCGGCCCAACGGACAAAATCAGGCCAACCTCACCGTATACCGCTGACCAACGAAGCTTTGGAAATAGTCAAAACGTCTGCCGAGTTGTCGGACAGTAAATATCTATTCCCATCGCCAACGGGCAAAGCGCTTTCCGACGCCGCTATGTCGAGCCTTATGAAGCGTGAAGGGTACACAGCCCGCCCTCACGGTTTCAGGGCAACCTTTCGAACCTGGGTCGAAGAACAAACAGACACACCTTACGAAATCAAGGAAGCATCTCTGGGTCACATTGTAGATACTGAAGTTGTTAGGGCATACCAACGTTCAGATCGGCTAGAAAAACGAGCTGCGCTTATGGAAAAATGGAGTGTGTATTTATTTGCCAAAACTTGATACAGTTGGGCTTTCAGGTAAAGTATTGTAATGGAAAAACAAATAGTGGAAGACAATCAAAATATCGAGCATCTCTCCCAAAACTCCTCCGGCTCCATATGGCATCGATGGGACCCTCATATCCATATTCCAGGGACTATGAAGGAAGATAAATTCGGAGCTGATGCAGACGAAGCCTTCATAGAACGGCTCAATAAAGCGACTCCTACGATTAGAGTTGTTGGCATTACAGATTATTGCGTACTTGATAGCTATAAACGCGCCAAGGGGTGGCACGATAATGGGGAAATACCAGGAGTAATATTACTCTTTCCAAACATTGAGCTGAGGCTGGCAGTCAATGCAGGGAAAGGCTCGCCAATCAATCTCCATGTACTTATTTCACCTGAGGATCCAAAACACATAAGTGAAGCAGAGAGCTTTTTAGGGAAAATTCGCTTTAAATATAATGGTGAAGAATACGGCTGCATCAACCGAGACCTAGTTCGCCTTGGGTACGCAATCAATTCCAGTGCCGAGAACGATGATCATGCTCTAAAGATTGGTGTCGATCAATTCAAAGTTGAAGCGGACCAGTTGTTGGAAGTTTTTGAAAAAAGCGCCTGGGCAAGACAAAATATTTTGATCGCAGTCGCGGGAAGTTCAAAAGATGGCTCAGCCCAATTGCAAGATGATAGCGGGCTGTCGGCATTAAGAAAAAAAATAGAACGAGCTTCTGCCATTGTATTTTCCTCAAGAGAAGGTGATCGCAATTTTTGGCTCGGTAAAAGCAAAGCCGCATCAGCCGACAAAATTTCTTCTGAATATGGTGGTCTAAAACCGTGTCTACATGGTTCAGATGCTCACGACTTAGACACTGTAGGTAATCCTGATCAAAACCGGCTTTGCTGGCTAAAGGGCGACCCAACGTTCGAAACTCTAAGACAAGCATGTATTGAACCTGAAGGAAGAGCATTTGTTGGTGGGACGCCTCCAAACGGAGGATTGCCATCCCACACAATTAAATCAATAACTATTTCACACAACGATTGGTTCGAAAATAGGAGCTTACAAATAAACTCTGGATTGGTCGCAATTATTGGTGAGCGTGGATCTGGTAAAACTGCGCTTGTTGAAGCAATTGCAGCAGCATGTGGTGGTGTTCGTTCACCACTACCAGACGGCTCTTTTCTACAACGGGCAGCCCCTTTCTTTGATAAAGATAAAAGTACTGTAAACTGGGCTGATGGTGATAATTCAGAGGCACTTCTAAAAGATCCGGAAGGCAGTTGTGAGGAGGAATTCTCCCGTGTCAGATTTTTATCACAACAATTTGTCGACCGTTTATGCTCTTCTATAGGGCTGGCTGAGGATCTCGTCGCGGAAATTGAAAGAGTAGTATTTCTTGCGCACCTACCCGAGACTAGGCTCAATGCAGACAATTTTGCAGAATTAAGAGAAATCAAAACAGCAGCATCAAAACGAGCTAAGGAACGACTTACAGCTAGCTTGAAGGATACTGAAATTAATCTGTCGCATCAGAGAGATTTAAGACGGAATCTGTCTGTAATAGAGAAAAAACGAAAAAGTGAATTTGATGCCATCGAACGAGATAAAACGGATCGAAAAACACTTACCCCTTCAGACAATGCTAAGCTACTTGAACGCCTTGAAAGCGTTCGAGCCGCAGCGGACAAAATTGCTAGAAACATTGCAAGTTTGCAGAAAAAAGAGTTGGATTTAAAATCTCTTCAGTCCGAGATCGAGCAGTTTTCTAAATCTGGAAAATCAATCTCATTAAATGAATTGATGAAAAAATACCCATCAGCAGGTTTAACACAGAAGCAATGGGGTAATTTTGAGCTCGTTTATAGTGGCGATGTAACCGCGTTGCTGGTCACCGAACTAAAGAATGTTCAAGGCCAGATTAAAACCCAAAAGGGACCCAAAGAGGGCGAAAAGTCTGAACCTCAAAAAATTGACAATATTGACCCGTATTTTAATGATGACACAGAGTTACCAACACAGACTCTATCTTTACTTAGAAAAGAACAGCGTCGCTTAGAAGCTAAGGTAGGCATCGATGAAGGTCGTCGGCAAAAATATCGAGCTTTATCTGAAAAAATATCTAAAGCTGAAAATGCTCTGGAAAAGCGCGACAAGGAAATTTTGGAAGCAACGAATGCGCAAACGGAAATCAATTCTCTTGAAACCCTCCGAGACCAAAGCTATCGAAAAATTTTTGAAGAAATTTGCAAAGAGGAATCCATTCTAAAGTCTCTTTATGAGCCTTTGGAGCAGCGCCTAAAATCAGAAACGGACACCCTAGGTAAGTTGGCCTTTTCTGTGAAGCGCAATGTGGATATTGAAAGTTGGGCAGCTGAAGGTGAAAGCTATTTAGACGTACGAAAGTCTGGAGAACTACGTGGAAAAGGAAAGCTGTTAGATATTGCTAAAGAGCGCTTTTTATCTGTCTGGAAAAGCGGCAGCTCAGATGATGCTGTCAACGCAATGTCTGAATTCCGTAAAGAATATGGCCCTGAACTTTGGAAGCATATTCCGGACCACGCAGCTCAAGATAGAGAATCAAAAAGACGCTGGTTCGACCAAGTTTCTTCCTGGCTCGCAGGAACTAGTCACATTGATATCTCATATGGACTTCTGTACGAAGGCATTGAAATTCAACAACTTTCTCCAGGAACACGCGGAATCGTTCTCTTGTTATTATATTTGTCAGTTGATCGTGAAGATGACAGACCCCTTATAATTGACCAACCTGAGGAAAACTTAGATCCAAAATCAATCTATGACGAGCTTGTGAAAAAATTTAAGGAAGCCAAGACAAGGCGACAAATTATTGTCGTTACTCACAATGCAAACCTTGTCGTTAATACTGATGCGGATCAAGTAATTGTGGCAACCAGAAGTGCTCATCGCCCCGGAAGCCTTCCAGTAATGCACTATGATAGCGGTGGGTTGGAAAATCCAATAATTAGGAAATCAGTTTGCGATATTTTGGAAGGTGGTGAAAAAGCCTTTATAGAGCGTGCGCGGCGATTAAGGATCACATCCGTTTCAGGTTAACGACCAATAACCAATGGTGCGATCACAGAAGGTATCGTATTTCAGTATCTGGAATAGCACACCCGAAATCCGACCGACTTTGGAGGGGAAGCCTGCGGGCATAAAGTAATATAGATTGTTGACACTGCAATTCATGCTTGCAAAACTCGAGGTCGCGCATTTAAGGGCTTAAGCTTGGCAATTTATATTCCAAATCGAAACGCATTGATTTTACTACCAGCTAAATGTGGTAGTTCATGGCTGAGGAAAGCGTGTACCAATTTGTCAGAACAAGTTATTTTCCTAGGTCCACGTGAGTTAAGAGGGCATGGAGGACTTGAATTCTATGGTCGTAATTTCGATCAAATTGCTGCGTTTATTAGACATCCTTTTGAGTGGCATGTGTCGTACTGGAACTACAGGACTTATGTAAAGAGCTTCTGGGAACCAGAGCGCGCTCCCGTGGACCGAGACTGTGGTATGCGCCCTTTTGATGACTATATCAAATGTGTCTATAGCAACTATCCAAATAGAGTATCGGACTATTTCGCCAGATTTATCGGGGAAACTGGAAACCGGATAGACTTCATTGGAAAACTTGAGCACTTAAACGAAGATTTCTCTAAACTAGCAATTGCTTGGGATTTGGGTTTAGATCAGCGCGCTCATGACCTTACACCTATCAACAAGCAAACAAAGAAATATTTTGATCCATCACTAAGTGAACTAGTCTATGAATCGGAGAAACACCTTTATCTAGAGTTCGGCTATTCCGCGTAGTTCGTAGTCCTGATATATACACATTTCAAGATCATTCTGGATTGGTCTATCGAAAACAACCGTATCACTCTTGGTGCCGGTAGTCAGCTCAGCGATGTATTCAAATAGATTTAGCCCTCTAGCTAAGCTAAAATAAATTCCGCTGCTCGCTCTAGGATTTATGTCATGAAGGTAACAATGACTTCCATCCCAAATAACCTGAAAATTCCAAACGCCCGCTAACTCAATTTTTGAAATAATTTCGGATAGAATTTCCAAAACTTCTTTGTCTGAACAGGGCGTCATAACAATAGATTGGGAGCCAACAATTAGTTTTCGGTACCGTGCAGCAAACTGAACACGCGATCCAACCCTTAAGACATCAACTGTTATTGGCACCCCTTCAACCAACCTTTGCACTATGAAATCCGGCTTCTTGTCAGCTTTCTTATAATGTAGCTCATTTCTAATAATCTGCAAACCTTTGGAAGATGTGCCGTTTCTTGGTTTCATTATCCATGGAGTAGGACCTAGTATTTCTTCTGAGCAGCCGAAGCTGTGATCTGAAGCAATTTGAAAAGTAGGAACAGACCAATTTAAACCCGAGAGTTCAGAATATGACGCCTTGTCTAGATACCTAGCTACAACCGGAAATTTCTCTTCTGAGGCAATTCTTACACCAAGATTCTGTAGCGATGGCATTTGTGCTAAGAACGGTAGAAGATCGCGATCTCCAAGAGGAACGATACATGATATATCATTTTCGCGGATGGTCTGCGAAATCCAGTCAGGAAAACAGTGTGCGTTTAGTTTCGGAATTTCATGGAATATGACTCTGCCATCATTCGAGCACCAGTTCATGGTACTATGCTGGCTCTCGTGCGTAACATGAATGGGAAACCGGAAATTTTGCTGACTTAGCCAGCTGTCGAAGTGATCGATTAAAGCTTTTCGATCATTCCTTGTAACAAATAGCACTGCCATTTTGGATAACTTTCAGCTGCTACAAAATGATTTCTGGATAATTTGAAGCTAACGGAATTTTATTGTCTTTTGGTATCAAGTCAGGGTTGCAATGATAGCCAAACATTTTGAAGTTATTGGATAATTCTTCAAGCTCTCGGTAATTGACGTGGGCTTTACCACCCTTGTGATGTACCTCATGTAGGACTATCGTGTTTTCTGGCTGCAAGCGCCTCAGAACTTGGTTTGAAACCTCTATGTCGCCCAAATCTCCAGAATAGTAAATTGTTTCTTTATTTAGGTGAAAGACAAATCCAAAGCTCGTCACGTTTTCAGCATGCTTTCCTGTTGTATCAATGCATTCAATGTTCTGTAGCTCAGACACAGGCACAAATTCATAATGTGTTTTGGGAATTGACATTGCATCAAGAAGTGCAGAAATCTCATTTCTGAAAATCTCATTTTGAAACAGTATCTTCGATACTTTACCTAATTTGCCTTTGTTGTGAAATATATATTGAAATATCCCACCGATATGATCCCCGTGGAGATGAGTTAAAAGGAGGTATTCGACGCCTTCTATTGCGCCTGTTTCCGCCAATCTAGGATAAACTAGTGGGCCAATATCGATCAGAATTTTTTGAGGAACATCGATAATAAGTGATGAATTACCATATTTATAATCGAATACTCCTCCGGTTCCAACAAATTTGAATGGATAGCTATCTGTCGTCATAATATTATCTTTCCGCTTTCTATGCTTTTAACTATTTGCATTTCCAGCCTCTCGGCAAGTAAAGCTGTTGTACTCCAAACTACACTCTCAAAGCCAGTATATCGAATTGTAGGGTCAAGAACCACATCGTTGTTTCGAGCAATAATAATCTGGGTATCCATCCCAACGGCAATTCCCAAGGTGGCATGTAACGCGGCGCTTTCTTGCTCAACTATAGCAATACAAAGCTCGGCTGCCGCAATCATTTGCTCCACGTCTTGAGAAGAAAATTGAGTCTGCTTTGATGTTCTTAAGAGGTTCACTTTGAAACCTATTTTCTTGCCAAGCTCGTATATAATGGTCTCGATTTTTTCCTCTTCCATTTCGCTTGTTTCGCCCATTGCATGAAAAATGAAAACATTGCGTTTGATAATTCGGTCGTGCGAATATTCTATCAAGTCGCAAAGGTTTGCAGCAACAGCCTCTGGCGTTGACGAAAAGGCCTTAACGCTCATCCATTTAGTGAGGGCAGCGTCCGTCTCCTGCTCTTGTAGATCGCTCTCAAACTCTTCGCACGCATTGATAAATTCACCTTCGGCCTCGATTCCGAAAGGTAGTGGGACTATCTTTCGGCGCTGCTGTTTTGCGTTGGACAGCAAGTTAGAAATTCCTCGCTTACCATCAGTGATAAGTACTATGTCCGATTGATCTAAAAGTGCTTGCCGTCTATCCTCAATATAGTCGCCCATTTCATACACGTTGCCAATCATAGCATAGTTTTCATCTGGCAAGGACTTTTCAATCTCAAGCTTTGGAAGAAAAGTATTTACGCGTTTGACATCATCTTCTTGGAAGCCTCTGAAAAGCTCTGCTGCCAAAGAACCTTCTCTTCCAGAAATATTGAATTTGAACCTGTGCCGGTCAGAGAACTCTACCCTCAGGGCGTCAATAATATCCTTGATACGATTTTTCCGGCGAATGGATAGCCCTTTGTATTTATCAATCAGGTTACCAAGGCCAACCAAAATTCGGATTTCATCGGGCCTTTTGGCCCCCGTATGCAATGGAAAAGGGACGGGTTTTACCTCCTTCTGAAGATCTTGCATCTGGACACCCAATGCGCTGGCGAGTTGGTAGGCGTGATCCCTAGACGCTAACGACTCCCGTTCGATACGCTGCAAACTTGATAGCGATAGAGACACGCCGTCCAGCCCAACTAAGGCTTCTTGAGATAAGTCAAGTTCATCGCGCAAATTTCGCAACTTCGTGCCATCGATATAAATACTGTTTTTGGGTCTGGGCATTTTTTTGAAGGGTTTCTGAAGTCTATTTGACGGTTTTCTGATCGGGTAATACTGATTTCGCACTCGTATCTGAGTCACATAAACATTAAACCGATGCGAGGATAAATCAATGAAAACGTTAATCAGCTTAATCAACCAAGGTAAGGTTGAAATCACAAAAAAGGGTGTTACAGCTACCGGTCTCCCTACCATCATTATTGCCGTTGGCATTCTGGTATATTGCTTCACTGCATAATCTAGAAGCGTTTCTGGGCCTAAAATATGCCCATTGCATCCAGTAAATTTCGCCAACTACGAAACTACAATAAAACACCTCAGCTAAGAAATCCGTTGTGTAGAAATTTTTTCTCCAATTGTGGCCTTAACTATTAATCAGTTCAAATTCATCAATTAGCTGCTTTCGCATTTCCAAAATAGCTTTTGATTTTGAAAACGTAACCAATTCTTTCATTTGATTTTCCAAATTTCTTAAAAAAGTTCGAGAAGTGTCCGGTTGTGGTCCACCACACAAGACACCAGCCAATTTCTTAGAGGCTAAAAGCGCATCCGATGGTTCTAGGTAAACCTTTTTCCCATCAACAATGCGGTTCGAGGAGGCGAATTCTACAATTCGCCTCTTTTCGGTTTCATTTGCTATTTCGTAAGCAGCAGTAAGGTTTTTTATCAGTTCGAGGAATTTGGAAATATTTTCCCGCTCGGACACAATATTGTCCAGGTTTTTCAAATTCTGCTCCAGTTCTAGCTTTTCTAGCATGAGCGAACGTTTCCTGGCGCTAAAGGTGCTTTGATCTATAAGCCGGTCAATCAGGGCATCCGTTAGCCGTTCCAGCCGATCATTGATTTGCGTAATCTGTAGGGAGGCGGCATTCTTCATTGAATCAGAATTATCGCGCTGCTCGAACCAATCGTTCATCCCTTCCTCTATCCGTTCGAAATCACTATCGGAGATTTTAGAAATTTCAAGCATTGCATGGAATTCATTTTCCAGCACGTATTCACGCACTGTTTTGGTTGGGCACTTCGACGTGTGGCAGCGGTAGTAAACATTTCCCTTTTGCCGCTCGGGGATCATCGCAGTGTTGCAAATTGCGCATCGAAATAGACCTCGAAAAGTATGCACATGCTTGGTCAACTTTTTCCGATATCGGCCAGATTTTATATCTTGAACACGCTCAAAAGTTTTTGGCGATATCAACGTTTCGTGGATCCCGTCGAATAGCTGACCTGTTTTATTTATCCGAATAATCCCGCAATAAAATGGATTGTTCAAAATGATTTCGACATTTGTTTTGGTGAGAAGATTTCCGCGTTGTGTTCGCAAGCCAATTTGTTTTGCCACCTCGCACAAGGATCGAATGGAGTGCTCGCCTGATTCATATTGTTTAAACAATTCTTGAACGAGAGGTGCTCGAACAGGGTCCGGTGTTTTGGGTTTTCCACCACCATTATTGAGATATCCAATTGGTGCGTTGAAAGGGTAGATGCCTTGCTTTAAGCGCCCATAAATACCCTTGATACATTCCTCTCGTAGATTTCGAATATAGTCTGCGGCGATTACAGCCTGAATGTCTGCTGTAAGGCGACCACCCCTGGAGCTAAAATCCAAGCTTTCGGTGGCAAAGTGGATCCCTATTCCTGCATCGGCTAGATCGCCAATTTTGGCCCAATCCGCGAAGTTTCTAGCTGACCGGTCGATCTTATGAATTACCAGCCCGTCAGCCTTATTGCGTTTTAGATCGGCAATCATCTGATTGAATATTGGGCGGCCTTTTTGGGCTGCGGTTTCTTTTTCCTCAAACCACTGGATGATCTCGATATTGTTGCGACTCGCAAATCCCAGAATAGCTTCTTTCTGAGCCTCTAATGAAACGCCTTCACCCTGCTTGGCGGTGGACACCCGTGTATACCCGAAGCATGTCTTCATAAATCTTTTTCAACTTTCTTGGACTCTATCAAATTTTCAGAATTTTGCGAATCCGGCCAAGGCCAAGAACCTTCGCGTTCCATGCGCTCATAGATGCTTTTGCAAATCTCGAGATATTCATTTAGAAATTCGTCGTCATTCATCTTCATAGTATCGCGCCAATTGCTTTGCTCGAATACCATACAGTTGTCTCAAATTTCCGAAACGCGCCCGGGCAGCGTTGTTGCCGAAAATGCGTTCGTTTGATTGCCGTCCACCATTAATCGAACGAAGGTTGCGTAGTTTGGCAAATTGATTAAATCTTGCGGCAATACCTTGCCAAGCTGTCGAGATAAAATCGGCGCATCAGTCGCGCCAATACGAAAACAAATCTGAGTACCCACATTTCCCATGATCGAGGCAAAAACGGCGGGAGTAGCTTGCTGCACATGTTGGTGGCTGAGAGTTATTCCAAGCCCATATTTCCGAACCTCTGAAAGCATGTCGGCAATGGCTTCGGTGGTGAAAGAGTGAAACTCGTCCACATAGAGCATAAATGGCCGACGCTGATCTTCTGGCACCGTATGCCTGGTGAATGCTGCATTGGTGAGACTGGCAACAATCAGGCCACCTAGCACATTTGAAATGTCGTTTCCCAGCTGACCCTTGGCAAGGTTCACAATTAGGATTTTCCTTTCATCCATAATCTGGCGAAACCGTATCGGGATATCCGGTTCACAAATAGCTTTGCGTATGATGGGATGCGCCAAAAAAGCACCAAGCTTATTGGCGATTGGAGCTAGTCCATCAGCGGCGTTTTTATAGTTCATTGCTGGTAGTTCTTCTGTCCAGAATTTTATGACTTGAGGATCTGAGATGGTTGAAATTACCTCATGGCGAAAATCCTTCTTCAGAAACATGCGCATGATGTCTCGCACGTCCGTGTGGGGCTGCTCCAACAGCGCAAGTATCGAGTAGCGCAACAGATGCTCCATGCGAACACCCCAGGCGTCGGCCCATTGCTTTTTGAGGGCTTCTACCAGACCTGAAGCCACAAGTGGCCTCAGCGCCTTTGATGTGCGTGTCAGAGGGTTGTACCCATACGGGCTGTTCGGGTCAGCTACATTCCAAAGGATCATATCTCCCTTGATCGACGCCGCCAGGCTTTCAGCAAGATCGCCATGCGGATCGATCAAGCAAAACCCGATGCCTCGCGCCGCATCCTGGCGTGCCATATTCCAGAGTAATGTTGATTTCCCTGTGCCTGTTTGGCCAATGATATACATGTGCATCATCCGGTCGCTCAGGCGGATGCCGAAGGGCTTATCTCCATATCGCCGGTACGCAATACCAAGTGTTGTGACTGAATTGGTATGTGCTTCCATCGGTCAATTTTGAACGATGTCTTTGCTGGTTAGTAGCATACAGCTTGCTCAGTAATTGCCATTCTCAAAAAATGGACAAACTGTATGGTATGCAAGAATTCTATATATTCTAAAATGCAGCAAGATCATCTGTTCTTTGAAAACCCCAGATCCTTCGCCTTTCGCGGGGTGCGCCTGAAATAATTTCAGTCGACCGCCCATCGGAAGGGGAACGTTATGGGAAATACAAAACAAAATATCGAAGATATGGTCGGCGCGTATCCGGTTTGCGTGCATTGCCAAAAGCCAAGTGTAGTGCGTGATGCCTGGGCCAAGTGGAATATTGGCACCGGCGAGTGGCTGCTAAAAAGCATGTTCGATAAATATGCTTGTGATGCATGTGGCGAGGAAATGACGCCGGTCTGGAAACTCAACGAGGAGTTTCGGCAAAAGCGCATTCAACGCCTGAACGATGCATTGCGTCATGGTCAGTGTGAACATGCGTCAATCGTCATCACCTCCGGTCTGCAAACAAAAGGCCAAGAATACCTGGCAGAAGTCAGTAAGGAGGTTTCCAGCTTCGCCAATTTCACCAAAGACAATGATCCACATTTGGAACATGATTTTGGTTCAATCGAAATCAATGGCGACAAGGTTTTCTGGAAGATTGATTATTATGATCTCGCCATGAAATATCACTCGCCCGATGCTGCAAATTCTGCCGTCACACATCGTGTGTTAACAATCATGTTCGCGCATGAATACTAAATTATCGCCCCCAATACGGGGGCGTTTTTTCTCCTAAATGGTTGCCATATTTCGGCTAGACTGTGGGCTAGCAAAATAACTTGTTTTGGTAGAAACTTGACGTATAGGAAATTGAAAACGGGTTTTGCCTTAACTCGCATTGGACGGGTCGATGCGGAATGGTTCCTCCATTCCGCGCTCCAGATCACCACCTGTTCGATACGCGCTGGCAAAGGCAAAACCCGTTTTCAAAATCTGTCCAAACTGTATGGTACTCTCGAGGTAGAGCTTTAAGTATCCTACTTAGCATTATCCCCATAACCAAACAAAACTATGTTTGAAGAGTTCATTTTCGACCTGAAGGTCGCACGTAAAAAGTCAGGCCTGACCCAAGCCGATTGCGGTCATCTATTAGGCAAAACTGGCAAAACCATAAGCCAGTTGGAGAGCGGAAAACGTTTACCAACGATCAAGGAAATCTCGGCGCTATCCCTGATTTATGGCCGCAGTTTTGAATCTCTGTTCGGCACACTGTTTTCTGAAATTCGCAGCGAATTAGCTGAAAACCTTACGACGTTGCCAGAACCAGGCAGTGATTGGATTGGCAACCATAATCGCAACATGACGCTTGATGGCCTGGCTGAACGTTTAGACGATGATAAAAATCTGTCTTATGCCTGCTAGCGTTCACAGGGTGCTGGCGGTCGCTGCAAAATGCGGTCGTATCGGGTGCGTGTTTCTTGATGATGGCGAGCTTGTCCATTGGGACATCTCCGAAACAGGGGCGGCATCGACCAAGGCTGCAGCCGAGAAGCTGCATGAGTGGCTCGAGACCTATCAGCCCGATTGCCTGATCAGTGAAAATCCCGACACCGCATCCAGGAAAGCTGGTAAGCAAATTCCAATCTTGCGAACCTTTGCGGAGATAGGAGAAGAGCAACCCTTATTAAACATGATCGTCCCGCGTCATCTAACTTATCCGAACTTGTATATCGAAGCCGAAAGTCTGGCCGAACAATTTCCAGACTTGGAGCCTTGCGTCCCAGCCAAAACAAAAATCTGGCAGAACGAACCGCGCCAGTTCGTGTATTTCGAGGCCCTGGCACTGGTCAAACAAGCGCTGGTCGGTGGCGGTATGTAATTCCGAAACGTCCCAAAACTACCCGATAATTTATGGCGACGGATTATGAGCGCATTTAACCTACAACTCAACTCTTGAGTGAAACGAATTTCGTGGCATAGTATTTTAATCAATTTGAAAAAGCATATTGCTTACAGCAATAATTTTGGAGGAATATTCATGCGTTCATACGAAACCGCCAGATCACTATTTAGCTTCCTAGGGTTTTGCGCCTGGTCAGTCGTTGTAATCGGCGTACTTGTCGCCTTGGCCGGTGCCGAGGGTGGATCACGCTATGGCGGCGCTGGAGCGGGATTACTTGCCATGGCTCCTGGATTTGGAATTGCGATATTGGGCCTCATTCTTGTTGCTTTCGTTCAAATGGGGCGAGCAAATGTTGATACCGCTGAATATACTCAGCAGATGTTAAAAATCGCACGTGATCAATTGGAGGTTTCTCGGCAATCTCTCAACGGAACCGGGCAGCAATCCAAAGGTTTCAATTCAGTCAAAAATCAAATGGAACCAAAAGCGGGATTTGAAAAGGCTGATTTTTCAACAACGGCAAAACAAAAAACCGATGAACCTGCACTAAAAAATGACGGATTCACGCCAGTTACTAATGAGCTAGGTTTTAACGTGTTAAACGAACAAGGCACATTGATGGAATATCGGGGTAGAGAATTTGAATTTGTTGAGGGGAAGTACAATTTGGCTGGGCAGTACTGGTCAAGTGGTAAACTCCTAAAAAGTCATTTAAATCAGCTAAAAATTGTTGAACGCTGATCCCCATACGCACCCCCAACCTCTATGGGTATTTCGTATGTGTAAACCTTGCAGAACAAACAGGAATATAGCCGAACATGAATAGCAGTTTTAAATCCACGACTTCATTCGCTATCGCGAATGATATGCTAGGCCTCCTTGAGGCCGGCGCTCTTCAACCTGTTTGATTTTTAATGCGTGTATCAATTTCTCACCACACGATTAAAAAGGGTTTGTTGTTTAAGAAAACCTATCACGAAGTTCATCTGACCGTTGCCTTTACCCATGAAGAAAAACAAATCATTACTCAGCGTGGTTTGTTGAAAATCAAGCTATTAGATCGAAGACCAGCCGATGCAAAAAACGATGCCAGGGATGAAAAATTTGAACTGCGCGTTGAACATTTGATGAATGGCACAACGGATAGGTTTCTCTGCGCCACGCCCTCCAAATCCAAGATCTATGAAGAAGGGCTTTTTGACGTGTTGCAACAGATGAAGCTTTGGCTTTCGGATAATGCTGACACCGGCAGTTCAAAATCGGTGGAATTCTAGATGTCCAATGGCAGCAATGAATTCGTCTGGAGCGCTTTGATCCTGTCACTGATGATCACTCTGGCAGTGATCATCACGCCAATCATGCTCATCGGCATTCCAGCCTATATCTTCTATCGCCTCTGGAAGGAGAATCCGAAACGCCTGGAACGGCTGTCTCGTGAAGAGACAATGGTGCTGTACGACCATGCCGTCGCTGGAGGCGCCAGACTGACCGATAGCGAGGTTGAAACGGCGCTGGCGGCACATTGGCCGCATGACATGCCAAACCCGCTCTACATCCAATTACAGGAGCTTGGGACGGCCTTGTTTGAAGATGAAGGCTTGTCACCGGAAATCCCTCCGCCACCAGCACTTTGCAACACTATCGAGGGTGCGAGATACCGCGATATGCTGGCGCGGGTTGGCCAAGCCCGCAATGATAGGGTTATGACGCTATCAGCGCTTGATACGATATCCCAAAGCTTTGCGACCATCGCAGATGTTGCGCCGCCAATTGATGGCGACGTGCTGGTCGAAATCACACAGTTCGCGCACCCACTAAACCATGCCGTGCAAAACATCATCGCACCGTTTTTCCAGGACAACGACTACAATCATTTCAAAGAACTGAAAGCTCGCCTAGATGCGAACCTCTACAAAACCCACCGGATCAATCCAGTATTTCCGCGCGACTACAAAGGCGATGATGTCGTCGATATGTATCTTTCAGGCACAATCCTCAAAGAGCTGTTTAATCTCAAAACCTCCTTCGCCATTCCGGAAGAACGCCGCTTTGAGCACACGCATATCGTGGCCGGTTCTGGTCACGGCAAAACCCAGACCATGCAGTATTTCATCGCCAAGGATCTGGAGGATGTTGCGAAGGGTAACAAGTCAGTTGTGGTGATCGATAGCCAGGGCGACTTGATCAACAATATTCTCAAAGCCAAAACATTACCGCCGGAACAAATCGTTCTGATTGACCCCGAAGATATTGCATTTCCCGTTAGCCTCAATCTGTTCTCAGTCGGTCAAAATCGTTTGGCAAGCTACGGCGATCTGGAACGCGAACGCCTGACCAACTCGATCATCGAGCTTTATGATTTCGTGCTTGGATCGCTCCTGTCGGCAGGCATGACCGCCAAGCAAAGTATTGTGTTTCGATACGTCACCCGCCTGATGTTCCACATCCCTGATGCCACCATCCACACGCTCCGCGAATTGATGGAGCCAGATGGCACCGACAAATACCGCGAGCACATCAACAAGCTGGAAGGCACCCCGCGTCGGTTCTTTGAAACCGAGTTTGATAGTAAAGAATTCACCAATACCAAAACGCAGGTGCTGCGCCGCCTTTATGGCGTTTTGGAAAATCAGACATTTGAGAGGATGTTCACCAACCCTCAATCGAAGTTCGATATGTTTACCGAACTTAATTCTGGGAAGCTGATTCTGATAAATACGTCGAAATCCTTGCTGAAAGAACAAGGCACCCAGATCCTCGGGCGTTTCTTCATTGCTCTGATTGCACAAGCCGCCCAGGAACGTGCAACCCTGCCAGATTACGACCGGCTTCCGGCGATGGTGTATATTGACGAAGCGCAAGATTACTTCGACCAAAATATTGGCATCATTCTAAGTCAGGCGCGTAAATACAAAGTTGGCATGATCATGGCGCATCAATTTCTTGGCCAACTCACCTCTGGCCTGTCTGAAGCTTTTGAAGCCAATACCTCGATCAAACTGGCTGGTGGTGTATCTGCGCGAGACGCACGCGCCCTGGCTGGGCAGATGGCGGCTGATCCAAACTTGATCCAGCAACAACCCAAAGGCACCTTCGCGACTTTCGTGCGTGGACTGACCGAACGTGCTGTACCGATATCCTTTCCGTTCTTTGTACTGGAAAAGATGTCGCGTGCCTCAAACGAGGAACGTGATGCTATTCGAGAGTATAGTAGAAAAAATTACGCTGAATCATTGCAGAGCAAGGCTGAACATAGTGAGTCATCAAATCACCAAGATACTGAAAAACCTGATAATAATGACGACTTTGATCCGTTGACCCCTGCACCGGAGCTGTAATATCTGCTATATCTCATTGCATGATGCAGACAGATAAAATCGGCAGGGCAACATTCCATCACATAGCGCCCCAGCGCGTCACACGCCTGACGAATCGAGAAGTGCGTTGGCTCAAGCATATTGAGCGCCACGGTCCCCAGTCCTCGCAATTCCTGCATGGGCTGACCAAAGACACACACCGCTGCAAAGATACTGCATTGCGCCAAATGCAGAAACTTCGTGCAGGTGGATACCTAGACCTTCCGCGTCAACAGCGGGCAACAGAACATGCGAATTTCAACGCATTCATTTATGACCTGACACCCAAGGCACAAGAATACCTATTCAACAATGACATAGAGGAACCAGCCGTCAAACCTCATGGCCATTGGGTTCATGGATACATGACGTCCTGCATTACCAGCTCGATTGATATTGCGGCGGGGCGTGACGGTGTTCAATACATCCCTGCACATGAAATCCTGGCAATTAAAGGTGAAACATTAGCCGTTCCGATTGATGGTCAAAAGCTGATCCCTGACCAGCTATTCGCTCTCAACTACGGTGGAAGTTTCCGTGTATTCGCCCTGGAAGCAGATCGTGGGACAGAACCAAAAACTTCCATGGCAAAACGTAAAAGTTATGAAAAGTCGATTGAACTGTATAGCGAGTTGATCGAGCGGCAGATTTACAAATCGCACTACGGCCTCAAAGCCCCACTGTTGGTTTTATGGGTGTTTTCCAACCGCTCAAATGAGGCGCGGTTTTTGGAAATGCTAAAGGATCAGCCTGAATGTATCCGACAGCATTTCCTAACGCAAAGCATCGAAGGGTTTCGTGCGGAATTCCGGCCGCCACAGATATTATCCGACCTGTATGCAGAGAAATGGCAACGATCAACGTCCGCACCTGTAAGCATTCAATTCGCAAATGCCCGCTAAGGTTTATTGTAATTGATAGGCAAGGAACTTAGAGTTTACCAAATTCATTTAGGGTGCGGTTATGGCTGATAAAGAAACATTAGATTTACCACTTGGAGTAATTTCAGCAATTGAAGGGCGTCGAGCGGTTCTTTTTCTAGGCGCGGGAGCGTCAATGGAGTGCAAGAACCCAGATAACGAAAAACCATTGGATGGGAATGGCTTACGCGATGCTATATGTGATTACTTCCTAGGCGGTGAATACAAAGGGTATGACCTTACTTCTGCGGCAGAATTTGCTATCGAACAGCACGGTAAACCTAATGTTTTTGAATTTATCGCCTCTAGTTTCAAAACCTTTCAACCTAGTAAGGCTCACGAGTTAATATCCGAATTTGGCTGGAGAGCGATAGCCACAACCAATTATGATACGTTTGTCGAGGCAGCATACCAGAAGAATGCTGATCGTAGAGTTCAAAACTTAGTTAGATTTGTTAAGGATTCTGAACCCATACAAGCCAGATTACAAAACGAAGATAGTCCGGTCCAGTACCTAAAACTCCATGGCTGCCTAGATCATCTGCATGATGATGGGATACCTCTAGTTCTCTCACATGAAAGTTATGAAAGATATTCCACAAATAGAATACGGCTGTTTAGTCGGCTCGAAGATTGGGCATACGAATCCACTTATATTTTTTGCGGATATAAATTGGCTGATGCACATATACGTGCGTTGGTGAGTAAGCTCAGCCCCGCCAAAGACGTGCGCCCAACCTTTTATCTTATCAGCCCCGGTGTATCACCTCTTGAAAAACAACATTGGGAACAAAATAGAGTTACAGTAATTGATGCAACATTTGGCCAATTTATGGAATCTTTGATTGACCAAATCCCCGAAATAAAACGGCGGATTAGCTTTGGGAACGGATTTGCCGATGAACCAATCACAAAGTTTTTCAAATCCAATATCCAACCACCTCGGTTAGTCTCGGAATTCCTCGAAAAAGACGTGATTTTTGTCTCGCCTGATATGATTTCAGAACAGCAAAACCCAGTTGATTTTTATAAAGGGCTGGACACAGGGTTTGGTTGTATTCAGCAAAATCTAACTGTCGCACGCGGGGTCGTTGATGACCTTCTTTATCAAGTCTTGGAAGATGACTCATCTCATGAAAATGCGAATCTAATTGTACTAAAAGGCCCAGCTGGGAACGGAAAATCTATCGCACTGAAGCAAGCTGCATGGGAGATAGCAACAACTCTGAACCGGCTGGTCTTATTCCTTACCGATGGAGGGAGCCTAGACTGGGATGCCATTGAACAGATAAACGATTTGACTGGGCAACGTATATTTCTTGCTGTTGATAGATCTGCTTTGTATGTGGACGAAATTGATAAAGTATTGTCCAAGGCGAAAAGTTTAGGTGTTCAAGTAACCGTGTTAACAGCAGAAACGGATAGTGAATGGTTCAATTATTGTAGCAAACTTGAAAAGCATGCAAATACAGAATTGCGTGTTAGGTATCTCTCTCAGAGAGAAATTATAGCCTTAATAGAAAAACTGGATCGGTATGACTGCTTAGGCGTAATTAAAGACCTTTCTCAAGTAGAACAAATAAAGCGTTTTGAAGACAATGCTGAGCGACAATTATTAGTTGCACTCCATGAAGTTACACAAGGCAAGCGGTTTGAAGAAATCATCCTAAACGAATACCAGCGTATAATACCTAGCGAAGCACAGTCTCTATATTTGGATATTTGTACAATGGGCCAATTTGGTGTTGGGGCAAGGGCTGGAACCGTGCAGCGTATATCTGGCATCCAGTTCAAACACTACGAAACCGAATTTTTCAAACCTCTCGAAAATATAATTAATACACGTAAGGATCCATATACAGGTGATCTTATGTACATGCCTAGACATGCTCGAGTAGCAAACTTTGTGTTTCGTGGGGTTTGCGACACTGATAAAAAAAAGGCTTCGCAATTATTAAAAATTCTAAATGAACTTGATGTTGGTTACTCCTCTGACAAAACTGTGTTCGACCGACTGACAAAAGGACACGCTTTGGTGCGAAATATGTCAGATCCTGTTGCCGTTCGGAGCATCTATAGTGCAGCAATCGAAGCCGCACCCGAAGCGTTTGTATATCAACAATGGGCAATTTTTGAGTCAACGCACCCCGATGGATGTGATGATACCGCTAGACAGGTTATTGAAGAGGCGCGGACAATCTCCCCGCATAATCAAGCTATAATCCACACGCAATCTGAAGTTTTTAGGAAGAGTGCGCGAAACGCTAAGTCAGAGATTGCTAAAAAAAGATTTCGAGATGAGTGCAGAAGATATTTAAGTAAACTACGAGATGACAATAGCCGTTTCAAGATAGCGACTCAGGTTAAACTTTTGACTGATGAACTTGATGATCTTCTTTCTAGTAATAATGCTCTGGAAGATAATGCGTTTGCGGACAAACTGCTTGCTGTGGAGATCGTGCTATCTAAGGGGAAGCAGCTGTATCCAGACTTCGCGGAGTTCCATCAATGTGAGGCGCGATTGCAAGAAATACTGGACGATCCTCTTAAAACCAATCAAGCTCTTGAAAAGGCCATAAAATCTGGTGCCCGCGGTGACACAATATGGGTTCGTTTAGCTAAGGGGTATTACCTGCAAGGGGATGCGACAAAGGAAAGAAGTACATTGGATGCGGCATTGGAGCATTTCCCTGATAGTAAAGTTGTACATCTATCTCTTGCAAAACATCTAATGAATGAAGATTCTATCGATTGGGAAAAAGTTGAACGACATCTTGCGCGATCATATGATACCGTCGACAGGAATTTTGAGGCACGGTTCACTCATGCACAAGTTCTTTTCAAGTTAAACAAGGTGCCGGAATCTTTAAAACTATTTGAATGGTTAAATGACAATGCCCCAAATTCCTTCCGGCCATTTCCAGCCAATCATCTAAATGAGATTGAGGCAACTATCCCTCAACAAAGCGGCGGAGTGACAAGTAAAACAGAGAGTTTTCTATTCGTCACAAGCGGGCATGTTTTGTCTGGTTTGTATGCGAATGAGTCTCAGACTGATGAAGCAATTTGGGACCAAATTCGCAGTGGTATGCAAGTCACATACCGACTGCAATTCTGTAGAAGAGGTCCACAAGCCGTAAGTTTGAAACTGTGAAGTATATTGTCCTCAACAGTGTTAAATCGCTATGGTGTCGACTAAAATTGGCCTTCGAAATGGTGCACGACCAGTTTGTCACGAATTAAACTATTGGGGTATAATAAAAACAACATGCAAACGGTTTCAGAAAGTATTGACCAAAAGAGAGTGCAAGTGTCTTCAAACGCATTGCGCCAGAAAAAAAGCGATCTCGGACAATTTTTAACACCTATGAGTATTGCCGATTTTATGGCGTCAATGCTCCCATTTGTGGCTGGAAAGCCAGTGAAGTTGCTGGATCCAGGTGCCGGTATAGGCTCTTTGAGCGCTGCCGTTCTTGGGGAACTTGAAGGAAAAGGCTACAAAGAATCGTGTAGTGTGAAGGCCTACGAACTGGACGAAGTGCTCCACAAAGATTTGGATGCGACGCTTTCAAAATTTAGTTTTTCTAACTCTGAGGTATTGGGTGGGGATTTCATCGAGCATGCCTCCAAAGAATTAAAATTGGGTGGCAGCAGATTTACACATTCAATAATAAATCCACCCTATAAAAAGATCGGGGTGAATTCTCAGTATCGGCAGTTACTAAGCAGTGCGGGGATTGAAACTGTAAACCTCTACTCCGGTTTTGTTGCTATTGCATTAGCCCTGTTGGAACCAAATGGCCATCTCGTCGCAATTATCCCAAGGAGCTTTTGCAATGGGCCTTATTACCGCCCGTTCCGCAACTACATTTTGGAAAATTCAGCAATTCACAAAATCCATATATTTGAGTCGCGAAACAAAGCTTTTACAGATGATGATGTGCTTCAAGAAAACATCATTATTCATTTAGAAAAAGGCGGAAAGCAAGGTGATGTAGAAATTTCGTCTTCGTCAGATGCATTTTTCGATGACCTTAATGTAAATACTTTACCTTTCCGAAAGGTAGTTCCAGGAGGCAACCATCAAAACTTTTTTCATATCCCCCTGACCGGAGACGTGAATGATTCAGCGTTGCCAAAGAAAGCTACATATTCACTAGAAGAGCTAAGAATTCAGGTATCTACTGGACCAGTCGTAGACTTTCGAATGAAGGAGTTCCTTCATAAGATGCCCACACCAAACTCTGTGCCACTTTTATACCCTGTTCACTTTGAAGGATGCGAGACGGTTTGGCCCAAACCAGACATAAAGAAATATAATGCAATTTCTCTGAACGATAACACTCAGAAATGGCTTTATCCGAATGCACATTATGCGGTTGTTCGCAGGTTTTCTTCGAAAGAGGAAAAAAGACGAATCAACGCTAGTGTCTTTCAGCCCGAGAAAGCAAATGGGGCCAATTTCGTCGGTTTTGAAAACCATCTCAATGTATTTCATCAGAAAAAAAATGGCTTAGATCCAGACGTTGCGTCTGGGTTGACGGTCTATTTAAATTCAACACCGGTTGATAGATATTTTAGATGTTTTAATGGGCACACGCAGGTAAATGTAACAGATTTAAAACACATGAAATATCCCTCAATGGAAGCACTAATAATACTTGGAAAGTGGCAACAAAAATCTTCTGATATTTGCCAAGAGTCGATCGATCAAAAAATTAAAGAAATACTATGACAGTCAACAAAAACATATCCGACGCCAGTAAAATATTGAGCTTATTGGGACTTCCCAAAGCCCAGCAGAATGAAAGGTCTGCCCTCTGTCTACTCGCCATTCTTAATCTGCCAACGAATGTACCATGGGGAAAGTCTGAAAATCCTCTTATCGGCATTACGCCAATAATGGATTGGGTGCGCGAGCATTATCAGAAAAATTATGCTCCAAATACAAGGGAAACAATTCGGCGGCAGACTATGCACCAGTTTGTTGCAGCTGGTCTTGCATTGTACAATCCCGACAAACCAGATCGGCCGGTAAATAGCCCAAAGGCTGTGTATCAAGTTGCACCCGAAGCGCTCGAGTTGCTTAGATATTGGGAAACAGCAGATTGGGATGTTGCCCTTGAAGAATACCTATCTCAAAAAGAAACTTTGGCGGATCAATATGCGAAAGTTCGAGAGCAGGTCTTGGTTCCTGTTACTGTGGCACCCGGGAAAGTTGTCAAAATGAGTCCAGGGGCTCATACAGATTTAATCAGAGATATTATTCACGATTTTGCAGAGCGTTTTGCACCGGGCAGTAAGCTTATTTATGCTGGCGACACGGGCGAAAAACTTGGCTATTTCGATGAAGATTCCCTCAAAGAGTTAGGTGTTGAAGTCGACAAAAAAGGAAAAATGCCAGATGTCGTCTTGCATGATACAGACAGGAACTGGCTTTTGTTGGTTGAGGCTGTGACAAGTCACGGTCCTGTTGACGGAAAACGACACGCTGAATTAGCGGAATTGTTTAAACATTCACAAGCTGGGCTGGTGTACGTGACAGCATTTCCCAACCGGAGCATTATGGCTAAATATCTATCTGAAATTGCATGGGAGACGGAAGTTTGGTCTGCTGATGCGCCGTCCCACCTTATTCATTTCAATGGCGTTCGATTCCTTGGACCTTACGAGGGTTCAGTTTAAACAATGAAACGGGTGGCCGGATAGTGCACACCCAGCCACCCTTGCTCCTTATGCAGGAGTGTCGGTCAGGTCTTCTCGACGATCCAGCCGTGCTTGCAGCCAGTCCAACACTTCATCCTCAACCCATCCCACTCTGTTGGGGCCAAGTTGTATCCGCTTTGGGAACGTCCCGGCCTTTTCCAGTCTGGCCACGTGTTGTGGCGAGTATAGAACCAACTCCTTGAGCTGGCGTTTTGAAAGTATCCGCATCTCGATCTCTCCATGTTTGAAGAGCATCGCGATGCCCTAGGTTACAACAATACCCAGGCAAGGAGAGTGTAGCCGCAGGAATTCCGTTTGGCTATCGGAAGAAATTGGATGGAATCGTAGTGACCAATCAAAGGTGGGCTGTTAGGTGTACTGCAAAATCTACAATGGCGATTTATCGCATAAAATTATGTGCTTACAAGGATTAAATGGTGCCCCCACACGGACTCGAACCGCGGACCTACTGATTACAAATCAGTTGCTCTACCAGCTGAGCTATAGGGGCATTCGGCGCGTTCTTAGCGCTCTCTAAATTGTGTTGCAAGCCTAAACTCG
>Ga0209345_10000456_pt1 | contig 52809 bp, 54 predicted proteins | sample Cruoilmetagenom7_FD_187294 | JGI IMG/M metagenome (GOLD analysis project Ga0209345, IMG submission 187294) | Oil polluted marine microbial communities from Coal Oil Point, Santa Barbara, California, USA - Sample 7 (SPAdes) (version 2) | ecosystem: Environmental > Aquatic > Marine > Oil seeps ... | reverse complement strand
CGGCGACGGGTGCGGTTCTTGGCGTGGGATACGTTGTTGCCCGACATCGGGCCTTTTCCGGTCAATTCGCAACGGCGCGACATGGGTTCATCCTCTTGGTTCAACGCGGTGCTCTGACTTTGGCACCACAGCTAAGCAGGCCGCACCACCGGCGACCGTTAAATTGGTTCGCAGGCTTTAGGGGGAATCGCGCGGTAGGTCAACCCGCTGGCGTGGCTTTATCAGCCATCACTGCGCAATTCACGAACAAACGCAGCGGCAGCGGCTGCAGGCTCTTGCGCGCCATCCGCCACAGCGTCGCTGAGCACAGCCAGAGCCTTGCGGGCGTGCGGCGTTTCAAGCTGCGCAAGAAGGGCTGTTTTGACCGCATCCTCAAACCAGTAGCGTGCTTGTGTGGCCCGTGTTTGTTCCCAAAACCCATTCTCACGCCGCCATTCTGTCAGGCGTTGCATCGCCTCCCACACCTCGGGTAGTCCACGCTGCTCCAGCGCGGAAACAGTCATGGCGCAGGGATAGCCTTCGGGGTCTTGCGGGCGCTTGCGCATCAGGCGCAGCGCACCGGCATAGTCCGCTTGGGTACGGATCGCAGTGGCCTTTAAATCGCCATCTGCCTTGTTGATGACGATGATGTCAGCCATTTCCATGATGCCGCGCTTGACCCCTTGCAGTTCATCGCCCCCTGCTGGCGCAAGCAGCAGCAAAAACAGGTCAGACATCTGCGCGACCACAGTCTCTGACTGGCCAACGCCGACGGTCTCAATCAACACAACGTCAAAGCCTGCCGCCTCACACAGGGCAACCGCCTCGCGCGTGCGCCGCGCGACTCCGCCCAAGTGTGTCTGACTGGGGCTGGGGCGGATAAAGGCCATGGGATCACGGCTCAGCAGATCCATCCGTGTCTTGTCACCAAGGATCGAACCGCCAGAGCGGGACGAGCTGGGATCAACCGCCAGCACGGCCACGCGAAGCCCTTGCCCCGTGAGCATCAAGCCAAAGCTCTCGATGAAGGTCGATTTACCCACACCCGGCGTGCCCGAAAGACCAATGCGCAACGCCTCGCGATTTTGGCCAAGGGCGGCCAGCAGCGCAGTCGCCTGTTCACGGTGATCGCTGCGCCCACTTTCTACCAGCGTGATCGCCCGCGCCAATGCGCGCCGTTCGCCCGCAGCAATGCGCCGTGCCATATCAGTGATGTCCATGCGAAGTCCCCGCGGTTGTTCCAGCGTTTTTCACGTGATGCTGCGCGAATGTCCAGCCTTGCCCCACCGCGCGCCAAGCCTGATAAGGAGCCCATGCAAAAACTTCTGCCCATAGATGACGTGATGCCCGCAGTTCTGGACGCTCTGCGCGACCATGGCCGCCTTGTTTTGCAAGCCCCCCCCGGCGCGGGTAAAACCACCCGTGTGCCGCTGGCAATGCTTGAGGCAGGCCTGATCAAAGGCCGCATCCTGATGTTGGAACCACGCCGTCTTGCCGCGCGTGCAGCAGCCGAACGGATGGCGCAAACCTTGGGCGAAGACGTGGGTCAGACAGTGGGCTACCGCGTGCGCGGCGCCTCTGCCGTCTCTAAGGTCACACAGATCGAGGTCGTGACCGAAGGCATCCTGACGCGCATGATTCAGGACAATGCCGAATTGCCCGGCATCGGCACGGTGATCTTTGACGAATTTCACGAACGTTCGCTTAATGCCGATCTGGGGCTGGCCCTGTGCCTTGAGATCGCAGGCGCGCTGCGGGATGATCTAATGCTTGTAGCAATGTCGGCCACACTGGATGCCGGCCCGGTCGCCACGCTGATGGAGGCACCGATTGTCACCTCCGAGGGCCGAAGTTTTCCTGTCACGCCTCATTGGCTGGATAAGCCGCAGGCCAAAAATGTCCGCTATGAACAGGCCGTCGCCGATCTGGTCTTGCATGCAATGATGCAGGCCGAAGGCTCTGCACTGGTGTTTCTACCCGGCGAAGGCGAGATCAGGCGCGTTGAAGGCCTGCTGTCACGTCATGTGCCTGCGGATTGTACGATAGCCCCCCTTTTTGGTGCGATGGATTTCAAGGCCCAGCGCGCCGCCATCAATCCGGCCCCGTCTGGGCGCAAAATCGTCCTTGCCACATCTATCGCTGAAACGTCGCTGACCATCGAAGGCATTCGCATCGTGGTGGACGGTGGGCGCGCACGGCGGGCCGAATTTGACCCCTCCTCGGGGATGTCGCGGCTCGTCACTACGCGCGTCACGCAGGCCGAGGCAACCCAGCGCGCAGGCCGCGCAGGCCGGATGAGCGCTGGTGAAGCCTTCAAGCTATGGACCCGAGGCGAAGACGGCGCATTGGCCGCTTACCCGCCCGCCGAAATCGAAAGCGGTGATCTGAGTTCGTTTGCATTGGAACTCGCGCTTTGGGGCGCGCAAGCTGATGATCTGGCCTTCGTCACACCACCCCACGCGGGGCGGCTGCAGGAAGCCAAAGCTTTGCTTCACATGCTGGGCGCGCTTGATGCAAATGAACTGATCACGCGCCATGGTCGCAGCCTTGCGAAACTGCCCCTGCATCCGCGCCTTGCGCATATGGTGGCCCTTGGAGGACGACCTGCCGCTACACTGGCCGCAATTCTGGCAGAGCGTGACCCGTTGCGTGGTGCACCGCTGGACCTCAGCCACCGGATGCGTGCCGTCGCAGGTGAGCATACCCCCGGAGAGCTCCATCACGCTACTCTTGCCCGCATCCGCCAAGAAGCAAAGCGCCTTACCAGAGCCACTGCTCCAAACGGACCGGAAGACATCGGTACTCTTGCAGCACTCGCCTATCCTGACCGGATCGGGCTGCGGCGCAAAGGAGACGCTGCGCGGTTTGTGCTGTCCGGCGGCAAGGGGGCTGTGATCCCTGACGGTGATCCCTTGGCAGGAGAGCGCCTGATTGTTGCAACCGATCTGGACGGTGATCCGCGCGAAGCCCGCATCCGGCAGGGCACACCGATATCCGAAAGCGCCCTGCGCGCAGCCTTCGCCGACCAGATTGCCTGGCATGACCATTGCACATGGTCACGCCGCGAAGGACGGGTCGAGACACGGCGACAAGAACGCTTTGGCGCTTTGGTTCTGGATGACCGTACATGGGCGGATGCCCCGCAGGAAAGCATCGCGCAAGCAATGCTTGAAGGAATAGCACAGCTGGGCCTGCGGCCGGATGCAGCGGCCGCACGGTTCCTGCGCCGCGCCGCGCTGATGGCAGATCAACCCGATTTCCCCGACTTCTCCGAAGCGCACCTTATGGCGACCCTTGAAGAGTGGTTGCTACCCCATCTTGGCGCAACCCGTAGCACAGCAGACTGGAAGCGGTTTGATCTACTGCCAGCCCTGCGTGCGCGACTGGACTGGGACCAGCAACAACAGCTTGACCGTCTGGCACCGCCCCATTTCGAAACGCCGCTTGGTCGGCGCATTGCCATCGACTATGACGGAGAGACGCCACAGATCGCTGTACGTCTGCAAGAGATGTTTGGCTTAACACGCCACCCCAGCGTTGCGGGGCAACCGCTTCAGGTGACGCTTCTGTCACCCGCCCAGCGCCCTGTTCAGGTGACGATGGACCTGCCCGGCTTTTGGGACGGATCATATGCAGACGTGCGCAAAGACATGCGCGCACGCTATCCGCGCCACCCATGGCCCGAAGATCCCCGCGCAGCCGACCCCACATTGCGCGCCAAACCGCGCGGCACCTAGGTTATTTCAGGTCAGGCCAGACGGCGTTGAACTTACCGTCCTTGTCTGTGCGTTCAAACCCGTGCGCCCCGAAGAAATCACGCTGGGCCTGAATAAGGTTCGCCGTGCCACGCCCGTGACGCATGCTATCATACCAAGCCAGCCCAGCCGACAGCGACGGAAGCGGCGTGCCCAACGCGGCACCCGCCGCAACCGTGCGCCGCAATGCAGGAACAGCATCAGCCAGCTTCGCGGAAATCGCCGGTGCAAGGATCAAATGATCATGCGGAAGTGCGCCACGGAACGCTTGGGCGAAATCGTCCAGCAACGCAGAACGGATGATGCACCCCGCGCGCCAAATCTCGGAGATACGTGTAAAATCAAGGGACCAGTCGAATTCATCGGACGCGGCCGCCAGCAAGCGAAAGCCCTGCGCATGGGCAAGGATACGCGCGGCCAGCAACGCATCTGCAAGATCATCTGCCGTGGGCACATCCGAGTCTATCAATCCCGCCGTCAACAGCGGCTGCGCTGCCTGCCGTGCCGTTTTTTCGGATGACCAACCGCGTGCGCCTACGGCTGCTTCGATGGCATTAGCGGATTGCCCAAGCTTCAGCGCCTCAATCACAGTCCAGCGTCCGGTGCCCTTCTGACCTGCGCGATCCTTAATCATATCGACCATGGGCTGGCCTGTTTCCGGGTCCGTCGCCTGTAGGGCAGCCGCAGTAACCTCAATCAGATAGGAAGCAAGCGGTCCGTCCTGCCAGTTTTCAAACAGTTTTCCGATGCGCGACGCGGTCCATCCGGCACCATCACGCAGAATGCCGTAGACCTCGGCAATCATCTGCATATCCGCGTATTCAATGCCGTTGTGAACAGTTTTGACAAAATGCCCCGCCCCGTCGGACCCCAGATGCGCCACACACGGGTTGCCGTCAAATCGCGCGGCAATCGCTTCGGCCATTGGTTTAAGCTGTGCCCAACTATGATCCGTCCCGCCGACCATCATTGAGGGACCATGCCGCGCGCCCTTTTCACCACCCGAGACACCCATACCGACAAAATGCTTTCCAGTACCGCTGAGTAGATCGAACCGGCGGCGGGTGTCGTGGAAATCCGCGTTTCCGCCGTCAATGATCGTATCGCCCTCATCCAGTAGCGGCAGCACAGTTTCGATCATCGCATCCATCGGAGCACCGGAAGGGATCATGAACAGGATCGTTCGGGGGGTTTTGAGCGAAGCCACGAATTCAGGCAGGGTTTGCGCGGGCACAATGGCGGATGAAAGCGGCCCCGCTTCTTCGACAAAAGGGGCGATCCAATCCGTCTCTCGGTTGGTGACAGCAACGCGAAATCCCTTGTCTGCAAAGTTCAGCGCCAGCGCGCTGCCCATTGTCCCCAAGCCGTATACGCCAATATCCGCTTTGGCTTGTGTCATTGGCACGCTCCTGAAAATTCAAAACTTGCTCAAAGGGTCGTCGTTTTAGCCCCGCTGTGCAAGTCAAAGGCACAAGGTGTTTTTAGGGTCAGCATTTGAATTTGCGCAGTTGCTCGGGCGTAAAACCGGTCTTGCCGCCCTGCTCTGCGGCCTTCACCGCCGCATGTATCGATGAGTTCAGCGGCGTGGGGACTGATTTTGCACGCCCCATTTCGATAATACGGCCCTGAAGCGCATCAACTTCGGTGATCCGCCCCGCCTCAAGATCATGCGCCATCGAGGTGCGGGCTTGGGGATCGATTGTCAGCATCTTTGCCGCCACACGCCTGAACAGGGGTGTGGGCAACCGTAGAACATGCGGCACCAGCCCCACAGGCACGGGCGTTGTCGGGCGAATGGGGCAGTCATGCGCACGCAGTACCCGCAGCGCTTCTGCCATCTGGTCAGCCATTAAACGGCGCCACGGGCGGCTTAGTAGTTGGCTATGCAGACTCAGTCCCGACAGCGCGTTCGGCGCATTGTTGAGGTTAAGCAGGAACTTCCCCCACTGCACCGCTTCGATCTCTTGGGTTTGGGTGACGACCAGACCTTCAACGCTCATCGTTGCATCCAAAGCGCCCGGACCAGCAGCAATCACGATATCGCCACTGGTGGCGCGGTGATAATGCCCTGACGCAATGGGGACCACGTTGAATGGCACCATGCCCGCACGAACATCATGGGATGGAAGTGCCGCGCTCAGCGTTTCCGCGTGGCCCATTCCGTTTTGCAGGCTCACGATCACCGCATGCGGCGGCGCGTGTGCTGCAATCTGGCCTGCGACCTCTGGCGTTGCAGCCGATTTGACGCAAACAAGGATCAGATCAGCCTGTGAGATGATCTCGGGTTTTTCGTGCAGGTCAAGCGCCTCTGGCGACAGTGACACGCCCAAGCCCGAATAGTCACTTAGTCGCAGACCATTCAAACGGAGCTGATCCAGCACGCGTGGACGGCCCAGAAAGCTGACCTGATGGCCCGCATGGGCCAACATGCCACCGACATAACAGCCGATGGCACCAGCCCCCGCAATCACAATGTGGGGGCCAGTAGTCGCTTTACTTTTCAAGGCACCACCGCATCACAGCTTTTTGTGCATGCAGGCGATTTTCGGCCTCGTCAAAAATAACCGAATGCGGGCCATCCATAACAGCGCTTGTCGCTTCGTCATCGCGGTGGGCCGGCAGGCAGTGCATGAACAATGCATCCGGCTTGGCCTTGGCCATCAGCGCCTCATTGACCTGATAGCCGCGCAACTGATTGTGCCGCCGCTCACGTGCCGACTGCGGATCATGCATAGAGACCCAAGTATCGGTGACCACCAGATCAGCCCCTTTGACGGCCTCATTCGGGTCGCGCACCGAGGTGTAGAGCCCTTCCAGCGCACGCTCTGGTTCCAGTGTCTCAGGGCCGGTGAAGATCAGTTCGAAATCGAATTGCTTGGCGGCATGGGCAAAGCTGGCAAAGACGTTATTACCATCGCCGGACCAGACCACGCGTTTGCCCTTAATGGGTCCGTTATGCTCTTCGAAGGTCATGATATCTGCCATGATCTGACACGGATGGGTGCGGTTGGTCAGTCCGTTGATCACCGGCACTGTGGCGTATTCGGCCATCTCGTGCAGGGTTTGCTCCTCAAATGTGCGGATCATGATCAGATCGACATAGCGCGACAGAACGCGGGCCGTATCGGCAATCGTCTCACCGTGGCCCAGCTGCATGTCCGCGCCGGACAGAACCATCGTTTGCCCGCCCATTTGGCGGACGCCAACGTCAAAGGAAACCCGTGTGCGTGTCGAGGGTTTCTCAAATATCAGCGCGACCATATGATCCTTGAGCGGCTGGTCATCGTCCGGCGCGCCGCGCGGGCGCCCAATGCGGGACTGCTTCATCGCGGCTGCATTGTCGATGATGCCACGCAATTCACTTTGCGCCGTCGTATGGATATCTAGAAAATGTTTCATTTTTCAGTCTTTATTTCAGAGGTAGACGCCGGAGAGGTCTCTCCGGCGATGAGATTGGAAAACTGGATCAGGCCGCGCCAAGTGATCCAGCAGCACGATCAAGACGGCTGATGGCTTCGGCGATTTCTTCGTCAGAAATATTGAGGGGTGGCAGCAGGCGCACGACGTTATCAGCCGCAGGCACTGTGATGACCTGCTCGGCGTAACCAGCATTGACCACATCCGCCGGAGCAACCTTGCATTTCAGCCCCAGCATCAAACCAGATCCGCGCACACCTTCGAAGACATCCGGGTGTCCGGCAACAAGCGCTTCGAGCTTCTGGCGCATGAAACCTGCCTTGCGGTTCACCTCGGCCAGAAAGGCGGGATCGGCCACAATATCCATCACAGCCGACCCGACAGCACAGCCTAACGGGTTTCCGCCATAGGTAGAGCCGTGGGTCCCCGCAGTCATACCACTTGCGGCATCTTCCGTGGCAAGGACCGCGCCCAGAGGAAAACCGCCTCCGATGCCCTTGGCGACCATCATGATATCCGGGGTTACACCAGCCCACTCATGGGCAAACAGCTTGCCCGTCCGACCAACGCCGCACTGTACCTCATCCAATATCATCAGAATGCCATGCTCATCACACAGATCGCGCAGCCCTTTCAGGCAGGCATCCGGCAAGGGGCGAATGCCGCCCTCGCCTTGCACAGGCTCGACCAGAACCGCACAGGTTTTATCCGTGATGGCAGCCGTAAGGGCGTCATGATCGCCGAATTCCAGATGCACAAATCCCGGCAGAAGCGGGCCGAAGCCCTTTGTCATCTTCTCTGAGCCAGCGGCAGCGATACCAGCAGAGGAGCGCCCGTGGAAAGAGCCCGAGAAGGTAATGATCTCCACGCGCTCTGGCATGCCTTTGTCATAGAAATACTTGCGCGCCATCTTTACAGCCAGCTCACAACTTTCGGTGCCTGAATTGGTAAAGAACACCGTGTCAGCAAAGGTATGTTCGACCAGTTTATCCGCAAGCGCGGTTTGCTGCGGTATCTGATATAGGTTTGAGGTATGCCAAAGCGCGCCTGCCTGCTCCGTCAGTGCGGCAACCAGTGCGGGGTTGGCATGGCCCAAAGCGTTAACCGCAATACCGGCCCCAAGGTCCAGAAAGCGTCGGCCATCTGCCTCGATCAGCCATGCCCCCTCACCTTTGACAAAGCTAAGAGGCGCACGGGAATACGTCGGCAAGACAGAAGAAATCATCTGGGTCATCCTTTCAAGGGGCAAGCCGCAAAAGCACAAAAGGCCATGGGTGGTGCGGCGGGTCAAGGGAATTTGGGGAAGATGCGCATGCGACGCATCCAGTCACGACCCCGCAGAAGGCGCGGGGAAAGAAGCAATAGATCAGCTACGGCGTCGTCGGGACAGGATATCAGTTTGCATGTTCATAAGCGATGCATAGCGGGTTTGCGCACCTTTGCAACAGTTTGTGCAATCCACTTGTGAGATGGTGACATCCGCGCCATAGAAACGCCATGTACACACCCCGCCGACAAAGCAATGCGGTTGCTGCAGCACTGATTCTCTGCGCGACAGCCTTTATTGCTGCAACCACCCTGATGGCGAAAAGCCTTGGCACCAGTACGTTGGGTACACCCTTGCCTGCATTACAGATCAGCCATGGCAGATTTTTATTTGCTTTTATGGGCCTAAGCCTTGCAGCATGTGTTCTGCGGCCGCGTCTGTCACGCCCGAACTGGCGGCTGCATTTCGCGCGCACCAGTTTCGGCTGGGCCGGCGTGACGCTGATGTTCGCCTCTGTCGCGTTCATTCCGTTGGCCGATGCAACTGCGATATCATTCCTCAATCCGGTGTTTGCAATGATGCTTGCGATCCCGCTTCTTGGGGAACAGGTCGGGCGCGTGCGCTGGTCTGCTGCCGGGCTAGCACTGATTGGCGCCGTCGTCTTGCTGCGTCCAACGCCACAAAGCTTTCAACCTGCCGCGATGTTGGCCTTTGGCGCTGCTGTAGTAATGGGTATGGAGTTGATTTTCATCAAGAAACTCGCTGGTCGTGAAAACCCCTTCCAGATTTTGCTGGTCAACAATTTGATCGGGCTGGGCATCGCTACCTGTGCGGTTTTTCCGGTATGGCACATGCCAACCGGTCCGCAGTGGGCTGTGCTGACAGGGATCGGATTGTGCATGGCCGTGGCGCAAACCTGCTTTGTAAATGCCATGGCGCGCGCTGACGCGAGCTTTGTTGCGCCGTTCAGTTACGGCACGCTGGTCTTTGCCGCAGCCTATGATGCGGCCTTTTATGGTGTCCGGCCGGATGCAATCACATATCTGGGTGCAGCGATCATTTTGACCGGAGCGCTGTGGCTCGCATTGCGCGAGGCGCGCCTGAAAAAGCCGGTGCCGCCTGCGCCTTCTTCCCTGTGATCCCTTGCACCTGCCGACACAGCCATTACTATAGGACACTGAATTTGCCAAAGCGGTCCGATAAGGGCCGCTTTTTACACTAGGGAAGCTTCCATGTCCTGGACCGATGACCGCGTTGAAATATTGAAGAAAATGTGGGGCGAAGGCCAGTCCGCAAGCCAGATCGCAAAAGAGCTGGGCGGCGTCACACGAAACGCTGTCATTGGCAAAGTGCACCGTCTGGGACTGTCAAACCGCACCACAGCAGGTACTGCCGCCAAGGCAGAGCCAAAAGCAAAGCCGGCGCCCAAAGCGGCACCAAAGGCCAAACCCGCAGCCGCTGCAGAGCCCGAACCAGCCCCAGCGCCTGCTTCGAGCAAGCCCGACCTAAAGACGGAGCCTGCCATTTCGCCGAATGCGGTACGCCCTGCGCGCAACCAGATCATCCCCGCAGGCCAACCCCTGCCACCACAGCCTTCCGCCAACGAAATCAGCCCCGAAGCGCTTGCCAAGGTTAACGAGATCGAGAAGAAGGCCAAAAAGTTGAGCCTGATGGAATTGACCGAGCGGACATGCAAATGGCCCGTCGGCGACCCTGCAACAGAAGATTTCTGGTTCTGCGGCCTGCCGGTCAAGCAGGGAAAACCCTATTGCGAGGCACATGTCGGCGTTGCATTCCAACCCATGAGCGCACGCCGCGACCGCCGCCGCTAAGCTCAGGCAACATTTCCAAACAGGCATCGGGCCGGAATTTCACTGAAATTCCGGCCCATGTTTTTTGTACCGTGTAACAATAGCCACGCAGTCTTGATTTGCAGGGTTTTGGTCCCTGTGGTTTGTCCCTAGCCAAAGGCAAGACAGGGTAACCCATGACTGTTCACGATACGATCCGCGCCGCCGATGCGATTGCACGCCGTCTTTACGCGGCGGGATGTCGCTATGCTTTTGGCATGCCGGGTGGTGAGGTTCTCACGCTTGTTGATGCGCTCGAAGCGGCTGGCATCACCTTTGTGTTGTGTAAACATGAAAATGCCGCAGGTTTCATGGCGGAAGCCGCATGGCACCAAAACGGGGCGCCGGGCATCATGGTGGCGACCATCGGGCCGGGCATTCTGAACGGCGTCAACGCGATTGCCAATGCCCATCAGGACCGCGTGCCTTTGATCGTCCTTTCGGGTTGTGTAGATGCAGCAGAGGCCGAGACATATACACATCAAGTGTTGGACCAACAATCAGTCCTTCGTCCGATCACCAAGGCGACATTCCGGCTTGATGCTGGTGCCGCGCATATCATCGTAGATAAGGCTGTAGGCATCGCACTGGAAGGACGGCCCGGACCTGTGCACATTGATGTGCCGATCTCTGAAGCCGACGCACAGATTGCGGCAACGCCACCCGCCCAGCGAAGCAATGCAGCGCCGACCGCACCGGCAGGCACCTATCTGGAACAGGCGCGCACATGGATGGCAGAAGCACGTCGGCCTGTGATTATCGCGGGGGTGGATGCGGTGAACCAATGCGCGGGGGCAGCTCTGACGGACTTCGCCAAACGCTTCGGCGTCCCTGTGATCACCACCTATAAGGCTAAAGGCCTGTTGGACGAAACCCACCCGCTATCCCTTGGCGGGGCTGGTCTGTCACCTTTGGCTGACCGACATTTTCTGCCTTTCATCCAGTCAGCAGACCTTATCCTCTGCATCGGCTATGATCCGATCGAGATGCGCACCGGTTGGCGCGACATCTGGGATCCACGCGACACGCGGGTGATCGACGTCACCGCCGCGCCCAACCACCACTACATGCATCAGTCTACCCTTTCTGTGATAGCCGACTGCAGCGCCAGCCTTGAAGCCATCGGCGCGGGTATCGAACCCGCCCACACGTGGCCCGACGCAGAGATCGCGGCGGTGAAAACTGCATTGGCCACAGCGTTCCCCACGGACGATGACTGGGGACCAGCTGCAATCATAGATACCTGCCGCAATACTCTACCGGGCGACACAGTCGCTACAGCCGACAGCGGCGCACACCGCATCTTGCTTTCACAAATGTGGACATGTCCGACGCCGCGCGGGCTGCTCCAATCCTCGGCTCTGTGTACCATGGGCTGCGCTGTGCCTTTGGCAATGGGAACAGCCCTTTGCGCACCGGACCGCACGGTTGTTTCCTTTTCAGGGGATGCCGGCTTCCTGATGATAGCGGGGGAGCTGGCCACGGCGAAGGAGCTGGGTATCAAACCCATCTTTGTGGTTTTCGTCGATGCATCGCTTGCGCTGATCGAGATCAAACAACGTCAACGCCAGCTGCGCAATGCGGCGGTCGATTTCGGCCAGCACGACTTTGCCGCCATGGGCCGCGCCTTTGGCGGTGCGGGACATACAGCACGCAACCGCGCCGAGCTTGAGGCAGCATTGAATGCTGCGCAGAACGCTGACACGTTTAGTGTTATTGCCTGCATTATCGAACGGGGCGCATATGACGGACGCATCTGACACCAGCGGCGCGCTGGACGGTGTTTTTGTTCTCGACCTGACGCGCATTCTTGCGGGGCCAACGGCCACGCAAATGCTGGGCGATCTGGGCGCGACCGTTATTAAAGTGGAGAACCCGAAAACTGGCGGGGATGATACCCGTGGGTGGGGTCCACATTACGCACGTAATGAAGACGGCAGCGCGTCTGACCTGTCGGCCTACTTCATGTCTTCTAATCGCAACAAACGCTCGGTCTCGGTGGATATCGCCACACCGGAGGGGCAGGACATCATTCGCCGCCTTGCCGCGCGCGCCGATATCGTCGTGGAGAACTTCAAACCCGGCGGGCTGGTAAAATACGGGCTGGACCATGCAACCTTGCGCGCCGCCCACCCCGGTCTGGTCTATTGTTCGATTTCGGGTTTCGGCCAGACCGGTCCAAACCACGACAAGCCAGGCTATGACCTGATGGCCCAAGGTTTTGGTGGTATCATGTCCATCACAGGCGAACCGGACGGTGCCCCGACAAAAGTGGGCGTTGGTATCGCGGATGTTATGTGCGGTATGTACGCGACCATTGGCATCCTTTCTGCGCTGCGCCACCGTGATAAAACCGGCATAGGCCAACACGTCGAAGTCGCTCTGATCGACACGCAGATGGCGTGGCTGGTCAACGAAGGTCTCAACTATCTCACGTCCGGCATTCTGCCCGAACGGCGCGGCAATGCGCACCCTAACATCGTGCCCTATGACTCTTTTGAGGTCGCGGACGGTCACTTTCTGCTGGCTGTTGGCAATGATGCACAGTTTGCGCGGTTCTGCGATGTGCTGGATCTGTCCCATCTGGCCGCTGATCCGGATTACCGCACCAATCTGGCACGTATCAAAAACCGTGTGGCCTTGATGGAGCATATCAAGCCGCCGCTGAAGCAGTGGACCAAAGCCGCTATCCTCGACGCCCTGCGCGCAGTCAAAGTGCCGGCCGGACCGATCAACACGATCAAAGAGGCGCTGACCTCTGATCAGGCGATTGCGCGCGGCGCTGTCCAGAAAGTGGCGGCATCCGGCATCGAAGGCGGCCACCTCCACCTGTTGGGAAATCCGCTGAAATTTTCGGCAACACCGGTCAAATATAACCGGCCCCCACCCCGTTTCGGGCAGGACACGGACGAGGTTGTTGAAACATGGCTCGGCGGTGTCTCTGAGCGATAGTGCGCTTAAACCCTGACCTTATGGCAGAACCACGCTCAAATTTCGGCACTATTACAGCCTGATCACAGCTTGCTCACGAAACATGTGGACAGGTTCACTTTGACGTGTGAGATCGCCCCCGAAGCTGACTTGAGCCCCGATACACAGGTAGAGTTTGAAAAGGCCGCGCGATTATTGCGCGCTACATTTGACTTGAAGGTGTTGTTTACGTGACCCAGACCGATATCTGCCATTGCCCCGTCACTCTGTCTTCTTCCAGCGCGCTGGAGGACTGGAACGGCGTTGTCTTGGGTGTTCTGTCGCACGGTCGAGAGACGCCAAACCATCTGGGGCGCTTGATGGAAGCCGAGCCCGACTTTGCCATGGGTTATGCAGCGCGCGGTTTGTTTTGCCTGATGACGGGTCGTGCGGAAGTCATTCCAGCGGCCAGAACCGCGCTGCAAGAAGCACGTCGCAGCGCATCCGCCAACCGGATCACCACACGCGAGCAGGGTTGGATCACCGCGCTGGCGCATTGGCTGGACGGTGCCCCCACAGCCGCAGTCGAAGTGATCGAACAGATTTTACGCGCCCTACCCCACGATACAGTTTCAGCCAAACTGAGCCATGGCATCCGGTTTATGCTTGGCGATAGCCAAGGCATGCGTGCTTCGGTGGAGCGGGTTTTGCCTGCCCATGGCACGGATCACGCGTGTCGCGGATATCTGCTGGGTTGCCACGCCTTCACGCTGGAAGAAACCGGCGAATATACGCTGGCCGAAAAGGCGGGTCGCGAAGGTTTAACGCTTGCCGCGGATGATGCATGGGGCCTGCATGCAGTAGCTCACGTCTATGACATGACTGCTCAGCCCGACAATGGCATCGCCCTGATCGACCAGAACGCTGCCGCGTGGCAGGGATCGAACAACTTCCGCTACCACGTCTGGTGGCACAAGGCGCTGCTGCACATGGAACGTGGTGAACTGGATATAGCTTTGGGTCTTTATGATGCCCAGATCCGTGCCGACAAAACCGACGATTACCGCGATATTTCTAATGCGACATCGCTTTTGATGCGATTGGAATTGGAGGGAATGGACGTCGGGCTGCGATGGGAAGAGCTCGCTGACTTCTCGGAAGCGCGGGTTGAAGACGGTTGTCTGGTGTTTGCCGATCTGCACTATCTTCTTGCGCTTGTCGGAGCAGAACGTGGTGATGCGCGCGATCAGATGAAAGCCCGTTTTGCCCGCGATGCCGCCAAATCTGGTGAGATGGCTGTCCGTGTCGACGCCCCTGGAATGGCTGCCCTTGCAGGGCTAAATGCCTTTTCCGAAGGACGGTATGATGCTGCATTTCTGAATCTTGCTGCGGCGCGCCCTTTGATGTCAACAATTGGTGGTAGCCGCGCACAACGTGATGTATTCGAGCGCATAATTATCGACTCAGGCCTGCGCGCAGGCCGCTATGATGCTACCGCCGCGATCCTGCGTGACAGGCTTGCCCAGCGCGGAGGTACCATCGACCGTTTCGCCGCAACCCGCTTTTACAAACTCAACACTGCCCGCGGCATCGCCGCGCAATAACCGGATGCCTTGCCCATATGACGCTCGTCTCTACTGCTGTTCCTGATTACCAAACTAGCGCCGGCTCTTCTGCTGTGGCCGCAGCGCAACCGCGCGTGCGCGATCTGCGCCTAGACTTCTTTCGCGGCATTGCGATGTTCATCATCCTGGTGGCCCACACACCGGGTAATTTTCTCACCCTGTGGATTCCTGCGCGCTGGGGGTTTTCGGACGCGACAGAGATGTTTGTATTCTGCTCCGGCATGGCCTCTGCGATCGCTTTTGGCGGCGCATTCCAGCGCGCAGGCTGGGGATTGGGCACCGCCCGCGTGGCCTTTCGCATCTGGCAAGTATACTGGGCACACATCGGGTTGTTCATTGCTATTGCCGCACTGATGGCGGGCATAGATTTCTACGGTGGATATGACAAAAACTACATCGGCTCATTGAACCTGTGGAAGTTCTTTGAAGAGCCTGCCGTGCCTCTTGTAGGCCTTGTGACACTTTCTTACGTGCCGAATTATTTCGACATTCTTCCTATGTATATGGTTGTTCTTGCAATGATGCCGATCGTCATCGCGTTGCAGCGGGTGCACACCGGGCTGGTCTTTGCCTTTATGATTATCATTTGGCTCGCCGCACAGGATTCCCTGTGGGGGCCTGCGCACATCGCCTTTCCGGCAGAACCATGGTCAGAACGTAACTGGTTCTTTAACCCGTTTGCGTGGCAATTGATTTTCTTTACCGGCTTTGCGCTGATGCGGGGCTGGATACCAAAGCCGCCTGTTCATCCCGTTCTGGTCGGCATTGCGGCAGTCATTGTCATTGCAATCATTCCGGTCAGCAACATCGGCGTGCGCGCTGTGGCGCAGGACTGGTTCTTTGAGACTGCTGTCGGCAATCCCGTGATTGATTTCCGCCTGTCAATAAGCGCGCTCATCGACAAAACCGACTTCGGCATCCTGCGCTTTGTGCATTTCCTGTCACTCGCCTACCTCGCGTGGGTCTTTGCAGGTGACAAAGGCGACAACCTGCTTGCAAAGGGCAGCGGGATCGCCGCGCAAATCTGGGACCAACTGCTCAAAGTTATCCTGAAGGTCGGTCAGCAATCACTGGCCGTCTTTGTCACCTCGATGTTTCTCGCGCAGGTGATGGGCTTTGTGATGGACCTTACCGGCCGCACCACAACCACAACATTGCTGGTTAACTTGGCTGGTGCCATCATTCTGGTCGCCACAGCCTACGGCGCGGGATGGTTCAAATCTAATCCATGGAAGAGGGCAAACTGATGCTGCGTCGCGAAGTCTTGCAAACACTGGCCGCTTTGGCCGCGATCCCTTCGGCAGCACTGGCGGAGGATGCACCGTTGCAAACCGGCACCGGAACGCCGTTCAACAACCAGACAGTGCCCAATCGCGCGCGCGAACTGGCCGGGAACGACTACCAACCGCGCCCGACCATTCCCGCAGAATGGCAGAACCTTAGCTATGACCAGTATCGCAAGATCTGGTTCGATACGCGCAACGCCCTGTGGGAGAACACCAAGCGGCCACACCGGCTGGATGTTTTCCCACCCGGTCTTTATTTCCCACGGGCTGTCGAGGTGAATATCATCGAGGACAGCACCGCAAGCCCGCTGCTGTTTGATCTGGATGTGTTCGACAAATCCGACCAGTTCCCTGAACTACCGCTGAACGAGCATATGGGCTACGCCGGACTACGCCTGCGGGCTGATCTGTTGGGCAGTGGCAAGTACACAGAATATGCGGTTTTTCAGGGTGCCAGCTATTTTCGCGGCATTGGTACGGGTGAAACATACGGTCTGTCGGCGCGTGGTCTTGCACTAAAGACCGGCGACCCGATGGGCGAAGAGTTTCCCGATTTCACCGCCTTTTGGATAGAGACCCCTGCCCCTGCGGATAAGTCCATCACCGTGCATGCACTGATGGATAGCCCGAGTTGTACAGGCGCGTTCCGCTTCGAGATCACGCATGGCGAAGTTCTGGATATGGAAGTAGAAGCCACGCTTTTCGCCCGCACCGAGATGTCGCACGTGGGGATCGCACCGCTGACCTCTATGTTCCTGTTCGACAGCACCAACCGTGCGCGGTTCTCGGATTTCCGGCCCAACGTGCATGATAGCGACGGGTTGTTGATACACAATGGCGCCACCGAGGTGATCTGGCGACAACTGGCAAATCCCACCAGCCTGCAAATCAGCTCTTTCTATGATAATAATCCCAAAGGCTTTGGCCTGATGCAGCGCAAACGTGCCTTCAGCGATTTCAACGATCTTGAAGCGCTCTATCACCAGCGCCCATCCGTTTGGATCACCCCACGCGGTGATTGGGGCCAAGGTGCGGTGACGCTGGTCGAAATTCCCGCTGACCTGGAAATCTATGACAACGTAGTCGCCTACTGGCGCCCCGATGAACCGATCCCCGCCGGAGCGGAACACCCGTTGCGCTACCGTTTGCAATGGGGCGCCAACCCTGCCCCTCAAACGCCAGAGCTGCTGCGCGTTCTTCGCTCTGCCATGGGCGGCAGACCCGAAGGCGGGCAGGTTATGGTAATCGATTTCGAAAACGCTGATTCAGTACCGGAAGACCTAAGCACGGTCGAAGTTACCCTACGCACCAGTGCGGGCACCACGACGCCTGGCATCTTGCAGCGAAACCCTGAAACCAACGGGCCCCGACTTGCGTTCACCTTTCAACCAGAAGGTGCAGACGTATCCGAATTCAGGGTACAACTTCACGCCGGTGGCACCGCTTTAAGTGAAATTTGGCTATATCGTTGGACGAAAACAGGATGAGTGATCTGAATTTCCCCTCTTCCATGCCGCCAGCTGCTCCGCTGGACGCACAGGAACAATTGCTTGGCCAGCGTCCACAACGCGCGGCGCATATTCCGCCTGTCCCTGCGACCGGATGGCGGGCGGCAACCTTTGTGCCAGCGGTCATCGGTACCGCGCTTCTGGTGTATGGCCTTTACGGTTGGCTGGCTCAGGGCGGGATGAGCGGAATGGAATGGGCCCTGCTCAGCATGATCGGTGCGACCTTCATTTGGGTGGCACTTTCGGTCAGCACGGTCGGGGTCGCCATTGCCGGCCTGCTGGCCCGTGATCAGGCAGATGCACGCCCCACACGCGCGGTGCAGGGCATAGATGTCGCGCTGCTGGTCCCCGTCTATAACGAGGTTCCGCAGAACGTTTTTGGCAATGCTGCTGCCATGCTGCAAGATTTGGCAAACCGCGCTGGCCCCCATCGCTATACGCTGTTCGTTCTATCCGATACGCGCGACGATGCCATTGCAGGGATTGAGTGGCAGGCGTTTGAAGACCTTGCGGCGCGTGCGCCAAAAGGCTTTGACGTGCATTACCGCCGACGCAGCACCAACACAGACAAGAAGGTTGGCAACCTTGCAGAATGGACGCGCGGATGGGGTGCGGCATACGAAGGTATGGTGGTACTTGACGCCGACAGCCTGATGAGCGGCCGCGCAATTGATCGTCTGGCCTCCGAACTGTCCAGCGATCCAGACGCGGGTTTGATCCAGACCTTCCCCATGCTGATCGGTGCACAGACTGTATTTGCGCGGCTTCAGCAGTTCTCCAATATTGCCTATGGCTGGTTGCTGGCCGAAGGTTTGGCCACATGGGCACGTTCCGAAGGAAATTACTGGGGGCATAACGCGATCATTCGCACACGCGCCTTTGCCTCCAGCGCGATGCTTCCGCACCTGCGCGGTCGGGGTGGACGTGACGAACTGATCCTGAGCCATGATTTTGTTGAAGCTGGTCTGTTACGCCGTGCCGGTTGGGGCGTACGCTTTTTGCCACGTGTGACAGGTAGCTTTGAGGAAACACCCGCAACGCTCATCGATTATGTGATCCGCGATCGTCGCTGGTGCCGCGGGAACCTCCAACACCTGCGACTGCTCGGGACCAAGGGTTTACACCCTGTATCGCGGTTTCACCTGTTCCACGGTGCCGTGGCCTATCTGCTAAGCCCCGCTTGGTTCTTCCTGCTGGTGATCTGGGCGCTGTTGGGCAAAGACAGCGAGACCAATGTGATCCGGTATTTCAACGAGGCAAATCCGCTGTTCCCGGACTGGCCCCCTGCCATGAGCCATATCGACAGTGCGGTGTTTCTGGTGATCATGTACGCCATGCTGCTGACCCCAAAGATCGCGGGTGCAGGCATCATCGCAGCCACCCCCCGCGCCGCACGGGTGTTTGGCGGCGTGGGTCCGTTTCTGGGCAGTTTCCTTGTCGAAGTCGCGCTTTCCATCGCTTACGCACCCATCATGATGATCCAGCAGACCAAGGCCGTCGTGCGCGCATACACCACTGGTAGCGAAGCATGGGCGCCGCAATCACGCGACGCGCGACAGCATAGCTGGGGGACATTGGTGAAATTCCACTGGCTTGAAATGATCCTTGGGCTTTTGCTGCTCAGCGGTCTGATGGCTGGCCTGATTTCGCTTTGGTTGGTGCCAATCATTGCCAGCCTTGTGCTGGCTGTGCCGTTGTCGGCGCTGTCAGGCGTGCAAATTTCAAACCGTGCACCAGCGACATTCCGGTTGGACAGCCCCTACACCTTGCGTGAGCCTGCTATTGTTCGCCAAGCAATGCGCGAACGGGAGCGCCTATCGGTTGCACTTGCTACGCCGAAAGCTCCTGCTGAATAGGTTTCAGGCCTTCGAAACATCACAAACACAAAAACGCCCGCAGGAGTAATCCTGCGGGCGTTTCTATATCACGGCTATTACAATGTGGTTACGAAGTTACCTGCTCTCGCAAGATGGACGCAGTAAGCGAGAACATCAGATAGATACCTGCAAAGATCAGAAACGCCAGAATGGTGTTCTCGAACTTGCGCGGATAGCTGGGCTCCTCACTTGGCACAGGGCGCACGGCAACAGTCAGGTATCGCACCTGACGCCCTGCTTCTGTGCGCGCCTGTTCAAGCCCGGTCTGGGCCAGTTGCAGGTTCGTGTCCGCATTCACCAGATCAGCCTGCGCCAGCTGCAAGGTCACGGCCTGCTTGGCTAATGAATTCTGACCGGCTGTTGCATTATTCATCCGGTCATTCAGTTGCGCCAACGCGGCCTCCAGACGGCGCACGTCACCCTGTGCCCCTTCGACCTTGGCACTGTTGGGCCGCGCGTTGTCCAGCAAGGCAGCAAGCTCCAGCTGTTTCTCGATCAACAGCGTTTCATAGTTGGTGATCTGCGTCCGGACAGCTGCAATCACCGCCTCCGGGTCCACACCGTTTTCGACCTGCAATTCGATCAGCCGCTGCTGGGCATCGCGCCGCGCAGCTGTCGCTTTGTCAAAGCCAATCTGGGCGTCGCGCATCCCGTCTTCACGCTTGTTCTGGCTGAGGCTATTCACGCGGTCTTCTGCATATTGCAGCAGCCGCTGTGAAAAGTTCGTGGCAACCTGTGGATCTGCGGCGATGACCTCCATGCGGATCACACCTTCGGTAGGATCATAGCCGATTTTGATGTTCTTTTTGTACAGCTTGTAGGCTTCTTCGTTGGTCGGATTTTCGTTCAGGCGCTGGATCGGATCAATGTTTTCATCCGTAAAGTGGCGTTTGAAACCCGCATCTTCGTCCAGTCGCAACATCGCATCCTTGGACTGTAGATAGGCCTGCGTTGCAATACTGTCAGCCGAGTTGGCGAATTGCGTGGGCAAGAGGCCACCGAACGGGCTGGGACCGCCACCGCCTTCGTTCTGGATAATCAGGAACTGGCTATCGGTGGCGTACATCGGGGTCGCTACCTTATAGAAATAGTATCCGGCAAAGAACGTCGGGATCAGGACGAAGAACGCCAACCGGACGATAAGCAGCCCCATCTTTTTGCGGCGGCGGCGTGTGATATCTTGCTGGATGTCTGAAATCTCGCGCATCCGGCGTTCCATCGGGCTCACCTCGGTGGAGGGCAGCGTTCCCTTCCCTACCGGAATAGTCTGCGGCAATTGCACCCGACCAGCGCCTGCGCCCCCCTGTTGGGCAGGCAATTCAGCCAGCGCATTGCCGGGCCCACCTTCATGCTGTGCGCCCCCCGCTTGCGGCACCACCAATTCTATCATGTTGGAGCGTTGGAACGGGTCAATCCCCTTGGCGCGCAGCAGGCGCACCGCATCAAAATCTGACGTGGCCGGCAAACCATGTTTCTGCGCGACGCGCCGAGCCATGCGCAGTTGACGGCCTGTCAGGCCTTCGCGGCGGATCGCGTCCATATCCTGCTCGCCGTCCACCTCCTGTGCTGATGACACTTCGCCCTCCTGGGCCGTCGGCTGGGGCGCCTCGGCCTGCGGTGCGGGTTTTGCCGCACCAGTTGTTTGCGGACGCGCGGACGGGCGCGCAGGCTCTGGCATGGCAATAGGCGCGGCAGCCTTGGGCGCTTCCGGCTGGGGCGTTGCGCCCTCTGTTGCCGCGCTCGGACTACGCTTGATCCGGAATTTTCTAGCTTTGGGTTTGGTAGTCATACAACATCTTCGCTTCTTCCAAGCTGTCAAATACGTTCAGCTGCCCGTTCATCAGAACCGCGGCAGTACGCGCGAATTTTTCTAGCGTTTCCGCCTGGTGCGACACAATCACGATCGTGGTCGTCCGCAGGCGTTCTTGCAGGATTTCGCCTGCTTTCCGATTGAATTCGACATCCGTCGTGGACGGCATGCCCTCATCGATCAGGTACATATCGAAATCCAGCGCCAACATAAGCGCAAATGAAAACCTTGCGCGCATACCGGCTGAATAAGTGCCGAGGGGTTGATCGAAATATTCGCCAAGACCACACAGCCAGCGGCAGAAGCTTTCCACATAGTCGGGGTCGAGCCCATACAACCGCGCGATATAACGCGCATTTTCCATCGCCGAAACCTTGCCGACCACCCCCCCCATGAAACCAAGAGGAAAAGAGATGTTACACGCGCGCACGATCTCACCCTCATCGGGCTTTTCAAGTCCTGCCATCATGTTGATCAGCGTGGTCTTACCGGTTCCGTTCGGCGCGAGGATACCCATCGAATTGCCCAATTCCACGCGAAAAGACACTTGGTCAAGAATGACCTTGTGTTGCGTACCAGTCCAAAAGGACTTGGAAACGTTACGAAATTCCAGCATTGCGCGCCTGCTCCGGTTCGACTTGCGGTGTGGGTCGGGGTCCTCTTCTGCGGAGGATCTCGCTTTATCTATCTTCGGATTTTGACGATATTATGTCTCATGGGGAAACAAATGTACAACGCCGCCTGCGGGGAAAATACCTGTTGATCATGCATGGCCAAGCCGACGTTGGCTTTGTGCGCAGACAAACCCGTTTTCTTCGATCTGAAGCGTGCTGTGGCCAAGCTCGAAACGGTCCTTGAGCATCTGCTGCAAACCCGTCCGGATCAGAGCGGGGTCGCCTTGTGCGGCCAAGACCACATGCGCCTCGATCGCGTTTTCATGCTCGCCCATCATCCAAAGGTGCACATGGTGTACAGACGCGACGCCCGCGTGCTCCGACATGGCATCAATCACATCTGCCGCATTGAGATCTGGCGGAGCGCCCAACATCAGCAGACGCATCACGGCAGGCATCTCAGCCGCCGCCTGCCATAGGATGTAGCCTGCGATGAGCAGCGTCACCACAGGATCTACCCAGTGCCAGTTGAACAAGATCACAAGCGTACCAGCCACGATCACCGCAACAGAGCCCAGCGCATCAGCAAGATTATGCAGAAACGCAGCGCGGATATTCATGCTGGTTTTTGACATCTGGTAAGTCAGCGCCGCCGTAATCAGATCGATCAACAGCGCAACCCCCGCAATCACCACAATGATCCAGCCTGTCACTTCGGAAGGCTGGAAAAAACGCATGATCCCCTCAAAGACCAGATAAAGTGCGACAACGATCAAAGTGGTGTAATTGATCAACGCGGCCACTGCTTCGACCCGGCCATAACCGAAAGTCATCTGAGCATCCGCTGGTCTGCGTCCTATTTTACGAGCGACAAAGGCGATAATAAGCGACACGGCATCAGACAGGTTGTGCAGAGCATCGGCGATAAGCGACAGGCTACCGGCGAATATTCCGCCAACAATTTGCGCCAGCGTCAGCAGCAAGTTCACACCGACAGCCAGCGCGATCTTTGCATCTCCCGCATCCGGATCAACGTGGTGGTGGTGGTGATGGTGCGACTTGCTCATCAGGGTTTTCCTTTGGTGTGTGCGTGATCGGGACAAGGAATTTCTGCGTCCGCGCAACATTCGGTCAGCAGGAAATGCGACAGGCTGCGCACCCGCTCATAGGCGATTGCCGCACAGATGATGCTGCGGCCTTGACGTGTCTGCTCTACCAGCCCGGCCGCTGCGAGGATTTTCATGTGATGGGTCAAAGTTGAGCCGGTGACACCTGTTACATCCCCCAGCGCCCCGATGCTCAGGCCGGACGGACCTGCGCGCACAAGCGCAAGCAAGACCGTTAAGCGCTGTTCGGACCCGAGAGCGGCAAAGCCGGATGCGGCGAGGGTGACTTCATTGATTGATGATTCTAGTTTCATATTTCTAAAAATATAGAAATGAAAGACATCTTCAAGGCGATTTCAGGGATTGGGAAATCTTCTGCCCTTGGCAAAGTGATCTGCTCCCTTACCTAGCAAGGTATGAATGATATCCGCCACGATCTGCGCGGCTGTACCCTGTGCGCCGAACGCTTTGCATTAACCGCCACTTCACACCGGCCCAATCCGGTGGTCTGGTTTGAGTCCGGAGCGCGGCTTCTTATTGCGTCGCAGGCACCGGGTATGAAGGTGCATAAGGCGAACACGCCTTTCTGGGATGCCTCTGGCGTCCGCCTGCGCGCTTGGTTGGGGCTGGACGAAGACGCCTTTTATGACCGAAGCAGGGTCGCCATAATCCCGATGGCCTTTTGCTTTCCAGGCTACAATGCAAAAGGCAGTGACCTGCCGCCACCGCCGGTTTGCGCGCAAACATGGCGCAAGCAGGCGTTGGAAATGGTACCCGATGTGCGCTTGACCGTTCTTATCGGTGGTCACGCCATGCGCTATCATCTGCCGAAATTCACAACTGTCACCCAAGCGGTGCGCGATTGGGATCAGCACCCCGCGGGCACCTTCGCCTTGCCACACCCGTCATGGCGCAATACGGGTTGGTTAAAGAAAAATCCGTGGTTCGAGGCAGAGGTCATCCCCCGCCTGCAAGCCGCTGTTGCCGAGGTAATGTAGATGGAACCGACTCCGCTGGACACAGCCCACGCCGCCATGCTGGCCACCCCCGAGAACGACACCGCCCGTCTGCGGTTTTATGAACGGATGGCAGATGTGGAACTATACCTGCTGCTTGAGCAGGAACCGCAGGATGACCAGATCAACCCTAAGTTGCTGGAACTGGGCGGCGCGCAATATTTGCTCGCGTTTGATCGGGCTCAGCGCCTTGCGCAATATGCAGGTGATGCGGCGGCCTATGTTGCCCTTTCGGGCCGCAACGTGGCCGCCATGCTGGAAGGGCAACCTTTAGGCATTGCACTAAACATGGATGTAGCCCCCTCCGCGATCCTGCTACCTGACACAGCTGTGGAATGGCTGCGGGAAACGCTGACACATCAAGCGGCAGAAGTTGAGGCCAAGATCGAAACGGTGCTCCCCCCCAAAGGTTTGCCCGAAAGCCTGATCGAAGCCATCGATGCAAAGCTTGCGACGGCGACAGGCATGGCCGCTAATGCGTTTTTGGTCGGCGTGGCCTATTCTGGCGGTGGCCGCGGGCATTTGCTGGCCTTCATTGACGCAATTCCGCGCGCGCAGGATGCGCTTGTACGTGCCGCATCAGAAGCGTTGACGTTCTCTGGCATTGAAGCTGGCGCAATGGATGTAGGATTTTTCAATCACACTGATCCAACTGTTGCAAAACTTACCCGTGTTGGTCTGCGATTCGATCTGCCACAGATGGAGACGTTACAGAAAACGCCCCGTATGCCGGGCAACGACCCCGATGCGCCGCCAATTCTGAAATAATCGGGCGGCTTCGGCACACACCCGCTCACGGGTGCGAGAGATCACGCAAATGCGAGATGCAAACGCGCCCGACCCTCCCTACCTTCCTGAGCATAGGACAACGAAGTCCAGCATCAGGAGAGTTAAATGAACCGTTTTGCCTTTTCCATCGCCGCCGCCGCGACCGCGCTTGCGATCGCCAGCGCCTCTTTTGCAGGTGAGCAATTCGTGGATGACACAGGCTTTGCCGTGTCGGGATATGATGTCGTTGCGTATTTCTCACTGCCGCAAAATCCAGTGGGCCAAACACAGCCAGCGCCTGTTGCGGGCAACAAGGCGATCACAGCCGATTACAATGGCGCCACTTTTGCCTTCTCAACGGAAGCAAACCGCGAAGCATTTCTGGCCGACCCAGACAAATATGTTCCGCAATATGACGGCCACTGCGCTTACGGCGTGGCAAAGGGTGGCAAAGTTCCGGGCAATCCGAACCTGTGGCGCATCATTGACGACAAGCTGTATCTGAACATCACCAAAAACGTGGTTGGTTTCTGGGAAGAGGACATTCCCGGCAATCTGACGCTGTCCGAAGGCAACTGGCCCAGCCTTGATCCAAAGCCCGCCTCGGAAAATCCCATTCCGGACTTCTCGTCAGCAGCGCCAAAAGGCTGACCTGTGGCATCAGGTGTCCCCTCTCCTGATCGGCCGTCACCTCGTCGCGCGATTGCGCGGCGGGGTGTACTGGTTGGCGCCTTGGCCGTAGGCGGAATTGCGGCTGCACGATGGTATAACACCAGTGGCAATCTTGAGGGCGGCGCGTTGAGCGTTCAGCAGGCCCATGCAGCGGCAGTATCCGGAGCCGTTACATTGGTGGACATCCGACGCCCTGACGAATGGGCCCGCACCGGCGTGCCAGAAGGGGCTACACCCTTAGACATGCGTGACCCTGATTTCGTACAAAAACTTTTGGGTCTGGTCCCAGACAAGACAGCGCCGGTTGCGCTTATCTGCGCACGCGGGGTGCGTTCACGCCGTTTTGCCAAACGTCTGGCAGACGCTGGTTTTCTCAACGTCGTGGACGTTCCCGAAGGAATGCTTGGCTCTGGCGCGGGACCGGGCTGGCTCGCCTTGGGCCTGCCCGTGGCGGATGCGTGACCAATTGCCCAACTGCGGCGGTTGGATTATAGCGCAGGGATGAGCACAAATCCTCCGAACATCCGCCCTGACCTCGCGCCGCGCGCGACCTTCTCCGAGCCCAAGCGCAGCGGCCAGCCAACCATTGGCATGGTCAGCCTTGGCTGCCCCAAAGCACTGGTGGACAGCGAACGGATTTTGACGCGCCTGCGCGCCGAAGGATATGCAATTTCACCGGACTATTCCGGTGCAGATGCAGTGATTGTGAACACATGCGGATTTCTGGACAGCGCAAAGGCAGAAAGCCTTGATGCCATCGGCGAAGCACTGACCGAAAATGGCCGAGTGATCGTAACAGGGTGCCTGGGCGCAGAGCCTGACTATATCCGCGAACACCATCCCCGCATCCTTGCTGTGACGGGTCCGCACCAGTACGAACAGGTGCTGGACGCCGTGCACACCGCCGTGCCGCCGTCACCAGATCCGTTTATCGATCTTTTGCCCGCCTCCGGTGTCTCGCTTACGCCGCGCCACTTCAGCTATCTCAAGATCTCCGAGGGCTGTAACCACAAATGCAAGTTCTGCATCATCCCCGATATGCGTGGCCGTCTGCAAAGCCGTCCCGCCCACGCCATCATGCGCGAGGCCGAAAAGCTGGTGGATAATGGCGTAAAAGAGCTGCTGGTGATCTCTCAGGATACGTCTGCCTATGGCGTCGATATCAAGCACGCCGAAGATCGCGGACACCGCGCTCATATCACCGATCTGGCGCGGGATCTGGGGTCGCTTGGCGCATGGGTGCGCTTGCACTACGTCTACCCCTATCCCCACGTGCGCCAGCTGATCCCGCTTATGGCCGACGGGCTGGTGCTGCCCTATCTGGACATCCCGTTCCAGCACGCCCATCCGGATGTTCTGAAACGGATGGCGCGTCCGGCCGCAGCCTCAAAAACGCTGGACGAGATTGCGGCGTGGCGCGACATTTGCCCCGACATCACGTTGCGCTCGACCTTCATCGTTGGCTATCCGGGTGAGACGGAGGCCGAATTCCAGACGCTGCTGGACTGGATGGACGAAGCCCAGCTTGATCGGGTCGGCTGTTTTCAGTACGAAAACGTCGCAGGCGCGCGGTCAAACGCCTTGCCGGATCATGTCCCTGCCGAGGTCAAGCAAGAGCGCTGGGACCGGTTTATGGAAAAGGCACAAGCAATTTCCGAAGCCAAGCTGGAAGCAAAAGTTGGCCAGCGTATGGACGTGATCATCGACGAGATCGACGAAGACGCAGCCACCTGCCGTACCAAGGCCGATGCCCCCGAAATTGACGGTAACCTGTTCATCGACGAAGGCTTTGAAGAGCTGAAAGTCGGAGACATTGTGACGGTCGAAGTTGAGGAAGCAGGCGAATATGATCTGTGGGGGCGCGTCGTCTAGCGACACGTTCACGCATAAACACGCGTTCACCTAAACACATCCAAATCCTAACTAAATTGTGCTTCGGAAATTCCGATGCACAAATTTCTTCGGCTACTTCACGCCACATCCACCCCCTCTGAATGAGCGTATTAACGATAAACCTTGAAATGTTCCCCCTCTGTTCTATATTAGTAATAGCAAGAACAGGGAGCACCCCATGTCCTACCAAACGACGTTTGACGATCTTTTCGAGGCTGTGACACCTGCTAAACAGGCAGAGTTACCGCTGCCGAAATCTGTTGCAGCAACCCAAAAGCAAATTGAGTACGCGAAGGTGCTTGCGGAAAAAACCAAATCCCCCCTGCCCGCAGACATCATGCAAGACCGAACGCGGCTTTCGAAATGGATCGACGCGCATAAGCCCGCGCCGAGCGCTTTCAACGATTACCCTTCTTCCAAGCAGGTCGGCTTTGCGGAGCGGATTGCACGGCTCAAGCATACGCAGGTACCGCCTGAGTGTTTCCGCGACCGTGCGCTCATGTCGCGGTGGATTGATCATCATAAAGCACGCTAGTTCTGGTATCGCCCCAGACTTACACTAGGTTTGGGGCATGAGTAATAAAGTCGAAGTTCTGTACAACGCCTCCTGCCCGATCTGTCGGCGGGAGGTTGACCATTACGCAAAGCTTAGCACGCGACAGAACCTCTCTATCGGGTACCATGATCTGGGCAGCGCCGAGCAATTGGCCGATTGGGGTATTTCGGAAAAAGACGCAGCAAAGCGTCTGCATCTGCGCAAAGGTGGGCAGATTTACAGCGGCATTCCCGCCTTTGTCCTGCTGTGGCGTGAGATTCCCCAAATGCGATGGCTGGCAACGGTGGTGAATCTGCCCGGCGTCCATTTCTTGGCCTGTAAGCTTTATGATTTTGTCTTGGCTCCGCTGCTGTACCGATGGCACCTTGTGCGGCAGAAACGCAAAATGCCCTAGAGAGAGCGGCGTTCGCGGAGTTTAAGCCTAAAGCGCATCAAGGTAATGACGCACACAAGTCTGCACGTGGCGGAAGCGGTCTCCGCCAAGGTGCTTGCCGCCGTACCAGCGGGTGACGACGACAAGATGGCCAGTGAAATCTTCGCGTTCTAGCATTCGTAAGATCACCATTCCTGCGCCGCTTTCTCCATCATCTGACTTGATCGGCCCGTCATCGGGCAACAATGCGCCCCATGTGTTGTGCGTGGCTTTGGCATAGGATTTGTCGCGTTTGAGCGCTTTAACCGCTGCGTCAATTTCGGCTCGGCTGGTCACCGGACATCCTGAAACCGCGTATTTACTGCCTCGATCCGTCAGAATGACGCCGCACTTACGCATGGTCAGGAATACCCTACTTGGTCGAGATAGGCTTTTGCGCGATACTTCTCGCTAAGGGCGAAGAATATTTTAACTTCGCCTTTCGAACTACCGATTTCAAAGACCCTTTTTAAGATCAACATTCAATATCGGGATCAGAATACATGCCTTTTGATATCGCAACAACGGCTCCGGCCGAATTGATAGGTATTGGCGGATTTTGCCTGTACGTGCTGACCTACTCGCTGCTCACCCTACGGGTCATTTCAGGCCATTCGCTTAAGTATCTGCTCATGAATTTGACGGCTGCCAGCTCAGTCCTTATCGGTCTGACAACAAGCTTCAACCTCGCCGCTGCAATGATCCAGATATTCTGGATCACCATGTCTTTGATCGGGATCGCGCTGCACCTGAGGCGATCCCGCAAACGCCGGTCAGAGCCCGGCAGCAGTCCGGCGCACGGTGTCAATGCGTGATGCATTGGGCGGGTGCGTGCCCAGGAATTTATCGCCCGGATCGGGGATACGCGTAAAAAACTCAGCACCGCGGAGCGGATTAAAGCCTGCTCTTTTGGTGATGATCGTGCCCAAGGCATCCGCCTCAAGCTCGAAGTCTTTTGAATAGCTGCGCGCACCAACTTGCGCGCCCAACTCTTGCGCCGACCGGACCGTGTTTGCGTCTCCCCCACTGAGCGTGGCAAGCCCCGCAAAAATCACGGCGCCGGCAACGGCATTTTGCTGTTGCCGGGCAATATGGCCGGAAATGTGATGCGCGGCCTCATGCCCCATAACAAAAGCCAGCTCGTCGGCGTTGCGTGCATCCGCAATCAGCGCAAGGGTAAACGCGATGATCGGGCGGCCCTGACGGTCAACAGTCTGATAGGCGTTCGCAGGCTGACCAGGGCGGTCATCCACGACAATGTTGAAATCACAGTTCATGTTCTGCGTGCGGGCGCGACACTCACGCTCGGCGACAGGCTCTAACGTCTCAACCACCTGAACAAAGCTACGCGCACTGCTGCGTACAACCGGTTGCGATGGCGTCGTGGTCGCGACCGGACCGGTGGAGCCGACTGGTACTACTTCGCACCCGGCAAGTGCTGCCAAAAGACCCAAGACCACAAAAAAGCGCGATATCATCCGTTGGTATTCCTTAAAATTCAAAAAAGCGCGGATCGTCCGGCGCAAAGTTTATTCGCGCATTAGTTTAGCACGCCCTGCGACGGGAACCAGCCCGATCACGCTACGGTTACAACGATGCGCGACGTTGCGCCGCAAAGCACGGCTGCAATCAGGCGCTTGCAAGCGGCCTGTGATCAGATATCCTCTCTGCATGTTTACAATTGAGCACGAATTTGACGCCTCCGTAATTACCCTTGTCGACGAGGGCGAAACACCCTTGCGAGAAGACGTAGTTCTGAATGCGTTTGCCAGCCAGATCACGATCGAGCAATGGGACCCGAAGACCGACAGCCTGTGCAAGATCACCTTATCGCCAAACCAGCTGCGTGACCTTGCCGCAGCTTTAAATTTGCCCGAAGGCATCTATCACAGCGCGCCTTAGGCGCACATCAACAGGACAGTCTTATGGCCACCGGCACCAACATCCGCACCTATTTCGAAGGCACATGGCACAACGGCGATCTAAGTGTGATGAAAGCGGCTGATCACGGTGCCTGGCTTGGCACCACAGTATTTGACGGCGCGCGGCTGTTCGACGGGCTGGCCCCTGATCTGGAAGCCCATTGCGCACGTATCAACCGCTCTGCCCGCGCGCTGATGATCACGCCCACTGTCGAAACCGCGAAGATGGTAGAGATCGTGCGCGAAGGCCTTGCACAATATCCACGCGATGCTGCGGTCTATATCCGGCCCATGTATTGGGCACTTGCGGGAGACGAGCTTGGGATTGTCCCGCTTAAGGATGCGACAGGATTTGCCATATCGTTGGAGCAGATACCGATGGCGCCGCCAGAAGCAGCCTCCACGTTGACACGGACACGGTTCCGCCGCCCCGTGCTGGAAGACAATGTTGTGAATGCGAAAGCAGGCTGTCTTTACCCCAACAACGCCCGCATGATGGCCGAGGCCAGAAGCAAGGGCTTCGGCAATGCGCTGGTGGCCGATGCAATCGGTAACGTGGCCGAATCCGCGTCTGCCAATGTGTTTATGGTCAAAGACGGCGAAGTGTTCACACCTGTGCCTAACGGCACATTCCTCGCCGGTATCACGCGCGCAAGACATATGGTCAACATGCGTGCCGAGGGGCTAAAGGTGCATGAAGCCGTGCTAAGCTTTGAGGATTTTCATGCCGCGGATGAAGTGTTCCTTTCCGGCAACATGATGAAGGTCACACCGATAAAGGCGTTCGACGATACGACCTACCGTGTCGGAGGCAACGGCAACCCCGTCACCCAACGCGTCCGCGAGATGTATTGGGACTGGGCCGCTTCCGAACCCGCCTGATTACCAAAAACAGATATGCTTGGTGCAATGCCCACGCCGCGCGAATTCAGCATTGCGCGGCGTTACCTGTAAAAGCCAATTGCATGACGCTGTGCTGCGCGCCATGATCTGCAGCGAACCAGGGAGAATACCATGCGCAAGTTTCTTGTGATCCTCGATGACAGCCGAGAGTGTCTGAACGCCATGCGTTTTGCTGCGATGCGCGCGTCGAAAACCGGTGCCGGCGTCGAAGTATTGGCTGTGATTCCACCGGAGGAGTTCAACCACTGGATCGGGGTCGGCGACATCATGCGCGAAGAAGCCCGTGAACGGATCGAAGTGCATTACGAAGTATTTGCCAAGTGGATGCGCGACCGGCAGGGTGTCGAACCCACGCTGGTTATCCGCGAGGGACAGTCCGTGGATGAAATCATGGCCCACATCAAGGAGAACCCCGACATCGGTGTGCTTGTTCTGGGCGCTGGCACGGATGGCAAAGGGCCGGGTCCGTTGGTATCCCAACTCAGCCGCACTGCGGGCAACCTTCCTGTGCCCATTACCATCGTTCCGGGCGACCTAAGCAAAGAAAAGCTGGAAGCCATCACCTGACGCCTATCAGTTTAGAACGATTCCAGACACCTTGACATCCCTTCGGTGCATCCGCATATCAGAAGGAACCCTGACGGAGGCCACGCCCAATGTTTATCCAGACAGAATCCACACCGAACCCTGCAACGCTCAAGTTCCTGCCAGGCCAGACGGTCCTGGAAATGGGGACCGCTGATTTCCCAACGCCCGATACGGCCTCCGGCTCACCGCTGGCCACGCGCCTTTTCGCCGTAGAAGGTGTTACCGGCGTGTTTTTCGGAACGGATTTCGTGACCGTCACCAAAGCAGATGCCGTTGAGTGGGATCACCTCAAGCCCGGCCTTCTGGGCGCGATCATGGAGCATTTCCAGTCGGGTCAGTCTGTCATGGCTGCGGATCACACTGCCAGCTCAGGCCATGCTGAGCATGACGGCGAAGACGGCGCGATTGTCGGCCAGATCAAAGAGTTGCTCGACAGCCGCGTCCGCCCGGCCGTAGCGCAAGATGGTGGCGACATTACGTTTCACGGGTTTGACCGTGGCGTGGTCTATCTGCATATGCAGGGCGCTTGCGCCGGTTGCCCCTCATCCACGCTGACGCTGAAGATGGGCATCGAAAACTTGCTGCGGCATTACATCCCCGAAGTGACCGAAGTTCGTCCCGTCGCCTGACCGGATTTCATGCGCGCTCCCTTGATACTTGCTCTTGATACCGCCGCCGCACATTGTGCCGTGGCGGTTATTGCTGGCGATGACGTGTTGGCAAGCCGACAAGAACCGATGGCCAAAGGTCAGGCCGAGCGGCTGCTTGTGCTTGCCGAAGAACTGCTGGCCGAAGCAGGCGTGCAGATGCATCAGCTTGACGCCATCGGCGTGGGCATAGGGCCGGGAAATTTCACGGGCATTCGCATCGCAGTATCCGCCGCGCGTGGTCTGGCGCTTGCGCTCAACATCCCGGCGGTGGGCGTCAGCGCGTTTGACGCTTTGCGCCTTGGATCGCATGGTCCAGCAATCTGCACTGTCGATGCACGCCGGGAAACGGTTTTTGCCCAAGGCTATGAGACCGACACGTTGGCCTCACCCGCATTGCTCCACTTCGCGGACCTACCATCAGACGTGACTATTATTGGCGCCAACGGCGCAAACCCCTCGCTTCCTGTGGCAGTCGCGATCGCCAGGATCACTGCAACGCGATTTGCGCAAACCACTGACGCGCCTGCGCCGCTTTATCTGCGCGCCGCAGATGCCGCCCCTGCGCGCGACGCACCACCGCAGATCGTCCCGTGACGCCAGAACGCATGGCGCATATCCATGCGGCTGCCTTTGTGCACGACCGTGGCTGGAGCAGAAATGAATTTGCGGCTCTTGCCGCCCAGCCCCATACTGATGTGATTTTCAGGCCGGACGGATTCGCGCTAACGCGAACGCTCGCCGGAGAATCAGAGCTTTTGACCCTTGCGGTGTCGCCAGACCATCAACGTCACGGTATTGCGCACAGTCTTTTGGCTGAGTGGATTTCAGCAGCAAGCCAGCACGCAGACGTCGCTTTTCTAGAGGTCGCCGCTGACAATTTTGGCGCGCTAACACTTTATCAAAAAAGCGGTTTTACGCGTAGCGGCCTGCGAAAAGCCTACTATGCGCGCGCAGGCGGCCCCGCAGCAGACGCTGTGCTAATGACAAAGGCGCTTACGCAAGGTTAATACATGCCCGAAGCGCGTCCAGCACCAGAATCCGGTTGACCCTGCCCCCATCCGCGCCGAAACTTTACCGCAGCGGCGCGCAAGCGTGCAATAACGGGCAGCAGAGCCAATTAAATGGCCCCGGCCCCACCAACAAAAACTGGGAGACATCTATGACCCTTATGACAAAATTCCTCGGCGCAGTCGCTGCGACCGCGCTGAGCGCCGGTGCAGCATTGGCCGAACCGGCCCTGATCTTTGACCTTGGCGGCAAGTTCGACAAATCCTTCAACGAGGCAGCCTACTCTGGTGCGCAGCGTTGGGCGGAAGAATCCGGTGAAGCATACCGCGAGATCGAGCTTCAGTCCGAAGCACAGCGTGAGCAGGCCCTGCGCCGCTTTGCTGAATCGGGTGCGAACCCAATCATCACCATGGGCTTTGCCATGGCAGATCCGCTCTCGACTGTTGCGCCTGACTATCCGGACACAAAGTTCGTCGCCATCGACGTGACATGGCTGGAAGCGCCAAACATCCGCCAGATCGGCTTTGCCGAACATGAAGGTTCGTATCTGGTTGGTATGCTTGCCGGCATGGCCACAAAAAGCGGCACAGTCGGATTTATCGGCGGCATGGATATCCCGCTGATCCGTCACTTTGGCTGCGGCTACGCCCAAGGCGTCAAGGCTGCCAATCCAGACGCGACAGTTGTTGCCAACATGACAGGCAGCACGCCTGCCGCTTGGAATGACCCGGTAAAAGGCTCCGAGCTGACGACCGCCCAGATCTCTCAGGGTGCCGATGTTGTGTTCGCGGCTGCGGGCGGTACAGGCGTTGGCGTCCTGCAAACGGCTGCCGATAGCAACATCCTGTCCATCGGTGTAGACAGCAACCAGAACCACCTGCACCCGGGCAAAGTGCTGACTTCCATGCTCAAGCGTGTGGATGTTGCGGTTTATGACGCGCTGAAAGCAGGCACCGATGTGGAAACAGGCGTTTTCACTCTTGGCCTTGCCGAAGATGGTGTTGGCTACGCTCTGGATGAAAACAACGCCTCGCTGATCTCGGAAGAGATGAAAGCGGCCGTTGATGAAGCGCGCGCGAAAATCATCGCAGGTGATGTGGAAGTAACTTCCTATTACGCCAACGACAGCTGCCCAGCGCTCGACTTCTAAGCTGCGGACACACTAACTTGGGGGCCGCGTTGACATTTCAACGCGGCCCTATTCAATTAACCCCAGACTTTCGGCCTCGCCGCCACCCGGTGTGAAGGACAGCCCTTATGACCAACGCTCCTGCGATTGAACTCAAAGGCATTTCAAAAGCCTTCGGCCCCGTGCAGGCCAACAAGGATATTTCAATCCGCGTAATGCCCGGAACGATTCATGGCATCATCGGCGAAAACGGCGCGGGCAAATCAACGCTCATGTCTATTCTCTACGGCTTTTACAAAGCCGATAAGGGAGAGATATTTGTGAGTGGCCAGAAGGCCAATATCACCGACAGTCAGGCCGCGATTGCCGCCGGTATCGGCATGGTTTTCCAACATTTCAAATTGGTGGAAAATTTCACTGTTCTGGAAAATATCATTCTGGGTGCAGAAGATGGCCGGTTCCTGAAGCCGTCGATTGCCAAAGCCCGTCGCACCCTTCTTGAGCTGGCTGATGACTACGGTCTTAACGTTGAACCGGATGCGCTGGTTCAAGACATTGGCGTAGGCATGCAACAACGCGTTGAGATCCTGAAGGCGCTCTACCGTCAGGCCGACATTCTCATTCTGGACGAGCCGACGGGCGTGCTGACACCAGCTGAAGCCGATCAGCTATTCCGCATTCTGGGCCGTCTGCGCGAAGAGGGTAAAACAATCATCCTAATCACCCATAAACTGCGCGAGATCATGGAGATCACCGACACAGTCAGCGTGATGCGCCGTGGCGAGATGACGGCAACCGTAAAGACGTCAGAGACCTCGCCCGCCGAACTGGCTGAGCTGATGGTTGGCAGGAAGGTTCTGCTGCGGGTGGACAAGACCCCGGCAACCCCGGGCGATGTTGTACTGGAAGTCAAAGACCTGCATGTGCGCGACGACAAAGGTGTGGAGCGGCTAAAGGGGATCAACCTGTCGATCCGCGCCGGCGAAGTGCTGGGCATTGCGGGCGTTGCAGGTAACGGCCAGTCAGAACTGCTGGAGGTTCTGGGCGGCTATGCGGATGGCACCGGCAGCATCACTGTCAACGGCCAGCCGCTGGACCTCACGGGAAAATCCTCTGACGGGCAGTCGCGCCGCGCGCGGGGCATTGCGCATGTTCCAGAAGATCGCCAGCGCGAAGGACTGATCATGGACTTCTCCGCATGGGAAAACGTTGCCTTCGGGTATCACAACGATCCTGCATTCCAATCCGGCATCCTGATGGACAACGCAGCCATCCGCGACGACGCGGCTGGCAAGATGGAGCGTTTTGACGTGCGTCCGCCCGATCCGAAACTGGCCGCCAAAAACTTTTCCGGCGGGAACCAGCAAAAGATCGTATTGGCCCGCGAGATCGAACGGAACCCCGATCTGCTGCTCATTGGCCAGCCAACCCGTGGAGTCGACATTGGCGCAATCGAATTCATTCACGAACAGATCATCGCCCTGCGCGATAAAGGCAAAGCGGTGCTGCTGGTCTCGGTTGAGCTGGAAGAGATTATGGCGCTCAGCGACCGCATCGCTGTAATGTTTGACGGTCAGATCATGGGGGAACGTTTACCCACGGAAACTGACGAAAAAGAACTAGGTCTGCTCATGGCAGGCATCACCGACACGCAAAAGCCGCACACAGTGGAGGAGGTTCAGGCGAACCTTGCCCATGTCGGCGAAGGGAGCGCCTGAGCAATGGATGTGATGCCAAAATGGGCTGAGGTGATCCTTGTGCCGCTGATTTCTCTTTTGCTGGCGGCGTTGCTATCGGCGCTTGTGATCCTCGCGATTGGCGAAGACCCCATTGCGGCGGTCAAGCTCATGGTCACAGGCGCGCTCGGATCAAGTTATGGCTGGGGGTATACCCTCTATTACGCCACGAATTTCATGTTCACCGGATTGGCTGTAGCCGTGGCTTTCCACGCACGTTTGTTCAACATCGGCGGAGAAGGGCAAGCGGCCCTTGGTGGTTTGGGTGTGGCACTCGCCTGTCTGTACATTCCTTGGCCGCACTGGTCTTTGGCGTTGATCGGCGCTGCGGTTGCTGCGGGTCTTTTCGGGGCGGCATGGGCTGCAATTCCTGCGTGGCTTCAAGCGAAACGCGGCAGCCATATCGTTATCACGACGATCATGTTCAACTTCATCGCGGCGTCATTACTAAACTATGTGCTGGTCAACGTCCTGCGCCCCAAAGGGTCAATGGACCCCGCCACGGCGCGCTTCTCGGAAACGGTCCACCTGCCCACCCTGCATGAAATGCTGGCGCCTTTCGGCATCGCATTTTCCAAATCTGCACCGGCAAACGTGTCGCTGATCGTCGCTGTTCTGGCCTGTGTTTTCGTCTGGTTCCTGATCTGGCGCACCCGGTTGGGATATGAAATCCGTTCCTTCGGGTTCTCTGAATCAGCTGCGCGCTATGCTGGCATGCCGCCGGTGAAGATCATCATGGTCACCATGATGATTTCGGGCGCGCTGGCGGGGATGATGGCCATCAACAATGTGATGGGCGAAGCCGAACGTCTGGTTCTCAACTCTGTGGAAGGTGCCGGCTTTATCGGTATCGCCGTTGCTTTGATGGGCCGCTCTCATCCGTTGGGCGTATTTTTCGCAGCGATCCTGTTCGGGTTTCTGTATCAGGGCGGTGCCGAACTGGCGCTTTGGACATCTATCCCGCGTGAGCTGATCGTGGTCATTCAAGCACTGGTGATCCTTTTCACCGGCGCGCTCGACAATATGGTGCGTATGCCGTTGGAACGCCTGTTCCTTGCCCTGCGCAAGAAGGAGGCCTGAGCCTTGGATTATCTCACCCTCCTCCAGCTTCTCGACTCAACCGTGCGGCTTGCCACGCCGCTGCTTCTGGCATGTCTCGCCGGTCTCTATTCCGAAAGAGCAGGCATTTTCGATATCGGGCTTGAAGGCAAGATGTTGGCGGCAGCATTTTTCTCTGCCGCGATCGCGGCCATGACGGGCTCTGTCTGGATCGGGCTATTGGCCGGTATTGCAGCATCTCTGGCGCTGAGCGCAATCCATGGCATCGCTTCCATCACCTTCCGCGGCAACCAGTTGATTTCCGGTGTGGCGATCAACTTCCTTGCCGCTGGCCTGACAGTTCTCATCGCACAGGCATGGTTCAAACAGGGTGGGCGCACGCCCTCCTTGATCGGCAAAGGCAGGTTTGAACCCATCACCCTGCCATTTGCAGACGCATTGCGCGACGTTCCGGTGATCGGCCCGCTTTATTATGAACTGATCTCTGGCCATTCGATCCTTGTCTATGTCGCCTTTGCCGCGGTCCCCTTCACGTGGTGGCTGTTATTCCGCACACGGTTCGGCCTACGCTTACGTGCAGTGGGTGAGAACCCCGCTGCTGTCGATACCGCAGGTGTATCAGTGGTGGGGCTGAGGTTTGCCGCTGTGGGCATTTGCGGCATCCTTTGCGGGATTGCCGGCGCATACCTCAGCACAGCGTTGCAGGCTGGCTTTGTCAAAGACATGGCCGCGGGACGGGGCTTCATTGCTCTTGCTGCTTTGATCTTTGCCAAATGGCGTCCATGGCACGCACTTTATGCGACATTGCTCTTCGGTATGTTCGGGGCCCTTGAAACGCGACCCGATGTCATCGAATCGCTGATCGGTATGAAGGTACAAGGCCAACTGCTTGCCGCCTTGCCCTATGTTATGACCGTGATCATTCTAGCTGGCTTTGTCGGCAAAGCCATTCCGCCCCGCGCAGGAGGTGAACCCTATGTCAAAGAGCGATAAGGCCAGATCACGACAAGTGATAAGACCTCGACAGTTGTGCAACGTTTCGATCATTGATTTAACTGACAGCGAGGCCTAAGGACGAGCCATGCAAATATACCTTCCCATCGCCGAAGTGTCGGTTAATGCCTTCCTCTTGTTGGGGCTCGGTGGGATTGTGGGCATCTTGTCAGGGATGTTTGGTGTGGGCGGCGGTTTCTTGATGACGCCGCTTTTGTTCTTTATCGGCATTCCACCCGCCGTTGCTGTTGCCACCGAAGCAAACCAGATCGTTGCGTCCTCATTCTCCGGCGTGCTTGCACATTTCAAGCGGAAGACGGTGGATCTGAGGATGGGTACAGTGCTGCTGATCGGCGGCCTGTTCGGCGCGGCCCTCGGTGTGATGGTATTTAACTACCTCAAAGCGCAGGGTCAGGTCGATCTGCTGGTCAAGCTTTGCTACGTCGTCTTCCTGGGTGTGATCGGCGGGCTGATGTTCTTCGAAAGCCTGAACGCGATCCGCAACGTGAAGAAAGGCAAAGCGCCCAAGCGCAAGAAACATAACTGGATTCACGGTCTACCTCTCAAGATGCGCTTTCGCGTATCGGGGCTGTATATCTCTGTCATCCCGCCGCTGATTGTGGGGGTCGCCGTTGGTATCCTTGCTGCAATTATGGGTGTCGGGGGTGGCTTTATCATGGTGCCTGCCATGATTTACCTATTGGGCATGCCGACGAAGGTTGTGGTGGGAACATCCTTGTTCCAGATCATCTTTGTGACCGCTTTCACCACCATGCTACACGCGACTACGAACTACACCGTCGATATCGTGTTGGCGGTTCTGCTGCTTTTGGGCGGTGTGGTTGGCGCTCAGATAGGGACCCGCATTGGTGTTAAAATGAAGGCCGAGCAACTGCGCATCCTGCTGGCCCTTATGGTCCTTATCGTCTGCGGCAAGCTTGCCCTTGAACTGCTGCTTGAACCGGCCGAACTTTATACAATTGCGGCGGGGGGCCACTGATGCGCTCTCTCATCGCGGCTCTTTGTCTGTCACTCGCCAGTCTTCCGGCGATGGCCGAAGAGGTTGTGCTAGGGCTGAGCAGTGACACTGTCTCAATCAATACCAACTTTGATGGCTCCGAGATCCTGATTTTTGGTGCGGTCAAGCGTGAAGCCCCTATTCCGGCGGAGCCGCCGCTGGAGGTTATTGTCACAGTGGCCGGACCGTCCGAGACGAAAACTGTTCGCCGCAAAGAAAAGCGCTTTGGCATTTGGGTGAATACGGACGCGGTGGAGATCGACAGCGCGCCCAGCTTCTATGCCGTATCGACCAGTGCCCCCCTGAATGAGGCGCTTAGCTTTACCGAGGATGTGCGCCACAAAATCTCGATTCCCCGTGCGATCCGCTCGGTAGGAGCGCCTGCCAGCATCGCAGACAGCGAGACATTTACCCAAGCGCTGATCCGCATCAAATCAAAGTCTAACCAGTACCAGCTGAACCAAAGCACCATTAGTGTGGATGAAGAAACCTTGTTTCGGACCGCCATTGCCCTGCCAGCCGCGCTGACCGAAGGCGATTACAAGACACGAATTTTTCTCACTCGTGGCGGCAACGTCGTCTCACAATATGAGACAAGCATTTATGTGCGCAAAGTCGGGCTGGAGCGTTGGCTTTTCACCATTAGCCGCGAACAGTCCTTCTTTTACGGGCTGCTCTCCTTGGCGATTGCCATCGCGGCCGGCTGGGGGGCATCAGCCGTCTTCGGCCTTCTGCGCCGCTAGCCTCTTCCCAGATAGGGCATCTTAGTTGCCATCACGGTCATAAAGGGAACATTCGCGCCAAGCGGTAATTCGGCCATATGCAGAACCGACTGCGCTGCGTGCCGGACATCCATCGTGTGCATATCCGGGTTCGCGGCCTTCAACCCCGCGACAAGCTCGCTTTCAGCATTCCCAATATCGATCTGGCCCGCAGTGATATCAAACGGCCGCCCGTCTAGTGCCAGCGACTTTGTCAGCCCGGTGATTGCGTGTTTGGTGGTGGTATAGCAGACCGAATTCTCGCGCGGCGTATGTGCAGAGATTGAGCCGTTGTTGATGATCCTACCGCCGCGCCCTTGCGCGCGCATCGCCCCAAAGGCCAGCCGTGCTGCGATGAACATCCCGTTGAGATTAACCGCCAAGACCTGCGCCCAGTCTTCCAGCGCGACTTCATCTATCGGTGCAGACGGGCCGAAGATACCCGCGTTGTTGAACAGCACATCCACTTCGCCGAACCGCGCGAATGCATCGGCCATCGCGGAGGCGTTCGTTACATCAGCAGGTAAAACGACCGCCATCTCGCGGCCATCAGCAACCTCTTGCAACTGTGCTTCTCGGCGTGCGATCAAGCCGACCCGCCAGCCATTTTCAAGAAACGCCTGTGCAGTGGCGCGCCCGATGCCGGAACTTGCGCCTGTGACGATGACAGATTTCATCCGTACTCCTCCTCAGTGGGGTCAAGCGTGAGCGCGGCAACCGGTGCTGCACGCAGATCATCAACGGTCAGTGCATAGGATGGTTTGGATAGCCGGTTCCGGACCACCCAGATCAAGCGTTCTTGTGCGCGGGTGATGGCAACATAGGCCAGCCGCTTCCAGAGCGGTTGGCCCGCTTCCATTCGGCCCATACGCGCGGCAGCATAAAGGTCAGGTGCGAAAACTTGCACTGTGTCCCACTGGCTGCCCTGTGCTTTGTGTATGGTGACTGCCGCACCATGCAGAAATGTCGCCCCCATGCGCGCGGCAAAGGGGATAAATGGCTCTTCCTCGTCGGGCTTTTCGATTTTTACAATGCTGGCTGCGCTTACCTGCGGGTCTTCGGCACCCATGACGTGCAGACGCGAGAACCCCGGCTTTCGCCCTGCCCCAAGATAGACAACCTGCGCGCCCTTGATCAGGCCTCGCGCTTCAAGGTCCAACCGTTTCTTGCGATGTTTCAAAGGCAATTCAATCCCGTCACAAATCAGCGGCTCCCCCTCTACCAGCGCATCCTCTGGCGCACCATGGACGTTGCGGAATGCGTTGATCAGCCGGATACGCGTGGCGTTGCGCCAGACCAGCACAGGGCTGCGCGCCATCAAATCCACCTCTACGCGCTGACCCCAGACGACGCGGTCATCGTGCTTGGATGCGTCTTCGACCATTCGCTCGAACTGTTCAAAACCGATATCGGGGTCCGCCAACGCATGAGCAAGATCCAGAATCGGGTTGTCCGCTTCCTGCCGGAAGATCCGGTTCAGATTCATCACGCGTTTTTCTGGCAATTTCTCAAATACCATCGTGCCGGACTGCCCCACGGGCGCAAGCTGGGCAGGGTCACCGAACAGGAGCAGAGTCGGGAAGATTTCTTTGAGGTCTTCGAACTGTTTGTCATCCAGCATCGAGGATTCATCCACAAACCCGATATCCAAAGGTTCCTCGCGGCGCTTCCATCCGGTGATGAAATCACTGCCGCGCAAACCGGCCGCTGCCAGCGCACCGGGGATGGATTTGTTACCTTGATAGAACGCTTCTGCGCGATCTAGCGCGATATCGGTAAGCCCTTCTACATCTACGGGACGCTCTCCGTTTCCTGCTAACCATTCTGCAATCCGCTCATATTCGGGATCATAGACCGGCGTGTACAGAATTCGGTGAATCGTCGTGGCAGGCACGCCGCGCAAACGCAGCACGCTTGCCGCTTTGTTCGTGGGCGCAAGGATCGCGAGCGTGCGTTTGTCTTTGCGCTTCTTACCTTCATAATCGCCTGACACGATATCGACACCCGCCTGCTCCAAGGCGCGGTAGAGTTCGGCCAGCAGCAAAGTCTTGCCAGACCCCGCCTTACCAGTCACAGCCATAACTTGCGCTTTGCCGCCTTTGGGCGGCATCAGCAGATCATCTTCAAGACTGATGCCAGCTGATTTCAGCATGGCACAGACGGCGTCATGGGCGGCAGCCTGATCGTCAGAGTAGATGAGGTCTTTTGAGATATCTTTGGTCATGGGCAGACATTAGGCCCATGACCCGACAGGGGCCAGTGCCGTTCAAGCGCTTACCGCAAATTCCATCTGTGGTGCGTAGCCAAAAGAACGCTCAAACCATTCGCGGCTACGTGCTGGTGGTATGCCTGCACGGCTAGCGACCCTTTTCTGTGCCTCGGCCTCGAACTCCCACAAACCTACGCTGATCCGTTCGCGGCCCTCACCGATGCTGCCCAGAATCTCTGGCGAAGAACCAACGCGGCTGTAAATCCGAACCATACGGGCGTCAAACACGCCGACAAAGTGGCGCACACCGAATCCTTTCATCAATTCGCCACCGCCCAGCATCAGGGCTGCCGCGACATTCGGGCCCTGCCCAGGCGACATGCAGAACCGCGTACATTCCCAAATCAAAGGGCTGCGGACCGTCGCATCAATAAGGTGGCCAAAGTGGTCATTGACCATGACCGGTCCCGTCGTCGGCAAAAACCGGGTTGAACCACCGTGCCCCCCTTCGGGCGTTTCCCAAATGACATACAGCGGGTTTAGGTCATCATATTCGTCTCGCTCATGGCCGCGGGCATCAACCTTGACATCCCAGCCCAGTCGCGTGCGGAATTGGTCGGCCCGGTGAATGAACATTTCATTGGCAAGACGCGGATAATTTTTTAAGTCGTCAGCATATAAATAGCGCAGCATTTTTCAGTCCCCAGATGATAATTACTTGTCCGGAGATATTAGTTAACGGCCGCTTAAAAATGCGTTAACGGCTAGAACGTTAGCTCGAATACACGCGCCAGAGTGGTTTATAATAAGGGTTCAAACGACGATCAAACCACGGCTGATCGCGCGTGCGACTGCATGAGTTGTGTTGACAGCCCCCAGTTTAAAACGTGCGCTTTCGATATACACACGCAGGGTATGTTCGGAAATTGAAAGCGTATCAGCAACCTGCGCGCGGCTATATCCGGCCGCCAAAAGCGTCATGGCGTCAACCTCACGGGGGGAAAGTGCCTGCTTTTGTTCGGGCTTACGACCCGGCTCAAGGTCGAGTGCTTTCTCGTTGAAGAAGTGGGCGATGAGTATGAGCTGGCTCCGGTTTTCTTCGGTAAAATCCGCCCAAGTTTCGTCATCGCAACTGTGGTTGACGGTAAATAATGCGAACTGGCCGTTCGGGCCACGCACAGGAACGGAAAATCCCTGATTGCCGACCCCGAATTCTGCAGCGACCTTCGAGAATTCCCTCGCGGCGCGGCTCGACCAATCCAACCGCTTCCAATCAACGGGGTGGAACCGCTGATAGCATCCGATAACAACTGGATCCACGCGCAGGTAGTTTTCTTCAAGGTATTTTTGTTGCCATTCGTCAGAGTATGTACCGCACCCGTACTGATCACCTTTTGAGTCCACCCAATGATAGACCAAATGATTGATTCCAAAGTGCTCTCTCAGCGCCTCTACAGCACGCTGCATACCATCAAGAGACTCCGCCTGCTCCAAGGTTGACAGTATGTAGTCCAGTCGGCTCGTTGTTTCGGCCATGCTCTTGCTTCGCTGACCTCTCATTTCTTGCATTGCACTCAGCGACAGCCACCAATGCAGTATCGTCAAGCTGTTCTGCAAGCAACGGCAGATCATTCGACGCCGCGAAACTCCTCAAATCGGCAAGAACATCCAATATCCAGTCATTCCGCATCTCGATTTTCCTCACAAATAGTTAACAAAAGGTTAACATGATATTAACACGTCCTAAGGTTGCATTCCTATTCACGTATTCCCACTCCCCAATAATAGCGGGTGCCGGGTTTCTATCGCTTTGATCGCATTAAACTGGTTTCAGAAACGTAAACGCCCCGCAGTCACCGATGGCGATCTACGGGGCGTTAATTCTTAGCTCAGTGGCCGAAGTTATTTGCGCGCGTCCAGCGCATCTTCGAGGGTGCGCAGCCCTGTAATGGGCGCTTGAACCAGCACTGACATGTTGCCTGGTTTATGCTCGTTGCGCAGCATCTTCATGTGCGCCTCGGGCAGATCGTTCCACGCAAAGACTTCGGACATGCACGGATCCAGACGACGCTCCATCATCAGCTTGTTGGCAGCTGATGCCTGCTTGAGGTGGGCGAAGTGGCTGCCTTGCAGGCGCTTCTGGTGCATCCACATATAGCGGACGTCAAAGGTACAGTTGAACCCGCTGGTGCCCGCGCAGATCACAACCATGCCGCCTTTTTTGACCACAAGTGTCGAGACAGGGAAGGTGCTTTCGCCGGGGTGTTCGAACACCATATCAACGCTGACGCCTTTGCCCGTGATCTCCCAGATTGCTTTGCCAAATTTGCGCGCTTCTTTCAGCCAATCGTTATACTCGGGTGTGTTCACCGTGGGCATTTGCCCCCAGCAATTGAAATCCTTACGGTTCAGAACACCCTTTGCGCCCAGATCCATCACAAACTGGCGCTTGCTTTCATCCGAGATCACGCCGATCGCGTTGGCGCCTGCCGTGTTGATCAGCTGGATCGCATAGGAACCAAGACCACCGGAAGCGCCCCAGACCAGAACGTTCTGACCGGGCTTGAGGTCATGTGGCTCATGGCCGAACAGCATACGGTACGCTGTGGCAAGCGTCAGTGTGTAGCACGCGCTTTCTTCCCACGTCAGGTGTTTCGGCCGCGGCATCAGCTGCTGGCTCTGTACCCGTGTGAACTGCGAGAATGACCCGTCGGGCGTCTCATAGCCCCAGATGCGCTGGGTAGGAGAGAACATCGGATCGCCGCCGTTGCACTCTTCGTCGTCACCGTCATCCTGGTTGCAGTGTACAACCACTTCGTCGCCGACTTTCCAGCGCGTGACGCGATCACCCACAGCCCACACGATACCAGCGGCATCGGAACCGGCGATGTGATAGGGCTGCTTGTGCCCGTCGAAAGGGCTGATCGGCGTGCCAAGAGCGGCCCAGACACCGTTATAGTTAACACCAGCGGCCATAACGAGAACAAGAACGTCCTGGCTATCGAGTTCTGGCACTTCAACTACTTCTTCAAGCATTGCAGTGTTTGGTTCGCCGTGGCGTTCACGGCGGATTGCCCAAGCATACATTTGCTTTGGCACATATCCCATGGGTGGGATTTCACCCATTTCGTAAAGGTCTTTTTCCGGCGCTTCATACTGCGCGATTGTTGTGTCCAGTGCCATGTCGCCCTCCTGAGGAACTGATGGGTGCCGCAGTGCAGAATCGCGGCGTCATGAGACTGATTAAGACTCACCGCGAAACATTGCAACCTCTAGAGGGCTTGTTTTGTAATTTTATGACCCCGCAGGTGCAGAAAGTTGCTTTGCAGCCGCAGCATTAGCATCATTATGTCTCTCTCGCAGGTAATGCGCGATGGAATTAGCGTAAAATTTAACCGCATCTTCCTGTCCTGCCATGATTGACCAGACACCATCGCGCACCTCGACCAAGCCGTGTTGCTGCATATGCATACATGATCGCCTCACCTCTCGCGAAAGCGCATCTGTATCAACCGCGATGCTGCGCGCAGGAACACGCGCTATCAGCGTGGCAACCGCCGCCTCCAATTCCATCACGCCAAGCGGGCCTTTATCTGTTAGCGCAGTTGACACCAGCGGGACCCCAAGCACTGGCATCACCGTCTCAATCCGCTTCATCAATTCAGCTGACAGACCTTCGACGTTTTCGGCCTTTCCGAAACCCCTCAAGCTGATCGGATCACCGAAGGCGACAGCCGCGGTCCCGAAACGGGTGTCGTGCCCACGCAGCCGTTGCCAGAACTTCCGCAGAATAAACTTCACCACAACAGAAATCCGCGCCCCAAAGCGACGATCCCCGCGGGCGTGCGCGGCAATCAACACGCGGTCTTCCAGCACACGGTCATAATTGATGGCCACCGGTACAAACACCAGATCACGCTCCCCTTCAGGATCAAAGCCGTCGACCAGATAGCTGAGCAACCCTACTTTAGGCGGTTGCAGCGCACCGGTCAGGCTTAGCCCGCCCTCTGGATAGAACGCCTGGGTGTCGCCACCATTTGTGGCCATTTGCACGTAGCGTGAAAGCACCTTGCGGTAGAGCGCCCCGCCAGAGCGTCTGCGAATAAAATACGCACCCCAAAGCCGTATAAGTGAAGACAACGGCCAGACCCGCGCCCATTCCCCCACCGCATAACTCAATGTTGATGTCTTGGAGGTCAGATAGGTAACCAGCACGTAATCCATATTGCTGCGGTGGTTCATTACGAACACTGCCGTTGAATTATCGGGGATATTGGCAAAAACCACGTCGTTCTGTGGCGCAGTGCGGATGCGGTATACTGATTCAGCCAATATCTTGGCCACCCGCATAGCAAAGCTGAAATAGGCAAAGGCTGAAAAGCTCGGGACGATCTCGCGGGCGTATTCCTGTGCTTTCTGAAAGGCCACCGCTTCGGGCACCTCGTTTTCTTCGGCATAGACTGCGATCTCTCGGCTGACTTCGGGATCATAGATCAGGCGCTGGATCATGTCGTGTCGCCGCGCCAGTTTGAAGGGCTGGATCGGCCTTTTGAGGCGCTGGTTCAGGCGCGCCACCGCACGTTCAAACCTGCGCCGGAAAAACCAGCGCACAGATGGAAGCAGGAAATGGCTCAGCGCTGTTACAGCGGCAAAAAGCACGATCAGGACAAAAAGCCAAAGTGGAAGCTGTACAGTCTGCGTCATAGAACACACCCTTGCAGGCCCGATCCCTGTGGCGCAATAAAGAATTCATCTCGGACTGACACCTGATAGCCAAATTTGCGTCATGAATAACACGTGCACGGGTGCGCGTTACGATATTTTGGTAGAGGCTTGGCGCAGCAAAACAACTTTGGACGCAAGGTCACATTATATGTCATTACGCGCCTGATGGCCCTATCTGCCCCGCTGCTCCAGAAGTTTTGCTGTTTGGTACAAATCGGTTGAGCAGCATAAACCTGCAATGCCGCAACGCAGCGAATTGACACTTGCGGAAAGTTTCTTATACCTAGCCCTGAACGCAAGAATATTGCCAACCAGACTCAGAGAGGCCCGCCATGACCGATGCTCCCCAGAAAGACCGCCCTTGGCTCATCCGCACATATGCAGGTCACTCCACTGCCAAAGCCTCGAACGAGCTGTATCGCAACAATCTGGCCAAAGGTCAGACGGGCCTGTCGGTGGCGTTCGACCTGCCAACGCAGACCGGGTATGACAGTGACCACATTCTGAGCCGTGGCGAAGTTGGCAAGGTTGGTGTGCCGGTCGGGCATTTGGGCGACATGCGCGCCTTGTTCAAAGACATCCCGCTGGAACAGATGAACACCTCTATGACGATCAACGCAACAGCGCCTTGGTTGTTGTCACTCTATATCGCGGTTGCCGAAGAACAGGGCGCTGACGTGTCCAAGTTGCAAGGCACCGTGCAGAACGACCTGATCAAAGAATACCTGTCGCGCGGCACGTATATTTGCCCTCCTGCCCCGTCACTGAAGATGATCGCGGACGTGGCGGAGTATTGCTATACCTCCGTGCCGAAGTGGAACCCGATGAACGTCTGCTCCTACCACCTGCAAGAAGCGGGTGCGACGCCGGAGCAAGAGCTGTCTTTTGCATTGGCAACAGCCACTGCCGTTCTGGACCAACTTCGCCCCCGGGTGGCAGAAGAAGATTTCCCCGCCCTCGTTGGCCGTATCTCTTTCTTTGTAAACGCCGGCATCCGCTTTGTGACAGAGATGTGCAAGATGCGGGCCTTTGTCGATCTGTGGGACGAGATTTGCGAAACGCGTTATGGCGTGACCGACCCCAAGTATCGCCGCTTCCGCTACGGGGTTCAGGTAAACTCCCTCGGCCTGACAGAACAGCAGCCCGAGAATAACGTCTACCGCATCCTGATCGAAATGCTTGCCGTGACGCTGAGCAAAAAGGCACGCGCCCGCGCCGTGCAGTTGCCTGCTTGGAACGAAGCGCTTGGCCTGCCGCGCCCATGGGACCAGCAGTGGTCCATGCGCATGCAACAAATCCTTGCGTATGAAACCGATCTTCTGGAATTCGACGATCTGTTTGACGGCAATCCCGCTGTCGATGCCAAAGTAGAAGAACTCAAGGCGGGCGCCCGCGCAGAGCTTGCCCATATCGACAGCATGGGCGGCGCGATTGACGGCATCGACTATATGAAATCACGGCTGGTTGAGAGCAATGCAGACCGTTTGGGCCGCATTGAAGCCGGTGAAACCATCGTTGTTGGTGTGAACAAATGGCAAAAAGGCGAACCATCGCCGCTTATGACAGGCGACGGTGGCATTATGGTCGTGGACCCTGCCGTAGAAGCCGAACAGATTAACAGCCTTGATGCATGGCGCGCCGCGCGTAACGAAGGCGAAGTGAAAGCCGCGCTAAAAGACCTGCGCGACGCTGCTGCCGAAGGGCGCAACATCATGCCCGCGTCTATCGTCGCCGCCAAAGCGGGCGTGACGACGGGCGAATGGGCCGCCGAGATGCGTGCCGTACATGGTGAATACCGTGGCCCCACAGGCGTGGGGACAGGCCGCTCGAACAAAACAGAAGGTCTGGATGATCTACGTGCCTCTGTTGACGCCGTGAGCGACCGTCTTGGCCGCCGCTTGAAGTTCCTTGTCGGCAAACCGGGTCTTGACGGCCATTCCAACGGTGCCGAACAGATTGCCGTGCGCGCGCGGGATTGCGGTATGGATATCTCGTATGAAGGTATTCGCCTCACCCCGTCGGAAATTGTGGCTGCTGCTCTGGCTGATGAAGCGCATGTTGTCGGGCTTTCTATTCTGTCGGGTTCTCACATTCCATTGGTCGAAGATTTGATGGCCCAAATGCGCGAAGCAGGCCTTGGTGCCACTCCTGTAATTGTGGGCGGTATTATTCCAGACGAGGATGCAAAACGTCTTTTGGCAATGGGTGTTTCGCGGGTCTACACGCCAAAAGACTTCGAATTAAATACCATTATGGCCGATATCGTTACGCTGGCCGATCCGGAAGCTGTTGCGGCTGAGTAGGGAAGCGGAGCAAAATTAAGACTGCAATTCCCATTTGTTTGAGGTAAGGCCAAACAAAGTTTAAGAGGAGTTCCTTCACATGTCCGCAAACCTTAAATCCATGACCCGCAAAGAGCTTGAAAAGCTCTTGGCTGATGTCAAGAAAGCGCTACAGACGGCCCAGTCACGTGACCGACGCGACGCACGCAAGGCTGCAGAAAAAGCTGCTGCTGAATTTGGCTTCTCTCTCAATGAGTTGGGAGAAGACGCACCAGCAAAGCAGAAAAAGGCGAAGGCCCCTAAGAAGGCAGTGAAAGCGTCCAAGCCGAAATACGCAGACCCTGCTGATGCGTCCCGCACATGGACCGGAAAAGGCCGTCAGCCTAATTGGTTTCGCGCAGCGGTGGAAAAAGGAATCGCCCCAAGCGATTTGGAGATTTAAAACCACTTCTCTTTTTGCGGGAAAGGGTAGCGGCAATTCGCTACCCTCGCGAGAAGCGCTATACGGCGAGCGCCGCGCGGCCAAAAATAAATTTCCAGCGGCTGCCATCGTTCATCACAATTTCACCTCCTCCTGCGCGCGGTGTTTCGTAAGTAGCCGTGCCAATTCCGCTCAACCCATTTGAGCAGGTGACAGGAAAGGTAATTGTGCGGGATTGCGATGCGGGACGGTATCGGCCCTGACAGCTTGTCGTGCCGTTGGTTGCCTGAAACCAGCCGCCTTCCAGAAAGGTCGCCGTAGCGGAGCCTTTGAAAACCGTATCGCCCGGCCCCACGACCGCAACCGGATGGCTGACATCACAGGCAGTCAGTCCCAATAGACCAATCGTAGCAAGCATACTCAATATACGCATGTTATTTCCTTCGCATTTGTTGCCCGGCAACCAAATGCTATTCGCTGGAATGTAGCGAGTATGGAATTCCACCATTGGAACTTGCCCCCATTGCACAGGGTAGGCATCTTGCACATCAAACTCACAGGAGAAACAGACATGACCGTTCATATTGGCGCCAAACCCGGCCAAATTGCTGAAACCGTATTAATGCCGGGTGACCCTTATCGTGCGCGCTGGGCAGCCGAGACATTTCTGGAAGGCGCAGAACTGGTCAACGAAGTGCGCGGCATGTTGGGATTTACGGGCACGTGGCGCGGTCACAGGGTGACGATTCAGGGCTCTGGTATGGGTATGCCTTCTCTATCCATCTATGCGAACGAGCTGATTTCAACCTATGACGCGCAAACCCTTATCCGCATTGGTTCCTGTGGCGGGATGCAGCCTCATGTTGGCATCCGTGATGTCATCATCGCGATGACCGCCAGCACAATCACTTCCCCCTCTTCTGGCATCCTGCGGGAGCTGAACTACGCCCCCTGCGCAAACTGGGAGCTCCTGCGGGCAGCCGTCGCTGCATCAGAGGCAAAGGGCACGAAAACCCACGTTGGCGGGATTTACAGTTCAGACGTTTTCTATGCCGAGCGACCCGATCTAGACGAGCAAATGGTCCGCCACGGTATTCTTGCCGTCGAAATGGAAGCGGCCGAGCTTTACACATTGGCAGCGCGCCATAACCGGCGTGCGCTGGCGGTCCTGACAGTGTCCGACCATCTGCAAACTGGCGAAGCACTGCCTTCGGAAGACCGCGAGCGATCCTTTGGCGACATGGTAGAAATCGCCTTGGAAGCCGCATTCAACGAAGGCTAGGTCTATAGACGGGCGCTTAATTTCGCCCGTCTACACCAACAACGATACTGGTTCACGCGCCGTGGCTCCGATCATAGCCATTGCGCGGTGGCGGGGACCAGTTTTTCAGGGCTGTTGGGCCGGGGGCAAATGTCTCAACCAGCAGCGGATGGCATTGCGCTGTGTCTGAGGAATGCACAGTGCTGCAATCCCCACCCGGACAGGCACTTAGCGCCCCGAGCAAATCAATTTCAGCAAAGAACTCAAGGTAGTCGCCCGTACGTACGGGGCTCGCTTTCATAAAATACTGGCCAGTGTCGCGGGTGAAGCCTGTGCACATAAAGACGTTGAGAACATCGTGGATATGCGGCTCTGCCTGATCGCGCGGGATTTGCAGGTGATCGGCCAGCGCGCGCGTCAGGTTGGAATGGCAGCAATGGTGGTATTGCCCGCCGGAAAGCAGATTATGCGTGTACGGGTCACAACGCGTACCGATCACATCATGCACCGAACCGCCGAATGCGTCCTTACCGTACCATTCAAGACTGTCGTGGGTGAGCGTGGCCATGGGCCGCATCGCGGGAAAGCTGGTCCACATCTGCTGTCCGCATGTGATGTGCGTCCCATGCAGCGCACGGGTTTTGCCCGAGTAGAACCGCTCTGTCAGATCATTGGCATTCCACAGGTTCAAATCGCCAACCTGTGATCCTTCTACGCTGCTTATCCGGAAAAAATGACCGGCAGGTACGCGAAAGCAGGCCGCGTCGCGCGCAGGTACGATGACCTCACCGGTTTTAGTGAGAGTGGCCCGCGCTGCATCAAGCATCTTCATATCGGGTTTTGGCAAGGTCTCTACGGGGTAGCAGATGACCGGCGGGATGGCGCGGCGCGCATCGGCGTCGGACGGCGCGCTCATGCGTTTTGCCCCACGGTGCGGCCCGAGAACAGGCAGCCGCCCAAGAACGTTCCCTCCAGCGCATTGTAGCCGTGGTATCCGCCACCGCCAAACCCACAGGCCTCGCCCGCGGCATAGAGACCTTCCAGCACCTCACCTTGCGGGGTCAGGACGCGACCCTGAATATCGGTATGAAGCCCCCCCAATGACTTGCGGGTGATCACGTTAAGGCGCACAGCGATCAACGGCCCATTGTCCGGATCAAGAATAGCATGCGGTTTTGCGGTCCGAATGAGCTTGTCTCCCTTATAGGTGCGCGCACCGTTTATCGCGGTGATCTGCGCATCTTTGCAAAAACGATTGCCAAGCTGCAAATCACGCGCGCGAATCTGGGATCGTATATGGTCAAGCTTTACCGGAGCCTGCGGGGTAAGCGCATTCATGCGGTCCACCAATGTCTCAAGATCATCCGCAACGATAAAGTCCGCCCCTTTTTCCTTGAACGCCTCTACTGCAGGGGTCGCCCCTTTGCCCAGACGCGCGCTGAGCACTTCGCGCCAGCCACCTTCGGTCAGGTCCGCGTTTTGCTCTGATCCCGAAAGGGCGAATTCCTTTTCGATGATCTTTTGGGTCAGGATGAACCAGCTGTGCTCTCCCACGCTAAGAATGCGTTTGAGTGTGCCTAGCGTATCGAATCCCGGCAGAAACGGAGCCTCCATCCTGTCGCCATTGGCGTCGAACCACATGGACGACGGACCGGGCAGCACGCGAATGCCATGGTTGGGCCAGATCGGATCCCAGTTTTGCAGCCCCTCGCAATAGTGCCACATGCGGTCTTCGTTGATCAGACCCGCACCTGCCTTTGCCGCGATGCCGTGCATGCGGCCGTCCACATAGTCTGGCACACCTGCCACCATCATAGATCGGA
>Ga0209345_10000455_pt1 | contig 52827 bp, 85 predicted proteins | sample Cruoilmetagenom7_FD_187294 | JGI IMG/M metagenome (GOLD analysis project Ga0209345, IMG submission 187294) | Oil polluted marine microbial communities from Coal Oil Point, Santa Barbara, California, USA - Sample 7 (SPAdes) (version 2) | ecosystem: Environmental > Aquatic > Marine > Oil seeps ... | reverse complement strand
GGATGCTCTGTTGTCTTCACAAACCTCAAAGGCAACTGGAAGCGCAAGAGCTGGTTTATTGCCGCGAAAAATACAGATGATTTCGAGAGGATGATGACGGAAGACTTTAGATTTAGGGCATAACGCTCTAGTTGTACAGCCTGCGGGAACTAACAAAGGAGCTATAAAAATGCAAGAAGATAAGCGAACCAAAGAAACTGAAAAAGCCACAGAGGTAGCAGGTCAGGACGAACGACTTGTTATGTTGCCAATACCTGAAAATAAACATCGCGTAGAAACTGGTTCAATTCAGTTTGGTGATGATTGGGCAGGAATTTTTATACGAGGCGACAATGCTGCGTTTTATGCAAATGCGATTAATACGTTAATGATGCACGACAAAAGCGACCCTATAGCATTATCCGCTTTGAATGGTTTATATGAATTATTGAGAAGCTGTAAGCAAACATAACAGCGTAATAAGCGGAACAAACACAAATTTTTAACAAAAAAGGAAAAGCAAAATGACAAATAAAATAGGCGTGAGCCTTAATATTGATGTAACAAAGATTGATAAAGCTAGATTGCACAAAGGCGAAAAGGGAACATATTTAGATTCGACTGTATTCATTGATGTTAACAATGTTGACCAATACGGAAACAATGGTTTCATCGCTCAATCAGTTAGCAAAGAAGAGCGTGAACAGGGTGTACGTGGCGAGATATTGGGAAATGTAAAGGTGTTCTTTAAAGAAGGTGGAAAATCAGAAAATAGCACAGCGCAGAATAGCAATTTTAATGCTACTACGGGTCAACCGACTGCGGATAATTTTGATGATGAGATACAGTTTTAGGAGTTAACTATCTAAGGCAATTTACTCTCAACTGATTTAAGCCGCTCGTCGATTCTAGCAAGAAAAGTATCGGCGGCGGCTGTGTTCCTTCTTATCTCCATTAGAACTTTTATTTGCCTCTCGTAGTCTTTGTCTAGCTGATCGAATCTATCATCAATCATTTCTTTGGCTTCGCTGTGTGATATCCCTTCATTCAGCCTCTCATCTACTTTGCTGATCTCAGCTAACATAACCGCCCTGTCTTTTTCACGTAGTCTCCAAAAAAAAGCCATACCAACAACCATTGACCCAGCGAAAGGCATATAAACATAATCAAATAGAATATTAAATATCTCCTCGCTCATTAGATCGCTTTTTCCTTATGCTTATGATGACGTGACGAACTAATATTATTACGCCAGATACAGCCAATCCTACTATGCACTTTTGCATATCTCACTACCCATAGCTGATAAATATATATTGCATAAACGTATGCGCTGTAGAACATAACATCATGCACGGTGTTTAAACCAACTAGAACTAGATAGCCAATATAGCCAAGTATTACAGGATGCTTCTTACTGGATAGCCCGAATACCATTGATAAGAAAACAAATACATAATCAAAGTAGTAATAATACTCAGTTTGAAATAATATTAAAGATGATATCGATGTTGCTATAAAGAAAGCAGCAAGTAATATGCTTTCGTATGTTTTTAAATAAATAGCGGTGGACAACCCGAGTATGATTGCTATTAAATCAAAGAGGCCGTAGATATCCATTTACTTTTTCTTCTTCTTAGGAATTGGCTTAGTTTTACCTTTCTTAGTATTTCTTCCTGACATATTTAATTTCCTTTTTTACTGTTGTTGTATCTTACCATGCCATGCGATCCGAAAAAGAAGATGCTTATAGCTATGACAAGACCGCCGACACTTCCGCTTGTTGCGATGTTAAACCATACTTCTGACCACCCACTATTAAACGGATAGGTCATCCCCGCCATAAAGAGCATTATTGAATAGAACTTTATAAAAAATACAGCTATCTCTCTACGCGCCCTTGATCTATCGGTGCTCTCTTCTAATGTATCAGCAACAAACCTCCTAATACTCTCCATATTAGCAGTGTTTAGCTCCGCTCTTTCCTCGTCAGTAAAGTTAGAGTTACCTATCCATTCGCCTGTCTTGGCAAGCAACCCTTTGTCTTTATCGAATACATCATCAATTACTTTAGGGCTTGATGATAACCAGCTAAAAAAACTCATTTTTCGCCCCATTGAATAATCAAGCTATGCTCTTCTTGTGGATTTACCATGCTAAAAAGCTTCTCAAGTGATTTCTTAGAATTAGTCACCATATTATTATGATGGTGCTGACCTATACCGACACAGCCTTTAACGTTTCTTGCATAATTAGCGACATGGAATAAGCATGCATATCTGTCGCAACCCTCAGACTCATACATTACTACGCTTCCGTCGTCGCTCACAATACATAAAACATCACCGTATTTTGGCGAAGAAAAAGGCACTAACCTGTACTTACCAGCAGGCAAGCACGATATAAAGCGTTTATTATTACGCCATGGCTTTTCAACGGTTGCTAGAATTTCATCATGTCCTGATATCTCTAGCTTTCCGAAAGAGCCTAAACCATCTGATTGATAACGTGTAATTATTAAATTCATGTAGTAATGATACCTCTTATCCGAGCTTAATTTCTGTGTGCCTAAAGTGATATAATTGATGAATGATTCGCATATTATCAAATATGATTGCCAGAATAGCCTTATTCTTTATGTCTAAAGAAGGCTTTTGGACAACTATCATTATATTATTCATTCTTTCCTCTAATTGGGGTTTATCAAGCTACTAGTTATTTTCAAGTTTCGCGCTTAGGACTAAACGCCTTGCAATCATAAGTCGCTGACTATTAATTCTATCTATCCTGCGACTTTTTTCTGATGCAGAAAATATCTTACTATCAGTAATCTTTTTAATTTCATTAGATAGTTTACTCAGTTTCAATGAAGCCTTGTTGTAACGACTGCGATGCCTTAAATCTTTACCGTATTTCTCTCTTGCCGATTTAAATTTATCCATCTCTTTATTCGCTTTATAGTGTTTAATATCAGCGAACTTCTGAGCTAAAAATGCTCTATTATCATAAAGCTCTGTGATGTATTTAGAGTTGCGGCCCTCTCCTTCTCTGATAAATCTACCGATAACTGGATAGTCCTGAATTTTCATTTCTGGACGAGAAGCCTTACCCGTCGCTGGACGCGCAATAAGGTCAACTCCATTAAGTATTGTTGCGCCCATCCAACCTGTATACTGCTTAACAAGAAAGTCTATCTGTATCGGGCTTAATCCACTATCTCCCATTGGCAACGACAATAGTTTACTTAAACCGATTGCACTTTGAGTTGTCCAAGGCTTGACCCTGTTAGTGGGTGATAGACGTTGCATGGCAAGTGATTCTATCTGCCTACCAGTAAAGCTACTCTTGTTCGCTCTTATGTCCATGGCTGGTGCTAATGCTTGCGGCAACACACTAAAAGCCAACGTCTCTGTTAGCATGTGAGACATACGCTCATAGAATAAACTCATATCAGCGTCTTTGTCTACAAACTGTTCAACACCACGTTCTACAATATTAGCTAATGCGCCAACCTCAAACGGCCTTGGTATGCGTACGATCTTATCGGTTGCTGGCAGCTTAATCAGATGGTAAGTATCTCTCTCCCATTGCTCTGCTTCTTTGTAATCATCGTCGTCTTTCATGTATAGATACAAAAGGACGGAGGCCATTGCATACGCGCCGATAACCGCCATAGCTTGCTTACGTTGCGCTGGATCAGCTAAAGCACGACCTAGCTTATCTAAGCCTTGAGCACGAGCATTTAGGAACGGTATTGTTTGTGTTAATACCCTGACAGCAACATTCGCCCCACTGCGTTGAAAGTCCAAGTGGTCGCGCCCTTCAAAGTTAGCAGTAAGCTTATCTTTTCCTTTATCAATGCTTTGTTGGATATTTGCAGATCGGTTAACATTCTCTAATCTTGCACCTAAGTCTTGGTATTTATTCCACCACTTCTTAACCTTATGTTCCGTATCAAGTATTTCAGCTTGACCTATTCCCTTAGCCATCACCATCTTGATTGCATCAGGGTCGCCACCATTGATATAGCCTGAATCACCGAATAAACCACCCGCTGCAACTGCTTGAATGCGCTCTTGCGACATTTCCTCAGTTAAGCCCCAGCCTTGGTGTATATTCTTAAGAAAATTAGTATTCATAGGAGCGACCGCAATAGCTTGTATCGTGTCACGAATAAGGTTAGCTATCTTAAATTCAGGGCTTGCTGTAACACCAATAGTTAACAATCTCTTGAATTTACGCAAGACCTTCATGGGCGCGTTATTTAAACCTGTGAAATTAAGAGCACCTAGAGATTGAATAATTAACTTACCCTCGGTTGAATCCTCTATGTAATACCATTTCTCTTGTCCATTTTCTCTGACATAGACATGGTTCTTACCTACCTTCGGCGGCTTACCTCCCTCTACTTCTCGCGCAAGCCCCATCTTAGCGGCGCTATCTAATGCTGCTGTTGCCGCTTGGTTTTTTAATGAGGCTGTAGCAATATGCTCCCAATTCATTACCGTGTTTAATAGCAAGTCTTCGAGCTGCATATTTGCGCCTTTGAGCTTTTTGTATGCTTCCTGACCAACCATGCCGCTAACACTTGATATGCCGTGACTATCGCCATCCTCTTCAGCTATCCGGTAGAACGGCACATAAAACCCTTGCTCTGCCCATAATGCCGCATCTTCTTTACTGATTAATCCTGAATCAACACCCACCTGAACAACTGAATTATGTAATGCCTCAAAGTCTTTCAATACTTCAGCGTAAACCTGCTCTCTTTCGGGCCATGCGTTAGGGCCTTCAGTGGTACTTTTATTTAGATTTAGTAGCTCTTGAATATCTGTCTCTGTTAATAGATTTTCTTTATCTTCAGCCCATAAGCGTTCAGCTCGATTAGCGGCCACCCATTGCAAGAAGCGATTAGACTCGTCACCTAACGGAGCTAGTGTTTCAGCCAAGCCTTTCTTAGCTGTGTCTATTGATAACACACCTGATTTGTCTAATAATAAATGTCCTTTCTGGATAACCATTTCTATTGCGCCACCAGCCGAGCCAGCCATTTGAGCAAGCATCCACGCCCTCTTATCATCCAATACTGATTTTATAGAATCGTATTGATCTAATACCTCCTGCCTAAACTTTGTGCCGAACCTGTCCTTAGTGTCCTCGTACTTCTCTTTCACCTTATTAACTAGAGGTGGGTTAGGTGGCGCACTGAACTTGCTTAACGCGTCTAACTGACCCTCGCTTACATCTTCATAGCCCTTTTCATCTCTCCACGATGTATTTTTACCTACTTTGCTTTTACGGCTAAACAACAAATCAGGACTGTCCTTTTTCATTGGGTCAAAGGCTGCGTTCTTTTGTGCTGTAGCGTGTGCCTCTTTGGTTTCTGATTCGCGTGAGAATAATGACTCATCATTCTTGTGGGTGATAGTAATGTCGTCGTCTGAGAAGATAACGTAGTTGTAATCACCTTCGCCTGCGCCACGACTTGAGCCATCAAGGTATTTAATGCCACGTATGCCTAGTGATTGCAGTTGCTTACTCGCCTTTTCACCGTTATCACGCCCTCTGCGTCTTGAGTTATAGAACTCTCCTGCAGTTCGGAAATCTTCATTGAAAGATGCTAGTGAAAATTGCTTTTCCAGCGCCTTCGTTACGAACTCACTCTGATCAGATAACGGCTTATCCCACAATAAGTATTCGGTTTCTTTGGGTGCTAGGTCAACTTGGTATAGAGTGCCTTTCAGGATTCGCTTGAACTCAACCTTGCCAGCGTACTTCTCTAATGCAGCCGACAATTCTTCGGCCTTCTCCTTGCTTGCTCCGTCATCAAGAAGCCTATCGACCATTGTTTCAGGCTGGTAAATATCAGGTCGCCCAAGAGCATTAATTGCATTCTTGCTTGCCCATCCCATATCGCGCAGCTCATCTTCTAATATTTCAACCCCGTCAACGGTGTGCACGTACTCATCACCGCCTAACACCTCCTTGTAATGTTCAGCCACTTCTTTCTTTCCCGCAAAATAAAGCCCATAACCATACGCTTGACCACCTTCACCTGTTCCTATTTTGCTTGAGTCGAATTTATTGAGGTCGTGTGGGCTACCGTGATAAGCCACCATAAACAAAGGATCAGAACGCTTACCTCTCTTATTCTTCGCGCCCTCTTCAGCGGCTTGTTTCATCTTATTAAGAACGTTAAATAAATCTGTCTCGCCTATTTCGGATAACTTAGCAAAACCTAATTTGCGTAGCTGTGCCCTGATTGCTCCAATGAAGGCTTTAATGGCCTTAACCGCCTTAACCGGCAATGAATCAGTAACGGACTTCTCTTGTAAGTGGGCCAGTAATTCATCGACTAAATATTGGGCACGTTGTTCATAAGGCATATCTTTGGCAGCTCTAAGGTATGTGTTCATATCAATACCGTTATCTTCTGCTATTTTCTGAACGCCTTTAGACTGCAATTGTAGATACAATCTATTAAATTCTGGCTTTAAGTCTTTACCAAAGAATATTCTCGCGCCATAATGCCCATATACTTCGTGGAATATAACACCTTCTACGTCCTTTTCAGAACGCATTTTAGAGGCAATGATATGAACTTCACCATCGTAATAAACCCCGTATATTGTGCCCTCGGCATCCTGTTTCTTTGCGGCATCGCGTATTACTTTTGGAAGCGTAGACTCGCTCGCATGAACCGTGATACCAACACCCTTGACCTTGCGCCTAAAATTACTGACGATGGCTTCTACTGCATCTACACTAAGGCTGGTGGTGGGATTAGTGGGTTTTTTAGAGAATAGTGCTACACCTTTATCTGTTTCTTTTGTCTCTAATACGCTAAACAGTTTGTCGTAGGCGTTATTTACTGCTTCCATCTCTGAATCAAGAGGGTAGGCGTAAGCCTCATCATCACCAAGTATCTCGTTAATCTTGTTATGTTCTTTCTCGCTCACTATATTAGCAAGGTAGTCGCTGGAATACCCTTTAGCTTCCAGCTTATCAATAACATAACGCTCGAAACTTCTTGCTGTCATTTCTCTGACAGTTGACCAGTAATCCTTACCTTTTACGTTATCTCTTCTAATAGAGCGCTCGACGAGTTTAGTTTCATCTTTTATCGCCTTAGTAAGTTTCTTCCAAGCATCGTAGACCTCTTGCCTAACACCAAAGTCCTCGCCTGTAGTCTTAACCATTTTGACGTAACCATCAGGATGCTTGCTCTGCTTGCGAATAGGGCGACCGCCCTCTGATAAGAACTCGGTGGACTTATCCATATTCCCGAAATAATTATCAATTGCATGGAACACCTCATGCGCTAATGAACCGCTACCGTTAATCTTTGTTAGGTTAATATTAAGATTGTCAGATTCATAATGAGCAGCAGCAGGATCAATTCCTCCCCTGCCACGAGCACCAAAAGCTAGGCCAAGTGTACCGTTAAGCGAAAGGGCTTTAGGTGGGACATTAATTATCCCTGACAAGTCCATAAGAGCGTCATAAGCATTATTTAAATCTTGTTGTCTGCGCCCACCTTCAACCCAATTGCCGAATTGAACGCCCCTAAAACCGAATGTATCAGCGAATAATTCTGCTGTAACGTCCTCCCCATCACGATAATCAACGCCTACTCGCGGATTGTTGTCTATGCGGCGAATAGCCCTTAGCTTCTTCTTTTCTGCTAATAGTTGAATTAACTCGTCATAGTGGCTATCGCGATATTCTGTAGCTTCTTTCTGCGTGTCAAAATGCTTTAGTTCAATGAATTTACGTGAGGCAACTTTCTTACCTAAGAACACGCCGCTCTTACCTCGCTCACTCCACATATCTAGCTTAGTTTGAGCCTTGCCGGTTTTCTCATTAACATCGGCTACACGCGACTTTACGTGAGATAGAGCCTCTTTTTTTGTGTCAAAATGCGCCTCTGCACCAAACATCGACCCGCTATGAACTTTGCTGACCGTCCATTTAATAACATCTTTCTCGCCTTTAAATAGGTTAAATAAATGCTTATGCACTTCAAATTCAGCCAGTGCCTTTATCTGCTCTGGCAATATCTCAGAACCTAACTTATTTAAGTCACTTTTTGCGTCTTTTACTGACTCCTTATAAATATCTTCAGGCTTTAAAACCCCACTCAACAATGCTTTAGTCCTTGCTCTCGCGCTGTTGACGCTATCTATCCAGCTCTTAGTTATCCTCTTGCGTTTCTTCGGTTTTATCTCGGCCCTAAGTTGTGCAATAGCAGTAACCACTAAAGGGTCTACGCCATCAGCTATCATCTTAACGTAGTCCGGCAAAGGGAATGATTTACTTAAAGGAACGGTAGCTACATCAATATCGCCCCCTAATGCCTTATCTAGCTTATGGTAGGTATGTTTAGCCGCACCATGAAGTACCTCGCCAAAATCCTCTATCTTCTCCTGATTCTGCTTAGCTATTGTCTCGTCATTATCGGTGACATTAGCTTTATCTGCATTTGGATCGTTTTCTTTCTTAACGGCCTCACTAAATACGTCAGATTGCCCAGTATTAGCATCTGCGGCACGATCTGAGCCTGTTAACGTGAAGTTATCAGCATCTGCATCAATATTAGCTTTCTTGTCACTAGCGGCCTTCTCTTTAGCTTGCTTGATTTCAGCTTCTTCTTTAGCGTTTAGATCATCTTGTGAATAATCAGTTAAGAGGCTTTCTTCCTTAGCTCCTTCTGCTTCTTTTTGATTGCCACTATCCTTACGCTCTTTGGAAACGCTTGAAACTTCTCCATTAGCTCCATCTTGTTTAGCTTTTTCTTGCTCATAATACTCCCTCTCGGCTGAGTCTACTTCCGCTGGACTCATGGTTAATAACATATCTTCAGTCAGCACACCTTCTTCGATTAACGAATCGAGCGTCTCGCTGGCGGCTTCTAAGGTCGTTTCGTCATAGCTTCCATCTATTCTATCTTGCTCTTGAAATGTTGCTTGTTCGCTGCCTTCTTCTGCGTTAGCGTTATCTTGATCGACTAAAGCTTCAATGATTCGTTCTTCTCTTTTGGTTAATGTGTCGCCTTTTGTTAATTTAGAAACAGTATCTTTTACACGCTTAACGCTTGGTTGTGTAGACAGGACATTATCGCCTTTAAGATTCATTACCCCCATTGATCCATCTTTAAACCAATCAGGGTTAGATGATGATGTTTTCCCGTCTATATTACCGTTCTCGTCAGTCGTGTAAGCAATACCTCCACCTTCTGTTAACTCATTGCTCCATTTTTGTGCAATGGCAACTTTATCATCCTGCGATAAATCAGCATAAGCGGTAGGTTTATATTTATTTTTAGCTATGATACCTACATCAGCAACCTCATCTTGGCTAGGTAGGACTTCGGTATTTGCTTCCGCCCGTTTCTTATTTCTCTCTGCTATTCTTGCTTTGTTACGCGCCTTTGCATCAATAGCTTCTTGAGCACTAGAAGGCAACGCTTGTTTTAATTCTTGAAGTCTAGCCACGTCATTCGGTGATAGCAAATCCAAATCATTAGGTATTAATTCAGGAGGTGTAGGACTATCTTTAGCTAGTTCATTTCTAGCCGCCTCTATCTTCTTACCAATTTTATCTATTTCGCTTTTAATGTCATCTTGCGACATAGAATTAACATCGCTATTAACGGCTGATTCCATGGCTTTATTCTCTAACCCTGCCTCTGCTATAGGTTCAGGGTTTATCGTTGTTCCTTGCGCTGTTTCTGCGGGTATACTGCCTTTATTCTCGGTGTTTGATGCGGCTTCTCCTGCCAAGGTATTGTTATCACCAAGTTTGACGGGAATTTGTGGCCCATTTTGTTCATATACTTGACCGTCATTCGCAACACCTGTTTGTTCATTCGCTTTGGCATCACCTTTAAGTCCTTTCGCATCCGCTCCTTCTGGTTGTTGTTGAGTAGTATCAAGAATACTGTTTGTTTGGTTTAAGCTGTCTTGTAATTTGCGTTGACGTTCAAGCCTAGTTTTTTCAAGTTTAATTCTATTGTCTTGAGCGGTTTGATTCGCTTCAATAGATACCTTGTCCGTACTTATTCGTATATCGATTTCAGCTTGCGCTTGATCTAAAGCATCACCGCCGGCTTGCTCTGTTGCCTGCACTGTTTCCTGTACAACTGCTTCGACTTCAGCGTTTACTTGCTCTGCTTGCTGTTGTGACTTTTGCGCTTCTTCTGAGGCTACAATCTCCTCTACGGCTGCTTTCGATTTAGCCAAAGTATCTTCTGATATTTCGCCTGCCTTATCGAATCTCTTGCTTCTTAATAGATTATCTGCCGCCTCTTTTGCCTTTCCAGCGCCTACTAATGTTCCTGATAGTCCTACCTGTGCAACTTCACCGCCTAGACCAATAACGCTTTCTAGTAACGCGTTCTTAGCATCCCACTCGTCATAGGCTAATCCTTGACCAACGTATTCACCTGAACCTTCTGATAGCCCACCAACTCCAACTGCTCCCGCGCCTCTTTTGACTTTAGTCGCTGTTGTTGCCAAGTCGTTCTTTACTGCGTCAACGAATGGTTTTAATTCGGCTTGAGCTGCCGCGCTACGTGGTAATTGAGCTGGTGTTAAATCAAACTTTCTCATCGCCGAGGCAGACGCTTTCTCCAGCTCCCTTGCTGGCTTACCTAGCTTTAAGGCATGACCAACTTTTAGGCCAACAATATCAAATAAACCCAGTATTTGCCCTTTTGTGACTGCCGGCATAACGTTTCGTTCTAGGATATCAGTATCTAGTGCTTTGCGTATATTCTCTTGACTTGGCTCAAGTCCTTTGTCAGCAAGATAGCTATTAACGTCTTGCATTACATTTGCACCATACTCTATAACAGCCGATGATAAAGCCGCACCCTCATAACCGCCGGCAACACCACCGATTACCGTACCTACTCCTGTTCCTGCTGGTGTTGCTACCGACCCTATTAGCCCACCCGTTAAAGCACCAGCTTTCATCATGGGGATAGTCAGGCCATATTGAGCAAACTGCTCTTGCGTCATATCAATAGTGCCAGAAGGATTAGTCAATAAAACTTTCGCTGAATCCCATAGGCCATCGGCAGCATCAAATTCACGCATCATATTTTGCTGATCTTTTGAGGCAGGATTGGCCTTAGTATAGGCATTGTGCTCAAAGATATTAGTCGCTATTGAGTCTTTATCACCTGTTAAACCATTGCCAACAATAGACGCATAAGTAAGTACGTTTTGCCCACCACGTATGATATCGCCATCCGTTTCATCTGTTTGAACGGTAGGCGGCTCAATGTCTTTAGGTGCTTCATAAGGTAGCCACCCATCACCGTTATAATACATTTGGCTACCATCTTCGTCAGCAGCTATAACGGGCTGGTCAGTCCATTTTCCATCCTTTAAATATAATCTATCACCTTGCTCATTCTTCGCTACTTCTTCGTAATAGTTCAAATCAACCTCACTTATTTTATGATGGAAAACCCTGCTGGTAGTTCTGCTGATGGCGTCATTTTAGTTGCGCCTATTCTTCCCGTGCTTGCTGAGTCGCTATTCATTGGTATTTGCGTTCCTCGGAGAGAGTCTAACTGCCTTACCCTTATTTGCAGTAACTTCTCGTCACTTGCCTTCTGCTCGTCGCTAGTGTAGTCAGCAATAGACTTCCTTAAACCCTCAATCTCTTTACCTAGAGACACAATTTTTCTTCCTCTCTCACCGCTTTCCCCAGAACCACTTGCTGCCCTACGCGCTCCTTTAGGCGGTGTATCTCCTTTGTTTACAAATACCTCATTGCCCTCTTCGTTCACAAAGTATTGACCATCAGGAAACATCAGCTTATCTCCTAGCTTATTTGCATTCTCGACTCGCGCAGCCTCAACTCTATTACTATTTAGTAATCCCGCTGCCTTTTCTTGGTTTTTGGTCTGAACTTCGGCGGCTCTTACTTGATTGTTATTTTGCACTTCAGCGGCTTTAGTATTAATGTCAGCTTTACGGTTAAGTAACCGCATCTGCATCTGCTCTTTAGCCTGCTCCATAGCTGCGGCTCTATTATCAGCCCACCCACTTTGTACGCCTTGTGCTGCTCCTGTTGCGAATCCTGATAGTAAACTCATTACTGTGCTCCTAACTGTTGTGGCATTACTTGCTGTGGTGGCTGCATTTCGCCTTGCGCTTGCTGCTGACTATTATCTTCTTCCATCCCTAAGCTTTCAGCGGCTAACGCCATACCACCTTGAACATCTTCTTGAGTAATACCAAGCCCCGCCCCATCCAATAAAATAGCTACAATTTTAGATGTTTGCTCTATCAAACCGTTATCCTCTAACCAAAGATCAGGGTTTATTTTAACACCTTTATCATTCATTCCTTTCTTTACAGCGCTAAGCACAAAGAATATCGCCCGACCCACGCCTTCTGCTTTATTGCCCTTAGCTGATTTTGCCATTGCAATCATTTTATCGTAATGCTCGCCACTGGCTATATTCATTGCGTTAAATACAAAACGCTCAACCGTTTCTTTATCTTCAGGAGAATAGCCTTCTTGAGCCTGACCGGCTTGCTGATCGCCACTTTGCATCTGGCCTCCTTGTTGCTCGTTATCTTGTGTCGACTCAGCCTCTCCATTAATAAGACTTCTCGCATACTCTATCTCATCATCTGGAACTCCATTAGATGCCATCAGCTTTAAATCTTCTTCAGTAATACCCTGTTCGACAGCTTGATCTATTTCTTGTTTGGTTTGATTATCCATTTCGTTGTACCTTAAAAGTTGGTTGATTAGAAAAAGCTCCTATCCTACGCTGTTCTTGCTCATCATCTATTCTTGCGCGGTTACGGTAATTCTCTTCCTCTATCTTTTGCTTCTTGTCCATCATGTCATTCTGCGATGCCTCACTAGCCATGTTCCCAATACCGGCAATTAATCCCTTGCCTAGCAATGTTCCATCACCGTTATCTTTCATCAGTCCAAATGATTTTAGTTTGTCTGCTAACAAACCGCCACCACCTTCACTCACTTGATTAACAGGCAAGCCACCGTTAGCACCAACTTGAGAAGCGTCTACCTGTTCACCTGAGCTGTTATTATCTTCTGACCCATTACCGCTGAATGCGCCTGAATCTTTAGCGTATGCTGATAATCCACCGCCTACTGCTCCGCCGACACCTCCGACACCATAACCTTGAATCGCGCCGCCTATTTCATTTCCATACTGTCCGAAATTACTGTCATTCATTGAGCCGCCTATTCCTCCATAAAGAGCAGCCTCGCCTATGTCACCACCTGATATCGCAGCAATCGCCCCGCCTGTTACCGCGCCACCTAGCACGTCTGACATAAATGATGTTTGCCCACTTGTTAAGAAGTCAGGTGAGAAACTTGTGAAGAAGTCACCGACATAATCATCTAATGAAGTAAAAGCCCCTGTAGCCGTATCTAATAATCCCATAACTAAATCCTTTTCTGCTGTTGTTGTAATAGGCCGTTGCTTTCTACTTTATTCAACCTTATTCCTGAGTTATAACTTGGTGCTTGCGTTTGGTTCGAGCTTGCGTAATTAAACCCTGTACCCCGTGCTCTCTTGCCTCCAAAAATTCCGCCTGTCCTAATGGGTGGGCTAGTGGTTGAAGGGGCACTAGCCTGCCCACTATTGGGTGCAGTGTTATTTTGGTTTGACTGACCGTTATTATCACCTGATACTGAGTCTACTATCTGTGAGGCAACGTTATCACCTATATTATCGGCTAGTAAATCATTACCAGATGTTGATCCTGTTGAAGCGTTACCCGTTAGATTGGGCGATAAAGAATCAGGTGTAATTGCATCCGAGAACGCCTGATTTGTACTGTCGGAAAATTGCCCTAATAACCCACTACCTGACCTTATTATTTCGCCATTAATTAAATTATTTCCTAAGTTCGGCGTTAATGATGCCGGAGTTATTGCATTACCAAATTGATCGGCAGTGCTGTTATAAAATTGATTTTCTAGCGATGTACTGTCCGCTAATCCGCTCGATGCAGTCCCGCTGATAGTCTCTGATATACCAGCACCCAAACCACCTACTAACGCGCCTTTTAGAGCGCCTTCAAACCCGCCTGTTACCGCGCCGCCTGCTGCGCCTGCCGCTGCGCCCGTAACTACGCCTGAGCTTAACGCTCCACCCAATGAAGAGGAAATCCCTGCCGATAATCCACTAGCTGCGAATAACCCGCCTGTCACTACTGTAGCAATAGCGGATAACCCCAATGTCTTATTGGCCTTGCTTTTCACGCTAGATTTATATGATCTTAATTTGCTTGCCTCGAACGCCTTAGCTGCATAGTAATCCTCATAGACTCTTATCCTGCTGTCAGAATTACGCTGCTGGTCAGGAGATAAGTTCCTCCATTCATTGAAGTTATTGAAACCTACGTTAGCGCCTCCTTTTGGCTTGCCTGTTTTTATATCAAAGAAATTCTTATTGCTACGCATCATGGCTGCGTATGCGTTCATATCATCGAATACATCCTTATTAGCAAGATAATCCTGTATTGTTGAGATATTAGGCACTTCTGCTTTTGTTGTTATGTTCTTTAAGCTATTAGGCCAATTACTCGTTTTATTAACAATATTAGAGGAAAGCCCAAGCCTGTGCCTTGTGCTCTGCCATTCGCGTTGATAATGCTCCTCTCTCCACTTATCGAATGTGTAATTATTAGTGTTTTTCTTTTTATAGAAAGGTAATTTACGTGCGTCTTTTTGGCTTAAAGTTGTATTCCAAAATTTGATAGGTTTATAGTTCGCAGCACTACCCCATACATTTTCGTTAACACCATTCTGCCGGTCATAGGCAGCTTGATAAAGCTTCTTCTCGTACTCCTCTTCAGTGCCTTGACCATTTTTATTTATCCTATCGAGAACATCAAAACCACCTAAGTGAGTCCAAGGCGATTTATAGTCCCCGTTTGATAGCGTATTACTTACAGGGTTGATCCACGCACCGAACGCTCCTTGCAAATATCCTCCTTCTTCCTTTGGCGCGACTACTAATCCACTATGGCCTGCAAAGCCTCCGCCTCCATTCGATATCGCATCTGTAAAAATCTTCCTCTTCTTATCGTACCCCGGGGTTAACGATGACCCCGTTACCCCAAACGTCGATATTTTCTTTAGTGCTGACTGCTCCCATTTAGCCCAAGCATTGCTATCGGCTTTAAAGTTCTTTGCGTTAGCTTTTGTTAAGTTACTGTAATCCGGTGGCGTAGGAGGCTCACTTAAGACACCTTCATTAATAAGCATCCTTAGATAATCTGGTGAACTCATCCTAGTGAGTGAAGCCCCTGTGTTCTCATCAAGGGCTTTCTTTATCTCATTATGATAAGCAGTCTGTTTTGCTGCCTGTATGTACCTAGATTTGGCACTCATACTAAACGACCGATGCCGCTGCTGCTGATGATAATTGCGTCGTTACTGATAATCCCATATCAGGGTACAAGTCACCAATCATGCTAAGCCAGTTAGCCGCTCCATCACTTGTAGCAAATATTCCATTACTAACCCCTGACTGAACCAAAGTAGATGCAATCTGATCTAGCGCCGTTTTACGCTGAATATCGGTAGAATAATTAGATAACCCTTCTTGAGCATTGGCTAGTAATATACGCATGTTATTCTCTGCGTTTTGTAATGATGCTGTGTTATTAGCTGCTGCAAAATCCTTTGCTGATTGATTAAATGCATCTTGGTTCTTTAGAGCAAATTCATTCTCAACCGTTGAGTTATATTGACTGGCTTGATTTAGCGCTTGCTGATTTAACTGGTCAGCTTGATTCTGAGCTGTTGCGTTAAATTGATCTGACGTATTTAAGAAATTAGCGTTGTCAAAGCTCGCCCTATTATTTGCAGCTTGATTGGCTAGCCCGAATTGGTTAACGGCATTTGAGTTCCATTGACCCGCTTGATTTTGCGCGGCCGCATCTTGAGTCGCAATAGGTAACGCTGATTCAATCGCTGCTAACCGACCTGCTCCAACCGCCATTGAACTATTAGCTAACCCTCTATTATTTGACATCTGAAGGGCCTTAGTCGTATTTGCCTTCATGTAGTCGCTGTCTTTGTTCAGTAGGCCAGTTAGCCTATCCTCAACATTAACTGGATCATAGGTCGCGGCGGTCGCCCGAGTTGCATCATAAGTATTAGCAGTCGTAGTAGCAGGCTGCCCTAGTTGCACTGCGTCATATCCCGTTGATGTGCTTTGAACTGGTGTTTGTTCGTATGTGTCGATTGTTGGGGCGATTGCCCCGTCTAGTAATCCCATGTCTCTTCCTTGAGTTATTGGGTTAATTTAACTTATATTTTTTATTGGGTTCATTTCCCAATATAGAATAAACATAGTATCCCCCTAAAAAGTAACCACTATTGCGTCAACTTCTGCCTGTGTTGCGACATCACTTAAGGCGTTTAACTCATCCTCAAATGCTTGCCGCTTACCAATAACAACGCCTGATAGCGCCTTATAATCAGCTGCATTGGTTAGTATTCGACTAACCAACGTGGCCTTATCAACGCTATGCCGATTAGCGACTATTGCATCTATCAATGGTGTTTGCTCTGTATTGTCGGCATTCCACGCGACTGCTTCGGCTTCTTGAGTTGACCAGCTGTCAATTTCTGAGCGCGTGTATAGCGTAGTTATTGCTGACAATGCATCTGTTGATCTAGTGTTTATGTCACTAAGTTTTGCCGCCTTAGCATCGGCTATTACAAAATCCGGCACATAATTAATTGTCGATTTGATGCCGACATCATATTTTTTTGATTGCCTGTTTTGTGATAACTCCATAGCCACAGCATCAGAGACCTCGACTAATTTACCAGGTGGCTGTGGATGCCCTGATATTACCCAATGCGCGAAAGTATTATTTTCTTTTAATGTGATTTTTTTCATATTTAGTGTCCTATAGCTACATAATGGAGGCCGACTGTCACTGTACTCGTCGCGTCTTTGTCCAGTACTACTGTCATGCCTGTTGTTGATTTTCCGGTTACATATACCCCTATATTTTGTGAAAGCGCAATAGACTCAACCGTTCCAGCTGCATAAAAAGCCGCATTCGGGAAAGCCAGTTGAAATACGACAGTTTCAGATTTATCCCCAATAGTAGCAATATTCGGGATGAACCCCCATTGAATAATTAAGCTTTTCATCCACGACGGAAAAACGATATAGCCATTAGCCGCCAAGAGGATTGAAAAACCAAACCGCAATTTTTTTGGAGATACATACCGTGCATCATCAATCCCTGCATCAACCTCGGGCTGCGTTGCACGCTCGACAATTCCTGCCACCGTTTCAGTAGCCGCTTGCACCAATGCTTGAATAGCCTGCTTAACTCGTAAAGCGCTCCATGCTCTGGCTGTGGCAGATACACCGGCCTCAGCTTCTAGTTGGCTAACTATGTCAGATGAGTCACTCTTCAGAAATCCAGTGTTATCATACCCATCCAATGATTCCGCATCCACACCCAAGGAATCAATATCAGTTTTAGTAAGCGTTCTTACTGAAGTGCTGGTTACATGACCTGCTGCGTTTATCTCTATGTCTGAATAAACTGAAACGCCAGTCAATGCAGTTTGATTTCCGCCGCCATCATTAGGGTGAGTGTAGTTATTTATGCTTACCCATGCCGTGCCGGTTAGATCGTACACTCTTAGTTCTGGTACAGTTTTGTTCCAATACAATGCCCCGTCTAACAGTGCGTCACCGTCATTATTTAAAGTAGGTTCGCCTACTGTCTCAAATGAACCGAGATATCTATCATCGAAATCATCATAGATAGCCTCTGAAGCTGCTTGAGCCGCCTCTGCTGCTGTCTTAGCATTTTCTGCGCTCGTTACGTCTAAACCCGTTAGTACAACATTGGCATTAGTCGTTACAACATCGGCTGCTGTGTCGATTGTATCTTGATTAGTAGCCGCTAAGTTTGCTGCGGTATCAACTGAGTCTTGATTGGTAGCGACTAAATTTGCCGCTGTGGACGCTGCGTCTAATCCAGTTTGAACTCTATCCGCTGCTGTAGCTGTCGCGTTTGCATCTGCTAGTCCTTCGCTAGCTAGTGCTGCTGCCGCGCTTGCCGCTGCTGCTACTTCAGATGCCTTAACGTCTGTAACATCAATCATTAAGTCCCAATTCGCTACATCTGTAACAAGTCCGGCACTCGATATATGATCTTTATTACTAATATAAACGTTATCTAATCCTAACGCGCCGCCAGCATCTGTTATTATGTCGCGTATCTTGTAATCTGCGCCTGCTGCCCAATCACCTCGGAACGCCCCAACACCAGATTGAATCTCCACATCGCCATTCGCGTCAAATCCAATTACTTTAAGTGATCTATCTGCTGGAACTGCTGGTAATTCTACATCTGCCCCTGATGGCATCTTTATTGATCGCTTTGTATCTGCCTCAACGACATCCATTCCTGCTACTAATCCATCGAACTCTGCCTTAACCTCAGAGCCTCTAGCAGTCGTGTTAGATGCAAATGCGTAAGTCCTTGTGTAATAGCTGTTTGCCATGTGTCGTACCGTCTATGTGTTGTTTTTCTTCATACTATCATTTTAACCATCTTTTTTACTGTGCGTTAACCACGTAACAGCCTTCTTGGTATGTATTGATAGGTTATGCTACCTAATGTAAACGGAGCATCATTAATACCCTCACCATAGAAAAACAAAGATAGATTATTACCTGTCCCTCGAAGGCTTACATTTGGACTGGCATTAGAGATACTACTCCATGAGAATTGATCCCATTTTGCCGCATCCCATTTTGCCGCCGCACCTATAGAAACATTGTAGTTCGTTTCTTGACTTGTATTTGTATGCGTTTGACCATCTGAAAACTCATAAGTCATTCTTAATGAGACTGACTGACTTGTTACTATTTCAACATTTAACCACTTAAATGATTTTCTCAAAGAAGGTGATCCTAAATGGTGGTAAGGCAGTTTTAATGAGAAGCCAGCTACTAACCCATCAAAGTTATTACCGCGTTCTTCCTGATACACGAATCCATTGCTTGCACCAAAAAGAACCGCCTCTTCACCTAATTCACAAACCGTACTAGCTAAGCATCGCGGAAATACAATATATTCAAATGTTGTAAAATGCGGTAACGCACCAGTATTAAATAACAGGTCTTGTGCTAATACGATTCCTCTCCCATCATCGAAATAAATACGATACTGGTTCTTATCTCTAACTAAATTAACCCCAACTAGTGCTTTAGTCGCTAAGTACTCATCCAATAGCGGGTTGATTCTTCGTGACGTAGTTGAGCTTTCAAAGTTACCATACTTTAAGCTAGCGTCTAGCCGAACAATCCCACGTTTAGTAACCATTAGCGGAGTACCAATAACATCAAGCGTGCTCCCTGCGTCTCCCGTGTCTGCTGCTACTAGAGATAACACCCAGTCTGCCGCTGACGTTCCATAAAGACCACTGACGTTCCGATTAGTTGAGATTAATAATGCATCGCCACCTACTGATTTTAAGCTCTCTATGTTATACCCAAGCCCTATCTCACCAGCACCTAATACTGGACTCCAAAGCAAAGGATCAACAATAGACGAGTGCTGTAATGAGCCGCCATCAAAGGCAAGGAATAAATGATTTTTATGAGCTTCAATGCTGCTAGGTGCATCATTCACCATCCCTGTGTATATAGGCGTTAATATTGTACCGTCGAACTGGAACGCATTATTAGTTCCATCACAGCCATACATATAATAACTATCTTCACTCCCTTTAAAATTAAAGTTAATGAACTTGAATTTATTAGCACCTAATGAAAGCTCAATAGCCTCATCCACACCATCGGTAGTAGCTTTAGTGACCGCTGATACATTAAGTGGCTCGTTATCTACAAAAGCACCTGTGGTTACATCGATAACAAGATAACCGGCTGCGTCGACTCCCCATGTGCCAGATGTTTTAATGACACGCTTAACAGTACCTTGAGCGCCACTTGTGCCACCATCTACAACCGTAGATTGACTTATATCACCATCTGCGCCTACGCCAGCATCGAATTTTAATACGTTGTAGTGAGTCACCTCCACCCATCCCGCTAACGACGACTTAAACATTTTTACGACTAGCCCATTACTACGGAAAGCATACGCATTATTGTTATATTTCCATACCCCAAGAACATCACCAGTTCCCGTTACTTCTTGTATTAATCCGCGATAATATTCTTGGGCTAAATAAAGCCAATCGTAACCAGTCTCCATGTCAGGATGACCGGATAATATCTGTGTTGCTTCAACTACAGCGCCGCCATCCAAAACATCGTTCGCAACGAAGCTTCCTGATAGATTGGTAGCTCCTATTATGTTTTCAGTCGCATCAACGGCTATTATTCTTGCTGTTGCACCAGATATACTTCCTGTGATATCTGTATCAACTGCTTCTAAACTTGCATCGTCAACTCTTATTGTATAGAGGATTGCATCTGAAGGTTTAGCGCGTCCGTCTAAGGCTTCATAACCTAGCATCTTGCGATACCCTCCATTGAGATTAGGCTCAATGTTATTTGCTTCTAATGCGAACCCTTCAGCAACGGCGATAGGTGGAGTTTCTAAATCTAATCCACCGCCAAGTTTAATTGTTTTTGTTTTGACTTTACCCAACATTATTGAGCGACCACCTGTATATCAGAAGCATCCGATAAACCATAATAGCCACGCTTACCGCCTGCTTGACTGGCAGTGAGTCCACGCATAACTGTCGTGTAAATTTGACTGCCTTGCGAGATCATTTCCGGTGCGGATTCATAATTTCCGTAGTAAATAAGTGCTCGACCAATAATAACCCTGTGAAATTGTGAAGGAAATGCTGGCTCATCCGTATCAGCAGTCATCACGTAAGGTCGCCTGAAATAGTCAAACGTATAAGTGTAAGCCTTATCAGGGTAAGGGTAGGCTAATAACGTATTATCAGTATTAAGCAACAATTCGTTAGGCTTACCGGTCACAGACTCATCAACACAATCCATGCAATCATCATAGTCAGTGACCTGAATATTTAATCTCCCATCATCGTAAACTCGCTTCTTATCCCATATATTTAGGTCAGAAGGCGGCTGGATTATATTAGTGTTAGTCTGTGTTACAAATGATCCTTTCGCACGTAGAAAATTCCAATCGAAATATTCATTCTGCACATCTTCATAGGCTTGATCTATCCAACTAACAAGCCGTTGATTCTCGCCTGTCTGCTCAGTTGTTGTGGTTACACCATTACCAGCGATACTAGATTCAACACTCAGCGCATTAACGAGCTGCAACCTGTTCATTAGCCGACCTTTGGTTCGGTCGCCGCTTTAGGCTTTGGTTCTACTTTAAGTTTAACCAGCTTACCGCTCTTCATTTCGCCTAAGCACTCACCAGAAGGACTGAAGGCATAACCACCTTGCTCATATTTAATACCGTTCGTTAATGTGCCGATATGTGTAGCAAAGCTTTCATTCTTATTTAGAGTAGTCATCATCTTTCCCTTTTGTGTTTTCATTTATTTTCTTACTAAATCTACGTTGCTTTTCGTGAGGCTGAACAACATGGCGGCTACATACACCATCTTTGACAGAAACTTCTCTTTCTCCATCATCGTAATCTTCCATATCAATCATGCTTAAATGTATTTTGTTCATAATTAATCCTATGTAGATAAAGGGGTGACATTAGCCACCCCTTCAGCTCCTACTTCTTAGTGCCTTTCGTGCTTTTTCCGCCTATACGACCATTATCCAAAGGGCGCTGTGTTTTAGCGCCTAGCTTGGGTGATTGATCTTTAGCTTTGAAGCTCTCTTTACTTGATGTTCCATCTTCTAAACTCATAACTATCTCCTAGTACCAGTCAATGATTACAGTTAAGTCACCTGCGCCAGCGGTACACTCGCCATTTGCAGATACTTCAACCAGTGTGCCTTCAGGGATTTCATGCCCTGCAACGCTTGTATTACCGTTTACACCTAAATTAATAGCTGTAACAGGTATTGCTTGAGTTGCATAAGCGGCCTCATCACCAGCCGTACCTACGTCAACCGTACAAGCCGCTACCGTAGTAGCAGTTGTAGTTACGCAAGATACATCTACGACACGACCTTTCATTCCTGAAGGTGCTTGAATGCGCCCTACAATCGCCGCAGCGGATAAAGTTGCCGCTGGGAATTTATAAGTCGCTGTTGTTGGTGTTGAATAACTCATATATTTCTCCTTTTTAGTTAAGGTTAGCTTACAAGCTATCCCATTTGATGACACGTGCTTGCGCCCTGGTTTCAGCACTGGTTTGGTCAGCATGAGTAATGCCAAAGTTTCCTAAATAATACCAAGCAATACCTTTACCGCGACCATAGTCATCTGCAATCTTACCGCGTAGCTCTAAAGGACACGCAACGGCTTCGGTTACGGTATCACTACCGAAAAAATAAGCCGCGTCTGTATTAGCCCAACCTTCAGAAGCTGAGTTAGTTTGAGTCACAAAGCGAATACCGTTGTAACGACCTTTCTCGCCATTGATGATCTGACCCCATCCTGCATCAACATACTGATTAATTGACTCAAGCTCTAAACCAACCGGCTCAAAGGTAGCGGGGCGCATAATCGCAATGTAGTTCTCACCGTCATATGTAGGAATATTACGCTCTTCCATTGTCACAGCGATATCGCGGATATGAGCCTTAGTCAGTGCGTTAGACGCAACACCTGAAGCAACACCGTCATCAGTCAACGTTGCTGCTGTTGCCGATGTTGAAGTCATACGAAGAATTGTTGAATCGAACGCTGCATGAGCCAAACGGTCTAAAGTACGAGCCGCGTGGTTCTTTAGCGATTTATTAACAATCTCACGAACAGGATGCTCTGAAAGGTCATCGAATAAACCAGAATAAGGAACAGCTTTACCAAATTCTTTAACAGTTAATGAACCTTGAGTTACATCAAAGTTACCTTCCGGCATCCTAGCGTTCTCATTCAAGCCCACAATGTCGCTCGCTTCGTCTGCTACGTCACTATAAACATTCCAAGTGTAAGCCTCGCCTGCGTTCTTACCGATTGCCGCTTCAACATCACAAAATTGTGTGAACCGTGATACGGGTTGCAAATCATTTCGCAACTCCTCTGATAACGTCGGGGTAGCCATGTACCCGTTCGCTGCTTGCCATAATTGTCCAGCCATAATTAAATCCTTTTAATTAAATTAATATATCTGTTGGTATCTTCCTGACACCGTTAAACAGAACGTCTCTTCGCCATATTTCCACGACTCGCCTTTATTCGCGCTATAACCGCCGCTGGACTTGTATCAATAACAGGTTCTTTTGGTGGGGTATAACGCTTACTTGCTTGTCGCTTTGGATGACTTTGAAGCTGTGATTTAGTCAAGGCGCGATTGCTTTCGGTTGTTTGTTCCTTACGTGTTACCGATAGCACTTTCTCCGTAGCTTGTTTAATCACTTCCTCTGGCGGCAGTTGTGGGTTTTCTCGCATAATAACGGTAGTCTGGGAATCCACAATGCTACGCATCGTAGGATCATCCATAATTTCGCTATGATGTTCGTTAATCCACTCCGTACCTCTTTGCAGCGATTCAGCATAAGCACTTTGCCTTGCTTCCTCGCGCATAACGGTTAATGCCTCTTCTTTAGCCATTGATGCTAACTGACTCATATCTAGGGTAGGCTCTTGCCGCCCTTGCATAAGCTCTGATAGCTTCTCGACCGCTGATTCAGTCTCACCGTCATAGATACTCTCAATAACTTCTTTCAAAGCTAATGAGTTATCTTCGCTCCCTGCGTCCTGTTTATTGGATGGCTGGGGAGTGATTTGTAAAGACATAAGTCGCTGCTCTTTAGCACGTAACTCTGTCTCATACTCTTGTAACGCCTGCTCACGTTGATTAGCTGATTGTAGTCTTACATCAGCCGATTCATTCTTTTGAGCAATCACCTTAATTTGTTCTACTGAACGTTCGATCTCCTGACCGTTCACCTTCAGCTTCATTACATATTCATCATTATCATTCAGATAGAATGGTGATGCTGGTTTTTCAGGCTCGATGGGTTCATCAGCATCCGGTGTCTCTTCGTCCTCTGGCTTACCTACTTGCTGAAAATCACGATCTACTATTGGTTCGCCATGATTATCATCTAGCGCGGCTTGTTGAGCGTCTACGATTTCCTGCATCTTACGATCACGCGCAGACAATTTCGGCTCAACCTTCTCTTTCTCCTGTAGCTCAACCTCAATTTCAGGTGTCTCTACGTTAGCCAGTTCAGCATCGGTAGAAACGTCTTGGATTACTTCATCCTTGATAGCTTCTTTTGTCATTTTCATATCCTTATGTTTAATTGCTCGTCCGTGAGCATGCTAGTTAATTAATTATAATGGCTCTAGCTGCACCACTATTTCACCGTTATCTTTTGTTTCGATTTGTGTCGCTGTTGATCCGTAATGCTTCTCTGCGTAAAAGTTAATTATCTTCTCAAGCGTTGACTCATCAATCACTAGGTAGTCATTACCGTAATCACTAATAACATCTTGCATTTCTTCGTTACTTGCCATCGTTCATTTCCTTCAGTTGTTGATGCGCCATTTCGCCTTTCGCTACAACATCTGCTATCCATGCTAATGCTTGTACTGCTATTTTTGCTTTCATCTGCAATTCTGTTACGTCCTCAATCTTTGCACTAACTAGCTCTAAAGATATCTTATCAACTTCTTCCTGTGACCTCTCTATAACCATTCTACCAGTTGCGCTATTCAAAAAACTGTCGGCTGCTAAACCATCCTGAGCTTGTGAGAATAATTCCTTTTCAGTCTCGTTATTGAACTGAGGTGTAATATCTTCTGGTGTTATTTCTGTTTTATCCATAGTTAAGCCCAATCTCCTGCTGCTACATTATTTAATAACATCTAAACCACCTCATATTTATTGAATCTATTACCAGACAGCGAGTACCAATCACTACCGATTACTTCAAGCCCGTATATAGAACTTGCGATAGCTGGTGCATAAGTGCTAACAAGCTCCATCGCCGTTACATCACCGCCTATCATTGAATATTGGTATACTGGTGATGATATAGCTCCGCGTGATGTCAACAGAACCGTGTTCTCATCAACAATTTCTATAACGTCAGACTCACCCGACTCTGCTGATAGATCAACTCCGTTAGTCGTTGCCGTGATAGTTGATGGGTCATTTGCAACAGAACAAGTATGCTGAATTAGATAATCGTTATATCTATCAGGCACGTAGAGACTCAAGCCATCAGGTGACCAATCAAAGCCCCAGAAGAATACGGGTACTACTACAATAGATGGACTTAAGTCATCTGTAGCAGATGTTAAATCTCCCGCCACACTCATTGTCCACTGGTATATTTTCTTGTCGACCCCCATAAATTGAAGGGCAGTTTCATCATCACTTACCCATACATCAAAGTGTGTCTGCCCTACATCAATACTCCCAACAGGTGTATTACTTATGGTTTCTGGGTCGTACGCCACTGTTGCAGCGTACTTATGTATGAAGCTCGTATTTGTAGCGCAATAAACAAACATGCCGTCAGGTGACCACTGGTAACCGTATATCACAGGAGATACAAAAAGACTGCTCTGACTAACGTAAGATGAATTCTCTACTAAGAATCCTGCTACAGCAGCCCCACCAGCGAAACAACCCATATTAGGAGGATTAGCTCTTGCTGTACCGTCAAAATCAGTAACAACAGCGTTTAGAACACCTGCCCCGATTGCTGGTGATCCTGATGTCAGCTTGTATTCTGAATCCAGCAAAGGATCACTCACTATGCCATTAGCTTCCACATTGAAATTAGACCTGATACCTGCTAAGTCGTAATCAACATTATTGAATTTAAACGGCTTGCCGTTAGGTGCATTAGGTGCAAAGTAAAGGTTATTGTCGAGCGTGTAATCCGCCTCATTAACATCACTTGCTTTAGTGAACAACGTGTTTGATGAAGGTGAACTAAGAATATTATTCTGCAATACTATCCCTGACATTCCTGCGCCGTTTAACGTGAACCCGTACCCAGTAACAGTTTCAATAAGGGTGTTGCTACTTATTAGGGTGTTAGCTGAAGGTGTGTTGCCTGTCACGTTGGCGGAGAACACCATCGTGCTTGATTTGTTTCCGTAGGCTAGGTTATTAGCGACGATAGAATTTGTCATGCTTGACAGTATCATGCCGTAACCTTGCTCACCTGCTCTCAGCCCATTATCTCTGATTATGTTGCGTGATACGTTAAAGTTATCGAATACCTCTACTTCAGCGTACCCACCAGCAATATTAAGCCCATTACTGTTGCCAGTCATCAGGTTGCCGATAATATCGACATTGTAACAAGCCCCATGCACAACAAGCCCCATGTTACTACCCCCCTCAAGCAAGTTACCTGAGAATGAGGCGTTAGTTAAATGTCTAGCATAGATATTATGAGCGTGTATCTGGTTACGCCCGTTATCCCTAAAGGTAGAGTTTAGGATAGAGAAGCCATCACCACCACCAGCAAGACCGCCACCATTACCGCCTGCTAATTGATTGTCTACTATTGTACATCCATCAACCACTAGCCCGTCTGCGTGCTCAGCGTAAATACCATCCAACCAGTTATTCCCGACCACTGTATTTGTTATCGTGCTATTTATTGCCTCGCTACAGCCAATACCATTCCCGACAAGTACACCATCGCCTTGAATATTCAAGTTCTTTATATGCACTTCATTTTTATTAGTGCCAATACCAGAGCCTCTATACCTGCCACCTTCGTCATCATTGATATTAATAGTGGGTCTAGCGCCAGTACCGTAAGCACCAATTGTTATATTTTCACTGTAACCGGAAGCTGACCAACCGTGAACGTATAGTGATCCTGCGAACGTCTCACCACGCTTAAACAAGATAGCCGAACCGCTTGGTGCTGCTGTCCAAGGCTCGTGTTGTGCTGGGATAGTGTTGTTATTGGGCGGTACTGTGTCCCAATACCCAACTTGCAGCTTTGTGTTCGCCTTAATCATCGTCTGCCACGCTGTAGCTGGCGTTAGTCCATCATTCGCATCATCACCACCTGTCGCATCAACGTAGTAAACTTCACCAGCATACGTAGCACCATCATCAACTTGCCCTGCATCTACCGCTGCGCCATAATTACCAAATACAGATACCGTTATTGTGTCAGTATTGGTGGTTGCACTGCCTGCTAAGTTAAGAGCTACCACTGCATAGCCAGCCCAAGTGCCCTCAGTAGAGACACCAACAATCTCACCTGTGAGTGGGTCTAAAGCTGCCCAAGTCGGTGGAGTCCCTGCCCATTCATACGAGGCAGGAGTGCCGCCTGTGAATAACGAGGAAGTTTGGTAGTTGTATAGTGTGCCAACTGGTGAATCCAGAAGATTAAACGTTCCTGTTGCTACTGGTGGCTCTACAATGCCGCCAACTCCCTTAGCGCCCATAATATTGATGAACTGCTGCGCGATATTCATTTTACTAGTAACCCATAAAGCCTGTTGCGGTAGTTCCTGTTGCTGATATTCGTACGCCTGTACTCATGGGAATCCAAACACCCACTGGAACATCGACCAGATCAACTTCACCACCACGCAATATAATTCTTACTGTCCCTGTAGCACCCGTCACCATGAAGTAATCAAATCTTACGTCATCACCGCTTGAGTCGCTTGGTGTTAGATTCTCTGTTACGCCTAATAAACCTGTTGCCATTTCCTTGCTCCTTTTAAATTCCGTCTCTGTTACTTGTCATTTTGAATCCAAGCTCTCTATTAAACATTGATGCCTTTAATGCTTCGACTTCTCGCTTAGTCTTATCCTTACTGCTTTCTATCTGAACCTTAGCTCTAAGCTCTTCCAACTTAATACCTTTACTCTCTGCGAGTTTTATTAATTCCAATTCACGTTTACTGTTGTTTTCCATGACCTGTGTTTGCATATCTGCTTCGATTTGCATTTGCTTAAGCTGTGCGTTCTGGCTTTCTTTTTGCGCGTCGAACTCCTGAACCATTTGTAACTTCTGCATCTCGAACTCTTGACGCATTTGCTCTATTTGTACTTCAGGAGGTAATTGTGGCGGTTGCTGCTCTTGATCTTCTTTTTTCAAAAATCTCTCACCATCACCATATCCAGCATAAGCATAAACTTCCTTAACTACTTCGTCCCAATCAGTTTTTACTGCCGCATCTGGCATGCCTGAAACGGTGTTAATTGCCATCATTAGTCGCTTTAGCTTCTGGTCAGGGCTGGTATTACCCATACCAACGTTAACTTTTAAGATTAAGTCTTGCTGAATTAAATCGTCTAACTGCTCTTGAGAGCCAGCTAACCTTATCAATTCATCTCTAACACCAGCTTTATCGCCAGCTAGTGAGATCATCGTTAGATCAGTCTCATACAATTGCTCAAGCTTTAACATAGCTCGCATTACCGGCTCTACCCATGTTTCGATGAAAGTACGCATCATGTACTCTTGCACCGTATTTGTCGCAGTAGCCATTAAATTCATACCGCCAACGGTCTCATTCAACGATCTGTTAGCCGCGATGGTCGATTGACTGAATGAGCCAAGTATCTCATCAATATCCATATTCAATCGGTCTTGCTCAGCATAGCTTGAGCTAGTGATATCGGGTGTGTTGACTATATTCACATCGTTTTGCGGGTCATCGAGCATTACGCCGCCACCGGCAACGTTACGCATTAAAGCACCTAGATCAACATTACCTTGCCGCTTAATAAAGTATCGCTTGTTCAGTACAAGCTTTACATTCTCAATGCGTTGATTAGCAATGATGTTAGCTTCACGCTGTAGATTCTCTCCAAGCTCCGCTAATGACTGAGGGTTGTTCTTATGTGCCTCAATGATTGATACGCCGACTGTGTATGTCTCACGGCCTAGTCGGTAGTAATTATCAAGCGGCATTGGCTCGCTTAGTAATAATGTAGTGCCAAGCGTGTAAAACGCCATATCCAAACCATCTTTACGAATGATATTAAAGTGAACCCAAACGGTTTGATGTTCGTTCTTGGTGTTTATGTCAACTGGGTCAGCTCTTTGACCTTCTCTTGCCTGTCTTACCGACTCATTATCATCCGTGCTTGCTGATGATATGATCTGCTCTAAGGTGTATTCATACCATGTCGGAGCGGTTGTCTTATCATCTTCTTTACCCATGCGCTCTAGCACATCACCAGCGAACATAGGCATGACTTCGATTAGATAGGGGCTATCTTCAACTGGATTACGCCAATCAGCATTTGGATCATATAAGAAGTTTTCAGGTGCTAATAAGTCAATTACTGGTTCATCCTTAATAACGTCAATTCCTATTACGACCTCTTCAGCTTCAGCATTGCCTTCTTCATCAAGGATATAATCGCCTTGTTCGTCGAGAATAGGCTGAATCTCTGTGATTTCTTTGGTTTCATATTCCCAGTATGTTTTGGAAATGCACGCGCCATACACGTTCGTATCTTGATATGCACCTAATGAAGTTTGAAACCATGGCACTGTTTTGTCTAGCCTATGCTGAAGTAGTTCTTTATTTAGCTTGGCTGATGTTTCTTGGAGTCTGTCGTTAGGATTTGCACCGGTCAGGTTAACCACATCGTTATTTGTGAATAAGGCCGCTGCGAGTGCCGCTTCATGTGACCTGAGTGATGAGCGTACTTTTGGCCTGAATATCTTCTTCTTTCGGTCTAACTCGTCTTTGTGTCGACCTTGAAAGTTATATAGGTTAGTTTCCCACTGTCTGCGAACGGAGCTTTCGACATAATCAGTAGATGCTTGATAGGCATGTCTTGACTGCTCTAGCCATCCATTCAGTCTATTCTGCTCTATAACTGCTTGAGAATCCTCCAGCGTCCTCTCTTCTGACATATCTTCAAACGTATCAGCGTCATTCATCATTACGTTAACTCACCAGCTTTAGCACCAATGACACCTTCTTGGTTACGCTCTAAGCTCATTAAGTCGTAGTTATCACTCTTGCCACGGGTAAGGTTGAATCTTTCCAATAGCTCTGCACCTGCGAATATAACTCGCTTAATATCATCTTCTATGGATTGAGTCAGGTGTACGATATTGCCGTACTTCATGCTGATATCAGGAATCTTAACGACTGCTATCTTGCCGTGATCCACAACCTCTAAGTACCACTTGCGGCTTGGGTTCGATTTAAACAGCTCTATACCAAGACGCTTACAGTAACTGTCGTTAGCTACTGCCTCTTGCATTTCTGCTTTACTCATTTGCTCAATCATTCACGACTCACTGAATAGTTTTAGAGAGCATAGCTTATTTTATGGTCTAAAAACTGTGGAGTGGCTAAATGCCTCCATTTGTTCCGCTTATTACTGCTGTTATAACTCAACTTCACAGCTATGACATTCACTGCCTAAGTTTTCACACTCACATTCATCAATATTTTCAGGCAATTGACTGTTAATAGCACCGCAAGAAAGGCATTCAGTATGAGTTAAATTGCTTAACTGACCTTGCCACTCAACGAGACCACCGCATTCACTACATTGCATAATTAATTATCCTATTCAGCTATAACAAGGTTTATCAAGCCGACCTCGTAAACTCGGCTGCTTATTAACGGGCGTTATATTACTTTCCGGCAATCGCGGTTGCAGCAAGGCGTAGGTTGTCAAATACTTGCCCACCATTGCGCTTAACCATATTTGCTACAGATCCTAATGATTTCCATTGCCCCTCTGTAAATTTGCTACCATCGTCATCTCGCAACAACACCATTACTGTTTTCATTGGCCTTTTGTTGCTGTCGTCTACCACTTCGGCGATTGAATACGTGCCTGTCATTTTTGGTGTAATTGTATAAAGACAGAAATCACATTCTTCTCGCTCCCGCAGCTCATTAGCTTGTGCGTTATCATCCCAGTCATCGACCACGGGATTGAAATACTCCATTCCAAAGTCACTCAGATATACCATCATCTGGTTTCTCCAGGTGCTTTCGTTACATGTTCCACCTAAAAATACTCTTTCCATCTTAGTTCTCCAGTAATCGTAATATAACCAGTCGGTCAAAATCGACCTTCGCTGCCGCTCGGCGTTTTACCTAAAGCGTTATATTGCCCTGTCATCCCAAGCTTTTTGAGATTCTTCATATCCATTTATTGAGTCAAATTCCACCATAGGGCCAACTGCACCGCAATTAGAACAACCAGCACCGATAATTGGCCTTCTTTTGTCCCCAGCAGTAAAGCCTCGCGCAAAACTAAGATCAATACTTTTGCTATTGCACCAAGGGCATGGGCGCGGCAATATAACAAGTCGTTCGTCCTGACCTGCTAACTCCGTGCCGTTTTCAGTTTCTTTGGTTCGCGTACCTTCTTGCATTTTTATAGCTCCTTTGTTAATTCCCGCAGGCTGTACAACTAAAGCGTTATATTTCAAACATGCCTTTGAACTGTGGAGGCATATCTATATTTCTAATTAAGCAATGGTCTTTCATGCTCCTCATTTGGTTTACAAGCTGTTCAAATTGACCGTCACCAATGTCATAAAACCTTACAAATGCATTTTTTTTATACACGCCTGTTAGCACTATTGTGTTATTTCCCCTAGCCCCCACATCAGCATCAACACGGGTATAATCTTTCAGCTCTGAAACCTTGTTTTGTACAAATTTACGATGATTTTTCAGGGCAATTCGTAACATTTCGTTTTCTTTTTCAAGAGCTGTAATTCCTAGTTTTCTTTTAATCCAATCTTTCATTTTTCATCTCCAGTATTTTAAATATAACAAAGTTTATTAAGCCGACTCGCTACGCTCACGGCTTATTAACGGGCGTTATAAACCTGCATGGTATCCAAGCTCATAGCCGCAAATAAAAACTTCAATTTCAGCCAGTGTCTTTTTTGAAATCAAGCCATTAGCTTGCTTAATATTAAATTCAAACCACTCGCCGTTGGTTTTTAGTGTCAGGCCAACAGCTCCGGCACGGTCATATAGCTCTTTGTGTTTTTCAACTGCTTCAACTTCTGTCATTCTTTAAACTCCGGTTTATAACAAGTCTTTCAATCCGACCGCGAAAAGCGCGGCGGCTTAACTAAAGCGTTATACGCCATCTTCTAACTTAGCTTGGTGCTCAATTACTGAGCACGTCAATTCTTTAGCCGCTTCCTTTGCGGTGCTTACTATTCCATCAGCGCACAGTCTAAAAAGCTCATTACATAACTCAGGAGTAAGCTTTATTGCTACAAGTCCAAGCTCATTATCAAAAGAGGCTGTTCCAACGTGTTTCCCTTCGTCCTTTCCCCATGATTTTCTCTCAATCTTTAGTTCTTTTAGTTGCATTTCTAATACCTTTATTTATGTTAGGCGTATAACAAGTCGGTCAAAATCGACCTCGTACCTCGGCGCTTTACCTTAAGCCTGAGCCTCTCCGTAAGATATGTTTAGTGGTGTTGCTGGCGGAATCATTCCTTCGGGCACATCAAGCCTCCCCTGTTTTGTTACTCATCAAGCATGCGTAACATTTCGGCTTGACGCTCCGCCACTATTCTTTTATATCTTCTTGATGCCTTAACCGCCCTTAAAACATCGCTCTTTATCTCGTCTTTGATAAACTCTTCCAATGTATCGTCACCCCATTTCTCAATAAAGTCACCGAGATCGACATTCACCTCAATTTTCATATCCATAATTATTGCCCCCTTAGATCATCAAGCGCCATATGATACCCGTCATCTACCTCTTCCTTAGCTGATTCTAAGGCTGCGTTCCAAATAGCGCTAGAATTATGCGCTACACCATCAAGGATTAACATCTTAGGTGGGCCATGCTCTTGGCAGTGATCATTCAAATCCTTTGATAACCTAAGCGCTTTTTTTATTACGGGGTCGTTCCAGTCTATTATATTAATCATCTTCCTTAACCATATCAAAATCATAAAGGCTAGTTATAACGTCTCCACACCCGATACACTTCTCTCTAACGCGATCATTGGGTTTTGGCGAAGAGCCGTCCATTCTTATAAAGTCAGCAGCCCTTACTTGCATACCTTTAATACCTTTATACCAGCCTATCTGTGCTCCGCACTTTCTATGAGTTACTTTAATCATAATCAATCAACCCCAAAGAATAACCACTTCAAACGTGTTATAAAGCCTGCCCTTCTTACTATATCGAAATCTAGCTTTAAATTGACATATTGAGTACGCCATTCTTCAATAAGCCTATTAGCTTCATCCCATGCTTCATACTGTATGTCAATTATATCACCCACCTGTTCAGAACAACCGATAACAACCATCTCTCCATCGGGCCGAATGAAACGTCTACCTCTAACTAGCTCCTGAACAATCCTATAATCTACGCATCCTCCATCGTCAAGCCGAAATGGCTCATTATACGAGTGCCTATCAATCATTGCTTCATCATAATCAATCTCATAAGATTTTATGCTTTCAATTAATATCATAAGTAATCATTCTCCGGTTCAAAGCTTTGTTGCATATGCGTATTATCTGCATATCCTCTAGCGAACTGCTCAAAAGCATCTGCCCCATGCGATGCAGGCCCGTGAAACGGTTTGTCTTTCCATCGACCGTATTTATCATCCCATTCACGACGATGATTATCTAAATGCTTTATTCCTTGCTCTGCCCCTTCTTCATCAAAATAGCAACTTGGCAATATATCTCTGACTGCTTGTATTGCCTCAATCTTATGCGGCACTCTTGGCACTACTACTACGCTAAATCCTGCTGACCTTACTATATCAGCCCTTGATTTATTGTCTGCCCGTGTATAGTCAGTTACGTTAGCATCATGCGGCAAATATATATCACCGAACACATACCCAAGCTGCTGCATATATTTTAAATAGAACTGCATTGATTCGCCATTATTCTCATAATACTTAATAAATCTGTACTGTGAATAATAGTCTTGCATAAACCAAATACTAGTCGCATCATCTCTTCCTAAGTCCATAAAGGCATGAACAGGTAACTGAGGCGCATACTTGATACGCTGTATTCTGCCCTCACTCCTTACATCAAGCATTTCAGTATGGAAATAAGCACCGCTTACAGATTGCTCGAAAGCCTCTTCGGGTGTTGAAGGATATTCACGCTTCATATCATCGCCCTGAGTAGATTTCTTCTTAACATACCAGTTCATTTGCTCGATACTTAACTCAATGCCTCTTTTTCTTAAATCCTCAAAGTAAGCCTTATCTGTATCGTTGATAATAACATTACCTGTTAACCTATAATTCTTCTCGCCCCACCAAGGGAAAAAGAAGAATTTATAATCTAATGGTGTAAGCTCTCGACCTTCTAGCTCAGCATTTTGAGCAATCTTGCAATAATCGTAGAAGTAGCCCTCTTGGCCCTCCGCTGTACTCTCTATGTAGACGAACTGGCCTGCTTCCACTGCATTTATGGCTCCTGTGACGATCTCTCGTGCTTTGGCTGGATATTTAGAGCATATCTTACCAAATTCACTTACATGCAAATATTGCAACGTACCTGATCTCATTGATGTACCAACTGATATAGAAGAGCCATTACTAAAAACTAGCTCCTGCGCTCTATCATTTGTTGACGTTACTTCGCTTCTCAACCAATCAGGCAGGTTCTCATAAGCAAACTTAATCTTATCTCTAAAGAACTTCTGAGCATCTTCCCTGTTATGGGCGATAACCCCTGCCCTAACATTATCATTGAATAGACAGGCATCTAAGATGAATAACTGAATGAATGTAGTCATACCAAGCTGGCGAGCTTTAAGCAATATATTGAGAAACCACATATCATTGAACGCTATCCTTTGCGCCCAATTCATCTTGAACTGTACCTTATTTCCGCGCTTATCTGTTATGTAATAGAGATTATCAAGCCGCCAGCTTCTATCGCCTAATTTGTCTTTAATTGCTAAGGCTTGTTCTTCTTCAGTCATCGCGAGGTAAGCCGCTAGATTTACCGCTTATCTCACTGAGTATTCCACCGATTGTTAATGAGCCAGTATGCTCTTGTGATATTCTGTCGCCATACTTCTTCGGCTTTAACTTAGATGCCGCCCATTTCCTTGTATCTACCCGTAGTCTTGCATGGGCAACGGAGGCTGAATCTGTAACCATTACCGTTTTACCTTCTATAACAACAGGTTTTCCTTCAATAAGAAGCGGTTGGCTCACCTGATTATCTGCTATGTCTTGCATATCTTCTGTCATTGCATCAGCAGCTTCTTGCTTTGCAATTTCGTATTGCTTAAGAAACTCAGGATGCTTTCTAATCCAAGCAAAGATAGTTACCATGCTAGGCATACCTTTTTTCCTTTCAACCTCTCTCATTGATTCACCATTGGCTAGATAGCTACATACTTTATCTGCCAATGCTAGAGTGTATTTAGAAGGTCGACCCATTTTCCTTCTCGCAGAAGCGGCTTTCTTTTTAGTCTCTATTGGCCTACCCATGAGCTATCTCCCGTAAATCCGCTAACACTGATTCTAGCTTCGCCTTTACCTCTTCGCTTTGCTTATTCTCTCTAATTATTCTGCTTATATTCTCTGCGCTTCTAATTAATGACGGAGTTTCTCTTACGTCTAGTGTAGATATGTAAAGGTTCAAACTTCTTATTTCTCTATCTAAAATAGCTATCTCTTCACGCATAGCATTCTCATTTGACTCATACGCTTTTAACTCTTCAGCCATTTGATTGAATCTTGCCATTAACATACTCATGTCAGCCTACCCACCACTAAGCCCTCTTAGTAGCCTGATGATAGCTTTCAGAATAACCTCACCTTCCTCATTAAAGTCGCCATCCCTCATCCCTTCTTCAATGAGGTTCAAATTCGCTCCAATCTTTGCTATCAGATCCTTATTCTTTTCTTGCTCACTAGCTAATGACTTCTCTCTATCGAATACTTCATTCCTCAATCCATGAACCTGGCTCTTTAAGTTAACTACTTCCTTACTCAAAGAATCATTCTCTGCTTTATGCTTTTCGATTAACGCTGCGACTGAACCTTCTGGCTTACCCTTCATAGCCGCTAATAACTCGGCGGCTGTTGGTATGTCTAGTTCTCGTATTTGCTGCTCTAAGAGATTGTTCTCGATTAGCAAGTCATCTATGTTGTTATCTGCTATTCGTCGCCTCTTTAGCTCGTTAGCCATAGAGTGTCGTTTTTCTCTTTCTTTGAGATACTTTGCTTTCCATGTTTTCATATATAAACCGTCCTTAAGATAGGTTTGAAATAGATATTATACCTTATTTCTTTGCTTGATTAACGCCTACGTCTCTTAGCGGGTAGCGGTTGCCCACCGATCTTATCTTTCATCCTAAATGATGTTGAGCTGAATCTATAGCTATCATATTCAGTGTATGCGCCTTTCTCTGCTTTTTGCATTAGACTTGTTATGCTTTTGCGTCTGAAGGTGCTGGCCTTTATTACTGGTCTACTTACTACGGGTAGCACTACCTCACTAGGGCCTTTAGGATCAAACGTTTGTGCAGTCCTTGCGACCCCTATAAGCCCTAACCTAGACGATGACAAAGCTTACTCCATTGGCAGGAGCACTTGTTAATGCTGTGACCGTTACTCTCTTTGTTTCTCCGTCATAGTCTTCAATACTGGTTGCTTGATTGGCTAGCAAGCCTGAAGTAAATATTAACAGCCTTTCGCCGAAGTGGTTATCAACAGTTACAGTTGAATCTATAATAAAGCTAGTAACTGATCCTGCTGCATCATTAACGCTACTCACTACAATTCCAGATGCGCTTGCCTTCAAGTTATTGGCTGAATCAGTACTGCCACCTATCTCAACAATATTTGCATCTACTTTGGGCACACTAGTTAAGCCTGCTCCGGCTATTCCTATTGTTGTTTTAATATCATCTACATCTGACGCTATTACAAGACCATCAAGATTAATTGCTGGTGAACCTGTTAGGTTGTTAGTGACTGCCTTAGCTATCCCTCGAACTTCTACTTCTGCATCTGCTCCGTTGAATGTAATAGTGCCAAGCTCTCCCCCACCTATCGTAACCTTGTCTCCTGCTTCAAGTCCGTTGATTGTCATGCCGCCCTTCCAATCACGTACTGACCACGTTAACGTTGAACCTGCTGTCTTTGTGAATATCGGAGAAGATGAACCCGCTATACCTGATTTACAGTGATTTGTGTTAGCTTCGACTACCGCTGTTCCATCTGTACCGAACGTATAAGTACCAATGAATATACAGTTTGTATGATGGGCGTCGTCAGATGTAACGTTATTGATTATCGAATCTAAATGATCCAAATGATCTATTGATACTTCTGCAACTCCATTACTAGGGCTAGAATGATAAAAGTGAGTGCCACCTACATCTTGCCCACCAAAGTCTAAAGAATAACCAACTCCAAATACATTGTAACCAGAAAGCGGAGCGATGAGAGTTATTGACGAATTAGATGTTATATGGAAATCCTTGATGCCCATGTTATCAGCAATCTCTTTAGCTGCTGCCATCGTACCAACTGGATTATCCGCTACACCATCAACATACAATTCTGTATTTGTATTTGCCGCATCTGTATTCACCCAAATCCTACCAAGTGCATATCCAACCGTCTGAGATACTACTGCGTAACTTAGATAGACTTGATCTAAATACATTGTTGCGGAGCTTAATCCGCTGGCTGTATAGGCCCTTATATCTACCTTGCCAGAATTTACACCTGTGCCTGTATGAGAAGCTAAGATATTAAACTCACCCGCAACGTCCACTGTCGAATTGTCGCCTTGTATGCTACCTATTTGATCCCATGATGCCCCGTCCCAATTATAAGCAAATAGACCTAAAACGTCATTCGACCCGTTCAACCTACCTGTGAATGTAACCTCTGTGCCAATACCTGCGCCACCAACATCAAAATGATATGTGCTATCTATCTGACCGCCCACATCTGATATCTCGTGGTATAAGCCATCTAATTGAGTTGTTGCCGCAAAAGTGAGCGTTTCACTCCCTACGGTTATTGTTGAGTTTGATGCTGCGGTTGATATTGAGCTAGTACCGGTTGCCAGTGTCGTTATTATCTCTGTCTTTAAAATAATATGCTCTGTTATTGCTGAAGCATGAGTAAACACCAGCCCTACCGTATCACCATTCATTTCTGCGGCTGTTAGGTTAAATGTCCACTGCCCATTACCTTTATGCACTGGCGTTACGTCTGCAATAGCTGTTTGTGTGCCACCGTCGAGAGTAACATAACCTACCGGAGTCCCTGTCGTTATGTCCGAGTTACCAGAGGTTGCTCTCAGCCCAACGGGGAAACCTACGACTGCTGTGTTTTTCTTATACATTGATTAATTCCTTTTGTCTGATCCGCTTACTCAATACCTTACTTAAACTATCGAGGCTTATCCGTTCGATACTCATACTGAGCTTTCCTTGAGATAATAGAGTTATCATCAATAATACACGCATTCGTTATCGTATTTCTGTGTACTTTGATCTCGCTCTCTAGGATGCTAACTAGGTCATCGGCTATCGCAATAGGTGTCCATAAGAATTCTTCTTGTCGCCTGAAACTACATTTCTTTATGTCTTTTCTGAAGCCGTGATAATATTTATAGTCCTTCATTATCCGATAGGCAGCATACTCCCCGTTTCTGCTATCTCTAACCATATTAAATCTGTCTTTATCTGGGTGATAAAAAACATGAACTCCGGACTTTCTATGCTCCCAAAACTTCTGAACCGCTTGATCTAATGTTAGCCAAGTCATTTATCATCCTTTCTGTCGTTTCGCGCAACTTATCATATCATAGAACATCTGAAGCGCAGCACCACTCATTACTGTGTTTCTGCTAGGCATATAGACAGCGGGATGTCCTGAAGGCCAATCACATACTTTGTCACCTTGAATCACTAACCCTACTCTCGTAGATTTATCGAATAACGTGTATTGGCATCCGCATATATGCTTCTCTGCTTTATATCTACCTGCTTCTTTTCGTAGTAACGCTCTAGCTTGTCTCATTTCTCAATTTCTTTAGCCTTTCTTTGTAATAATTTTCGATCTCTTTGTAATCTTCTGCTTTGCGCTTAACTACGCCGCCTTTGTTGGCTAAAAGATAATCCACTCTATCATTACCTATCTTCAGTCGTAGATTCCTTTCATAGTCTCCTGAGTCGCCGCCTTTATACTGGTTACAATGTACGCTTTGAGCGTGAATATTGTCCTCATTATACCTTAGAAACGAGTTATTCCCTGATTCTAAGAAGTGCCCCGCATCAAATTTATTGCCTAGTTGCCTATCACAGCATATACAGCCGCTTAGCTTGTCGCGTTCTCTTATGTACTTATGACAAGCCGCCTTTGCTGCTGCTTTCCTAGTCTTAACATCATTGTCGTAAAACTCACGCTTCTGCTTTGCGTTCTTCTGCTTAACCTCTTTAGCGGCCTTCTTAACCGTTTTTTCTTTATCGGCCTGCTGCTTATCCTTTAGCCATAGCATTGCATGGTCAATGTCACAAAATAAACTCTTACCGAACCTCATTAGCTCGTCTACTGGCCTATAATCACCGCAGTATTTACATGCTTTCTTACTATTCGCCATCAAAATGTTCCGCTTATTACGCTGTTAGCTGTCGCTTCCGGCGATAGTCTCTAGCATATCGTCAACAACGGCTTCCGGCGTATAGCCGTGTGAAAACCAAGACCTATAGTGAAACCGCTGCAACTCTAACTCAAGGCCGCTTTCTTCTGCTTTTATTTTCAAAGTTGCAAGCCATTGCTCATAAGTCTGTCCATCTAATGTCATTGTCATCCCCAGCCTCCACAGCTAACAAGAAATTCAAGCCGACCTCGTACCTCGGCGGCTTAATATCGGGCGTTATACGCCAAGTGCCTCACATATTTTTCGTTTAGCGTCCATCCTGCCATCATCATATTGCTTCATCAGTATTTCGCATATGCACTTAGGTATATCGTATCTAATTTCATTACCATCATCGTCTATGGTCAATATTGAAAATAGACCATCTTCAGCTATCAGACCACCACGAAAACTCCATCCCCAGCCACCTGAATCGAAGTCGACTGAATCGAAGTCAAGTTCACTAATCTTTTTAACATTTGTAATCATCTTTATCTCCTGTGTTTAATTCGTATAACAAGGCGCCCAACCTGACTCGTCTCTTCATTCGCTTTGCTCATTTCGCTCCTCACTGGTTAGCTAGAGCGTTATATTTTTCGATCAATAGAAAATCGTAACGTGTCAATGTCATAACCTCTGTTCTCAAGCTCATCTATTAGCGATGGATCAAAACGAGGCTTCATTGTAGAAAAGTCGGTGTATTGCCTTTCTGAGCAAATCGCACTCATAACTAGTGCTCTGTCACATCGCGGAACGTCGTCACCAAAAAAAATGCACATATCAGTTTCTCCATCTATACGTCCTCTTTGCATTTTTATCTGGCCTTCAGTCACCTTTGGTCTTCTGTATTTCATTCTCAACCTCCAAAATATAACAAGGCGTTTAAAATAGAGCGGGTAAAAACACCCGCCTCTTTAACTAAAGCGTTATAACTCAGTAGCCTTGATTCGTATTCTGCTCCAAAGATGTTCGTCATCTTTTCCCTCCTCAGTAATACACTTTCCATCTTTTACCATCGAAACAAAAAGAAATCTTTCACCGCCCACATGGTAGTGATTCATTCCGCAAATAGCCCATTCCGACAAAGGTTTTTCCTGCCAAGGGTTCAAATTCATATCAATTCCTAATAAAAGTTATAACAAGTCGCCCAAATTGAGCCATTAACTAACTATATTCCCAATATCACCAAATCATTTTGCCTTCAGCGCTTTAAAAACAATCATTTCTTCAGGCGGTAAATTAGTAAAGTTAGCGGGGCTTCTGGTGAAAGCTATCCGCTCTGCTCTTTCTTCAGCAGCAGCTTTAGCACTCTTTTCACGTAGATTAAACATCGACTTTTTGATGTCTTTGTTTAATCCGTCAAGATTCTTAATGCCTAGTTTCTTGATCTTGGCGATACTCTTTTGAGCGCACGAAGCTGAGTGATATTGAATCCTAATATAAGCAGAAGGAGCAATACCATCTCTTCCTTCCATTGTTATGAGTTTGTCGCATCCTTCCGAGGCGCATGGTCGGTCATCATCCCAACCTTCACCATATTTATCATTAGCAGCTTCTTTTCTTAATTGTGCTTTTGATAGCGCCTTACATTCATCGGAGCAATATTTACTATCTTTTCTTGCTTGCCCGTCACACCATCCACATTTACTATTCATTTATATTGCCTTGCTATTTATGATTGTTAGCCTAGTTAAATCTACTAACTCTTTAAATTCATCAAGCCTATCATTTACCTGCTTAAACTCTTCTTGATAATCTTCTTTATTCATCCTGTAAATGTAAAGCTGATTATCTAGTGGAAACTCCGAACAATAACTAACAAAATCAATCCAGTCCCTACCAGTGAACAATAAGTTGCAGATACATTGCCATTTATAAGCAGGATCAACCGTGCCTCTTTTAATGTTGTTAAAGTGAACGGATGCTATAACTGATTTTATCTCGATGACACCATAAGAATACACAAGCCCGTCAGGTGAACAGCCGATAAAATCAGAACCGAAAAAACCACCGTTATCAACATCACCGAAAATTCTATCTTCATATAATGCTCTGGCCACAGGTTCTTGCTCATGGCCTCGATCCATGTGGGCATTAGTATAATCGCTGGAAATTGGCTTACCTGTTATCTGTTCAATGGCGATATTAACTGCGTATTTCTTGGCAGGCTCACCAAACGCTTTACCAAGATTAGCCATCACTTTACCAGCGTTAGAGCTGGTGAATTTACCACCTCGTAGGTGGTACCATTCATCGGTATTCTGCTCAACATCATGGAATGTAAAAATCACTCAGATTCCTTAATAGCTGCTTGGTTTTCTTCAGATATGCTCATGCGTTTTAATACTGCGTCTAAGCTTCCATCACGTTTAAAGGCTGCTACAGCATTAGCCCAAGCTGTTTTGTTAGCTGGTGTTAGCTCAGGCTTTGTTGTAACTGGTTTTTGTGGGCTTATCCTTAACCCTTCTACAGTGTCCCTACCGAATCGCACGTTACTGTCAACATATATCGTTACAGGGATATTCACCCAATCATCAATAAAATGAGAGCCTGCAAGGTCTTTCATTATCTTTGAGTTGTGCGCGTTCAATATCATTGGTTTAAGTTTTTCGCCTTCACGGATGTACTGCTCTTTGAAATGCGCGGTATTAAATAAATCCTTTGTTTTCTTTGTTTCGTCAGGCTCTAAGCTAACACTTGAAATAGTGAGGATAGTTGGCCCCACAATATCAGCGCTAGATAAATAAGGCGAGTTAAAAGCTTTTCTGTAGTGTGTTTTCTCGGTCATTTTATTTCTCCGTTTAATATTTCTTCATGCTCAATAGCATGCCTTATACAGCACTGACGTAAATCATTATCTAAGCATGGGTTAACTACATCACTCGTTACATCATGTCCCTGATCGTCTTTAAGCATAACTATCTCAATTAATGGCTGTTCATCGCCTATTTCTTTGATTGAGTAAGTCAACTCAAATGTTTCTTCACCAAATGATTCATCGTAAGATATATCGATTGTTTTATTCATCTTTAGCAGCCTCTCTTTCCATGTGAATCAACTCAGCTAATTTTCCAGCTTCTTTGTTAACTATCATTCTTAATTCGTTAACGGCCTGATCTTTGTCACCTATCATTAGCTTCCTCAAAGCATTGCCAAATTCAGCATTACAGCAAAGTTCATCATCTACGACGTTACTAAAGTCAACAATGTGATTGCCGTAAGTGTTGAATCTATCACCGTTTAACAAAGCCTCTTTGATAATTGAGATTTCTTTATCAGCATCAATCTCAACAGAATTATGATTATCAAACTCGTCACCCATTTCAGTTATATGGCACGGCATACCTTGCACTTGACTCATAGCGCTGCGTAAATAGTGTGAGTGATAGCCAAGGTGCTAATAGCTAATACCGAGTAAAGAGCAAGCTCTAAGGTTCGCATTTTTCTAATGTCTCTTTGTTCGCAATTTCTTCTTTGGTCTATCATAATTCATCTCCTTCTTTATAATCTTCACCTAGTATTTGGTAGCTTGTTATTCCTAAACCGCCTCCACTTGAGTCAAAAATATCCCTGAGATAGCCCTGCATAATTGCGATGTAATTAGTGCTTATTAAAGCGCTTCCATTTGTATTTACTTCCCATACTCTCAATTTAACCCCGTCAGGAATACCGACTTCACCTCCGAACCAGCCTTTACGTGAGTTAGTTATTAGTTTGCATTTTTTCTTGTTTATGCTTATGTAAATAGATCCTGTGTTGCTGTCGCTTCCCTCATCATAGAATCTGACTAAATTACTATCATCTAGAGGCCAGCACGCAGTATATCTCTTCCCTAAGCCTTCAACTTCTATAAGCGTATCAACAGGCAATTGGTTATAGTCTATTTCTGGCGTGAAGGCTGATAGACATAGATTGTATTTATTATCTCTTATATATTCACCAGTATTTTTCCAGCTATCAGGAATTCGCTGACCACCATCTAAACGTGACCCTAATATTGGATATTCTTGATCTTTATGTATTGCATAGATTTCTACATCGTCACCACCAACAGTCTTTTTAATCTTATTTTGTAGCTCTTTAAGTAAGTATTTTGTTAAGTCAATCATGTTATTACTCCTTCGTTAATTGTGTTTGTTCCGCTTATTGCGCTGTTATACGCCCCACTGCGAAGCCATTGCATCGGCAAGCCCTTGGTACGTTTCACTTCTTAACTTCCATCTGTCTTTAGATGGGGGCAAATAATGGAGTCGTTCCCGTTTGTTTTTTGGTAAAAGCATCATTTCCTCCTTAACATTTCTTGTCTCTGTTAATTTAGGTAGTCCTTTCAACCAGAGGCAAGTCGCTTTCTGCTCTGTATGCCCAAACATCCAGGGCTGCACAACCTGGCTCTGTTTAATATCACCTATTAAACGTTTCCCGTATTTGTGCATTATCGGGTTTTCAATCGCTATTTTCGGGATATCCGCATTTAACAGCTTCTTGAAAAAGTCCGCCCCTTCAAACAAATCTAACCATCGTTTTGCGTCTTTATGAAGATGCGAGACTCCGGCATTTGTTAGATATGTGCATGGAGGATGGGCAACCATAAGATCAAACCCATCATTTATAATATCAAAAACATCACCTTGGTAGTGATTACCAGGCGCGTCTGTTGGCAATAAATCACAGCTTATTGCATCATGGCCTGCCTTATTAAAGGAATCCCTCACTTTCCCGCTGTATTCACATGCAACTAATATTTTCATGTTGTCGCCCTAATTCGTATAACAAGTCGTTCGTCCTGACCTGCTACTTCCGTGCCGCTTTCAGTTTCATTGGTTCGCGTATCTTCTTGCATTTTTATAGCTCCTTTGTTTAATTCCCGCAGGCTGTACAACTAAAGCGTTATATTGCTCAAAACACTTAAAGCGTGAACCCCTGGTGGACAGTTATTCCCCAGCTGTGCCCACTCCGCGCTACCGCTACTGCTAGCGGTTTCGCCTAACGCTCATCAGGCGAGAATAGGTGGTGGGGCTTACATCCCCACCTTTCTGGGACAGATGCTACCTGCTCAGGGTTCACATGGTAGCCCACGCTTTAAGTATTCTGCTTTCCTCCGCAACATAACAAGGCATTGCAGTGGACGGCTCACTGTTTGCGCCTTGTTTTAGGTTGGTCATGCCGCCACTGAATTAATGCGTTATGTGTTGTCGGTCTTAGTCACGACAATATCACTGTTCATTTCTGCGGCGCTATAGTCTGTCATTATCACACCTGCTAATATTTTAGATTCACTCTGAGCCTGCTCATTCATTCGAGCAACCCTGCTAGCAACCCCATCCGCCCCTATCTCTTTAGAGCATTCCTCAACACGCTCGCTACGCCTATCCTTATAGTTTTGATTTGACGAGTTATTTAATGCGTCAATCGCTTCTAGCTCGACGTGCATAAGAGCAACCCGCATATCTTCATTGCTTGCTGTTTTGTACCAGTCGTCTTTCATTATTTTTTCTATATTCATAATAGCCTCCCAGCTAACAAGTCTTTCAATCTTGCTTTGATATGGCTCTATCTTAGCAAGGATGAATAGTATGTCAATAGCTTTTGCTATATTAATTTAACTTTGTTTATTTGTTTTAGGCAATAACTATCATTTAGACCGATTTGTGATATATAAATATATATTAAACCTTTCATCATATTGCTTATGCCAACTAGCTATTGGTTTTGAATGTGCAACTAATTACGTCCTGCTTTTCGCCTACTTGTGATCGTAGACTAAATGGTAAGCATCGTACCCGTACAGCAAAATCACATAACGGACGTTTCGGTCGCTTGCTAAAGCGTTGGGTCAGCCTAGCCCCCAGTTACACAAACTTTTTAAGGTTAAAGCTCTTCAGCATGATCTTTGAGTAATTCAGTCAAGATATCTAAACACTTATTTAGGGTTTGACCTTTAGGGGTGGATTGAATTAAAATACATTCAACTTAATTGCAGGTCCTCTAACACCTCAATTAACTAATCAGCGGGGTTAGCCTCCCGCTGATTAGATTGCAGTATAAACTAAGGCTTGGTCATTATCAACTCCACGTTTCAAGTGATGGTTTTTTGGCTAAGCCTTTTTTTATTGTTTGACATAATAGCAAATGCTAGTTACAATGAGATCATGTTGAAAAACTTGTTAGCTGGGAGGCTAGTATGAATATAGAAAAAATAATGAAAGACGACTGGTATAAAACAGCAAGTAATGAAGATATGCGGGTTGCTCTTATGCACGTCGAGTTAGAAGCAATGGATAAATTAAGCGATTCATTAAACAAGAACTATAAGGACCGACGTTTTGAGAGAGTCGAGGCTTGCTCTAAAGATAACGGCTGGAGTTCCAGCTAACAGCGTAATAAGCGGAACAAATCAATAACAGGAGAAAGGATATGTGGTACTTACTAATATTCTTGGTGATATTGCTTATAGTTGTCCTTAAAGGCTCAATATGCAAAGAATGCGGAGAACATGACGCTAGTGCAAACCATGACGGCTTATGTGATAGGTGCTGGATGTATTTTGGCGATGACGACTTCAATAAGAAATAGGGATGCAAAATGAAGTTAAAAGAATATCTAATAAAGAAAAATATAACTAACGCTGAATTCTCTGATAAATTAAGGAAGTCAGGTAACGTTAAAACATCACCGTCATATATTAGTAAATTATGCACAGGGCATAGACAAGCTGGGTTATGTATCGCGGTTGAAATTCAGAAGGTTACGAGAGGCGCGGTAAAGTGTGCTGACCTAATTAATAAATATGAATGACTTAGGTTGCGGCTAGGCTAATTACCGAACATTGAGAACCGTACTCAGCGCCGCAAACTTTTTATACGGATTAACTAACGGAGTTAATATGAAAGACGAAGTAAAAGACATTTTTGATTATTGGGTTGCTGCGATGGATAAGAACCCAAACAAGTGCAAACTAACACCTAAGCGCAAGAAAGCTATTACTGACCGACTTAAAGAAGGTTACGAGGTTGATGACATTAAGGACGCTATAAGCGGTTGTCGGCAGGATGCGTGGTCAATGGGTGATAACCCACGAAGCAAGGCGTTCAATAGTATAGAGTTAATTTGCAGAAGCGGTGAGAAGGTGGAATTCTTTGCAGAAAGCACAGTAGAAACTCACGCAACAGCCGACGAGTTAAACGAGCCAAGCTGTTTCGATATGAAGAGCGATAAAATTATTCAAGTTGGGAGTTAATTATGGCTGTTGGTACTGATGTCAGGTGGATTTGCCCAGGCTGCGGGAAAGGTAATATAGCACAGATTAGCGGGAATCATTACCCTGCTGGCTCTGATTGCGACTTTATTTCAAATGATTCGCTACCTGCTGGGCTTTGGCTTACATGGAACCCGCCTTGCGAAAGATGCGGTAATTTTAGGCTTGAGGAGCATAACGAAACTCTAGTCGAGTACCCTATTAGAAGAATTGAAAAATAAACTATTAAGTTAGTAAGGATTTAAGCAATGAATGATAATGACTCAACGGAATTCCAAAAATTACTAGACACTAACTTCAAGCTATATAACAAGTCTTGCCCTGATATCGAAGTTAAAAGGGCATGGTGGAAGCTATTAAGTAGTTTTGACCTAGCGAATATCAAAGCAGCCTTTGGTAAGCACTCGCTAGAATCAAAGTATTGCCCTAAGCCTGCCGATATCATAGAGGCATTAAAAGAAATATCGATTCTTCACAAGAAAGCACAAAAAGAAAACGCGGAAAGATTAGAGGCCGAAAAGAAAGCAGTATTACCACCGCCAACGCATGATATCGATGTTATCGAAGAACTAGCAAAGGCCCAACTAGGCGAGAACGCGACTGACCATGATCTATTATTAGAAAGGCATCACCAATTAATAGCCCAAGATATTCGCAAGGGCTTGATAAGATCAATTTCAAGGGGCGCTAATGCTAATTGTGCAGTTAACCATTGCCGCAAAGCGGGAGCGTTAACAGGGAGCTTAAAAGGTTCTGACACTTGGTATTGTGCTGAACATGCGAGATTGTCATAGATTCGTAAATAACAGGTTGACGCTATAGCAAATGATTGATATAATAGGTCTAATATTAAGCGCTATGTTAGGCAAACAACAGAGAAATGAAAATGACAACGAAGAATGAATTAGAAGTTACCATAAAAGCTCTAAAGTTAGAGTTAAAGAATGAGAAGGCCAAACCACCAGAGGCTCTAATAAAGGACACTGTAGTTAACATGAGCCTTGAGGCAGACGGGGCCACGAAAACTCTGGCTAAGGCATTGTTAGCGCAGGCACAAGCAAACGCTGCCTCGTGCTTAGCTATGGGAGAGTTGGCGAAAACACTAAAACCTATTGATGTTTGCGCTATAAGAGTAAGTACCGGCACAGACACATAACACCCGATTGTAAACGGCTGGCGCTTTTGCCAGTCCGATTGACTAACTTGTTAGCTGGGAGGCTAGGATGAACGATGAAACATTAGTATTTTTATCAATTTTTATTACTGCGCTCTGGTGCATTTTTGGTGTAGGGACAATTACACTAATTAGGGCGCAAAAAATAAGTAGATTAGACAGCCTCCCAAAAGTATGCGCTGTAGCATGGCCCTTATTCTTAGCGTTAGCAGCATTTGGACTGTTTGATGAAAGTTCCAGCTAACGCTTTAGCTAAATCGCGCAGCGTAGCGGAGTCGAATTTAAGCGCCTTGTTATACGAATCAAACATACTTTAGGTGATTTATGGAATTATCAATAGAGCAAATAACACACATATACAACATCGGTTACAACAGCGGTCATAACGATACCGTTGAGGGTTGTGATTTGCCAGCTCACCATACTGAAATGGAAGAGCACCAACGGGACGTTGTTGAAGAAATATTAGAAGATATTGCAGGCGTATAACGCTTAAGGTAAGCAGCAGCCAAAAGCCGCACTAAATTAAAATAGATAAAGGTAAATATTATGAATAAATTAAAAAGAACCGCGATGCTTTTGGCTGTCAGTTTGACTGCCTTGTTAGTTGTAGCTTGTGGGACACCAGACCCAACGGCTGATAATAGTGGGGAAGCAATTAATGAGAGATGTATTGACGGTGTTAGATATTTATTTTTTAAAGGACAGCTAGGCTACGCTGGCTATGGCTACATGAGCGTGAAATTCAATGCCGACAGCACAGTGAGCGCATGCAACTAACGCCCGTTAATAATCCGTGAGCGTCAGCGAGTCGGCTTGATAAACCTTGTTATGTTTTTTGGAGGCAGTATGGAGACAGAAACAAAAGAAGAATTTGAGCGCGGCTACATTGAAAGAAGCAAAATAACAAGAGAGTTTTATGATAAACATTTTACTACTCTGCCATGCACAAGATGTGATTATGAAGAATGCATTGGATGGGCTGCTATAGGTAAAGGCAATGAAGATGACCATAACTTTTTTTACGCATAACGCCTAAGATAAGCGGCAAACCAGAGCGCAGCGGCGGGTTTGTCAGCTTGATTTACTTGTTAGCCGCTGCTTAACTAGAAGGTGATAAATATGAGAGTACCGTTTTACATAGGAATTATAATAGTATTAGTTATAGGGGTTGGATGGGTAAAAAACATCGTAAAACTATCTGAATGTGATTTTAAATCGCCATATAAAGCGGAGGTTGTTCATGTTGTAGGACTGCTGCCGCCAGTTGGAGCAGTAACAGGCTGGCTAAATGTAGGTAAGTAGTCTAAATGCCGGGCAGGTAAGTTTTGTCCGGCTAACGCCAAAGCTAACCAGTGAGGAGCGAAATGAGCAAAGCGAATGAAGAGACGAGTCAGGTTGGGCGACTTGTTATGAGCGATAAAGGTTTTGCAGCAGCGACAATAGGAACTATGTTTTTAATGCTGAAGGAGCAATATACGGACGCTCAAATTAAAAAAATGTTCACAAGAAAGAAGGTTGACGCAATATTAAAAGTATTGGGCGCATAACGTTTTAGTTAAACCGCTGCCGCTTTTTGGCAGTCGGATTTTAAACGCCATGTTAGGCGAGAACAGACAGGAGAACTAACAATGTATGACGATGTTGAATGCCCCTATTGCGGGGTTGGACAAGAAATCTGTCACGATGACGGTCAAGGGTATGAAGAAGATAAAACACACGAACAGGGGTGTGCTGACTGTGGGAAAACTTTTGCATTCAAAACCAGTATTAGTTTTTCATACGAAGCTACAAAAGCTGACTGTTTAAATGGTGGTGAGCACAGGTATAAACCAACTATGACAGTTCCGCGAAAATACACAAAGATGCGGTGTACGGATTGCGACCACGAAAGGCCATGCAGTAAGGCCGAAATGGCTAAAGCGTGCAGCGCCTAACAGCGTAATAAGCGGAACAAATATGACGAAACTAAAAAAATACTTAGTAGATAATAATATCAGCAACCAAGAGCTAGGCGATAAGATTGGCCTATCTTCAGCATACGTTAGCCAGTTAGCAACAGGTCACAGAACAGCGGGATTATGTATAGCGATAAGAATTGAGGATGCTACGGGCCATAAAGTTACGTGTCGTGATATGGCAGAGAGTAGCAAGAAGAATAAGGCTAACGTATGAACCTAGCTAACCTAAGCACAGCTGAACGCGATAAAATGCGAGAACACCAGTTAGAGTGTATAAAACGCGATAAAGAGGCTAGAGCATGGCTTAAACGACCTAGAAGCGAGATTAAGGCGCACTTGGATAGAACAGGTGACGAGGCTTTAAGAAAGACGTTGAACTTACTTATGAAATACAGGGGGAAGAAATGAGCAAAGCACGACAAAGGATTGATAGTAAGCGCCATAAAAATAAAATATTCTACGATCAAGGGGGTGAGTATGCGGAGCACGTTCACTATGCGTATATGTCTAGAAATTCTTGCCACAACTATTTTGTTTTAGGGTTTACACATAACGGCGGTAAATTTAAAAAATGAAAAGTAAAGAACTACTAATGAGTTTATTCGCTATCTTTTCCGATACGAATATAGGTAATGAAAAAGCTGACTGTGGATGGCGGCACGATGACCAACGCGTAAATAGAGCCGACAAAAAACGGTTAAGGAAAAATGCAGCAAGGTTAAAACAATCTAGGCGACTAGATCAATGAAAGCCAAAGCGTTCATAAATTCACAGTTAGCGGTTAACAACGCTATAAAGGAGTTACTATCAATCGAGGACGTGAGGAGGGGTTATTTGTTCACACTTGAGGAGCATAAAGGAAATAGAACTCTAGCACAGAATAACCTTTACTGGCTTTGGATTAATTACATAAGCGAGCAGGTTGGTGAAAGTGAAAAAGACTTGCATTATCATTTTAGGATTGATTTCTTATGCCCTATCTACCTTACAAGCGCCACAAACAAACAACAAAGGTCATGGGTAGAAGAGTTCTTACATATCACAGAATTAGATGATGCTTTCTTGACCAAGAGGCACTTTGAAAGATTAAGTACAACATGGGCAAACACTAAACAATTTACCGAATATTTAAACAAGATAGATAAGCATTTTGCGGCTAACGGTATGCCGCTACCTCATCCAGAGGATTTGTATTATCAAGCTCAAGGGAGGGCTAAATAATGGCTGGTGAAGCAGGGAAAGGAAGTACTCAGCGTAAAGTAAATAAGAAGAAATACGATGAAGAGTATGAGCGGATATTTGGGAAAAAGAAGTGAATTCAATTTTATTGAATGACTTGTTATATTAAATTGGGATGAATACTATGAATAAATTAAAAAGAACCACGTTTCTTTTGGTTGTCAGCTTGACTGCCTTGTTAGCTAATGGTTGTAAAAACTATGAATATGTATCTAAGAATAACGCAAATGTGTGTGATAAGAACGGGGGTATTTACTCCATGCCGCCACTTAGAGGAAGCTCAAATAGATTAATCCTCTGTAAAGATGGCTCGGTTCGATGGACAGTAAAAGGTGGGCACTAAAGCTTTGAACCCGAGACAGATTAATTATGAGTAATAAAGAGGCGAGAGTTTGGAGTAAGCAAAAGAACAGGAACAAAGCTTTAACCGCTAAATTTGGGTAACTTGTTATACGAAAACGGAGAATTGAAATGAATGTTTGGGCATACGAGGTCTGTCGTTGTAAATATGAAACAGGGTACGCGGTGCATTCTCTGCATGAGACCAAAGAATTGGCAGAGGCCGCTATGAAAAAGTACAAGAAAGCGCACCCTATAAAACGTGACGGTTATCGCGTGGTGCGATGGGATGTAGAAAAGAATGCCGTATAACGCCATAGTTGTACAGCCTGCGGAAATTAACAAAGGAGCTATAAAAATGCAAGAAGATACGCGAACCAAAGAAACTGAAAAAGCCACAGAGGTAGCAGGTCTGAACGAACGACATGTTATGCCTGGCGATGTATGGCGTAAAAATGGCCCATGTGATTGGGTAAAAGTGCTTCGCGTCCAAATGAATCATAACCCTAAATATGATGGCGGCTTGCCTGGATGCTCTGTTGTCTTCACAAACCTCAAAGGCAACTGGAAGCGCAAGAGCTGGTTTATTGCCGCGAAAAATACAGATGATTTCGAGAGGATGATGACGGAAGACTTTAGATTTAGGGCATAACGCTTTAGCTAAATTGGCGCTGAACATAAACAGAGTAGGCGCGAAACTTTAACCGCTCAATTTGAGAGACTTGTTATATTTTGGAGATAAGAAAATGAAGCACTATTTTTTACAGTTTGACTTTTGGAACATGGGATTAAATAAGTTTTTCTACGGACCTATTAAGGCTGATTTAAATAAGACGACACTACCAGAAGTATGTCAGCAAGTAATACGCGACAACTTCCCAGATGTTTGCATTGACGAAATAAAAATAAAAGTAAATGCGTTTAATAATATAGAAATATAACAGCGTAATAAGCGGAACAAATGAAGGACGAGTACGCATATTTGCGTTTAATTAAATGCGGCTAACTCCCAACCTCATGGTTATTAACGATTAATAAGAACTGTCGGTCCAATCCATCATTGGAGCAACAGATAATGTACCGGCAGAATTTACGTGTGCTTTACTAGTTATCACTGGGTTTACTATGTTGTTGCATGATACTTTTCTGTATTTTTTACGATCTGAATACC
>Ga0209345_10000454_pt1 | contig 52900 bp, 28 predicted proteins | sample Cruoilmetagenom7_FD_187294 | JGI IMG/M metagenome (GOLD analysis project Ga0209345, IMG submission 187294) | Oil polluted marine microbial communities from Coal Oil Point, Santa Barbara, California, USA - Sample 7 (SPAdes) (version 2) | ecosystem: Environmental > Aquatic > Marine > Oil seeps ... | reverse complement strand
CAATGGAATTGAGTCTGTTTTGCAATGAAACAGTTGTATTGGAAAAATTATTGTCATCTGTTTTATCTGCAGACGCGTTAATTGTCTTCATGTTTGATTCTGCCCTGGCCATAATACGCATATTTTCAAATTCCTGTATTTTGTTATCAGGCAGGTTGGGAAATGTCATCATTGCCCATAAGATAACAGAAATAGCAAAAATGACAGTACCTGCTTTTTTTACATACTGCCATGTTCTTTCCCATGTATGAATCAGTACTCCTTTTATAGTTGGTATTCTATATGGAGGAAGTTCCATGACAAAGGGTGTTGCCATTCCTTTAATTATTGTAGTTCGCAATAATTTTGCTGTTAATAATGCGCCTGCCCATGATATGACAGTTATGGCAAACATGATAAGCGCCTTGTGCTGAACAAAGAAAGCTGCTATCAATAGAGCAAATACTGGTAATTTTGCTCCACAATTCATAAAAGGAACAGTAAGAAGTGTTGCAAGTCGTTCACGTGGCGATTTTAAAGTTCTTGCAGCCATAATGCCAGGAACAGCGCATCCACCGGCAATGCCTCCTCCAACGATAAATGGCATTACAGAACTTCCGTGCAATCCAAAAGATTTAAAAATCCTGTCAAGCATGTATGCTACTCTGGAAAGATATCCTGAATCTTCTAAAATGGCTATTCCCATAAACATAAAAATAATTATAGGAACAAAACCCAATACTCCGCCTACACCTGCAATTATTCCAGATACAATCAGGGATTTAATAAGACCATCAGGAATATATGTTATTGCCAATGTTTCCAAAAAACCAAAAAAACTTTCAAACCAGCCCACAGGAATTTCACTATAGGTAAAAGTAAAATGATACAGCCCTATAATTACAGCTACCATTATAATAGGGCCTATAAAACGGTTTGTTAAAATATTATCAATTTTATCAGAAAGATAAAGTCGATCCTTATCCTTGATGTTCTCACTTACCACTTGTGATGTGATAGATTTTATATATCCGTAGCGATGGTCAGGAATTTCTGCTTCTGGATATGACTTAAGGGTTGTTTCAATATGATCAGAAACCTTTTTGACCATTTTTTCAAGTTTTTCTGATACAGCAATGTCTGCTTTAGCACCAAGATTTTTAATCTGCTTGTCATTTTCTAAATATTTAATTGCTGTCCAGCGTGTGGGATATTTGGAGGTTAAAAAGTTATCTTTTTCGATTTCTTTGTTCATGTCTAAAATTATTCTATCAATATCGTCTCCATAGGAAATGTCAAGGGGAACCTGAGTGGAGTTGTTGCCTAAAGTTTTTATAACAGTATGCATAAGCTTATTTATCCCTTTGCCGCTTCGTGCAACTATGGGTACAATAGGTATGTTTAATAGAGTTGATAGCTTTCCAGTATTTATTTCAATTCCCCGATTTTCAGCAACATCCATCATATTCAAGGCAATGCACATGGGCATACCAAGTTCCATAAATTGTAGGGATAAATAAAGATTTCTTGTCAGGTTGGATGCATCTACAATATTGACTATCAGTTTTGGCTTTTCATTTACAAGAAAATCTCTTGCAACAACTTCTTCCAGGGAGTATGCGGTTAGCGAATATATTCCAGGCAGGTCAACAATATTTATTTTATGTCCGTTATTTATATAGATTCCCTCTTTTTTTTCTACAGTAATGCCTGGATAATTGCCAACGTGCTGACGGGCTCCTGTAAGTTCATTAAAAAGAGTTGTTTTGCCAGAGTTTGGATTGCCTGCAAGAGCAATTACTGCTTTATTTTGTTTATCCATATCAATTAAATCTTTACTTCTATCTGTTCGGCTTCATTATTTCTTAGGGTAAGTGTAAAACCCATTATTCTAAGCGCTACAGGATCTTTAAGTGGAGCCCTCCCTTGAACTTTTATTTCTGTTCCTGGTACAAGTCCCATATCACGAATTCGTCGGCCTAATTCACCTGTTGCTTTTACAGCTGATATTAAACCGGACTGGTTTTTTTTCATATTTCTAATTGTAATACTTTTCATTATATTATCTCCAGAATTCTTCGTTGTATTATTTTATCATACACCCAAATATTAGTTATACAAACAATTGATGGTATAAATATACATACAATATTAGTTATGTCAAACATTTATAAATATTTTTTTATTGTTAGAGTGTTTTTTGATGCATCAATGGTTCGGTAGAAGTTAAGCTGTAATTTTACCAGGAAGAAAATAAGAGAAAAGGGCGTTAAGCACAACTATGAACATTATTCATTTTCATCATACTCTGATACAGCTTCATGCGAGGTCAGGGATTAGTATTATTTTAGGAAAGAGATAATGGGCTATACCCCCTCAAATACATTTTTTATTGTTTTTTTTGGAAGTTATGTTAACCCTTTGGAAACTGGGTATTAATAAAGGTTAATTAAATTTTCGTTAAGCTTTTGAGGGGCAAGTTGGTAAGTTAATTGACGTGACCTAAAATACCCAGTTTTTATTCTAAATATAATTAATTTATAATTTAAGTAAGATTAAAATGGTAGCGGGGGAAGGATTTGAACCTTCGACCTTCGGGTTATGAGCCCGACGAGCTACCATACTGCTCCACCCCGCACCAACATTTGATATATACAGTTTTATTAAATATCTGTCAAGGTATTTTTTTATTTTATGCAAATTAAATAATAGCTGCTTGAAGATGAGTCTGTAATCGATCATTAAAACTATAATTGTCAACATTTTAATTTTTCAGATGAATCAAGTGCAAACTATTTGAATTAGTTTGGAACTTTATTTAAATATGTATATCCGCATATGTTTTACTATTTAGAATTATATCAAAAATAAAGTATGCAGTTACATCAAAAATTTATTTTTTTCTTGACGCCAAAAAAATTATTTAATATATAAATTCTATTTTATTATACTATAATTAATTTGGAATACTTTTTATCCTTACTAAAAGTATACAATGTATTATGTGTAAAGCATTGAGTTTTATTTTGGGTTAGTGGGTTTTTTACTAATATTTAACGAAGGGGGGTTAAAAGCTAAAAATGTCATCGATACTATTAGTTGCTCCAGCAAATTTTAAATTATTTGGGTTTTTCCCTACAGTCATTTTATCCTTACTTATTCCAATAATTGGAGTTGCCATTTTTACTTAAATACTTGCTAAACGCTCTGCTCCTTTAGTTTTGGCTGCTCCTGATAACCGATTTGATAATATACCTGGCCGGATATTCAACGTCATAAAAATCTGGTTATTGCAGTACAAACAACCTAGATATATGTTGGCTGGTGTCCTTCATATTGTTGTTTTCATAGGCTTTTTAATACTATCTATAAGGTCAACGTCACTTGTAATTATAGGTATTTCTGAACATTTTGTTCTTCCGGGATTTGATGGTGCGTTAGGCAATATTTACAATGTATTGAAAGATTATGCTGCAACATCTGTTTTTATTGCATGTTTTATAGCTGCCATCCGAAGAGGATATTTCAAACCGGAAAGATATGCTGTCCCTGAAAAATATGGTCATGATCATACAGCAGAGGCCGTTTTTGTTCTATGCCTTATTATGACTCTCATGATTTCTGAGAGTTTATTTGAAGCAGCTGAAGTAGCAAGCGGACACGAGGTTTTTCTATCGCCTTTAACACTTGTCTGGTTTTTTACGTATTTACTTAAAAATATGTCACAGGAATCCCTTCAGGTAATTCATCTGATTAGTTATTATGTTCATGACTGTGTTTTTTTCTTTTTTTTATGCTTTCTGCCTTTGGGAAAACATTTTCATGTAATTACATCAATATTTAATGTTTTCTTCATGAGAACAACCAGCGGAAATATTAAGCCTGTCAGATGTGGCGTATCAGATGATCAATTAGATGAACTGGAATCTTTTGGTGTTAAAAAACTTGAAGATTTTACCTGGAAGCATATATTAGATTTTTATTCCTGCGCTGACTGTGGCAGATGTTCTGATCAATGCCCTGCCAATGCTGTTAAGCGGCCACTTTCTCCTAGATTTATTACTATCAAAGCTCGGGATTTGATTTTTAAAAATTATTCTTTAACAAAAGATTTTATAAAAAATGAACAGCTTGTTGGTGGAATTTATGAGGAAGATGAGATTTGGTCATGTACAACTTGTGGAGCATGTGAACAGGAATGTCCCATCGGGATTGAATATATCGATAAAATTGTTGATTTAAGACGAGGAATGGTTGATGAAGGTATGGTGCCACAATCTCTTCAGAAACCGCTTCAGGCTCTTGAAAAACGAGGGAATCCATATGGTAAAATGGAGAAAAAACGTGCAGACTGGACAAAAGAGAAAGAATTTGTTCAGGAATGTAGCGTTAATATAGTCGAAGAAGAGGGTACTGATACATTATATTTTGTTGACAGTATCACATCTTATGATGACAGAATGCAAGATATTGCCAGAGCTACAGCTAAAATTCTTTCGGCTGCAGGGATTGACTTCGGTATTTTGGGAAAAGCTGAAAAAGATAGTGGGAATGAGGTCAGACGGTTTGGGGAAGAAATGCTTTTTCAGGATTTAAAAGATCAAAATACTGATGCAATTTTAGCTTTGGGAGTAAATAAAATTGTTACGGCAGATCCGCATGCATTAAACGTTTTAAAAAATGACTATAAAGGACTTCCAACTGTAGAGCACATTAGTCAAGTAATTGCAAGATGCGTAAAATCAGGACAAATTCGTCTAAAAAGCGTAGAGGACACAAGTAAGGTATATACCTATCATGATCCATGTTATCTGGGAAGACATAATAGTATTTATACTGATCCCAGAGAAGCTATTGATGCAATTCCTGGTGTAACAAGGGTTGAAATGATAAAATGTAAAGACCGTTCATTTTGTTGTGGAGGCGGTGGTTTAATGTTGTTTTACGAACCAGAAGAGGAACAAAGAATGGGCGTTTTAAGAGTCGAAATGGCTAAGGAGGCGGGTGCAAATGTTATTGTAACAGCATGCCCATTTTGTCTTGTAAATATTGAGGATGCGATTAAAGTTAGCGGTTTGGAAGGTAAGATAGAAGCTATTGATTTTGGAGAATTAATTGAACAGCATCTAATTCGTAACTAATGGAAAACTGCAAAATATAATTTTTTAAAGCAACTTATTCCTACTGAACAAAAAATCTTATTATTAATATAATAAGGTTTTATCATTAACAAATTTTGGAGGAAGAACATGGAGATTTTGGTATGTGTCAAAAGAGTCCCCGATTCGTCGGAGAATGAAATTGAAGTGAACAGTAGCGGCACAGACATTGATCGTGGTGATCTTGTATATTCAGTCAATGAATGGGATAATTATGCTGTTGAAGAGGCTATTCAAATACGAGATAATGTCGGTGGTTGTGTAACTGTAGCATCTGTAGGTGATGAAGATTCAGAAGAAGTCCTAAGAAGAGAAATGGCCATGGGTGCAGATAAGGGTATCCTTCTTTCTGATGAGGCATTTGCAGGTTCAGACGGAAAAGGTATTGCATCAATTTTAAAAGCTGAAATTGAAAAAGGAAAATATGATTTAATTTTTACAGGTGCCCAGGCAGATGACGGTTCAAGTCAGGTCGGTGGTATGCTGGCTGCAATGTTAGATTTACCCTATGCATCGTTAGTAAATAAAATAGAAGTTATAGATGATAAAAAACTTAAAATAGGTCGCGAAATTGAGGGTGGAAATCAGGAATTAAGTGAAATTGATTTGCCGTGTGTACTTTCAATTCAGACAGGAATCAATGAACCACGTTATGTTGGAATTAGAGGAATAAGAAAAGTTGCATCACTTGAAATTCCTGTCAAAGGCGCAGCAGATCTTGGTTTTTCTCCTGACTCAATTGGTGAAAAGGGTGCAATTGCAAAACGAACGAATTATTTTGTTCCTGAACTAGGTGAAGGAGCCGAAATCCTTGAAGGAAGTACTGAGGAAATAATTGACAAACTTATTGAACTCTTAAAATCCCAGGGAGGTATTAAATAATGGCTCAACAGATTTTTGCATACATTGTTCATAATGAAGGTGTCGCAGATGATACAACCCTTGAGATGGTAGCCGCGGCTAAAAAAATTGATCCAGATGTATCATTAACTGGTATTGTTGTTGGATCAGGAGACAGTATTAATGCTTTATGTGATGAAGCAGCAGCGTCATATAAGGAAGTATGGAAAATTGACAATGAAGCCCTTTCATATCCGAATGCTGAAGTAATAAGAGGACTTCTTGTTCGCATAATCCCAAAAGGCAGTATCCTGCTTGTGCCAAATAATACATTTGGCATGGATCTTGCCCCTGGCCTTTCGATTAAGCTTGATGCAGCTTATCTTTCTGATGCTGTTGATATTGAAGGTATAGAAGATGGAAAGCTTAATTCCATACGACAAGAATATAGTGGGCAGGTTAGCACACATATGCAATGTGATATAGCTAATGGTGTTGTAGTTTCTGTTAGGCCAGGAGTTTTCAAAGCAGATGAGAGTAAAAGTGCTGGCGGAAGTGTTGTTGATAAAACAGCTGCAGCTCTTGAAGGCGGCCTTCCAGGAGGGATGAGACGTTATCTGGAGGTTGTAGAGGCTGAAGCAGGTGATGTTGATATTACAAAGTCTGAGATTCTTGTGTCAGTGGGCAGAGGTATTGAAGATGAAGATAATATTGACATAGTTAATGAACTGGCAGAGTCAATGGGCGGCGATGTTTCCTGTTCCAGACCGATTGTTGATGCAAAATGGCTTGAAAAGGCCAGGCAGGTCGGGACATCAGGCCAGACAGTCAAACCAAAAGTATACATGGCGCTTGGCATTAGCGGATCATTTCAGCATCTAGGCGGAATAAAGGGATCACCATATATGGTTGCAATAAATAAAAACCAAAAAGCACCGATTTTTCAGGTAGCAGACGTTGGTGTTGTTACTGATATCCTTGAATTTATTCCGGAACTTTCAGAAAAGATTAACGAAGTTAAAGGGTAAGCTTTAACCTTATTTTTAGGTCGTCTATTATAAAAGACGACCTTATTTTATAAAAGTTTTAAATGCATCGAAAATTTATCAATTCATTAAAACAGATTACTAAATACTAAATTTAGTCCCTTCCTCCTGATCTAAATATCTTTTTGAAAATTATTATTTCTTTGATTTTTTTTTGTAATTAAAATATGTATTTCATCTAAGTGTTTATTTAATTTGGGTTAAACTTGTGTACAGGAACTATGATCTTGAAAACATGTTTTTAAAGATTTAGGTTAGATTTGTCGATTTTTAAGTTTAATGCCTTAAGTGATACAATTTATTTTGTATCTATCCAGAAATAGAATAGTTTGTTCAAGATCAATGAATATGAAAATAGAGTGCTAAAGCTTTACTTTGTGCAACCGCTTTGAATACATTAATTCATTTCGGCAGTCTGTCGAGATGAATTAGCACTTTATTTTCAGTAAAATTGGTTTTATTTTTTTTATATCATATTTTGAGGTTTTTTAAGTATGGATATTAAGAAGTTAAGCTGGAAGTTTCGTGTTGCAATAGTTCTTATTGGTGCTGTTATTGTCTATGAGTTGCTGATCTATTTTAAGCCTGAACCAGAACGAATACTTCAAGTTAAAGATAGCCTTCTTGTTGAAACAATGAGAGTAAAGTCAGAAAATATCAACATGTTTATAGACGGATATGGTACTGTAAAGCCTCGTGAGGTTTTGAAACTTGTTGCAGAAGTCAGCGGTAAAATAGCTGAAATAAACCCTTCCTTTAAAGAGGGCGAGTTGATTCAGCAAGGAAGTGTACTGCTGCAAATTGATCCAAGAACTTATAAGCTTGATGTTGATAAAGCTATGGTAAAAATAGCTCAGGCTGAAGCAGAACTTAAATTTTTGAATCAGGAAATCATCAATTTAAATAAAAATATTGAAATTGCCAAATCTGATCTGGCCTTATCCAAATCAGAATATTTGCGTATAAAAAAGCTAGCAGTTAAAAAAGTTGTTTCTCAATCATCGATTGATAAGGTAGAACAAACTTATCTTGCAAGCCTTAACCGCCTTGTACAACTTGAAAATAAGGTTTCTTTAACTTATCCTAAAAAGGAAGGTTTGAAAGCACAAAAAGATATGGCTGTTGTTCTTTACAGTCAGGCAAAGCTGTATCTGCAAAAAACGTTAATTATAATTCCATATGATGGATGGGTTTTAGATAAGGAAATAGAAAAAGGCCAGCATGTACATGTTGGACAATACATTGGAAGTATCTGCAAAGAAGGTAAATATGAGATAGAAATGCAAGTAGCAAACAGAGATATGAAATGGCTTTTGTCAGATTTAACTCAACATAATAAAAATAATGCTGAAATATTTTTCAAAGGAGAAAATATTTCAAGAATATGGCAGGGCAGGGTGGTAAGAATTAAAGCTCAGATTGATGAAAGAACCCGGACTCTTCCTGTAATTGTTGAAATCGATTGCAACAGACCGACAATGAGTAAAGAATATGAATTAATAAATGTTAATAAAGCTATAAATATAAGAGCTGGTCGTTCAGAAAAAACATATGTTGTCAAAAAAACATATCCCGATGTTAAAGTCAAAGTAGGACCAATTGTAAATAACTGGCGTGCAGTTTTTGATTTAAATACAAAGGTAGATGACGAAACCGTTCCTTTAGGTTATGTATATGCACCTTTGCTGAAATCATTAGAGGGTAGTGATAATTGTTTATGGTATGCTAATAAAATTACAAACATAAGAGCTGGTCGTTCAATAGAATCAGATGTTGTTAAAAAATTATATCCTGGTATTAAAATTAAGATGGGATCAATTATAAATAACTGGTGCGCAGTCTTTGATACAGATACAAACGCAGGTGATGAACCTGCTCCCTTAGGTTATGTATATGCACCTTTACTTAATATAGTAGAAAATAATACTGATGTACCTTTAGTTTATAACAAAGCTTATAATAATCGGGAATCTTTTCATTTACGATCAGGAATGTTTGTCACAGTAAAAATCAAGGGAGTAAGGTTTGAAAATATATTCAGACTTCCAAGAAATGTTGTACATGCTAAAAATGTTGTGTATCTTTTTTGTGACGGGTATGTAAAAATTCAACCTGTCAATATTTTACGTCACTACAAGGAAATTGTATTTGTTGATAAAGGACTTTCTGAAAAAGATTTTATTATAACAACACCTGTTCCTGGCGCTGTAAATGGGATGAAAGCAAAAAAAGTCATAAAAGATAGTTAGAACCTTTGTTTAAACAAATATTAATCAGATATTTTCCAAGAAGGATAAATTCGTCTTGAAATCTTTAGGAAATTGGGCAATCAATAATCAGGTTACAGTAAACCTTGTCATGATTGGTATAATAATTGCCGGTATTTTTACTATTTTTCATATGCGCAGGGAAATGTTTCCTCAATATTCAGTTGATATACTAAGTGTTGATGTAGCTTATCCTGGTTCAAGCCCATCTGAAGTTGAGGAAGGCATTTGCGTTAAGATAGAAGAAAAACTTAAAGGAATTGAAGGGATAGATCGAATTTTTTCAAGCTCTGCGGAAGGGTGGGGATCTGTCTGGGTAGAATTGAACACAGGAGCTGATACTCAATATGTTTTAGACGAAATCAACAGAGAAGTAGACAGCATTGATACTTTCCCGGATGATGCAAAAACCCCAATCGTACAGGAAATTGTCCACCGAATGCCTGTTGTAACAATTGCAGTTTTTGGTGATGTTTCTGAAAGAATTTTACATGAAATGGCAGAAAAGATAAGAGATGATCTTATCAGCACCGGAAAGGTTACCGTAGCAAAACTTACAGGCGTGAGGGATTACGAGATATTTGTAGAAGTATCTGAAGAAAATCTCAGGCGCTATGGCATTTCTTTTGATCATGTTGTAAAGGCATTAAAAACAGGAAGTATTGATTTATCCGGTGGAACAATTAAAACAAAGCAGGGCGAAATACTAATAAGATCAAAAGGACAGTTATACACAGGCAGAGAATTTGCTAATCTGCCACTTATCACGCTTAAAGATGGTACTGTTATTCGAATAGGACAAGTTGCACAAGTCATTGACGGTTTCAAGGATGTTGATATCAAAACACGGTTCAATGGAAAACCAGCAGCCCTTGTTCGAGCCAACAGGACTAGCCAGGAAGATGTTATTGAAATTTCAAAGGCTGTACAGGAATATGTTCAAAAGCAAAGGCAGAATATGCCGGAAGGTGTTCAGATAGCCACATGGTATAATATTGCTTCTCTTGTTCAGGATAGAATTGATTTGCTAATGAGAAATGGACTGCAAGGTATTGTCCTTGTTTTTTTAATGCTGACTCTGTTTTTAAACTTTAATCTGGCTGTTTGGGTTTCTGTGGGAATTCCAGTTTCATTTATGGGCGCTTTTCTAATACTTGATTTTTCTGGCGAAACTATCAATATGATTTCTCTTTTTGCTTTTATTATGACTTTAGGAATACTTGTTGATGATGCTATAATAGTAGGTGAAAATATTTATACACACTTTGAAAATGGCAAATCACCTTCTGAATCTGTGGTTGAAGGGTTAAATGATGTGGGAAAACCTGTCATCATGGCTATTGCAACAACAGTTATTGCATTTGCTCCATTAATATTTATTGCAGGCATCTTAGGCAAGTTTATTGCTGTTATGCCAAGAGCTGTCATTGCTATACTTGTTGTTTCTCTTGGTGAAGCTCTTATTATACTTCCAGCTCATCTTAAACATGCTCTTTTGTCATCTTCAAATAACAAAAATATTGCCTTTTTATCATGGCATAACCGTATAAGCAGCAAATTAGACCAATTGCTTAATCTTACGATAAAACGATATTATACACCAGCGATAAATTATGTGGTTCAAAACAAATATTTTACTTTTTCTATGGGAATAGGCGTTTTAATAATATGCCTTGGCATTATAGCTGGCGGATATGTGCAGTTTCTTTTTTTTCCAAAAGGAGATAGCAACTGGATAATAGCAGAAGTTGGATATCCTTTAGGAACAGCTTTTGAAAATACTGAAAAAACAGTAAAATATATTGAACAAAAAGCATTTCAACTTAATGATTTTTATAATAAACTGCCCACGCAATATGACAAACTTGTTGTAAATACTTTTTCACTTGTAGGGGGGATACAAAGAAAAGACTGGAATCCAGGAGAATTCGGAGGACATTGCGGTGAAATATGGATAGAGCTTCTTTCTTCAGAAAATCGGCCTGATATTTCCGTGCATGAGATATTGGCAAAATGGCGTTCACTTGTGGGAGAAATACCAGGTATAGACAGACTATCATTTATTGTTATGGAAGGGGGCGGCCCCGCTGGGAAACCTATAGAAATTCAACTTTCAGGAAGCGATTTTAACAAGTTAAGAAAAGCTGCAGATGATTTAAAAGCTGAAATGGCAACTTTTCCTGGAGTATTTGATATTACTGATAATTTTAAAATAGGAAAACAGGAAAGGCAAGTTAAGATCAAAAAAGGCGCAAGATCTTTAGGAATAACAATGGTTGATATAGCCAAGCAGATTCGTCAGGCATTTTACGGAGAAGATGCTCTGAAAATTCAAAGGGGCAGAGATGAAGTAACAGTACGCGTAAGATATTCAGATTACGAGCGTCGTGCGATTTCAGGTATAGAGGAGATGCGCATACGCACAAACAAAGGGGATGAAATTCCAATCGAAGAGGTTGCAGATATTATATCAGGAAGAAGTTATGCAGTAATACACAGAGCTGATAGGAAAAGGATTATCACTGTAAGTTCGGATGTAAATGAACAAACAGGAAATGCAAGCAGGATTGTAAATACCCTGAAATCCAGCTTTTTACCTAACCTTACAAAGCATTATCCTGGCATAAATTACAAATTGGAAGGGCAGGAAAAAAGAAGTCGGGAATCATTAGACAGTTTAAAAAAAGGATATTTGTTAGCATTAATTGGAATATTTATTATACTCGCAAGTCAGTTTAATTCCTCATTGCAGCCGCTTATTATAATGGCTGCCATTCCATTTGGTCTTATAGGAGCTGTTTTTGGCCATCTTTTACTGGGGATGAAAATTACAATGATAAGCATTTTTGGTTTTGTCGCTCTATCTGGTATAGTTGTAAATGATTCTTTGATTCTTATTGATTTTATTAATAAAGCAATTATAAAAGGTATGGAAATAAATACAGCTGTTATTGAATCAGGAAAAGCAAGATTTCGAGCTGTTTTGCTAACATCTGTAACTACCATTGCAGGACTTTTGCCACTTTTGCTGGAACGAAGTTTTCAGGCGCAATTTCTAGTTCCCATGGCAGTTAGCATATGTTTTGGGTTGTTTTTTGCAACAATATTAACACTTTTATATGTTCCTTCTATTTACTTGATATTAAACGATATGAAAATTTTTGTAAAAAATATGTCAGTTAAAATAAAAGATAAAAAATATTATGGAACAAAATAAATTTTTTGCTATAAAACAGATATACTTAAAGAAAATGGATACATTCAGTTATATAATAGGCGATATAGCATCAAAAAAATGTATACTGATAGATCCTGCATTTGAAACCAATAGAATATTACATGAAGTTGATCATTTAGGATATAAAAGTGTAACACATTTAATAAACACCCATTACCATTCGGATCACACTGCAGGAAATGCGGCAATAATTAATAAAACCAGTGCAAAACTATGTATTCATAAACAGGATTCAAATAAACTATGCAAAATATTAAACAGTGCTTTTTCTAGAGTGATAGGTGGGAAAGGTTCTCCAAAACCAGACATTTTACTTGAAGATCAAACCGTAATAAAAATTGGAGAAATCAGCCTAAAAGTAATTCATACTCCAGGTCATACACCTGGCAGTATCTGTTTATATTTAACTGGCAATATTTTTACAGGAGACACTCTTTTTGTTGAGTCTGTTGGAAGAACAGATCTTCCTGGGGGATCATCAAAACAGCTTTTAAGATCGATTAAGGAAAAGCTTTATACCCTGCCGGAAAAAACCATTGTATGGCCAGGCCACGACTATGGCCCTAACCCACATTCAACAGTTGAACATGAAAAAAAAAATAATCTTTTTACTTTGTAAAAACTAAATTAAAAAACTGGAAAATAACCTGCAATTTGAATATATGTGATCTGCTCTTGGAAATAGTCCTTTTTTATTGGGATTTCGCCAGGTTCTGTAGGATATTAACAAGTATAAAAAGTTTTTTTTGAACAATCCAACGTTATATAATGGAAAAGAGTCTTTTTCCTTTTGGTTGATTTTAGGAAATTCTAAACGGTTAGAAAATTTATTTCTAAAAGTTATATGTTTTTTTTGCTCTTTTTTGGTTTTTTTATTTAACAAATCAAGTTGTATAAGTGTAATTCGCATGGAAAGCCTGCGCATAAAAAATTTTTTTTGATCAACATGCAATCCATACTGACCTTCAAAAAAAATATTTTCCCATATGTCTAACATTTTCATTACAATTAATGTAAGAAAAGAAAATTTTGTTTCCCAGAAAGCACCTATTAATCTTGTTGTATCATCAATATAATCACTAAAATAAAATACAGCGGATTTTCTATAGTTTTGTTGCAAAGCAGTTATTTTTTTATACACTGCAGTATTATTTGTGCCAATAGCGCCGCCTTCATAATTTATTAGTTTTTTGGTAAAGCTAAGTATTGCAAAATCTCCAAATGTACCCAACTGTTTTCCTTTATATTGAGAAAATAGTGAGTGAGCCACATCTTCTATGACAAGGAGATTGTATTTGTTGGCAATGGCGCATATTTCATTGATTTTTGCAGCTGTTCCATAAGTATGAATAACATATATCGCTTTTGTATGTTTTGTAATAGCCTTTTCAATTTTTTCAGGGGAAATATTTAACCCAAGGTCTTCAGAATCAACAGGAACAGGAATAGCACCTGCTGCCTCAATAGTTTTAGGAATAACTGAACATGTAAAAGCAGGAATAATAATATGTGCATTGTTATCCCAGTTTAATGCTTTAATGAGCAGATACAATCCGTTTCTGGCATATCCTGTAAAAATAAAATGTTTCAAGTGCATCAAGTTGGATAATTTTTTTTCCAACAATTTTTTTTCCAACGTATAATGAATCATGTTTTTTTCCTTCAGATAAAAAGCTGTTATGTAGTAATTTGTTTCTACTTTCTTTTAACAGCTGAAAGTTTATTTATGAAAAATAAACCAATGATACCGCGAAAAAGCAGTATTGATGTTGAGTAGACAAGGCCAAAAGCTAAAATGTTTGCTTCTGTACCAAAGTCTTTAAAGAAAAAAACCATGGCTGCCTGACTCGTGCCCATTCCAAAAGGTGTGATAGGCATACTTATTATTAACAATATGATAGGAACATAGGCGATTAATATTAATAAAGGAATAGTCATATGAAAAGTTTTAAGTGCCACATAATAAAAAATTATAAACGAAGCATAATACACAATTCTAAAACAACTTAATTTAACATAGGTTTTGAAATCTGCTTCAGCAAAAGTCGTTAAAATTTTTATATTTTTGACTTTTCCCAGTATTCCTTTTTTCGGAATGTATTTGAATAATACGGCTCCAACAACTGTAGCAACTACAGAAAGTACGCTATACACCAATACTATTGTTGTTTCTGATGATAACTCATCAAGAAGCAAACAGCCTAATATAGCCATTAAAAAAAGAGCAATTTGAGTAACAATGGAATAGAAAAGTACAAGACTGGTTCCTCTGGAAATTGCAATCCCTTTATCGTGCTTTAAATAAGCTGCAATACCGCCAGCACTTAAAATATAGCTGATTATAAGCAGAAGATATGTTATACCTCTTATGCCAAGCATCTCTTTATATGTAATTTCATGATTAAAAGACCTGCATGTTGCAAATATATTTTGTGCGTCAAGTAAAAACCACAATATACAAAATATAGTCAACCATGCTAAGTATGTATAGGAGTCTGCAAGTACAACAGAATTGTATAACTCTTGCACATTTATCCGACTGAACATGAATCCAAGAATAGCAAGGGCAATTATCCAGGTGATCAGTCGCTTAATTATTACATTTGAATTTTTAAGTTGCATTTTTTGCTTATTGACCTTTTAGCAATATTAATTATTAAAATAGCCTCCATAGAGCTTTTTAAGTTAGGTAGTGAGTAAAAACAAGATGTATAAGTTATTTTTATTTACTGCCTTAGTTCACAATGAATATATTTTCTTTTTACTGTTTTTACACGTTCAATATCTGGCAGTTCTGTGATAGTTAATGCAAGGTTATTACCAAAAAGTTTTATCCACTTATCTTTAAGTTCCGCAACATAATTTTGGTTAAAATCAGGGCCTTTAACATAATAAAACTCAGCAAACGCAAGTTTTTTTTGTATAAGATAAAAATCTGAAAGAACAATTTTATCCATACCGAATTTTTCCATTGGTCTTTCAATAATTTCGTAAATTTTCCATGCTGGAACCAGACTGCCATCATGAAGCTTGAATGAGTCATCCTTGCGTCCTTCTATCCTTTCTAACAACGGGAAAGGGCTGTTGCAGGTACATTCGTCTTTACTTAATATAGAATAATCACCTATTCGATACCTTATAAATGGCATGGCAAAACTGTTTAAAGTAGTTAAGACTATTTCTCCTTTTTCACCTGGGCTAACAGCTTTTCCATGCTGATCCAAGATTTCCAATACTACATTATCACTGAAAATGTGCATGCGTTTTTCAGAGCACATGCTTGCTATCATGCCTATTTCAACAGAAGAATACTCTTCATATACCGGACATTTAAATCGATCACTTATTATTTTAGCCTCACTTGGAAGTATCATCTCTGAATTTAAGGAAATAGCCTTAACTCCTATCTGTTTGATATCATTGTCTGTCAAATATTTTCCAAGATAAACAGCATAAGATGGATATATGGAAATGATATGTGGCTTATATCGAATTAATATTTCCCTTATTTCATCAAGGGGTTTATCAAGTGATAATCCCATTTGTCTAAATAACCCAAAGCTAAACCCAGGATTTTCCTGGACAGGCAAAAAATAGATAACTTTTTTAAAAGGATTATATCCTATCATGGAGATTACTCTATAAAACAAAAAAATTCTCGCCCAAAAATTATCCTGATCCCAGAGTACTTTCAGCATCTTTCCTGATGAGCCAGATGTTGTTCTGACATGACAATTTTCCATAGGATATTGGTTTGATATTACAGAAGAAAAATGTTTTTGAATCTGAGATTTTGTGATTGCAGGAAGCTTGGATAAATCATCTACAGATTTTATATGTTCAGGTTTTATGCCTGCTGTGTCCATCAAATTTCGATAAAATAAAGTTGTTGCATAAGCATGCTTTATTACTTTTTGCAACTTTTTATTTTGGATTTCAATTATCTTGTCCTTACTAACATGAGCGTTAGCACAAAACTGGCAAAAATTTATTATTTTTTTTAGCATAACAAGAAGCATTTATTTTTAGTGTTGAAATACCGTTTAGAATTAAAAAGCGGTATTATAAGTTGATGCAGACAAATAAAATGATTGTCTGTTAAAAGTTTTTTATTCTACAGGCAAACTATAATTCCATTTTGTATGATTTGCAGATTCATTAATATAATTAGTATATGCATATTCTGCACAATAATGAGAAAACGCAAATAGTGTTTTAGACGTTAAACTAGTATTGTTTTCTTTCAAAAATTTTTTAAAAATTTTTGTGTTATTTAATATGGTTTTCTCCAATGGGAAAGTCCACTTTTGAAGTTTACCAAGTTCAATTAAGTTGATTGTGCTATCGTTCATGCTATTTCCCGAGCCTCTGTTACTGCTGTAAATAAGTTTTTGAAATGTTTCTCTTTTGTCAAATGCATCATTTAAAAAGCATGATCCTTCTTTGTCAACAGGAAATCCATTTTTATCAAATTTGTCAGCCCATGCATAAAACGAAACAGCTTTGGAGTGAGGAAAATGTGGAGTAAATACTCCAATGGAAGGTTCGCCAAGGTTACACCACATAGTTGTCATGTGTGGATTATCACCTTTTTTCACTCCTTCTATGACCATTGCAAATCTTGTTGCAGAACGGCTTATACTTTTTAAGTTATTATATTTTGTTTTTTCATCAATTTCTATGTCTGGATTAACAACTTCTTTTGTAATTTTTTCCATAAAGTTTTGATAATTTAACTGCCCATCTTCAGCCATTTTCTTCATAAGTTCGTATGCACGCTTTTGGCGATCTTCACCAATGCCATCGTGAAAGGTGTTGGAATTTGTACGGACAATAAATCCAATTTCTTTCTTTTCCTCATATATTTCTATGGGATCATCTTTTTTTTTTTTGTAAGTTTTTATTCCTGTATTTGCATCAATTTTATAATAGCTAATCCTGTTACTGTAAGATACCGAACTTCCAGTCCAGCACTCATACAGGGCAGCTCCTCCCAATGCATCAATAACCACAAAATTTCCACTTATGCTTCTGGAAGGATTTTTTTTATGCCAAATGTCGAGTAAACCTTCAAAGTTTTTAATTGATGTGCATTGTTCCAACGCCTCTATGCAAATACGTGAATTTGCATTGACTGCTTCGTTGTATGCAATTCCGTCATATACTGAAGTTTGTGCTATTGAAAAACCTGCTTCATTGGCACCACCAGAGCATACAAAAGAATTGCTGCCTTTTTTTTCATATACAAATATGCAGCCTCCCACATCCGAACTGGTAGCTTTAAAATATTGCATCTGCTGTTTATATGAAGGAGAATGATCCCTGCTTTTCCAGATAAAAGGTCTGTTATCTGACGATGCTAAAGCCGTAACAACTGCAATATCACACGCATTAGCATGTGAGCTAAAACATAACATTAATATAACAATGGTAATCCTAATTATTTCTAATTTATTTTTTTTTTTCAGCATAAAAATTTCCATTCCATTTTGTTCTGTTAGTTTTTCTGTTTCAACTGTTTTTTGTTTACCAATGATTCTATAGCTTTTCGCTTAATGCTTTCATGCATGGGTATCTTTTCAACAAACTCAACATTAATTGTAACTGGCTCACCAAATATTTCATGCAGGCTGTCTAAAAGTTTTTGGAAATGTCCCTTATTATATTCCCTTCCTTTTACAAGTAATATTTGGATAAGATCTTTTTTTTTTTGTACTACTTTAAACTCTTCCATTAAATGTAGATATTCTTTTATATACATTGTAAATGTATTCAAAATCTTAAGAGATGAAACATACTTGCCGCTGGGCAGTATGAAAGAGTCATCTGAGCGTCCATCAAAAGCAACAAGTATTGGAAAATTTGAGCTGCAGGTACATCTTTTTTCACTCATCCTTCCCAGATCACCAATACGGTATCTGATAAACGGCATAACAGGGCTTTTCAAGGTTGTTAAAACCATTTCTCCTGTTTCACCAGGTTTTACATCGTTCCCGTCTTTATCCAAAAACTCGACCCATACATTATCTGTAAAAATATGATAATTGTGATTTTTACACTGTGATGAAACCATCCAGGTCTCTTCAGTAGAATATTCATCATACACAGGACAGTTAAAGATCTTGGATATAAAATCACGCTGATATTGTGTTGACATTTCTGAATTTACAAGTATCATTTTTGGTTTTATGTATTGCAGGTCATCTTTTGTCATACGCTGGGCAATTTCAAATATAATTGATGCATACCCGTCAAGTAAATCAGGTTTTTCTTTTTTAAGCATTGCAATTTGTTTTTCAACAGGAATAACTGATGGAATATGAGCGGTATTGAAAAATGGCCCCATGCTCATGGAATCCACAGCAGTATATTTTATATAAACTGTTTTATGCCAGGGCTTGCATCCCATCATTGTATATACACGAAGATTTGTTGCCAGATAAAATGCATATGTTGCTACAGAGTATACAAAAGGCAAGGATCTGCCAGTGGAACCTGTTGTTGCCGAATAAATGCATCTGTCAATATCAACATCTTTTGCAACAATATTGTTCGGAAACTGGCTCCGTATTTCATTTTTTGTAATAAACGGTATTTTTTTCAAATCCTTGATCCTTGATATGGATTTTATATCAACACCAGCCTGGTCATATTTTTTTCTGTAATATGGTACATTCTCATAGGCATATTTTATCTGGCGGATAACTTTTTTTTCAGCAAGTTTTTTCTGGAGCTGATAAGGAAGCCGCTGGTTAATGTGCACCATAAAGGAAGAGGCAACTACATTAATAATAAATTCTATCTTCTGATATTTGTTTAGCATAATATATTTTTAAAGCAGATTGGATTATTTTATAATTCTGTCCTTGTTAATCATGGATACAACAAGAGGGGTTGGCATTCCCACATTATTTCCTTTGGGAAGTTGGGGGAATTGATTAACTGATATGTCAATTCCTGATCCAAGTTGATCCTGATAGGTCTGTTTGATACTTTGCATAACTTTATTAAAGTCTTCATCAGATGGTTGATTTTTTTGATTTTTGACAAGGCTTATGCTCACCTTATCAAGCTTTTCCTGTACAATCTGATATTGGCGTATTAAATTTTTTCCTAAACCTTTTAAAATTTTTTCCATGGGTATTGTCATAGTAAAAGAGTGATAGATTCTTCCATCAGGTAAATGAATTGAGTCTGCAATTCTGCCTTTGATAGGGCCTATTACAGGAGTATTCATACCACATGTGCATTTTTCCGGAAGAAGATGACCAGCATCTGCACATCCGCTGTATCTGATCACCGGAGTGCTGTAGCCGCCGTCAATACATGTTAAAATAATATTTCCATCTTTGCCATAAGGCAATACATTGCCGTTGTCATCTACAACTTCCAGCATGACAGAATCTGAATTAACATGCATTTTTTTATTTTCGCACTCTATTGCAATAGCACCTGCTTCTGTTGAAATATAAGAGGAATAACAAGGGCATCCAAATGCCTTTTCTATATACTCACGGGTAAAATCATCTAATATTTCTCCTGTCAAACCGATTTTAATAAGATTAAGCTTTTTCCCCATGCCATTATTTCTTAGAAAGGCAAGCTCACGCATAACAGTTGTGTATGTGGCAATGTACCTGACATCTGCTTTTTCAAGTAATAGCATTATCTTGTTTATGTCCTGATCAACATTTATTATTGCTATTCTGTTTGCGGTGATTAGCTTCATATAATTGTAAGTTTTTGTTTCAATGCTAGATGATGATCCAATATCAGCAATAAATGCAGCCTTTGGCATTCCCATTTTATGAAGTTTTCGCATTCTGAATAGATATCCTATAAAATGTGCTCGCCAAACATGATCTTTATAAACTTGAAGGGGCTGACCTGTGGAGCCTGATGTTCCCATACAAACGGCTTTTTTTCTATCCAGGGACTTTGGAATTGCTAAATGGCTGTTTTTTATAAAATCATTTTTTGTAATAATTGGAAGCTTATGCAAATCTTCAACAGACTTTATATCTTTGGGAGAAACACCGTGCCGGTCAAATTTTTTTTTGTAAAAATCAGTTAGTTCATATGCATTTTGAACTGTTTTCCTGAGATAATTATTTTGCAGTTTCCGTAAAAACCCAGGGCTTTCCCACGCACGTTTTGAGTATTTATATCCATTATATGCTGATTTTACATTACTGACAATCTGGCTAAAATCCATTTATTTTCTCCTTGCGCAATAGTCAATCGAAAAACATGTATTCTAATTATTTGAATATTTAATCTCAAATGTATCATCTTCAAATATCCAGCGTGCAAGTCCTGTAAGCCAGTGACCTTTTTCATCATCGTTGATTGTAATATATCCTTTCTGGGCGGCATTAACTAACGCCTCTGTTTCCGGTGACACAGGATCAGACAAATTTTCTAACATTTTAAATAATACAGCTTTAACTTCTGATACATGGGCTTTTTCTTTCCATAGATTTACCTCATCTAAAAATTTATTATCAGGGGAATTTGGAATCTCTTTATTGTGCAAAGGCCCAAGCCCGTTTATTGCAGCAAGTACAATTTTTTTTCGCTCAACATAAGGCAGGGAATAAAGCTCATCAGGAAATATTGGGCTTCCTATGTAATAATCCTGTTTGGCATAACCTGTGGGGAAATCCAATGTATTGTTCATTTTTTCAACTGGAAGTCCACCAACAAACTTTACAGGAACAATTGGCAACTTTTTATCCAAAGCCATGTCGATAAAAACTGAACTTAAAGATTTTAAAGGATCTCGACAAGTTAATCCTAATTTACCTTCAACATGTAACAAAAATGATGCACCTTCATCAGTAATTTTTTGTTTAATAATGTTAAGAATATCAAACATGGAATTCTGATCATTTTGATCAAAATAAGCAATATTTTCAGGATAGTTTATTCCAGGATAAGAGTGTATAAAGTCATGGAACGGAGCAAGCCATCCTGTGAGATGTGTTGCATTTGCTATTGTAAGTGTTACTGTATCTGTTAATACGCGTAATAAAGTAAAAAATGGCACAGTCTCTATCTGTACCTGATGGTTGGCAAGATAAAGAACGTTTTGCTTTCTAAGACATTTCAGGGTCTTATCCTCGACAATAATTTTTCTTGTAAACTTTGTATAAAAACCTCTGGCAAAGTCCTCTCCTATCCACGGGTGTCCAATTTGCAACAGGTTTCTGCTGTAATCAATGATGCTTTTAATGTCTAAAGACGGCTCACCAATTTTAACAACAGGCCCGATACTTTTATTATCTGTTATCTTAACCGGAAAAATGTTAAGAGGCATGGAAGAACATACAGCTTTTGTGCAGTTATCAAAAAACCGTATAGCTGAAGGTTGAACTTTCAAACAACTTGAAACCTGTTTTTTTACAATGTTTTCCAGATTGTTTTTTTCATCCTGGCTTTTAATATCAAAATTTTTATCCTGAACAGTATCATCTGTGAAATGATTTTCTGAAACAATACGCATTGCAATGTTTTTTACATTAAAAATACGAAGTTTATCTGCCCATAACCATGCTTCAGCAACAGCAAATGGCCCATTTTCATCACAACCTGTTTCAATGATGTCCATCTCAACAATAATACATTTTGTTGATGGCGTAACCTGCCCTCTGTATTTCCATGTTACTGTTTTGCTTAGTGCAAGGGGTTCAAATCGTGGCTGCTTTATATTATTATCCATATTTTTATGTAACATGTAAAACTGTAAAAGCGAAATCATTGCTTCAACACCTAAAGAACCAGGCTGCACAGGATCCTGAAAAAAATGAGCTTTAAAAAACCACTCGCTTAAATCCACAATTTTTTCGGCTATAAGTCGGCCTTGTCCCTTTTTACCGCCATTTGGCCAGTAACCTGTGACTTTATCTATCATCAGTAATTTTTTTCCTGGAAGCTTTAGCTTGCCCTGACAATATTTATCCGGTCTTTTGCTAAGATCAACTAAAAAATCACAAGGCTCATCAATCAGTTTTCTTTCCTCTTGAGTAACTGGAAGTCCAAGCTGATTTGCAAGCGCTTCTTTGGGAAAAAAACCAAAACCGGTCTGCATGGTAGATATAATTTTTTTACCGGCAAAGCACTCAATATCAAAATTAACCAGAATTACGCCTGAAATACGGGCGATATTGGTAAGTTTTACCTTAATACGCAATGTTTTGGTCCCAGGGAAAACCTCAGCCAAAACATTACCTGTACCGTCAAGATTTCTGAAATATAGATCATTATCAGATGTTCCTGGACAACCTACGTAAACAGACATCCACCCGCAAGGCTGCAAAGCTGCTTCCATCAATACACAAAAAGGCATTGTTTTATTACCATTTTCATCAAAGTACCAGTCAGAATCACAAACATCATATTCAGTTTCAATAGATGTATTTGCCTTCATACTTCCTATTTCAGTCCCCAAATATGTAACACGAGACATAAAATGGTAAGGCGGGCCAGGAAGACGAGCAATATGTCTTGTTTTATCAAATGCTCTGCCAAGTTTACCAAAGGCTTTTGAGGGTTTTCCCAATGCACCTGCCATCAAGGATTTGTAATCGAATTTAAAATCTCCAGCACAGGCAACCTGTTTTGTTTCCTTAACATTTTTAAACAAATCAGGGCTGCTTTCAAGGGGCCAGTCCGGAACCAGGCGCAATCCCATACGGCGTCCATGGAAGATTTTCATTCCATCAGCACTGCCCAGAATATCTGCATATATGGTTGGAAAAGGTTCACAAATAACCTCTTCTATAAACACTTCATATATAATACCTTTTGTTTCAGGCGTAACCTGGCCGCGGCATTTTAGCTGATATGTTTCATCCGGAACAGGATCAAAACGCCAGCCATCTTTATTCAGCGTAAATCCCATTGCAGTTAAATAAAAAGACATAGCCTGCAGGCAACCCTCACACATTAGTGTACCAGGCATACACGGATCATTTTTAAAATGGCAGGTCAAAAACCAATCATCAGGAGATATTTTATTTTCCACACAAAGATAGCCCCGTTTCCATGGACCGCCTTTTGGATCAAAACAAGTCACATCCTCCAAAAGCATCATCCTGCCTGGTTGAATTTTAGGGGTTTTGGTATGAGTTTGCGAAAGCTCAAATCCTTTGCCAAAACATTTAAATACCTTTCCTTCAGAAAACGCAGTCACCTGCTCTTTTGTAAATTTATTGCGAGTGCATAAAACAGCAGGAGGATCAAGTTTTGCCTCTTTTTTAAGTTCACCTGTTTCAGGTTTCCATAAAATTCCTTTTGAATCGTCAAGCTCTTTATCTGTAAAAAAACCTGCCTGGGCATTTCGGACTGAAAGATGAAGCTTTCCATTGACTTTGCAATCATAGTGAAAGAAAAACAGTCTTACATCACCAACTTTTGCATGTCCGTCTATATGAATGTCATAGCATAAAGTGTCACCAACTCTTGGAAGGGTGTTATGATAAGTAAGGTCGCATCCCAGCAAACGATAAATTCTTTCACTCTTGTTTATAAAATCAACACCAAGATATGAGATAAGCAGCAGATCTGCCTGGCCGGACTCAACCATAATACCTGCTGGTATTCGCTGATCATATAAAAACCATGAATCAGCTTTGACATCTGTTTCTGTCCAGATTGTTCCTGTTTTCATAGAGCCGGGCTCAGCATCAATTCCTGTTATTCTGTCTACAAGGAGCAAAGGAGGCTCTGGCATACGAACCTGACGAAAGTATTTATCCTGTTTTTCAAACATATGGCCAAATACAGATGATATTTTGTCTGATGCAAGAATTTCAAGCTGTTCACGTGAAAAGGAAGGGCCGCATGGTTTTTTTTCAATTTTCTTATTGGGCAAAGCTTTATCTGTTTGTTGCTCAGAGGAGTTATTATGCCCTTGTTGAACTGCAGGATTTTTTTGTTCAGATGGCGGTTGGATTTCTTCAGGTTCAGATGGCGGTTGAATTTCTTCAGGTTCAGATGGCGGTTGGATTTCTTCATATGGCTTTAATATAGGTTGAATGTTTTTTTTTATGTTTGGCTCTGTGGCAGGATTCCTGGTAAATGCAGCTTTATGTAAAATTGAAAGAGCATTTTGTCTGAGCTGCAAAAAATTTTTTTGTATCTCGGCTTGCGCGCTGATAAAATTCTTATGCATAGAATTTATATATGCATTTTGGTCAACCATTTTTTTAATAATTCCTGTAATATCTGATTCTGCTTTGCCAAAAAATTCCTCATTTTTTTTTGTTGGGGTCTGAATTGATTCTGGTTCAATTACAGAAGGTAGTATAGGTGCTGCAATCATTGGCTGGGATTCACAAGAAGGTTTGATATATCCTGATGAATTTTTTTTCTCAGAATTTTTTGGGGCAGATGGTGTCAAGGAAGAATTTTTCTTGTCAAAGGTTATCTTTGGCAGCTGAATGTCCGGTATATGAGCAGGATATGTTTTATACATATTTTGGGGCGTTTTCTGCATTTTAGCGATTTCACTTTTGTCTTTGGTTGACATAAATTTACTGATTAATTTTTTATAGTTAATTGGAAACCCTGCAGCAGTAATCTGGGCTGCGGTTTGGATAATTCGCTTTAATAAAGGTATTTCTTTTCTATCCATGGAAACAGCCAAACATAATTTATCTCCAAGGGCCTGATAAATTTTGTCTACCGTACCATCACAAGGACCAAGATTTATGAAAAATCTGACCCCTGCATCCCATGCCTTTTCAATTGTGCCAGGTAAATCAAGGTAATCTGATATGATTATATTAATATCTTTTGATATCTTTTCTATATCTTTTAAGGCTTTTGCAGCAAAAAAAGTGCTATTTTCTTCTAAAGAAAATCCAATAACCGAATCTGGCAAGAGGTCTAAGTAATAGGCGGTAATATGCGTATAAACTCTGGCAATCATGCTGCTTACAAGGTTTATTTGTCTTTTATTTGTCTGATGATTAATATCGTTTTGGTATATTTTGTATAAAGATTCTTTTAAAATAGAAGAGTTAGAAAAAAAAGTGCTGGCAAGCTCTGGAAAAGCCAGCAGAAGATCTTTACCCATATTTTGATAATATGCAGCAGAGTCTGCAAATACAAAAGCAAGTTTGCCTTTTATAGATTGTTTGCAATAATATATGTTGTCTGCAAGTTCAATACTATTATTCAGGTTATTGCTTTTTTCAATAAGGTTTACAGCATTTTTTTTCAAAAGTGCAAGCTCATCAGGAGTTGATGAGACAAGAACAAGACGCATAGTCCCTTTTTCTGATTCTTTTCCTTTTTTAATGGATTCTATTACTTGTTTGTTGTTTTCACCTGAAAAAACATGAATAGCAGGGACAGATTCTGCGATAAAAGGTTTAGAAATAGTTTCCATATCCTTTTTAAGACATGTAACTGATTTTGCTCCTTTCATTGCTTCAATTGAAATTTTCACAGTCATGGGGCTGTCTGAACAAGGCCAGGGAACAGGCATATCATTTCCTGATGGAAACGCACTGTAGCGGCATGAAAGAGCAGCAGCTGCTATATGCAAAAGTCCGGAAGCAGCATGGGCATGACCAAATAAAGGTGTAAGATCTGCACCTTTATTGAAACCATAACTAAAATCACATTCTGTTTCCAAATCATCTGAAATGACAGCATAAACCTTATCCTGATCTTTCCTTGCATCTGACAGGCGTTTTAAAACAAGGACTATTGCAGCATCTCCAGGAATTTTTTTGCTATTTTCTAAAACAGCCCTTGCAGCAGATTTGTGAACAGGGCAGCAGCATATGTCAACTGCTCCTACCAAGGCTGCATCCAGTTCTTTTGCTCTTAAAGTACGAACAGCAATATCAAGACTTTTTATACCTGAAAGTTCTTCTGATGAAACAGTAAATCCCATACCAGAAAAATCAAGCTGGCAATTAATACGGTTTGCGGCAATATTGGGCATAGCCCCTATAATAGAAGCTGCTTTCCTTACAGGTTTAATGTGATTACGAGCTTTTGTCACCCATATATTTAAATCTTCATCTGAAACTGCAAAAGGTTTTGTCCAGTCTCTGATCCACTTATCTAAGCGCCAGCAAAATCCTGAGCGAGACACCTCAGTGTCACAACCCATTCCAATAAAAACACCTGTCATCTGTTGTGAAAGTTTATTAACTTCATTTACAGCCTCCATTGCAGCTTTCAGGATCATTAACTGTTGAGCAAGAGTCTGATCCAGATCAATGGGGGGAAAGCTTAAGCCTGTTATAGGCAGTTCAAAAGGATCTGAAAATCCATCTAAAGACCCATCACTTTGTTTTCTCAAACATGACCTTCCTGTAAAAAGAGATCCTGCAAATTCTTCCACTCCCAAAGTATCAGCGACTATTGTCCCCATCCCTACAATAGCTATTTCTTCTTTTTTGAAAGAAGCCCTTTGGCCGTAATGCACAGAGCTGTCTGGTATATACTGCTCAACAATAAGGTGAGCATTGTTTCCTCCAAAACCGAAATTATTTACAGCAGCATAACGTTTATTGTTACAAGTCCAAGGTTCTGGTTCTGTTACAAGCCGCAGTGGAGATTTTTTTAGTATTTCAGCAGGCTCTTCAGCATTAATGGTAGGAGGAATAACTTCATTTCTCATTGCTTCCATTACTTTAATAAGACCTGCTATTCCGGAAACTGTAATAGGATGTCCCATATTTGATTTAATTGATCCTATGGCAACATTTTTTTTAAAAATATTTGATAGGCTTCGGATTTCAACTTCATCTCCCACAGGGGTTCCTGTGGCATGGCACTCAACAAGGGAAATGTCTTCAGAAGATAAGCCAGACATTTCATAGGCCTTTGATATTGCCCGTTCTTGTCCTTTTTGTGACGGAACCAAAAGTCCGCTTCCTCTTCCATCATTTGAAAGGCCTACTGCTCTTATTATTCCGAAGATATTATCTTGATCCTTAATAGCATCATCTAATCTTTTTAAAACTACAAATCCTGCTCCTTCTGCAGGAACAAGTCCGTTGGCATCCTTATGGAAAGGTCGGCTTTGTCCTGTATGACTCATGGCCTGTAATGTACAAAAACCAATATGAATTATAAGGTCATCTGCTCTGTTTACTCCACCTGCCAGCATTATGTCAGCTTTTCTGTCATGAAGTTGATTACATGCAAGCTTTATTGCATACAAAGAAGATGCACACGCAGCATCAATGGCATGTGCTCCATTTTTAAGTTTAAGAGCATGCGCCAGCATATGTGCTGGCAGACCAGACATAAAGCGGTTAACAGGGTGAGGTTTTTTAACTTTAGCAAGTTTTGCAGAATTGCCACCAAAAAACCCTTTTGCCTGGCCATCTAACCACACTGCTTCTGAATATTCGGTTAAGCTGTGAGAAGGATAGGATAGATTGCCAAAAATTGCACCAGCTATAAGATCAGAATTATTTATTAGTCTTTCGTAATAGCCAGCATCAATAAGTGCATCTCTTGATGTGTGAAGTACCCATTGAAATAAAGTGTCCAGATTTAAAATTTCATTAACTGAAATTTCAAATCCTTCCGGGTTAAAAACAGAATCAAACCCTTTTACATATCCCCCTTTTTCTGTCCATGAGTAATCCTGAGCATTTTCAGCATATTCCTTTAACACATATTTAGGATCAATCCGCCAATAATTATTTGGGATTTTGGATAAAAGATTTTTTTTATTTATAACACATTCCCATAGTTTTTTAGGAGTTAATGCTCCAGGCAGTAGACATGCTCGGCCAATTATAGCAATAGGTTCAAAATACATTTTTTAACCTTCCCTTAAACCAAATGTTTTGCATATAAATAAATTTTATGTAAGAGCTGAAGCAGGCATCATATGCATTTCAACTCCCTTCATTTCGGCAATTAACTTTTTCTTTTCATTAAAAAATAAAATATCTGAAATCGTTTTGTCACTTTCTAAAATTTCTCCGTAAAGTTCACATCTTATAGGTCCTTTAACAAGACCTGTATGATATCTTGTAAATGATCCTATTTTTGTAGGTAAGGAAGGTTTGCCCATTGTATGTGCTCCCCATAAAAGAGCTAACTGCAGCCCTCCATCTAAAGCTGCGACATCAGTGTTCCACAGATCGCCAGTCCACCCCATTTCATTAGTTCCTGCAAGAGTTGCCAACGCTGCTTTTTCTGAAACACCAATAAGTGAGCGAATCACCTGAAATTTTGGGCCATGAAACAGCAAATCGTTGTAGATTTCACTACTTGACCATGACCATGATTGAAGCTGTTTTGGAAGAAAATTATTCAAGGCTCTGTCATTTTCTATCTTTCCCTCAATCATTTTTATTGTAGCTGTATAATGGGGAACACCATTTTTCCCTGGCATCTCCATAGCTAAAATAGCACCATGTTTATTGGATATTTGCCTACAATTAAGCATTAAGCTGCTTTTATCTGAATTAAATTCTTCAAGCAATATACCCTTTTTAACCTGTAAATCTGTACAGTTAACAGGAGTTAAATCAGGCTTATAGAGTTTTGCTGCCCTGTAAAACCATTCCAAAACCATTACAACAGGCACAACAGGCACATCTTTGATTTTGTGGCTGTTAAAATAGGGATAACTGTTAGTATCAATTAATAATTTCAAACTCATTTCACCATTATTAACAGTTGGTATCAAAGTCCCTTTTGACAGGCTTTGTCCAATTATCACTTCAGCTGTTTTATTAGAAGAGTTATTTATCTCTTCAACAAATTTTGCAGCGCCTGTTTTTAAAGGTATTAAAGACAATCCAATTTTCTTAAAATGATCCTTTAATAGTGGAGAAACCATACCACCATCCCATGGACCCCAGTTTAAAGATTTTACAACGCATATACCTTTACGGGAAGCAGCCTCATTATTTGCAATTTTGTTAAGCACTTCATTTGCCATTGCATAGTCACATTGTCCTACATTTCCGTAACGTGCTGCAACAGAGGAAAACAAGCAAATAAGTTGTAATGGATCTTTTCTTGTTGCTGAGAGAAGAGATATAAGTCCTTTTACTTTAGTATTAAAAACAAAATCAAACTGTTCCAGAGTTTTTTCTGTGATACGTTTGTCATTTAGTACTCCTGCTCCATGTATAATGCCTGTTATCGGTCCAAGTTCCTGTCTAACTGAATCTAATACATCTGCTACTTTGGTTGCATCCTGCACATCTGTTGTAATATAGTGAACTTTAGATCCTGCTTTTTCTAGTGAAGCTATTGTAGATTTTATTTCCCTGCAAGCTATTATATTTTTTGCACGTGATCTTAGCTTGGCAGGCGTTAATGTATGGCCTTGTGATTTGGCATCTTCTAATAAAGCTACATTAATTTTATTAACATTTTCAACGTTAAGACAGAATTCAGGCTCTTTTACCAGATTGGTTCGCCCTAGCAATACAAAACAAGGTTTTGAATTGCGTGCAAGTTCAATAAGAGTAGCAGCTGTTACACCTCTTGCACCTCCGGAAACAACAATAACTGACTGATGATTCAGGTAATGCTTATGATGATTTATTTTTTCAGGAACAGTGTCAAGAGAAATACGTGTTCCGTTAGCTTGTAGTCCGACCTCTTTTTCTGGACCCCCTGTAAAAAGTTCACGAATTAACTCTTCAGCCAGATCATCAGGTGCTCTGTTTCCCCTCTCAAGATCAATCGATTTTAAAGTAGCATTAGGCCATTCTAATGCTGCTGTTTTTACCAAGCCTGTTAAACCTCCAAGCCATGAACGAATTTTATCCCCACCAGAAAGACTGAAATCTCCGCCAGTGTCTTGAACCGTGACAAAAATTCCTTCTGAAGCAGAAAGGTGTCCAGCTACTTTTTGTGCAGCAATAAAAGCCTTTCTGTTAACGGCAATAGCAGAATCCTGATCTGAAAGCTCACAAAGACCTTCAAGAAAAATTACACCTTTTGCCTGGTCTGAGACTTCATCAACCATAAAAGCATTTACTCCGTGTTGTTTAAGCTTTCTAATAAGAGCAGGGGCAACACCAGTTTTGTCATCTGTCACTTCCACAGGGTTATCTGTTAGCAATCCTTTCATTACAAAACCTGAATGGGGTGTATATACTTTCCGCAGCGTATATCTTCCAATACTATTACTGTCATCTGCATAACTTGATTCATCAGGAATTTCTGCCGTAAAATTGTCCCTGTCATGAGACTTTTGCTTGCTGGTTTCATCTTGTTTATCTGGAAAGTTTTCAATATAAGAGAGCACATCTTTTAAAGTAGAGATATCTGCCATAGCCTCAGCATCTACTTCAGGCAGGTTAGGTATCTGGTCTTTTACTGCTGATAGTATTTCCACCCGTTTTATAGAATCTATTCCCAGATCGGCTTCAAGGCTCATGTTTACATCCAGTATTTCCTTTGGATATCCGGTTTTTTCTGATACAATTTCCAGTAATAAATTGTTAAAGTCTTTATTTTGCAAAGAATGTATTGGTGTATTTTCAGGAGGTTTATTTTCTTTTTTTGTTAAGTTTTCAGGATGTTGCAGAGTTTTCGAATTATCTGGAAAGTTTTCAATATAAGAGAGCACATCTTTTAAAGTAGTGATATCTGCCATAGCCTCAGCATCTACTTCAGGCAGGTTAGGTATCTGGTCTTTTACTGCTGATAGTATTTCCACCCGTTTTATAGAATCTATTCCCAGATCGGCTTCAAGGCTCATGTTTACATCCAGTATTTCCTTTGGATATCCGGTTTTTTCTGATACAATTTCCAGTAATGAATTGTTAAAGTCTTTATTTTGCAAAGAATGTATTGGTGTATTTTCAGGAGGTTTATTTTCTTTTTTTGTTAAGTTTTCAGGATGTTGCAGAGTTTTCGAATTATCTGGAAAGGAAACGCCAGATCTATCAATATCATATGAACCCAATGATGGAGTTGTACTAGGATATTCCTGAAATTGATTTGTTTTTAATTCAGATGATAAAACAGAAGTATCAATCTGTGAATCAGGCATTGTAATCGACATAAGTTCGTTTGAACCGTAGTTTAATGGTATAGGCTCTTTATCAGGATAAAGATATCCGGTCAGCATCTTGCCTAATGTATGTGTTGAAGCTTCAATATTTTTTAGAAAGGCCATATGTATTTCAGCCTGGGTTTGCTGATAGGTTGAGTGAGTCTCAGCTGTTTGGTGCTGAATCTTTTGATAAGCGTTAATCAACATTTTGTAATTATTCCCATTACCACCAATGGGAAATGAATTGTTGGTAGCTTTTAAGTGCGGTTTATATTTATTGTCGATATTTGTACCAACAGCTTTTTTAGTAACAGTATCAAGGTTGTCTGGATAATTTGATGCCAATTTATTATAATCATTAGAAACATTAATGATAGACAGATTTTCAGGTTTATCAGCAGACTGCTTAGATAATATTTTATCGTTAAAAGTTTGTTTTATTGGTTTTTCTATATTAGATCTCATCTTATTTTTTTCTGTTTTTACTTTAGATGTTTTATCATAATTTATTTGGTTATTCTGCCAATTAGGCTTTGGCAATACCTTTTCCCCTTCTAATGGAGGATAGGGTCTTTCATAATTACATCCCATAACAGGAAATGTAATCTTTGACTTGCTTTTTTTTGTGGGATTCGGGCAACGCTCAAATTCTTCCCATAAAGGAGAAAAATTAATTTCAACTCCATTGACAGTCATAAGAGCAAGGGCATGCCAAAAATTTGTTATACCATCTTTCCCTTTGCGATCAAGGCTGACAGCAACGTGGTCTTTATTTTCCAGACACTGATGAACAAGACTTTTAAGAACAGCTCCTGGACCTATTTCTATAAAAGTTCTTACACCATCATCATACATGGCATCAATTTGTTTGGAAAAGTGAACTGGATGATCTATCTGTTTTGCTAAAAATTCTTTAATTCCGTTTTCATCATCAGGATAAGGTATAACAAAAGCATTAGAATAGATCGGTAAAACAGGTTTATTAACAGCAATATCTTTCAAATAGTTAGAAAAAGATTCATATGCGCTTTTCATCAAAGATGAATGAAATGCAGTAGCTACAGGAAGCCTTTTAAATCTAATCTTTTTATTTACAAGATTTTTTTCAACTTTTTCAATTGCAGTTGTAGGTCCTGAAAGAACAATTTGTTTTGGGCTATTGTAATTTGCTATTATAACTTCGGTTTTTAATTCGTCAAGAATATTTTGTATTTTATCAGCAGGATGTGCAACAGCTGTCATACTTCCTGATACATCTGCTGCTTTGGCCATTATTTCTCCACGTTTACGAACCGCTTTAAGAAGACTTTCAGCGTCAAAAACGCCTGCTTCAAACATTGCAGTAACCTCTCCTAAGCTATGGCCAGCAAGACAATCCGGCTTTAAACCTAATTGTTTAAGAAGAGATAGATAAGCAATACTTACAGTGCTTATTGCAGGCTGCGCCCATTGAGTTCTGGTCAGCCTTTTTGTTTGATTGTCAGATTCTGCAGATGAAAAAACAGGTTGTGGAAATACAACATCATGGAGTTTGAAATTATTATCGCAAACTATATCATCAGCAAAATCCCATACTTTAATGGCCTCATCAAAATGAGTTGCTAGGTCAGCTCCCATGCCAATGTACTGGCTTCCCTGACCTGAAAAAATATATGCTATTGAACCTGGTTTTTTATCTTTTGCATAATAAATACCATTGGGTAAAGAAAAGGCAGAGCCATTGTTTTGCAATATTTTTTCAACAGCTTTATCAAGTTTCTTTTTAAGATCATCCTCATCTGTTGCAACAATAGCAAGTTTACTTGAACCCTTTTGATCAAGATTATCCTGACTGGATTGCGCAAGATAAGAAAGCATACCTTTTGTGTCTAAATCTGCTAAAGCTTTTTTACATAGCTTTGCAAGCTCATTATCATTTGTGCTGCTAAAAACAACAAGCTCTGATGGCATTGTACGAAGACGTTTTTTACTTCTTTTTTTACTCTTATATTCCTCCAAAGTAATATGGAAATTTGTTCCACCAAAGCCAAATGAACTTACAGAAGCTCTTCTAGGGTATGAATTACCTCGAACCCATGGCCTGGCATGCGTATTTAGATAAAAAGGGCTGTTATTTATGTCAAGTCGCGGGTCAGGTTTGTCTATCTTGATTATGGGGGGGAGCACCTTATGATGAAGTGCCATAACAGTCTTTATAAGTCCAGCTGCTGCAGCAGCGCTTTTGGTGTGGCCTATCTGGGATTTAACAGATCCTAATGCACACCATTGTCTTTTTTCTCTGTCTGTTTCATCAAAAACAGTTTTAAGGGCATCAAACTCAACACCATCACCAATTTGTGTCCCTGTTCCATGAGCCTCAACCAGTTCTACTGTATCAGGATTGTACCCTGCCACCTTATAACATTTTCTTAATGCTTTGGCTTGTCCTTCAGGGGCAGGAGCATAAACACTTGTGCCTTTTCCGTCTGATGAAGTTCCCAGACCTTTTATAACAGCATATATATGGTCACCATTTTTTTCAGCATCTTCAAGCCGTTTTAAAGCAACCATGCCTAATCCTTCACCAAGCACCATACCATCAGCTTTATCAGAAAACGGGCGGCAATCACCGGTTCGGGACAATGCAGGCGTTTTACTAAAACAAGTATATAGAAAAGGGCCGTTTGTTGTATCAACGCCGCCTGTTATGACCATATCAGCCTGACCAAGATACAGCTCATTTAAAGATGCTGCAAGTGCAGAAAATGAACTGGCACAAGCAGCATCTGCGGTATAGTTTGTACCGCCTAAATCAAAGCGATTTGCAATTCGTCCCGAGACAACATTACCAAGCAGACCAGGAAAAGTGCTTTCCTTCCATGGTGTATAATTAGTTGCCATGCTATCACATATGTCCTGAACCTTGTCTTCACAAATTCCTGATTCACGCAAAGTTTTAACCCATATCGGACGCTGAAGCCTGCAAGCCATCTCTCCTAACAATTCCAGGCCAGCAGCAACACCTAATATTACGCTGGTTCGCTCATGATCAACTTTACCAAATTTTCCTTGAGCCGCATCTTTTAAAACATGTTTTGCCACAATAAGCGCTAAAAGTTGAGATGTATCTGTACTTGAAATATTATTAGGGAGAATACCAAATTCCATGGGATCAAAATCAATTGCTGAAAGAAAAGCGCCTTTTTTGCAATATGTTTTATCAGGAACTGATGGATCAGGATCATAATGATCATTAACCAGCCAGTGAGTAGAAGGAATATCAGTTATAAGATCCTTTTCAGATAGAATGTTTTTCCAAAATTCGGATACGCTATTTGAACCAGGAAAAAGAGCACCAACCCCAATAATTGCTATCGGTGTCGAGTGATTATGTAAATTATTTATTAAATCAGTCATAATTTTATAATCTCCTTATGACATTTTTTAAGAAAGAAATCTAGGACGAAAATCAAATGATGACGCAGGTACTGCTAAACCATAAGTGCGAAGCTGCTGTGCTCTTGTATTTACAGCTGCTCCTTCCAAAAGGTTTAAGGCAATATCAGCAACCTTGCGATTTTCTATCCTTTCTAAAAAAGATCCTTTAACCCATGCATTAAATGCTCCCATTGAAGGCCCGCAGCATATCTGATAGTCAACTCGTCTTTTTAAATTACCCTCAATAGCCCATCTGCTAGCATTGCCAAGATACCATCTAAAAACCAGCGCCATTTTTTGTTTTGTGTTATTATGAGCATTTTCAATTTCTTTAGGGTTTTTTTCCATAAAAAAACGTTGTGTTTCAGACCAAATATCCTCTAAAGAAGATTGGAAAATTTCTTTTTCAATCTTTGATTTTATATTTACAGGGATTTCTTCTAAAGAATTATAGTTTGTGTAAAGATCTTTTAAATATGAAGCCCTATTACTGAACATAGTTCCACGTTTTAATACCTGAACCTTTGCTCCAAGTTCAAACATATCTGCAGATGGAGCCATAGCCATATCAGCTACGCCAGCTGTAGCTAACATTTTTTTTCCTTCTTTTGACATGCCAGATTCCACAGATGACTGGTTGACAGAGCCTGTAAGAACATATGCCGCTCCCAGGGCAAACGCTGCAGATATAGCCAAAGGATTGCCTAAACCGCCTGCAGCACCAATTCTTATAGGGTTTTTGTAACCATGCCTGCTTATTATTTCATTTCTTAAGGAAATAATAGTGGGCAACAGGGCGGTAAGCGGTCGATTATCAGTATGTCCTCCGGAATCAGCTTCAACAGTAATATCTTCAGCTATTGGAATTCCCCTGGCCAGATCAGCCTCAGTTTTTGTGAGTTGGCCCTTTGAAACCAAATGGTTAAGAATATTTGTTGGGGCAGGTTCCATGAATATTCTGGCTGTTTCAGGGCGAGAAACTTTAGCAAATACATAATTTTTGCGGTGTATACGTCCTGAAGAATCAGCATGCACCCCGGTTATGGCATATCTGACAATATGGGGAGAAAGTTGCATAAAAGCAGCTGCTGAAACACGTTTTACTCCTCGCCTGAGATATAAATCCACAATAGCTGATTCCAGACAGGGATCTGATGGCGAATAAATCAGGTTGCTGCCCCATGATAAACCTGGATCTAAAAGAGTATGCTCAATTTGGTTTATTTCCTGTTCAATTTTTTCCAAAGGTAAACCTGCTGAGCCAAAAAAACCAATCATGCCCGCCTTTGCCATTTCAACAACCATGGCAGCAGATGCAATTTCGTTAAACATTGCCCCTGCAATATATGGAAACCGCAGTTTATGAGCCTCCAAAAAAGATCTGTCCCCTAGCCATTCAGGGAAAAGTGGCGGCAAGATTCCTAATAAAAGATAGTCACTGTTATTTATATTTTGTTGATTTAACAGAATTTGGCCTTTTATTCCTACACCCAAACGTCCGCGAGTACCCTGTGCTACAACATATAATGTTTCCCGTATATTTGGAATTACAGAAACCAAAGCACTTGCTGAAAATGCAGGGGCTATATTATCAGAGCGCCATGCTCCAATTGCCATACGTTGTTGATATTCCATAATTTGTTATTCCATAAAATAAAAATATATACCAAATTTGTTTGTTAAATACTATTTTATTTATAACCGCCATAGAGCAACTAATAAGGTACAATATTTTGTTAATGTTTTTTTCACACTAAATCAATTGTTATTGCATGGACAATAAACGCTGTATATGGTTTAAATGTGACTATAATCTAACAATTTATAACTTTATAACTTTATACCTTTTTTTTTACAAGTTGTTACCATTAGATTTTATTTATATAAAAATAAGGTTAAAAAACAGGTTCATAAATAAATTGTTTTGATATTGAAGCTATGCAAATAAAATGCCAATCAAAATTGATATATCTAATCATTTTTTCTAAAAATGTTTAACTTACTGATTAATTAGAAAAAACAAAATTATTAAAATGAATATATTTTGATTATTAAGTATGTGTATTATAATGTTAACCTTACTTGAAGGAATCTTACTACATCAAAAATGATTAGCATTAATCATTATAAAGCAGGTTATTTTTGTAAAATCAGGTATTTTTTTATTATGGTTAATAGTACCCATTATTGTGTTGTCGAATACCTATCGTATGATATAGTTTTTTAGTATCAAAAAATATTTTAAATTTTCATTTAAAAATTTTCAGATTAACACAAAATACAACTAAATAAAAGAATTTTATATAAATTGTCAGTTATCTTATGGAAAAAGAAGGTAAGCAAATAAAGCTAAAAATATAGTTCTCAAGGATGTTGCAGCCTACTATGAACTCATAGCCTTCAGGATAATTGTAACCAGCTTTTTTTAACAGTTTCCCCTCAAAACAATTCATTTGTAGATTCCATGACAGTTCTGCATCCATAAAATCAAGAAATACTTTTTCTATAGGGTAAAAAGCCTTATAACCAGCTTCTTTGGCAGAAAAAATCATTTTTAATCTGGTATCTGCTTCTGATTTAATTTCTGTTATCCATTTTAATTCATTATCAGTACAAACCCTTTTTGAAATATTAAACGAAATGTGTCGATTTTTATATTCCAGATCAACACCTATTCCACCAGTATCTTCTGTTTTAGCAACTGCTGCAATTGCAATATCTCCAGCATGGGTAATCGCGCCTACAATTTTTTTTGGCCATAATGGTTCTCCTTTTTGACCTTTTAGTATTGGATGATTGTCTTTTCCAAGAATTTTTTTGAGAGCGCAATGGGCCGCAAGACGTCCGATATAAAAATCTTGTACTCTTTTTTGAATTGCTTTTGAACTTAATATTTTTTTTTCCTCGGGGAAAAGAACAAAATCACTATTAACTCCTGATTTTTTAACAGAAAAAGCAATATTTTTATTGAAAGGAGAAGAAATCATACAAGAAAACCTCTATGTTATATTTTATCTAATCAACTTAACCTTAAAACCGCTAAAAAAATGCATATAATTATGATTTTGTTATTGTCTATTGATTGTTGATGCCATATAGCCTGCCCCGAATCCGTTATCAATATTTACCACTGCAACATTTGAACTACAGCTATTTAACATGGAAAAAAGTGCTGCAATGCCTCCTAAACTTACGCCATAACCAATACTTGTTGGAACAGCTAATACAGGACGGCTAACCATGCCTGCGACAACACTCGGAAGTGCTCCTTCCATTCCTGCAACAACAATTAATACTGATGCACGATTAATTAAATGCATATGATCATATAGCCTGTGGATACCTGCAACCCCTACATCACATATAAATTCTACATTATTTCCCATAGCCTTTGCAGTAAGATATGCCTCTTTTGCCACTGGTATATCCGAAGTCCCTGCAGACAATACAAGAATTATTCCTTTAGTTTTAACAGAAACAGATTGCTTTTTTCCCCATATTATCATCCTTGCATCTTTATGATATTTGGCATGAGGAAACCGTGAAATAACCTTTTCAGCTTTTTTTGCCTCAATACGAGTAACAAGAACAATATTTTCTTGAAGTATCATTTTTTCCATTATACCTATAATTTGACAGGACGTTTTCCCCTGTCCAAATATAACTTCAGGAAAGCCCTTGCGTAAAGAACGGTTATGGTCTATATGAGCATATTGAATATCTTCAAATGATATGTGCTTAATAGATTTCATAGCATCTTCAGTCGTCATGGATCCAGATGCAATTGAGTTTAAAATTTGATATAATTTTTTTTGGTCCATTTTTTACGATTCCCTTATAAATTTCCACTTTAAGTTTATATATCTCATTTTTTATTTAACTTCAACTCAGCTATTATAGTTTTTTATTAATTTCGCAAAAAACTACAAATAAAAAATCAACAATATATTTTTTTGACAAAAAATACAGCAAGGAATTATTTGAAATGTTTTTAAATAAAAACTTTATACCAGATAATGTAAGAAGGGTTCATCTTATAGCGGTTTGCGGGACAGGCATGGGAGCTCTTGCCTGCATGCTGAAAGATTTAGGATTTGAGGTCACAGGATCTGATCAAAAAGTTTACCCTCCCATGAGCCACTTTCTTTTACAAAAGGGTATTGATGTCATAAATGGATTTAATGAAAATAATATATCTTACTGTCCTGATCTTGTCATAGTAGGAAATGCTGTAAAAGAAAATAACCCGGAAGTAAAAATGATGCACAAAATGGGTATTTGTTTCTGTTCCATGCCCCAGGCAATAAACAGGTTTGTTGTGGGAAGGAAAAAAGCTGTTATCGTAACTGGCACCCATGGCAAGACAACAACATCTTCTATGATCGCATGGATTCTTTACTGTGCCGGCCTTGATCCTTCTTTTATCATAGGAGGTATTTTAAATAATTTTAACAGTAACTACCGTTTGGGTAAAGGAGAGTATGTAGTTATTGAGGGAGATGAATATGATACTGCTTTTTTTGATAAAAATGCAAAATTTTTTCACTATGACCCATATATTGCGACTCTTTTGAATATTGAATTTGATCACGCAGATATATTTGAAGATATCAAACATATAAACAAAATTTTTAAAAATTTTGTTTCTGGTATTTCTAAAGAAAATACACTTGTTGCATTTCAAAATGATAAAAATATTGTAGATATATTAAGTGATACTCAATGTAAAATAATTAAATATGGTAATGACTCAAGTGCTGCATGGCAATTAGGCAATATATCAGCAGATATGTCTTTGAGCCTGTTTGATATTTTAAACGAGAAACAACATTATGCGTCTTTTAAAACAGAACTGATAGGACAACATAACCTTTTAAATGCGTTGTGTGCTGTTGCTGTTTCAGACAACCTTAAGATTAAAAAAGAAATAGTTGCATCGGCACTGAAAAGCTTTAAGGGGGTAAAAAGGCGACAGGAAATACGGGGAATAAAAAGGGGGGCTGTAGTTATGGATGATTTTGCCCATCATCCAACAGCTGTAGAGGAAACAATTAAGGGCGTTAAACTTTTTTATCCAGACAAAAGGCTCATTGCCGTATTTGAACCGAGAACAAACTCTAGTATGCGTAAAATTTTTCAAAATATTTATCCTGACTCTTTTAATATGGCGGATATTATATGTATTCGCAAACCACCACTTTTAGAAAAAATACCATATTATGAGCGATTTTCATCCAGACAGCTTGTGGAAGATTTAAAAAAAAGGGGGAAAAAAGCTTATTACTTTCCTGAAACAGAACCTATAATTGATTTTTTGATACAGGAAGTAATATCAGAAGATATTATTCTCATTATGTCAAATGGAGGATTTGACAATATCCATGAAAAACTGTTAAAATCTCTTTAAATCATATTATATGAAACTTTATTCATCACATTTTTTCAATTTGTTGTATTTTTGATTTTGTGGAAGTTAATAAAAATATAAACAAAATAGATACATGTACTCAATTAAAAAAAATTAATAACAATCATAAAAACGCAAATTATTAATTAGCATAATATAAAAATTAACACCTGTAAAATATTTCGTTACCAGGCATATAATGACAAATATGGAGTTTTAATTTGAAAATAATTATTATTGGTGCAGGTGAAGTAGGTTTCCATATTGCAAATCGCCTTGCACATGAAAATAAAGATGTTGTTGTTATAGATCATAATGAACAGGCAATTCGCAGGGTTGAAGAGAGCATTGATGTTCAGGTAGTGGACGGAAAAGGAAGCAGTCCTGCTGTGTTAGAAAAAGCAGGAATAAAAGCAGCTGATATTCTTCTTGCTGTAACAGACAGTGATGAAACTAATTTGGTTGCCTGTTTATTTGCAAATATTATTTCTCCTGCAACAAAGAAATTAGCTCGTATTCGCAATGGCGATTATGATAAGTATCATGAAAACTTTCGTAAATTTGCTCCAAACATCGATACAATAATCAATCCAGAGATAGAAGTTGTAAAGATCATAGATGGTTTGTTGAGTGTGCCAGGTGCTGTAGATGTTAGCAAGCTAGCTGGTGACCGCGTAAAAGTAATCGGGGTTCAGCTAGAAAAAAATTCCCGCATGGCAGGTGTTCGGCTTATTGATTTTCCACGTATATTAGGCAGTCAAAGGACTCTTATAGCAGCAGTGGTAAGAGATGAAAAAGTATTTATTCCAAGAGGAAATAGTAAACTTTTGCCTGGCGATATTGTTTATTTTGTCAGCCAAAAAGAAAAATTGTCAGATACTTTATCCTTGTTTGACAAATATGCACAACCTTTGAACAATGTTCTTATTGTTGGTGGTGGAAGACTAGCAGTAAGGCTTGCAATGTTGCTGGAAGAAAAATCCATTCATACTAAAATAATTGAGAAAAATAAAAACAGGTGTGTTGAACTGGCAGAAAAATTTAATAAAGTAGTTGTTCTTTGCGGTAATGGAACAGACCAGAGACTTTTAAAAGAAGAAAATGTTGGTGATATGGACGCTGTTATCACTCTTACAAACGATGAGGAAATAAATATTTTAGCGTCTCTTCTATCAAAAAGAATGGGAGCTAGAAAAACTATAACAAAAATTAGTAATTTCAGCTATTTAGCTATGATGCCTGCTATTGGCATCGATCAGGTAGTTAGTCCAAGGCTTTCTGCGATAAATACTATTTTACAACATATACGTAGGGGAAAGGTACTTTCTGCGATATCAATTAAAGGTGAACAGGCTGAAATACTTGAGGCTGAGGCTCTGGAAACATCAGACATTGTGGATAAGCCTTTAAATAGGATTTCATTTCCAAAAGGTGCAATAGTCGTTAGCATAATACATGACAATGATATTATAATTCCCACGGGAGATAGTATAATAAGGCCCGGTGACAAGATAATAATATTTGCACTCAGCCAGGCTATTTCTAAAGTTGAAAAAATTCTTTCAGTAAAACTGGAGTATTTTTAAATGCGTTGGAATTATATTCTTAATATTGTCGGAATACTAACTTTTTTTTTGGGTCTGACAATGTTATTACCACTTCTTTTTGGTCTATACTATTCAGATCAAAGTGTCATTCCTTTAACCTATTCAATTGTAATAACTGTTTTTTTCGGAATACTTATTTATGCAAGCTGCAAAAATTCAAAAACAGATTTCATTACCCAGCGCGAGGGAATGGCAATTGTGGCTATAGGTTGGGCAGTAGTAGGTTTTTTCGCTGCACTTCCTTTTTATTTTGGAGGATGTTTTAACACTTTTACTGATGCCATGTTTGAATCTGTCTCAGGATTTACAACAACTGGTGCTTCTGTTTTAACAAACATTGAAAATGTCTCAAAAGGACTTTTGTTGTGGAGAAGTTTTATTCAATGGTTAGGAGGAATGGGTATAATAGTACTTTCTATTGCCATTCTTCCATTTATAGGCGTTGGTGGAATAGAATTATACAAAGCTGAAGTACCAAGCCCCATCCCTGACAAACTTAAGCCTCGTATCAGAGAAACGTCCATGGTTCTTTGGAAGGTTTATATTCTGCTGACATTACTTGAAATTTTTTTTCTTTTATTTGGAGGGATGGATTTTTTTAATGCATTATGCCATTCTTTTACAACAATGCCAACAGGGGGGTTTTCTACAAAAAATTCATCAATTGCTTATTTCGACAGCGTTTATATTGATGTGGTTATAATAACATTCATGTTTCTGGCCGGAATAAATTTTTCGCTCCATTACCAGATGCTTAAAAATAAACCCTTGGCCATCTGGCGTGATCCAGAAGGACGTTTTTTTATTGGGCTTGTTATATTGCTGACAACAATTGTTACTTTGAACATTTATGGCAATGCATTTGAAACAATTGGACAATCAATTCGCTTTGGTCTTTTTCAGGTAGTTTCAATAATAACAACCACAGGTTTTGCAACATTTGATTATGAAAAATGGCCGGCAATGTCCCAGCTTATTTTACTGCTTTGTATGTTTTTAGGCGCTTGTGCTGGATCAACAGGCGGAGGTATGAAGTGCATAAGGATAATTATTTGTATAAAGTATTGCTATAAAGAGCTTTTTTTATTTATTCATCCACATTCTGTTATGCAAATAAAAATAGGTGGCAAATCAGTACCTGAAAATATTATAAGAAGTATTATTGGATTTCTATCACTTTATATTGGGCTTTTTGTTATCAGTTCAATATTGCTTTCAGGTATGGGGGTTGATTTTATTACTTCATTTTCAGCAGTAGCTGCAGCAATCGGAAATATTGGACCTGGCTTTGGCCTTGTTGGGCCTGTTGAAAACTTTGCTAATATACCATGTCTGGGCAAATGGCTGCTTATATGGTGCATGCTTTTAGGAAGGCTTGAAATTTATACTGTAATAATCTTGTTTGTTCCTGAATTTTGGCGTAAATAGTTTAAATATATGGGATATCCTGATTTTATCAGAAGAATTAAAAAGTGTTTAAGAAGAAAAACATTTCTAATAAAGGCTAAGTTCTAATAAATACTAAGTTTTAATAAAAAGTTATACATGTCGCAAAAAAAGACAAAAATATTTGTTAAGTTAAATCATTTTTTTATTGACATGTGAAAGAAAATCTATTAGTAATAGCTCTTATCAACAAGGGCCGTTAACTCAGCTGGTAGAGTATCTGCCTTTTAAGCAGAGAGTCGCGCGTTCGAGCCGCGCACGGCCCATAAAATTATATTTTTTATACGCGTCCCCATCGTCTAGCCCGGTCCAGGACACCGGCTTTTCACGCCGGCAGCAGGGGTTCAAATCCCCTTGGGGACGCCACATTAGCAAAACTTAATTTTCCCCTGCTTTTAATATTGCTTATTATCTTTTCTTAAAAACGCATCTAAAGCCTCTATTACCACACTAGTGACAGTCGTTTCATTTTCTGTTGCGTAAGCTTTTATTCTTTCAGCTAATTTTAATGGCAAAAGAATATGAAGATCTTTTGTTTTAGTGCTATTACCTTTGGGATGTTCCTGTCCCATAATTCTCCTTTTTAAAGCTTAGAATCGTGTGTAAATAAGTTACTCCATTGATACATCTTAGATTCAGGCCAGCTCTGTTTACTTTTCAATAAAAAACAGTCAAAACAGCTTGCTATGTTTGTGGTTTTTTTATTTAAGATAGAACAAATATACATGGATCTAAGAATCTGCTTGTGTAAGTTATTTTGTACGCAATCCCTAAGCAAAAATATTAGCTGCAAGTTGTTACATTTGTGCAAGTTCCTTCTCAAAAAAAAACTTTTTTTCTCCAAAAGCAGGTTGTAATTCATTAAGCCATGTTGCTGTTTCATCGTATTTAGCAAAAAAAATACGGTTTACCCAGTTTTTATTTCTTCCCTGAATAAATTTTAACACAAAAATTTTTTCATCTCCAATCTCAGTGACCCCATCAATTAAAATCTTACCTGGTTTTGATGACATGGATGGGCCTCTTACAGTACGGCAAAGTCCTGTTACATTGGCATATGCCTTTGTGAAAATATCATAAGCTTTTGATAAAGGCACTTTATAATAACCTTCAGCACCAGTATTTCTTGCTATAAACATATAATATGGTACAGCTCCTATCTTAACCTGTTCTTTCCATAGCTCAGTCCATATTTCTGGCTTGTCATTCACATTCTTTATCAAAGGCGCCTGACAGCGAATCATTGCACCGGTTGACAATATCCGTTTTATTGCCGCTTGCGCCATTTTGGTCTTGAGCTCATTTGGATGACTGAAATGTGACATTATCGCAAGATGAAACCCTGAATCAATAATTTTATCAAATAAATGCATCAAATCATCAGAGTCATTGTCAGTTAGAAAACGATAAGGCCAAAAAGCAGGAACTTTTGTTCCAATTCTAATAGTTGTAATATTACCGGGTCTTTTTTGTAGCAGAGGATTAATGTATTTTTCTAGTACTTTAGTCCGCATAATAAGAGGGTCACCGCCGGTAAAAAGCAAATCTGTGATTTCAGGACGATTATCTATATAATCAATTAATACATTAATATTGTTACTTGAAAATTTAAAATCATCAAAGCCAATAAACTGCGGCCATCGAAAACAATATGAGCAAAAAGTATGGCAAGTTTGACCTTCAAGGGGAAAAAAGAGAACCGTCTCATTATATTTGTGCTGTATTCCATTTATTAATTTGCCATTTTGTAATGGAACATTCATATCCATCTGTCCTGCAGGGTGTGGATTAAGTTTTTCATGTATTTTTTTAACTGCTTTGTAGATTTCCTGATCTGATAAGTTATTTGAAAGAATTGTTTGAAAATTGCAGAAATCTTTATTATCTATTGTAGACGGCTGAGGGAAAGTCATCTGAAAAATAGGATCATTTGGAATATTATTCCAGTCAATCAATTCGTCAATAATATAATTATTGACTCTAAAAGGCAGTATTATGGAAATGATTTTCATAGCCTCAACAAAACTTGTACCAAGATTTCTTATTTGAGGTATTAAATCAATATCCTTTCGTGAATAAGATTTGTATTTTTTAGGAATAATTTTATTTTGGCAATTCACTTTAACATCCTTTTCTGATACATAAAAATAAACAAAATTATAATTTGTTTATTTTTATGGATTTTTCATATGGCCAAATAGCAAATAGGAAAAATGTGCATCCTTTAAGAAATATTTGGTTTGAAATAAGTTGTGTATAAAAAACAACCTAAATATCAATTACCCATTAGTATACTCAACACTATCAATATTCGTCAAGAAGTAAAGATCTTGGGCTTTGAAAACCATTTGAAATTATTTTTATCATATCTGAAATGTTGGGTTTGCTTACAGCTTTTTGTCAAAGGGATAAGAATAGGATTTTACAGGAAATTAACAAATGCGTGGGATAAATTTTAATGTTTTATATGAGGTTTTGAACTATGGTCTAAAAGTTAACTTTAATATATTGTATATTAAATAAATTCCAATGTCGTTATAGAGTTAAATGCATATATACTGGTGTTTTTGTAATCCATAGGCATTATCTATATATGCATTTAGTGGTAGCTGTATTTTTATCAATAATCATTACAAAGCATGTTGATTCTATTTTGTATATTTTTTATTGTAGGCTCCTGGTTGTTTGTCAATATAACTAATTCATGGTTTTTTAATTCTATCCATTTACTTTTTTTACCTTGCCCAGGTAAAAAAATTTTTGATGATGCCACAGCTGAATATTTGTCATCATAAATATAATAAAGAGTTGGTGGATTTAAATAACTATTTATCCTGTTGCGCAGTGCCCAGATATTTATCCCATCACTTAATACAAAATTCATTGAACCTTTTTCAGACTCGTGAGACAGTAAGTGTACAGTTTCAACAATTCCATCAATTACGTTCACGCTTTTTTTAATATTTTTTAAAAGTAGAATAAAATAAAATTCAGAATCAACTGGATTTTTTATGCATTTTTCTATACCAGAACCATTGGGATAATTTTTTTTCAGATATTGATCACTGATTATTTTCTGGATTGTGGCTTTGTTAAGACTCCCGTTATGTGCAAATATCCATTCTTTACCATCCATTCGTCGATGAAATGGATGAGGATTTTTAACTTTGCCCCCACAACCTGATGTGCCTTTTCTGATATGGGCAACAACTATTTTCGGGTTTTGGCGGGCTATGAATTCTACACGGTTGCTAAAGTTACTACTTGTTGCTGCTGCCTTTATTGCTCCACGTTCAATATTTTGCAATGATCCTGAAAAAGAAAACCATGCAATCCCCCAACCATTGTTATGATAATTTGAAAGAGTTTTTAACGATCTATTACCAAATAACAGATGTTCTTCTAACAATGTTGCTGAACTATTTTTAAACATAATTGCGTATAACCGACAAGCATAACTTGCTTTAAAACAGAATAATAATAAAATAAATGAAAAAAGTAAAATCCAGGATAGTTGTAAAATAAATCTAAATCTGACCCAAGCTAACAGTATATTTAATTTTCCGTTATTCATGATTTTATTAATCCCTGGTTTTATTAATATTGGTTTTAATTTGTGGGTGGGTGTAAAATTGTAGTTAAAGCCTTATTGTTTTATTTGTTTTCCCACCCTGAAAGATAAAGTATGATACTATTAGAATCTTATTTTTTTAATACAGTTTTTAATACTTTTAGACAAATGTATCAGAATTCCATTCACCAAATACTTCTCTTAAGGAATCACACTGCTCTTGAAGAGTTGCATATTCTCTTGATAAATCTATAAATAATGGCATTAAATTCACTTGATCATTTTTTGCAGCACTTTCAAGTTCTTTTAACAGTCTTGTTACTTTTCTATTGTTTCTTGTTCGTTTCACCTCGGCAAGGTTTGCTTTTTGAAGTTGTTCTGCCTTGTATCTTTTATCTTCTGAATATGGATGTTCTATAATTTTACTTGTACTTACATCCAGTTCGTAATCCTCAGTAAAACAATTAACACCTACTACAAGATCTTTTCTTTTTTCTATTCTGTCCTGACGTGCAGCAGCGCTTGCCGCCGATTTGCGTTGCATATAACCTTTTTCTATAGCTACAACTGCGCCACCTATTTCTTCAATCTTTTGCATTCCTTCTAATGCGGCTTTTTCAATATTGTTTGTTAGTGATTCCAAATAATATGAACCTGCAAGTGGATCTATAGCATCACATATGCCTGTTTCATACATAATTATCCTTGTTGCATCTTCTGCAAGTTGCCTTGCTTCCAAACTCCAACCAAGCCCTAATGGCTCATCATAAGGTGGAAATGCCATGGGCTGACCTCCTGAAAGACCAGCAGCTATTGCTCCTATTACAGAACGTGTAAGGTTGTTTAGAGGTCTTTGTTTTGTTGTATTGCTTAAACCGATATTTACTGTACTAGGACATCGTATTCTCATACTCTCTTTTTTTGTTGCGCCAAACATCTCTTTTAGAATTCTGGCCCACATGCGACGGGCAGCTCTGTGAAAAGCAATTTCATGAAAAAATTCCATACTGCCACCAAATCCGTTAAATGTAAATTTGGGAGCAAATGCATCAATATCTACACCGGCATTGACCCCTTCGCGTAAATAATCAATGCCTATTGCCATGCTAAATGCAAGTTCCTGTTCTCTTGTTGCTCCTCCTTCCCGAATATGATACCCTCCGATGCTGGTTATGTTAATGCCAGGCAAATTTTCAGTGAAAAAGACCACACTGTCTCTGAACATTCTCATAGAAGGTCTGGGAGGGAAAATGTATGTTCCCCGTGATACAAACTCTTTTAATATATCATTTTGAGGAGTACCTTTAAGCTTTGATATTGGTATTCCCCTTTTCTCAGCTAAAGCTATATACATTGCAATTAAAATATTTGCAGGAGCATTGATTGTAATATTTGTTGCAATTTTATCCAAATCCTGCTCTTGCGTAAATGCTTCGAATATAACTTCAAAATCGCGTAATGAATCTATGGCCACTCCAACTTTTCCCACCTCACCTTCAACCGTTTTATTGTCAGAGTCATAACCACACTGGGTGGGAAGATCCAAGGCAAGGTTAGGCCCGCCGCTCCAGCTTAATTTTTCCATAAGTCTGTAGTAGTCTCTTGTATCTTCAGGCGTGCCATATCCTGAATACATGCCAGCTCTTTTTAAACCACCAGGTTTTGATCCTCTTTCTATGCTAGGTATTAAATTTACAGGATAAGTTGCTGCTGTAAATGGATATTGCCCAGGAAATCCCACATCCCGTTCAAAATCGAATCCGTCTGTATCAAGGGGTGTATGAAACTTTGTAGGTCTTTTCTCCATACCGAATCTTCTGGCTGCCGGTTTTAATACATTTTTTTCCCATTGTTTTTTTTTGTCTTCTATTGCACCCAAATCATCTTTATTGTCCATGAAAAAATCCCCCATTATTTTGTTTTTAGTTTTATAAAATACATAAACGCGTCCACCTTTGAGAATTGAATTGCGGTATATTTGATTTAATCATATATTGTGAAACAATCGAGAAGTTCAACATCTATCCCTGTCTGCCTTTCAATATTCAAATATACTCTTCCTGTCAAATCTTTCCCCCATCCACTCAAATTAAAAGGAGACGAAGGAATTACAACAAGATCTGGTTTAACATTATCTGATTTTTTATACTCATTTATATAGTCTATATAATCCTGAACTACAAGCAAATCGCCCATACAAATATTACCGCCAAAAAAACGGTTTAAAGGAACACCAATTTCAATATTTATATCATTACTGCTCCAAAAGGGTGCTTTTGTTAATATCTGTTGAAGAAGCGGTTTGACAAGTTGTGATGAAAGTAAAAGTACATTCTTGGCCTTTTTCCTGTCAATAATTTCATGCAATCTTTCTATATAACCTGTTCTTAAACCTGTTCCCATAAAAACAATACCAAGGTGGGTATCAACAGCTATTGCATAAGGATATGAACATTTGTTTAAGTCTATCAAAAATTCTTGGCTGCGATTGTTTCTCAAAACCTCTATGTTTATAGATTCCATCCCACTTTTTTGCAATATTGACAGAAGATCTCTTGCCTGGGGCCTGTTGCGGATAATATTGCTGCCTATTTTTGTTATCAAATCACCTGAAACAATACTGCTGTAATAAGCTGGAGATCCTTTAACTATTCCAATTACTAAAGGCAGATTCATATTATCGTTAAGCAGGTTCTCTTCATATAGTGCAGGTCTAACTACTATTGGAGAATAATATTTTTTTCTAATATCTTTTATTTTATTTGTAATTTGTTTCCATATTAAATCATGATCAAACAACTTTGCTTTTGAAAAAAACCTTGAGTAACCGGGCAGACTTATTTCTATTAGGCGAACCTTGTTTTCATCTGCATATGCAATGGTTTTTTCCATATCATCTATCATTTCTTCGAAAGAATCTTCAGGCCATGGCACAATTACCACATCATAAACAATCCCTGATTTTTTTAAAATAGGCAGAGCATTAATAGCAATTTCAGGATTTTTATCATTCATTAATTTTTGACGTCTTAAAGGTGAAGAACTATGAAGGGCAATATCTAAATGCAAAGGTAAAAAGCCTGATATGTATTCAATCATATTGGCTGTAAGCGCTGTACCGTTTGTTGATATTCTTATTAGCTGGTCGGTTTTGGTACGAATTTGTTTAAGTGTATCTTTAAAATGAGGATGAATTAATGATTCATAACTTGTTCCAATACCTGGAAACAGATTTTTTTTTTTATCAGGGAAAAAATATTTTAAACGGGTCTTAACTTCTCTATATTCATCATTAAATGACATTTTTGAACTTTTAAGAGATAGATTTGTAGGGCACCCTTTGTTGTAACAAAAAACACAGCTGCAGTTACACCTTGTAGCTATATATCCTAGCATATCTGCGGGGTCACATGAAGAATCTTCAACCCACTGTGACAAATTTTTTAACCTGAAAGCGTCAATTTTTACAACCTTTTCCTCTACTTCAACATCAACCAAATCCAGCAGGTTTTTAAGCTGTTTGTTAATATAATCTATTATCGGTTCATAAAAAGCTGCATTTTCAATAGGTTTTGCTATGTCTATTTTTTTTGGGTTTAAATTTTGTAAAATATTATTTTTGGGCTTTGTTTCTAACTGTTTGCCTGTATTCTCTTCATGGTTATTTTTTTCATGACTAAAAAGTTTATGAATAATATTTCTGTCATTTAGCAACTTGAACCCGTCAATCTTGACTTCTGTATTTCCGCTTAAAGGAATCAAAATATCTAATATATTTTCAAGATTTTTTCTTGCAAGATCAGATCGGGATCTGCATTTTGTATTTTCATCATCAGTTTCTTGCAGGTTATATCTGAAAATAAAATCTTGTTTTTCAGATTTTGCATGTGTCGTATTAATCAAAACGTAATCCTCACATAATAAAATATTATTTAGGCATTAAAAAAATCCTGCCAGGCAGCATGTAGATTGTTAAATAAAAATTAAATTATTATAAATAGATGGGAAAAAAAAACAAGGAGAAAAACAGAGCTGTTTAAAAAAGTGAGATAAAGATTAGTAAAGCATATAAGTGACATTGAGGACGTTTATCAATTTGCAATAGTTGTGTGATTGTTAATTTTGATGATAGCACCAGATTATGATGAATGTTGTTTCGGTTAGGTATTGGATTTTGGATAGACGTTATTGCTTTATGTGGATTATACAGCTTGCCGCTTTTGCCTTATTGGCAAAAGCGGTTGAAGATTATAAAAAATAAAACAGGTTTTTATCAGCCAAGTTTACCACCTACTATAAAGGTGCTTATGCAGCATCCAGGAGGTTCACCTCCCAGGTTGCTGGTTAGTCCCAGCTTGGGATTGCTGATTTGTCTTTTCCCTGCTTTTCCCTGAAACTGTTTATACATTTCGTATAACATTCTGATTCCAGAAGCACCTATTGGATGACCAAAACATTTTAAGCCTCCATCAGGTTGTACAGGAAGTCCTCCGTCTAAATCAAAAAAACCGTTTTCAATATCCTCTCTTACTTTTCCTCGGGGGCTAAACTGAAGATCTTCCATGAATACAGCTTCTGTGATAGAAAAGCAGTCGTGCACTTCAGCCATGCCTATCTCTTCCCTAGGATTAGTGACGTCGGCTTCTCTATAGGCAGCTATCCCTGACTGATAAATTTCTTCAACATGAGTGTAATCATAGTCATCTCTTAGCCTGTTTTCTCCTCCGATGGATATTTGGAGAGCTTTTAGGTACATGGGATCTTTACGAAATTCTTTAGCTTTATCAGCGCTTACGATTATTGCAGCAGCAGCACCGTCACTTACACCACAGCAGTCAAAAAGCCCTAATGGCCATGAGATAATAGGGGCATTCATGGCCTGTTCAATTGAAATTTCTTTTTGAAAATGGGCTTTGGGGTTAAGTACTCCGTTTTTGTGGCTTTTGTAAGAAATTCTGGCCAGCATTCTTTTTCCTTCTTCAGGACTAAGACCATACCTTTCAAAATATTTTGTTGCCATGACAGCAAACATAGCAGGTGCTGTAGTTGTGGGCGCAACACCGGCTGCATCATCTGACAGCCCGCCGCCAGAAGCTGTAAATGGAAGATCCAGACCGCTGTAGCCCTGATCTTTTAATTTTTCAAAACCCACTGCCAAAACAATATCATTTATTCCGGCTGCAACAGAATAAGCTGCATTTCTTACTGCTTCTGATCCTGTGGCACATCCATTTTCAACTCTTGTGATTGGTATATAATTTAGCTTTAAAGGTTTAGCTGCAGTCATCCCGGTTAGACCCCATAAAGTTCCTACCCATGCTGCGTCAATGTCTTTTGGGTCAATGCCTGCATCCTGATACGCCTCATATGCAGCTTCAACTATCATGTCTTCAGCTGAAGCATTCCAGCGTTCACCGAACTTTGTACATCCCATGCCAATAATGGCAACTCGATCTTTTATACTTCCTCCCATGATAGCCTCCTTAGCGTAATGGTCTAATCTTCCAATAGTAGTTATGGATTCCTCTGTTGAAGAAAAGTTTTCTGAATGTAAACTCCACATTCATTCCGACTTTAACTTCTCCTGGATCGCGGTCTGTCATGTCGAATGCTGCTCGCCCACCACCATCGAATTCAACAACACCAACAACAGCAGGCGGATCAGTACAGATTGCCAAATTATCCTGAGTATATGTGAAGATACTAAGCTTTTTGTCAGAGAGTCTGACCATTTCGCGCTGGTCATTTGCATGGCACTTAACACATACTTTTTGAGCAGGAAACTGTTGAGTATCACATTCAGTGCATCTTGATCCATATAAAGACAGATACTCTTTTCTATGCCTCCACAACGTTACTGCTGCCACAGGATTTCTGTCGGGTCTCGCAGCAGGGGCAACAGGTACCAGTCCTT
>Ga0209345_10000453_pt1 | contig 52912 bp, 41 predicted proteins | sample Cruoilmetagenom7_FD_187294 | JGI IMG/M metagenome (GOLD analysis project Ga0209345, IMG submission 187294) | Oil polluted marine microbial communities from Coal Oil Point, Santa Barbara, California, USA - Sample 7 (SPAdes) (version 2) | ecosystem: Environmental > Aquatic > Marine > Oil seeps ... | reverse complement strand
CTTACTACATCACAATGCACGCTTATAGCCATGTCTGTTGCCTCTTTGATCGATCCGGCAATGAATGCAAGACCTCAGAATCACTTCTTGGCCTTGCTCTTCATTTCCTTCGCTTTCTCAACCGCTTCCTCGATACCACCAACCATGTAGAACGCCTGCTCAGGCATATCATCATAGTCGCCGTTGAGGATGCCCTTGAAGCTGCTGATAGTTTCCTTCAGGGAAACGTACTTACCGGGTGAGCCGGTGAATACTTCAGCAACGTGGAACGGCTGGGACAGAAAACGCTCGATCTTACGGGCACGGGCTACTGTCAGTTTATCTTCTTCTGACAGCTCGTCCATACCCAGGATGGCGATAATGTCTTTCAGTTCCTTGTAACGCTGCAGGTTAGTCTGCACGCCACGGGCTACTTCGTAATGCTCTTCACCGATGACCAGGGGATCCAGCTGACGTGAGGTGGAATCCAGAGGATCGATCGCCGGATAGATACCCTTGGAAGCGATATCACGGCTAAGTACCACGGTCGCATCCAGGTGCGAGAAGGTGGTAGCTGGTGACGGGTCAGTCAAGTCATCCGCAGGTACGTATACCGCCTGGATCGACGTAATAGAACCGTTCTTGGTGGAGGTGATACGCTCTTGAAGCTCACCCATTTCCTGGGCCAGAGTCGGCTGATAACCTACAGCTGAAGGCATACGACCCAACAGTGCAGATACCTCGGTACCCGCCAGGGTGTAACGGTAGATGTTGTCAACAAACAACAGTACGTCACGACCTTCGTCACGGAACTTTTCAGCCATGGTCAGGCCAGTCAGGGCAACACGCAGACGGTTTCCAGGGGGCTCGTTCATCTGGCCGTAAACCATGGCCACTTTATCGAGTACGTTGGAATCCTTCATTTCGTAGTAAAAGTCGTTACCTTCACGGGTCCGCTCACCAACACCTGCGAATACGGAGAGACCTGAGTGCTCTTTCGCGATGTTGTTGATCAGTTCCATCATGTTAACGGTCTTGCCTACGCCGGCGCCGCCGAAGAGGCCAACCTTACCACCCTTGGCAAACGGACAGATAAGGTCGATAACCTTGATGCCGGTTTCCAGCAGGTCTGCAGACGCAGACTGATCGGCATAACCCGGAGCTTTGCGGTGGATACCCCAACGCTCTTCTTCGCCGATAGGGCCCTGTTCGTCGATAGGACGACCCAGAACATCCATGATACGGCCCAGGGTCTGGGTACCAACAGGTACTGAGATTGCCTTGCCGGTATTTTCTGCTTTCAGGCCTCGCTTAAGGCCGTCAGTGCTGCCCATTGCGATAGTACGAACGATCCCGTCACCCAGCTGCTGCTGGACTTCCAGGGTTGTTTCGCCACCTTCAAGCAGCAGTGCGTCATATACCTTGGGTACGGAGTCACGTGGAAATTCCACGTCGATAACCGCGCCAATGATCTGAACGATTTGTCCGCTACTCATGCTCGGTTCCTCGTTATCTAAAGTAGTCAATAAAGCCAGTTGGATTGTGGGCGTGATCAGACCGAAGCCGCGCCGCTCACAATCTCCGAAATCTCTTGGGTGATAGCTGCCTGACGCGCCTTGTTATAAGCCAACTGAAGTTCACCGATAATGTCACCGGCGTTGTCAGTTGCGCTCTTCATGGCAATCATTCGGGCTGCCTGTTCACATGCCAGATTCTCTACCACACCCTGATATACCTGGGACTCAATATAACGTGGCAGCAGGCCATCAAGAATCTGCCTGGCATCGGGCTCGTAGAGATATTCCCACTGGTTCTTGATCTCTTCTTCGTCCTCGCTCTCGGGCAGGGGCAGAAGCTGCTCTACCGTAGGGCGCTGGGTCATGGTGTTCACGAACTCGTTGCTGACCACATAAAGACGGTCAATTTTGCCTTCCGAGAACGCATCCAGCATCACCTTGACGTTGCCGATGAGTTTTTCAGAGCTTGGGCTATCACCCAGATGGGTAAGTGCTGCAACGACGTTACCGCCGTAGCTCCCGAAAAAGGAGGCCCCTTTCTGCCCGATGGCGCAAAGATCAATTTCCACTCCGCTGTCTTTCCACGCTTTCATTTCACGGATAAGCGCTTTGAACAGGTTGATGTTCAGACCACCGCAAAGGCCACGATCAGTTGACACCACAATATAGCCCACGCGCTTGACTTCCCGCTGGACCATGAAGGGATGTTTGTACTGAGCATTCGCCTTGGCAATGTGCCCGATCACCTGTCGCATCTTGTCGGCATACGGGCGCGTGGCCTGCATGCGTTCCTGAGCTTTGCGCATCTTGCTCGCAGCAACCATTTCCATGGCACTGGTGATTTTCTGCGTGCTCTTGATGCTTGTAATCTGATTACGTATTTCTTTGCCGACGGCCATAACTCACTGCCTTCTCAAGTTAGACACTCGTTGCTTCGAAAGCGGCCCGCGACTATCGCCGCAGGCCTGTTTCTTACCAGCTCTGAGTGGTCTTGAATTTCTCAAGTGCAGCTTTAAGGCCGGCAGCGATTTCGTCGTTGTAATCGCCTTTCTCGTCGATCTTGGCGAGCAGGTCTTTCTGCTCGGAGCGCATCCAGTCAAGCAACTGCGCTTCGAACTTAACAACCTTGTCGACATCAACGTCGTCCAGGAAACCTTCGTTGGCTGCGAACAGAACCGTACCCATTTCAGCCACAGACATCGGGCTGTACTGGTTCTGTTTCATGAGTTCCGTAACACGCTGACCGTGTTCGAGCTGCTTACGGGTTGCTTCATCAAGATCAGAAGCAAACTGAGCGAATGCCGCAAGTTCCCGGTACTGGGCCAGTGCCAGACGGATGTTACCGCCAAGCTTTTTCATGATCTTGGTCTGGGCAGCGCCACCAACCCGGGATACGGATACACCGGCGTTCATCGCCGGACGGATGCCGGAGTTGAACAGGTTGGTTTCCAGGAAGATCTGGCCATCGGTGATCGAGATTACGTTAGTCGGTACGAATGCAGATACGTCACCGGCCTGTGTCTCAATGATTGGCAGAGCGGTCAAAGAACCGGTTTTGCCTTTCACTTCACCATTGGTGAACTTCTCAACGTACTCGGCGTTAACGCGGGAAGCACGCTCCAGCAGACGGGAGTGCAGATAGAAAACGTCACCAGGATAGGCTTCACGGCCCGGTGGGCGACGCAACAGCAGGGAGATCTGGCGGTAAGCCACAGCCTGCTTGGACAGATCATCATAGACGATCAGGGCATCTTCACCACGGTCACGGAAATATTCACCCATGGAGGTACCTGAATACGGAGCAAGGAACTGCATGGATGCAGGATCAGCAGCGCCAGCGGCAACGATAATGGTGTGATCCATCGCTCCGTGCTCTTCCAGTTTGCGCACAACTGCGGCAATGGAAGACTGCTTCTGACCAATAGCTACGTAGACACACTTGATGCCAGTATTTTTCTGGTTGATGATCGCATCGATGGCGACCGCAGTCTTACCAATCTGACGGTCACCGATGATCAGCTCACGCTGGCCACGGCCGATTGGCACCATGGTATCGATAGCTTTCAGACCAGTCTGTACCGGTTCATCAACGGACTGACGCTCAATTACGCCCGGTGCAACTTTCTCAACCGGAGAAGTAAGGTCAGTACCCAGATCGCCTTTGCCGTCGATCGGATTACCCAGACCATCGACTACACGACCCATCAGTTCAGGGCCTACCGGAACTTCAAGAATACGACCGGTACAACGAACTTTCTGGCCTTCTGCCAGTTCTTCGTAGTCGCCCAGCACAACTGCACCTACGGAATCACGCTCCAGGTTCAGAGCCATGCCGTAAACGCCGTTGGCAAATTCAATCATCTCACCGGACATTACGTCGGCAAGACCATGGATCAGCACGATACCGTCAGAAACAGACAGGATCGTACCTTCGTTCTTTGCTTCAGAAGAGATATCGAGTTTTTCGATTCTCTTCTTGATGATGTCACTGATCTCGGATGGATTCAGTTGCTGCATGCCAATATCCTCAAACCTTGTGCTGAAATCAGGAGCCCAGAGCGTCGGCCAACTTGGTCAGCTTTCCGCGTACAGATGCGTCAATCACCATATCGCCGGTGCGAATAATTACACCACCAATCAATGACTTATCTAATGACGCTGCGAGTGACACTTGCCGCTCGAGCTTCTTCGAGAGTGCCTGGGCGAGCTTCTGTTGCTGTTCGTCCGTCAGCTCAAAGGCTGCGGTCACTTCGATATCAACAGTCCGCTCCAGATCAGCCCGGTACGTATTGAAGAGCGCTGCAATCTCGGGAAGAAGAGCAAGCCGGCGATTATCTGCCAGCACGGAAAAGAAGTTACGCACCTGTTCCGAGTCGCCGGCTTCAGCAACCTCCAGAATCATATCCGCTTTCTTCTGCTCTTCCAGCTCCGGATTCGCGAGAAGCTGTCGAATGTCTTTGTTCCCAGTGACCTGTCCGGCGATCGTCAACACCCGGGACCACTCAGCAAGCTGGTCATGCTCCCGGGCTGCGGAAAATGCTGCCTTTGCATATGGGCGGGCCAGCGTTCTCAGTTCTGCCATGATGAACCTCGTCGTTTAAAGTTCTGCCGCCAGTTTTTCCAACATTTCGTTGTGCTTGGAGGCATCGACAGAGGTTTCAAGAATCTTCTCGGCACCCGCAATGGCTATAACGCCAATTTCTGCACGCAGCGCCTCACGAGCCTGATTCCGCTCCTGTTCAATTTCGGCCCTGGCCTGCTCTATAAGCTTCTCGCCTTCTTTGCGGGCGTCATCCTTGGATGCTTCCACAATCTGGGCTGCGCGCTTGTTAGCCTGCTCAATAAGGCCGGCGGCCTGCTGCTTGGCTTCACGCAGCTCCTGGGCTGACTTGTCCTGAGCCATTTCAAGATCACGCTCTGCACGATCTGAAGCAGCAAGTCCGTCAGCGATCTTCTTTTGTCGTTCCTGCAAAGCGGCAATGACCGGAGGCCATACCAACTTCATGCAGAAAACAACAAAGATAAAGAACGCGATGGCTTGACCAAGTATCGTCAAATTAATGTTCACGTCTTCACCTCTCGCCTGTTATGTAAGAAAACACCGTTCCGGAACATTCCGGTGGCGATTCGATTAACCGGCGAGCTGGCCGACAAACGGGTTGGCGAAGGTGAAGAACAGTGCGATACCAACACCGATCATGGTTACAGCATCCAACAGACCTGCAACGATGAACATTTTGACCTGCAACATCGGGGTCATTTCCGGCTGACGCGCAGCGCCTTCCAGGAACTTACCACCCAGAATACCAAAGCCAATAGCGGTACCCAGTGCGCCCAGGCCGATCAGCAATGCAACAGCAATCGCGGTCATTCCAACTACAGTTTCCATGATAACTCCCAGTTTTCAGTTTAGTTTTCAGTTTAAGGGTTAGGGTTTAGAACTACGTTTTTAACACAAAATCAGTGACTGTCTTCGTGCGCCATACTCAGGTACACGATGGTCAGCATCATAAAGATGAATGCCTGCAAGGTGATGATCAGTATGTGGAAGATCGCCCAGGGCACAGACAGTGCCCACTGCGCCCAGAAGGGCAGCAAAGCAATCAGGATAAAGATCAGCTCGCCGGCATAAAGGTTACCGAACAGTCGCAGCGCCAGTGAAACCGGCTTGGCCAGCAGGCTCACGCCTTCCAGCAACAGGTTGACTGGAATCAGCACAAGCTTCAGGAAGAAATTGTCAGATGAGAACGGGTGCAGAGTAAGCTCGCCAACGAAGCCGCCCACGCCTTTGATCTTGATGCTGTAATAGAGAATCAGTGCGAATACCGACAGGGCCATACCCAGGCTCACGTTGATGTCCGTGGTCGGAACAATCTTCATGTACGGGAAGCCTGCAAGAGTAAACAGGTGCGGGATGAAATCAACCGGTATCAGGTCCATCAGGTTCATCATGAAAACCCAACAGAAAATGGTCAGTGACAAGGGTGCAATAACGGAATTCTTGCCGTGAAACGTTTCTTTAACGCTGCCATCAACAAATTCAACCATCACTTCGACGAAATTCTGGAGACCACCAGGAACCCCGGCAGTTGCCCGCTTGGCAGCACGGCGGAACAGGAACAGGAACAGCACACCAAGGCCGACGGCCCAGGCCATACTATCTACGTGAATCGCCCAGAAACCCATATCGGCGGCTTCTGCGGACGTCTGTGCAATGGTCCAGGATGTTTCAGAAAGCACAGTACCGTCAGAACGTTCATAACCTTCCGGCAACTGCCCATAAGTCAGGTTCTGGAGGTGATGCTTGATATACTCGGATGCGGTTGTGCCTGCCATATCTTTCTCTCAGGTCCTGTTAGCGTCGCTGCGTGCTGTTTACCAGGAACGGCGTTAGCCAGTTGGTGATCAGCATGGTCGCAAATGTTAAAAAAAGTGCCGCTACGTCGAGCGGCTTAATCCATTTAAACACCACCGTAAACAAGATGGCGCACAGGATGAGCTTGCCGGCCTCACCCTGATAAAAAGAACTTATGATCTTTTTGGCAGACCGCGCACCGGTGTAGCGGAATGCCTTAAGCGCAAAATAACCATGGGGCAGCAGAAAAATGAGCCCACCCAGAAGCGCTGAATAACCGGAAACCTGACCGCGTAACAAAAACGCCAGGCTAACCAGGAGAAGTACCACACATTCTATTGCAAACCATCGTTCGATGGGCGGGCGTTGAATGCCACCCGGAGCTGGTTTGGCCATGTTTTTCCCAGAGTTCGGCGCTTTTAACCGGCGTCGTGTAAAAAATAAACAGACACACCGACATTAGCGCCGCAGATTATATGTGTTCAATGTGCATGAATCAACAAAACCCGAGCCGGGGCAAACCGTGAAAAACCGCAGAATCACCGGCGTCGGCCCTTATTCGACACAAATAGACATCCACTCAGTTTGCCACCACTACATGTTGTGTATAACGGTGGCATCAAACTTTTGGAGGGGGGTCGAAAGTTCAGAAAAATCCGACTATTTAGCGGATGTGGCCCAGAATTCCGTCGAGCTCATCAAGCGAGCTGTATTCGATTACCAGCTTGCCTTTGCCACGCTGACCCTGAGCAATGGATACTTTTGCTCCCAGACGCTCGGCAAGATCATCCTGCAAGGCTCGGATATTGGGGTCGAGTGTACCTGATTTTACCGGCTTCCCGGTTGCTGTTTCCTGCTGAACCCGGCGAACAAGGGCTTCTGTCTGCCGTACCGACAGAGACTTGGCAACAACCTGCTTCGCGACCTGCATCTGTTGTTCCGGAGATAGTGTCAGCATCGCACGCCCATGACCCATTTCCAGATCACCATGCTCCAGCATCAAACGCACATCTTCGGTCAGGCCAATCAGTCGCAAAAGGTTGGTAATGGTGGTACGGGACTTGCCCACTGCTTCAGCCACCTGGGCCTGGGTCAGACCAAACTCCTCCTGCAGACGCTGAAGGGCGAAGGCTTCTTCTATAGGGTTAAGGTTTTCACGCTGAATGTTCTCAATAAGCGCCATTGCGATGGCCGCTTCATCCGGAACATCCCGGATAATGGCAGGTATGCTGTCGAGCTCTGCCATCTGGGTTGCACGCCAGCGGCGCTCACCAGCAATCAGCTCATAACGACCTTCGGCAATGGGCCGCACTACGACCGGCTGCATCACACCCTGTTGGCGAATAGAATCCGCCAGCTCCTGTAATGCATTGGGATCCATGTCGCGGCGCGGCTGATAGCGGCCACGCTGAATCAGATCAATGGGAACCTGTCGCAACTCACCGTCGTGGTTTTTCAGTTCCTGATCCAGGTTAACCCTGGATCCGGCCAGCAAGGCTCCAAGCCCGCGCTCGCCCAATCCTCGTTTCTTCGCCGCCATGGTATCAGTCATTCTTCCGGTTGATAGTTGTTGTGCATCTTTTAAGAGAGACGAGCCGGTATGTTACACCGCAACCTGAGCCGATGTCTTTTTTGCCCCATGACGGCGGACCATTTCCCCGGCCAGCGCCAGATAGGCAATAGCACCCTTGGAGGCCTTATCGTATTTCAAAGCCGGCATTCCGTAACTGGGCGCTTCGGCCAGACGTACATTACGGGGAATAACCGCACGATAAACCTTTTCCCCGAAATACTCGTTAAGCTGGCCGGATACATCCAGTGTCAGGCTGTTCCGGGGGTCGTACATGGTTCTCAGAATACCTTCTATCTTCAGGTCCGGGTTGACCGTTTCCTTGATCTGTTCAACTGTATTCATCAAAGCAGCCAGCCCTTCCAGAGCGTAGTACTCACACTGCATGGGGATAAGTACCGAATCAGCGGCAGACAGTGCATTCACCGTTAACAGGCTCAGAGAGGGCGGGCAGTCAATCAGTATGTAATCATAGTTCTCACGGACACTGTTCAGCGCGAGCCTTAGCCGGTGCTCCCGGCCAATCTCATTCATCAGCGCCACTTCCGCTGCCGTCAGATCACCGTTCGAAGGAATAATATCGAAACCTGAAGCTTCTGCCGGAATGATCACTTCTGCGGCTGTTGCCCGTTTGGTGAGCAAGTCATAACCGGAAAGTTCGAGCCCGTTTTTATCCACACCACTGCCCATGGTGGCGTTGCCCTGGGGATCCATATCCACCAGTAAAACCCGACGTCTGGTGGCGGCCAGGGAAGCTGCAAGATTGACGCAGGTGGTGGTTTTACCCACACCGCCTTTCTGATTGGTCACTGCAATCACGCGCGCCATGTCTCGCCTCCTTTTTGCCGAATACAGTTGCGTATTACTGGGATTGCTCTCTACCGGGACTGCTCTGCCCGCGCCACAATCAGCAGGTGTCTCTCACCGCCGGCTCCGGGGACCTTCAGGGAGTGGCTGGATGATACTTGCCAGCCGGCCGGAAGGGCAGCTACTTCATCATCCGGATACTGGCCTTTCATGGCAAGGAAGCTGCCACCATTCGCCAGCAGGCCTCCACACCAGCCCACCAGATTATCCAGAGCAGTGAACGCCCGACTGCTGATCTGGCTGAATGGCTGCTCAGGCCTGCAGTCTTCGGCACGACCATGGATCACTTCCACATTATCCAGACCAAGCTCAAGTACGCACTGATTCAGAAAGCGGGTTTTCTTGCCGTTACTGTCCAGCAGAGTGAAACGCTTTTCAGGAAAGACTATAGCCAGGGGAATACCCGGCAACCCGCCGCCAGCGCCGACATCCAGCAGCTGGTCAGTGGTTATCCAGGGTAAAATGCTAAGGCTGTCGAGCAGCTGCCGGGAGACCATCTCCCCCTCGTTACGCACTGCCGTGAGGTTGTAGGCCTTGTTCCATTTGTTAAGCAAAGCCAGGAACGCCAGCAGTTTTTGCTGCTGCTCATCACTGAGGGAAAGTTGCATCTCAGCCAGCCCTTCCCGGAGCTGGCGCTGCCAGTGTGTCTCGGCCATAACGGTGTTCAGGCGCTCTGTTTGCGCAGTAGCTCGCGCTTTTTCAGGTTTACCAGAATCTGCGAAATCGCAGCCGGTGTAACCCCTTGAATTCGCGAAGCCTGGGCAACCGTTTCCGGACGCACCTCTTTCAGCTTCTGTCTGATTTCATTGGACAGACCGCCAATCACATCGTAATCCAGGTCGATGGGCAGCGCGGTGTTCTCGTTACGGCGCAGGCGGTCGATTTCGTCGCTCTGGCGCGAAATGTACCCTTCGTATTTGATCTCGATTTCCACCTGTTCCGCCACAACAGGATCATCCGCTTGCGCAGCACCAATCTCGGCAATGTGACCGTATACGATCTCCGGGCGGCGAAGCAGCTCCGCCAGGGTATGATCCCGGGTCATGGGCTGTTTGAGAAAATCATTGGCGCGATCGCCAGCAGCCGTTGAAGGATGAATGCGGGTCGTTTCCAGCCGGCTACGCTCGGCGTTAATCGCTTCACACTTGTCATTGAACTTCTGCCAGCGCTCATCATCCACCAGGCCGAGTTTACGGCCGGTCTCCGTCAGGCGGAGGTCGGCGTTGTCTTCACGCAGAATGAGACGATACTCCGCACGGCTGGTAAACATGCGATAAGGCTCACTGGTACCCATGGTAATCAGATCGTCTACCAGCACTCCGAGGTAAGCTTCATCCCGGCGCGGATACCATTCGCTTTTTTCCTGGGACCGCAGGGCCGCATTAATACCCGCCAGCAAACCCTGGGCACCGGCTTCTTCATAACCTGTGGTGCCATTGATCTGACCAGCAAAATAGAGGCCCTGAACAAATTTGGTTTCCAGAGTGTGGCGCAGATCCTGTGGATTCAGGTAATCGTATTCGATGGCGTAGCCGGGACGGGTGATATGGGCATTCTCAAAACCCGGGATTGTACGAACGGCCGCCAGCTGAATATCAAAAGGCAGGCTGGTGGAAATGCCATTCGGGTAGAGCTCGTTGGTGGTCAGGCCTTCGGGCTCCACAAAAATCTGGTGCGAATCCTTGTCGGAAAAACGATTGACCTTATCTTCGATAGACGGGCAATAGCGTGGCCCTACGCCTTCAATATTGCCGGCAAACATCGGTGAACGGTCAAAACCACTGCGGATAATATCGTGGGTCTGCTCGTTAGTGCGGGTCACGTAGCAGCAGATTTGTTCAGGATGCTGTGCCCGGTTGCCAATAAAAGACATAACCGGAGTAGGATCATCGCCCCACTGTTCCTGCATTACCGAAAAATCCACGCTGCGAGCGTCAATGCGCGGTGGCGTGCCAGTCTTCAGGCGACCCACGTTGAACGGCAGTTCTCTCAAACGTTGAGCCAACGCATTGGCTGGCGCGTCACCGGCACGGCCACCAGCGTGGTTCTGCATACCGATATGGATCACACCACCGAGAAAAGTACCCGTGGTCAGTACGACTGTTTTAGCGTTGAAGCGGATGCCCGTCTGGGACACAACGCCGGTAACCTGATCGTTTTCTACAATCAGATCATCTGCAGCCTGCTGAAACAGAGTGAGATTAGGCTGGTTTTCCAGGGTGTGACGGATAGCAGCTCTGTACAACACTCTGTCAGCCTGGGCACGAGTGGCTCGCACCGCAGGGCCTTTGCGGCTGTTAAGTACACGGAACTGAATACCGGCTTTATCGGTCGCCTGAGCCATGGCGCCGCCAAGAGCGTCAATTTCCTTGACCAGATGGCTTTTGCCTATGCCTCCGATTGCCGGGTTACAGGACATCTGACCCAGGGTTTCGATGTTATGGGTCAGCAGCAGGGTTTGCGAGCCCATACGCGCCGCTGCAAGCGCGGCTTCGGTACCGGCATGGCCACCACCTATGACAATAACATCGAAACGGGTTGGAAAATCCACAGTTCACCTCGGAATTCGGGGGATAAAAACAGGGCGGCGAGTATAACGTTTCAGCCGGGAAATTGCAGTCAGGATGTGCAAATTTTAACCAGACTTATTTATGCTTAAAAGCCACAGAGTGTGTGCACCGGAAAAAAATAATGAAAATCGTTCGTTTCAGACTCGATGGCGATCTGAAATTATCCGATTTTCATAGGCTTGGAATCACCTTCTCAGAAAAGTTTTCAATAAAGTTATCCACATTTCCAGGGCCGTACAACACCTCGAAACTAACACCTAACCCATTGTTTTAGCGGAATTAAATTTGTTTACCAAAAGATTATCCATACGTTATCCAATTAATTATCCACAGATTTTTCTGTTTTAAAATGCCGTAAACGCCAAACCGCCAGTAATACCAAGGCATTGAGCATCGACAACAGCAGAAAAAAGCCGGGGATACTCACCTCGAGAACGCCAAGAACCAGAATTCCGACCAGAGCACTGGCTACCATGAACAGAGCGTTGATCACATTAAGCGCTGCAATAATGCGTGCACGTTTGTCGTGCGGCGTTTCATGCTGGATGAACGCATAGAGTGGAACAATAAAAAGTCCCCCGCAGATACCGATGCCAACCAGATCCAGAAGTACGCGCAGATATTCCGGGTCCGTCACAAGAGTCCACCAGGTTGAGGAAACCGGCGTCTCGGGAACGGCAAAAAACAAATCCACACCCAACAGGCTCAGTCCCAATACTCCCCAAGGGACAGGTGCCAGGGAAATATGATGTCTGGTCAGACGTTCACACATCATGGAACCGATTGAGATGCCAACAGTGAACATCGCCAGCAACAGCGTGACCACAGTTTCATCTCCCAGAAGGTTGGTACGGGCAAAGTTGGGGAACTGGGTCAGGTAGGCGGCGCCCAGGAACCAGAACCATGAGATTGCCAGCACCGCCAGCATCACCTGCCGGCGCTCCGCGGCAACCACCATGAGCTGCCAGGTTTCCCTGACCGGGCGAAACCGGATGGCAATGTCTTTACCGTGATAGTTCGTGGGGGGTACCTTTCGGGAAGCCAGGTAACCGAGCACCGCCACGATCAGAACCAGAACGGCTATGATCTTAGCGGCAGCCTCATAGCCCATAAGCAAACCTGCAGCGATGGTTCCCAGAAGTATGGCGACAAAAGTGCCCATGCTGACCAGCCCATTGCCGCCAACCAGTTCATCATCTGCAAGAACCTCAGGAAGGATTGCGTACTTTACCGGCCCGAAAAAGGTGGATTGCGCGCCCATCAGAAACAGCAATAACAACAGTAACTCATACCAGCCGAACCAGAGACCGATCGCTGCCAGCGCCATAATCACAATTTCCGCCAGCTTTACGTTACGTATAATGCGGGATTTTTCGTAGTGATCTGCCATCTGGCCGGCAATACCGGAGAACAGAAAGAACGGGAGAATAAACAGGAATGCCGCCAGGTTGACCACGACATTTACAGAAAGCCCCATCAGCCCGCCGGCGCTATAAGTAATCAGCAACAGGAGTGAGTTCTTGTAGAGGTTGTCATTGAATGCACCGGAAAATTGAGTGAGGTAAAACGGCAGGAACCGTCGTTGCCCCAGCATGCGGAACTGACTGTGTTTCGCCATGAATCACCCTGTTTTGGTGCGTTGTACCGGGAACACCTGCGAATACGCACTAAATGTGTGCCAGGCATTCGCAATGCATGAAAAAATGAACAGATTAATGCCAATATTATCAGCTATTTGCAAAATTTCGGCATGAATTTCGCTAATAATATCTGTTCATCCCCCGATTTCCTGGCCAGGACGGCTCTAACAGAATCAGAAATATAAAGGTTCCTGACCATGAGCAGAGTAGTCCGACTCCCCCGCGCCGGCCATACCAGCGGCAGGAACACGCCAGACCCGACAATTATCCATAACCATGATTTCAAATCGGTTTACCAGCCGATACTTAGCCCCACCCACCAGAAACTGGTCGGCTACGAGGCTCTGGTCCGGGTCAGCCGGAACAAACACCCAGTATCGCCAGTAGAACTCTTTGAACAGGCTGCGGCTCTTGGTCAGATCCCGGAACTGGACCTCCATCTGCTGCGTTTGCATCTGTCCGGATTCTCCGCAAGCGACAGCCCCGTATGGCTGTTTCTGAACATAAACCCTCATACCTGTGTGCAGCCGGATGCCTCATTGGAGCGGCTCGTACAGCAGTGTGAGAGCAGCGGCACACGCCCTGAAAAAGTCGTGCTGGAACTGGTGGAAACCGCCTCGGACAATCCAGAAGCACTCATGGAGTTTATTCACAAGGCAAAAACTCTTGGTTTCCAGATCGCTATCGATGACTTCGGTATGGGGGATTCCAATTTCGAGCGCCTGTGGCGGATCAATCCCCTGATCGTCAAGCTGGATCGCAGTTTGCTGGTAAATGCGGAGAACAATAACCGCGCCCGGCTGCTCCTGGAAAGCCTTGTTCGGATGATCCGTGAAAGCGGCAGTCTGGTGTTGCTGGAGGGTATTGAAAACGGTGCCCAGGCCAGAATCGCACTGGATACAGAAGCAGATCTGTTGCAGGGATTTCTGTTTGCCCGGCCAGGAATCATTGCCGATGAAACAGTAGAACGGTCAGAAGCCCGGCTGCACGCCGTAGTGACCGACTCCAGAGAATGGTGGATGCAGGATAACAAGGACCAGGAAAGCTATCTGCGGTTGCTGCATTTCGAAATCATGGATGCCTGCCACCAGATAGTCCGGGACCACCCATTCACGGAAGCCTGCAAAATCCTGCTGCAAATGGATGGGGTCAAACGCTGTTTTCTGCTCGACGAAAACGGAATCCAGCAAGGCAATCTAGCCCATACCGGCAACAACAAATCCGGGGGGTTCAACCCGCTATACCGTTCTGCCGGTGCCAGCTGGGGACACAGGGAATATTTCCGCAACGCTCGGGAACGGCCACAGTATATTAACAGCTCGCGCCCTTACGTTGCTCTGCCTGATGCCAGGCGCACGGTTACCTTATCTACAACCCTGCCAACGGAATCCGGCCCTCAGGTTTTCTGTGTAGATGTACACCCGGACGAGGTGTTCAATGGACAACTGTGCTTTCCCGCTACACTCTGATCCAGACACCGGCCAGAACCAGGCCTGTCAGAAATCGTCGACCCCTTTGCTCGGCGTGCTCATGGCTCCTGACCCGCCGGCACTTCCCGTTGCCAGGCGTTCAAGCTCCAGCTCCACAGTGTTAGCGGATTTGGCAAATCTTGCCAGCAGGTTATAAAGCACAGGGATAATAAACAACGTAAGGGTGGTGGCGAAAATCAAGCCTCCAAGAATAACCATGCCGATAGCCGCGCGACTTTCTGCTCCGGCACCCGTCGCTATGACCAATGGCACTGCGCCGGAGACAGTGGAAATAGTGGTCATCAGAACCGGCCTGAAACGCAGGCTGGCGCCCTCCAGAATGGCATCTTTAACGTCGTAACCTTTGTCCCGGAGCTGATTGGCAAACTCCACAATCAATATACCGTTCTTTGCCATCAGCCCAAGCAGCATGATGATACCGATCTGGCTGTATATGTTCAGGCTGATACCACTCCACCAGAGCGCCAGCAACGCGCCGGTTACGGCCAGAGGTACCGGAAGCATGATAATCAACGGGTGGATCCAGCTTTCGAACTGAGCAGCCAGCACCAGGAATACAATCACAAAGGCCAGTGCAAATGTCACGTAGATAGCTGAGGAAGATTCTTCAAATTCACGGGACAATCCCTTGTAACTCAGCCGCGCTTCCGGTGGCAGGTTATCTATCGCCAGAGTATTCAGATAAGTCAGAGCGGAACCAAGGTCATAACCATCCGCCAGTGAAGCGCTGATGACTACGGCCGGCAGCCGGTCGATCCGCCGCAAATCAGGATTGGCGCCAAGCTCTTCGACTGACACCAAAGCCTGAAGCGGTATAAGTGTGCCGCCGTCTCTCGGTCGCAGAAAAATCTGTCCAAGATCGCCCGGTGTTGCACGATCTGCATCACCTGCCTGAACGATCACATCATATTCACGGCCGCGATCCAGATAAGTTGTTACCTGACGGGATGCCAGCATGGTTTGCAGGGTCAGGCCTACGTCGGCAATGGTTATATCCAGGTCTGCAGCACGCTCGCGATCAATGGTGAGGCGAAGTTCGGGCCGGGTCAGTTCAAAGTCGGTATCCAGATTCAGGAGTTTGGGATTTTCCTTGGCCCGTGCGACGATTTCCTCACTCCAGGCCTGAACCGATTCATAGTCGGGGCCGGCAACGACAAACTCCACCGGCTGGTTAAATCCTCTCTGCCCCAATCCCGGCGGGTTTACAGCCACAATCCTGGTACCAGTAACCTGACTTAATTTGCCACGGAGCTCACTGGTAATCTGCTGCTGTTTGATATCCCGCTCTTCCCATGGAGCCAGGCCCATGATCATGAATGCGCTATCTTCTTCCTCGCGAAAACCGACAATTGAGAGCAGGCGGCTGGCTGCACCGGATTCGAGGTAGGGTATCAGCTGTTCTTCGGCTTTGCGCACATAGTGATCCGTGAACTCCACCGTCGCCCCCCGGGGAGCACTAACAGGCATGATAATCACGCCACGATCTTCTGTAGGTGCCAGCTCCTGAGGAAGTTTCGGATAAATAACTGCAGTGATAACGAGTGCAACCAGACCCAGGCCAAGTAACAGACCTGGCTGACGAAGGGAAAAACGCAACATCCGTTCGTAACCATGGGTCAGCCCGTTCAGAACTTTCTCGCTGGCTGCCCAGAACCTGTGCCCTTCACTCGATTCCGGGCTGTGCCGGAGCCATTTTGAGCACAACATGGGCGCGAGAGTCAGCGCAACCAGGCTGGACACCACCACCGCAGCCGCGAGAGTGAAACCAAATTCGGCAAACAAGCGGCCTATGTTGCCGCCCATGAATGAAATGGGTACGAATACCGCCACCAAAGTCAGTGTGGTTGCGATTACCGCGAAAGCAACCTGCTTGGCCCCCCGGTATGCCGCCAGCAAGGGAGGTTCCCCCTCGTCAATCCGGCGCTGAATGTTTTCCAGCATGACAATCGCATCGTCCACCACCAGACCTATGGCAAGAATCACAGCCAACAGCGTGAGCACGTTGATTGAGAAGCCGAGAAACCCCAGACCAATGAACGCACCGATAACAGCAACCGGAATTGTTACCGCAGGAATCAGGGTTGCCCGCCAGGAACGAAGAAACAGAAAAATAACCAGAATCACCAGAGTTACCGCGATCGCAAGGGTGGTCATCACTTCTTTGATCGAGGCACGTATAAAGATGGATTCGTCGTAGCTTTCGGCAATGGTTACTTCCGGAGGCAGAGTTGCCCGGATATTTTCGAGCTCCGCCTGAACGGCATCGGACACGGCAACGGTATTGGCTTTAGACTGACGAATTATCCCCATACCAATGGCTGTCTGGCCATTGGCACGAAGACGGCTGACATCGGATTCAACCCCCATCTGCACGTTAGCAACACTGCCAAGGCGCAGGAGTTCATCGTCGTTTCTGCGGATAACCAGCTCGCGGAACTGTTCCACTGTGGATAACCGGCCTTCAGTCCGGATGGTGAACGTCCGGGTGGACGAGTCCACCGAGCCGGCGGGCAACTCCACGTTGTTGGCGCGCAGGGCACTTTCCACTTCGGCAACCGTAATATTTCTGGCTGCCAGCCTGTCCCGGTCCAGCCAGACACGAATGGCGTAACGACGTTCGCCACCAATACGCACGTCCGCAACCCCATCCAGTACCGACAGGCGGTCAGACAGGACACGATCTGCGAAATCACTGAGTTCGGCGCTGTCCCAAACATCACTACGCAGGGTCACCCACATCATCGGACGGGCGTCGGAATCCGCCTTGCGTACCACGGGAGGATCCGCTTCTTCAGGCAGCTGATTTGCAACCCGGGAAACAGCATCACGAACGTCATTGGCTGCAATATCTACATCCCGGGAGGTGGAAAACTCGATACTGGTGCGGGATTCGCCCTGTTCGGTAGACGACTCAATCGAACGTATGCCTTCTATCCCACTGATAGCACCTTCAATCACCTGAGTGATCTGGGTGTCCACTACTTCCGCCGCCGCACCCGTATAATCGGTAGAAATCGACACGATCGGAGGATCAATATCAGGGTATTCCCGTACCGGAAGGCCCATCAGCGCAGCCAGGCCAAATACAACAATCAGCAGGCTGATAACCGTGGCAAAAACGGGGCGCTTTATAGATATACCGGAAAGAATCACTGTCAGGAATCCACAGACTGAGCGAAGCGATTGTCCGGAATGGCATTTTCGTCATCGATTATCCGTATCGGATCCCCGCTGCTGAGCCGGTCCTGTCCGGTCACCACAACCAGATCCTCTCTGCTCAGCCCCTGCATGATTTCAACAAGCCCGGGCATACGGGATCCCAGAGTTACAGATACTCTCCGGGCAACACCATCTTCTGCTACAAAAACGTACTGTTCGGCACCACGAAGCATGACGGCCTGTTCTGGAACTACCAAGGCTTGCCGTTCTCGCAATGTCAGGCTGACAGACATGAACTGCCCGGGACGCAACCGGCCTTCGGAGTTATCAATCAGAGCACGAACCGGCAATGAACGGCTGAGCTCGTCAATGCGTGCACCCAGTTCAACGAGTTCACCAGTGAAAATATTCTCGGGATAGGCGGGCGATTTACCCTGCACTTTCTGGCCAGGGCTGATTTCCCCGATAAACCGCTCCGGAATGGAAAAGTTAAGTTCCATACGGGAAACAGCATCCAGTGTTGTTACGGTGGTTCCCGCCGTGATGTATGCGCCAATATCTATGTCGCTAAGGCCAACTACGCCCGAGAAAGGCGCCTGAATACGGTGGTTTTCAAGCCGGACCCGTGCTGCTGTCCGTTGTGCTTCAGATACTTCAACAGCGGTTCGAAGTTCATCAACAAGAGACTGGGAAATACTGTTCTTGTCCCGCAGGCTTCGGGCTCGTTCGTACTGGCGCCGGGCATCAGCCAGCTGCGCTTCGATGACACCAAGATCGGCTTTCGCCTGACGGTCATCAAGCTGTAACAACACATCGCCCTTTTTTACCTGAAGGCCAGACTGCAGCTTGACGTCTATCACACGGCCGCTGGTCTCAGTAGTCAGCTCAACGGCGTTCACGGCTTTCAGACTGCCGACTGCCCCAACCTGATCACGCACAGTTTCGATTACCGGGAGTACAGTGTTTACAACGCTGGCCGGCCGCTCATCTGCAGTTTTAGCCTGATCCGGGGCACTCAAGTTACGATAGGCAACAGCGCCACCTACCGCCAGTACCACCAGCACAACACCGATCAGCCATTGTTTCCACATAGAGTTTTCCAGCACGCGAACCGGCTCATGCCAGTGTTAGTTTTTCTGTATCACAAGAACAATCTCACCGACATCAATCCCCCATTTACTCATGGTGGTCTGATTGATCAGGGTGTCAGGTGTCACCAGATACATCCAATCATCCATCCGCACATCCAGGGTTCCGTCACCATAAGCAACCCTGAGCACATAATTCATATGAATAGCATTACCGCTCCAACGCATGGTTCCCGGTTCAACCACATCGCCCGCAGAGGCTCGGTAACTATCGGCACTGTCAGAAGGCGTCAGCGTCCAGACTCTGTGCTGGACTTCGCCGTCGTCAAAGCGAAACACCTCATCCAGAGTGCCTACACCGGCCTTGTCCCAGGACGCAGAAATATCCGCATCAAACGTACGAATAACTTCTCCGGAAATATCCTTGACCACCCCCCGTGCGGAAAGTTCACCCTTAAAAAACTGCTCGGGGATCAGCCTGGGGTCGCGCTCTGCATAGTCTGTCAGAGCCGGCCCTGAACAGCCACTCAGCAGCCCCAGAGTGACTATCAGCAAGAGTATAAAACGCTGGCCGGCATTGGAACTTACTGAACATGGATTTTGCACAACTTTTACACTATCCACAGGATTCTCCATAGCACTCTCTGATGACCGGTATGGATACGCCAGAAAGACGTTCTTCGATCAACGGGGGCTATGGCTGAATCTTCAGACAAGGAATGAGGCAGGTAACAAGAGATACCCGCTTAGCTAAACCAACGGGGAAACAGACACCCCGGGCAGAATCGGATCCGCTACCCGAGGCTGGTTTGCCACACACTCAGCTATCAGAGACCGTACTTGGTTCCGATCGCGTCGTAAGTGCCATTTTTTTTGATGACTTCCAGGGCTTTATTCAAGTCTTCAATAACCTGGTCGGGAGTATCCGGACTCATGGCCAGATAGAGGTCAACATCGTTAAACGAATACACCGGAACCAGTCCTTCGATATCCTGCTGAGAGGCCATGTATGGCCCGCCAAGGCGCTCTGCAATCCACAGATCAATCTGGCCGAGCGCCAGGCGCTTCGGGTTGAGATCGTCACTGTCAATTACTGATACCTTGTAGCCACGCTCCAAAAGGTATTCGCTTCTGACGTCGTTGCGATAGCCCCCTATGGTTTTGCCTTTGGCATCTTCCAGCTTGTCCATCCTGAAGGTGCTTCCTTCCGGCGCAAAAATAGTCCAGAGGTTCTGTGCCAGCGGCCCTACCCATTTGAACAAGGGAGCCCGCTCTTCTGTATAGGTAGTGCAGAAGATGCCGTGATTGGCTTTGGTCATGGCACGGTTATAGCCATAATTCCAGTTGCGTAGCTTTACCCTGTAGTCATAGCCTGACTGATTCAGGGCAGCACGCACTCTTTCCATGCAAATACCATCAATCATATCAGCGCTGTGTTCAAACGCGCGACCGCTGGTACTCATGTTATAGGGCGGAAAATTTTCGGTATACAGATACAGTCTCTCATCCGCTATAGCCTGTGACATGCTGAAACACAACAGCATTCCCAGAACGGACAATGAAATTAAACGCATTGAAAAGTCTCCTTTAGAGGGCAGCTCGGGCAAAGAGTTTTATACACTTGCAAAAACGAAGCCATAGAGGAGTGTAGCTCAAGCTTGCATAAGTTTTACGTTTTAGATGTATAGGAATGTAAAATCTGAAGGGAGGGGACAAAATGTTCGCACATTTATATTCCGGGTAGAAACTACCCGGAATATAAAGAAAGCAGTTCAGATCACTTCAGCATAACCATAGGTTCTGGCTTCGGAGTGTCGTCTGTGCTCGGCGGCAGTTCCGGATACCGGATTTCCGGGATTTTGCCTGTCAGTGTTTTCAGAAATGCAGTGATGGACTTCACCTCATCATCAGCCAGTTCAGCACCCAGCTGGGCTGTTCCCATAACAGCAACCGCTTCTTCCAGACTCCACACGGCTCCGGAGTGGAAATAAGGTGCTGTCAGCTCAATATTACGCAAAGGTGCCGCCCGGAATACGTATTCGTCGGAAGCAGTAGAAGTCACCGCGAAACGCCCCTTGTCACCAGCCGGCAGGATTTCAGCGCCAGGCTTGGCTACCAGACCAAACGGATAATAACCCTGACCTCCCAGGTTAGTGCCGGCATGGCAGGCCACACAGCCCTTGTCCATGAACAACGCCAAACCTTCTTTTTCCTCATCGTCGAGAGCCGAAGTATCACCACGCAGGAACCTGTCAAAATCCGCATCCGGTGTGATCAGTGTTGCTTCGAACGCCTCAATCGCAATGGCCATATTGTCGAAAGTGACCGGGTTTTCCTCACCTGGGAAGGCTTTGCCAAATTTCTCAACATAAGCAGGCATGCTCTCCAGAGTCGCAACAACGCGTTCCGGTGTGCTGCTCATTTCAACACCTGCCTGCACCGGCCCCTTGGCCTGTTCGGCGAGATCCGCAGCACGGCCATCCCAGAACTGGGCCGCGTTAAACACTGCATTAAAGACAGTTGGTGAGTTACGCGGACCTTTTTGCCATCCGTGACCAATAGAGGTCGGAAGATAATCGTGCCCGCCCATACCTACGTTATGGCAAGTGTTGCAGCTGATCAGATGGCTTGAGGACAAACGCGGTTCAAAAAACAGCATTTTACCCAAGTCCAGTTTTGCTTCCGTGAGTTCATTACCATCGATAACCGGTGGGTACTGCGGTACTGCTGAAAACATGTCCCGCGCTCGTTCCTGCAGGTCTGCAGCCAAGGCTGCTCCTGCAGAAATACCCAAGCTTACTGCGATAACCAACTTCAGTGTCTGCCGTTTCATTTTCTCTCTCCCTGCTCACATCTGTCATTTCCAGAACTCCTGAAATCAACCTAACAGAATGTTCATGTTTGTAAATGAACAGGGGGCTACCGGCGCAACAACCGGTAGCAAAATTGACGACTGTCAAATTCCTATCTTAAAGGCTAAAACCGGTTTAAAACGAATAGGTTGCAGAAAGCCACAAACGCCGCCCTTCTTCACTGTTGGCGTAGAGGTTTCCATAGCTGGCACCATTGTTATAAGCACGATATTCGATAAAGTCTTCATCCATAAGATTGTAGATAGTGGCACTGAATCCCAGGTTTTCGGAAGCCTGGAACTGGCCACCAAGATGCACAAGAGTGACCGCTTTAAAGTCCCCAAGATCTGTATACGAAGGAGCTCCTTTGCTGCTCTCCCGAGCACGGTAACGTTCACTTTCATACTGTGCTTTCACAAATGCTGACCAACGTGCAGAAGGAATCCAGCGCAAAGAAACATTAGCCATATGTTCCGGCGTATCGGTAAGAGGCTCACCCTTACTCTCTCCGGATTTCTGTTCGCTGTCGGTGTAGGTGTAGTTCGCAGCCAGGCGCCAGTCCTGGGCGAAGGGTACTGAACCATTCAGCTCCACACCCTGAGTGATAGCCTCATCAATGTTCAGGTCCTGGCCGAACACATCTGCCAAAGGCCAGTCGCCTCTGTCCACACATCCCGGACGATTGGGGTCCGTAGCGTAGCTGCAGTTCAGCAGGTCTGGCCCCTCAGCAATCTTATCGGTGAACTTGTTATAAAACACCGTTGCGCCCACGCTGTAGCCCGCTGGTTTTTCGTAAACCACTGCAATTTCAGTAGAGGTCGATTTCTCAGGTTTCAAATCCGGGTTACCAAACAACGGAATGGTACCCTGCCCGGTAAAACCGACAACCCCAGATGCGAGCTGCTCAAGCCCTGGTGTTTTATAGCCTCGGCTTACGCCGCCCTTGATAGTCAGTTCAGGTGTGGAACTCCAGACAAGGTAGGCTCGTGGGCTGAACTGCCCACCAAATGCATCGTGACGGTCGTATCGACCACCCAGGGTAAGCGCGAGATCGTCAGCGAGGAACCATTCGTCTTCAACAAACAGCGCCTGGGTTTTTTGCTTGAACTCTTCAACAGCAACGCCGTCGGTCATCCTCGCATCAAACCATTGGCCACCTACTGTCACTACATGGTTGGCGACGGGCATAACCAGCTTGCTGTCGATCACCCGGTTTTCCGTCTTCAGTTCCCGGGCAGAGCCAGCAACTTTTCCAGGTACACCCTCAGGAACAATCCGGCCATCGGTTTCAGTAACGTTTCTCATGATACTGGTTTCAAGCGTGCCGATAGCAAACCGGCCTGTATGGCCCACTGCAAACTGGTCGCGATCAAATTCCAGCTCAGGGCCGTAACCTTGTACACCCAAGGTACCAAGTTGACCTTCCGAGTTGTCGTAGTCCTGTCTGCTGCTTTCGATATCCAGCCAGAAGTCATTTGACTCTCCAGGCGTTACAGTAAAACGACCACCAACCGTATACTGTTCAGACTCTACCGGGCTGGGCCCCCGTGTGCTGACTTCAATCGGATCACCATTCAGATCGAGGTATTCCAGGGTGGACTCATCCCGTTCAAACCAGCGACCACGCAGCTGAAATCCAATCAGGTCATCCACAAGCGGACCATTGGTGTAAGCGCTGTACGCCCGGCTGTCACCAAAATCACTATCCTGATTGAGAGTGGTTTCTGCAGTGAGTGAGGATGCCCATTCAGGGCTGACTTTTCGGGTAATAATGTTGATAACGCCGCCCATGGCATCGGACCCGTAAAGGGTCGACATAGGGCCTCGTACAACTTCAATTCGTTCAATAGCGGAAGGAGGTGGCAGGAAGCTGGTAGCGGTCTGGCCAAAACCATTAGGGGTTACGCTGCCAGCGGTGTTCTGCCGGCGTCCGTCGATCAGAATGAGGGTGTATTCTGATGACATGCCACGCATACGGATATCAAAACCGCCAGTTTTTCCGGCAGAGCCGCTGACATCAAGACCCTCCACATCATCCAGAATATCCGTAAGGCTGAATGCTTGTTTGCTGCGGATCTCTTCACCGGAGATAACAGTAATACTGGCAGGCGCAGCGGTCTGGCTCTGCTCAAAACCCGAGGCGGTTACAACCAGCTCTCCAAGCTCCGTTGGCTGGGCCTGTGCAGATGAGTTGATAACAAGCGCACTGCAGGCCGCGCCCAAAAAGGTCCGGTAAAACAACATATCATCCTTCCTCTTGGCAAACATCAGAAGGTTACGGATAATAATGATTGTTGTTTACTAATGCCAATATAAATTAATGCTATTCACATGAAGGCATTTCCGGATTATTCCCCGAAGCTTTCAGAATCCTCCCCAGAAGACAGCATCTGACAAATTACCGCTGTTAAACGGACCCCTCACGAAACTGCTGTATAAATGCCTCGGATTCAGTAATAGAAGCTTCCATCTCATTAATCAGGCTGTCGACATTCTGGCGAATCTGCCCGAGCTCATCTTCCAGGGCACCAATGGCCTGGGCGTTCAGGTTATGTTTCAGGAACAATACCTGGTCTTCAAATGCTTCCAGCACTGGATTCATGCGCTTTTCCACCTGATGCATCCGCGCCATCAGGCTTCTGTATCGTTCCCGCGTTTCTTCCAGCCGGCGCTCACTGGTCTGGCGCAACGACACGCTCTGGTAAAGGTCCAGCTCGTCTTCCCACTCATCAAACATCGCCCCGGACACGTCTTCAACCGCCTCGATACGGTCTCGTACCTTATTCGCCGACTTCAGGCTCTTATCGTAGGCATCACTGATAACGTCATATTTTTCCTGTAGCCCGGTTTCAGGAGTATCCACTACACTCTGAAACCGCTCCAGTGATGAGCGGAAGGTTTCCCGGGCATCGCTCTGGGAATCCCGGGCATCACCCACTCTGTCTACCAGAATATCGCGCTTCTCAATGCCGAACTTTTCCATAGTGCTGTAATACACCGAACTGCAACCGCTGAGCACAAGCATAAGGCAGAACAAACTGGTAAACCGGGTGACAACAGAAACTGTGTTGGCTTGTATAGACATGGTTTGAATCAATCCTTTTGTGTCTGAGCGCGGTTGTTATACTGCAGGCTTCAATCCCTGACGCAAACACCACAGGTCAAATGCCAGAGCAAACTACTATCCCACACTGCCCCTGCGACAGCCAGCGCCCCTATGCAGACTGCTGCCAGCGCTACCACCAAGGGGCCACAGCTGATTCTCCCGAGGCACTGATGCGCTCGCGCTTTAGCGCATTTGTGCTGAAGCTCGGGGATTATCTGCGCGCCAGCTGGCACCCTGACACACGGCCAGAAGAGCTTGATCTGGACAACTCTCCGGACTGGGCGTCGTTACGAATTCTGGAAAGCAGTCAGAATGGCGAAAATGGCCTTGTACACTTTCAGGCCATTTACCGGCTCAATCCGGGCTGGGGTTACCTGCAGGAGCGCTCGCAATTTGTGCGGGAGAACGGTCGCTGGTATTACCTGAATGGCCAGCCCCATGAAGGCATTCTGAAGCCCGGCCGCAATGACCCCTGCCCCTGTGGCAGCGGCAGAAAGTTCAAGGCTTGTTGTCTTTGAGGAAGCGGGTATCCGCCGCCTCCTTTGACAGGGTCAGCCTACTTTCAGGACAGGTTTGATGGTTATACCACTTGCTGAGTCCTCAAACGCCTGATTTATCTGGTCAAATTCATAGAACCTGACCAGTTTATCAAACGGGAACTTACCCGCTTTGTAGTATGCAATCAGCTGTGGAATGAATACCCGGGGGATGGAATCGCCTTCAATAACACCGATCATACTCTTGCCTTCGGCCATAAGATCATTGTGAATATCAAGACTCACCTCGGGTGTAATTCCCACAATTGCCACTGTGCCCAACGGTCTCAAGGCATTCAGTGACTGCTTGACCACCGGAGGAACCCCGGTGGTTTCGACAGCATAATGACTGCCGCTACCTGTGAGTTTCTTAACTTCCGCTACAACGTCGACATTTTTACCGTTGAAAATATGAGTAGCGCCAAGCTCTTTAGCCAGAGCAAGACGACTGTCATGCACATCAACGGCAATGATGTACTGACAACCAACAATCCTGGCAGCCATAACCGCACTAAGCCCTACAGCACCAGCACCAGCACCAGCACCATAAACCACAATACTGGAACCGAATTCCGGCTTGAGACGATTAAGAACCGTACCTGCCCCGGTCTGGATACCACAGCCCAGCGGCCCCAACAACGCGATATCAACGTCTGGATCTACCTTCACCGCATTCCTGGACTTGGCAATGGCGTAAGTGGCAAATGACGACTGGCCAAAGAAAGTCGCCAGCGACTGCTCACCCTGAGCCAGCCGACGGCTGCCATCGTCCATGGCACCGCCAAAGTTAAGGTCATTGAAGGTATCGCAAACGGTTGGGTGGCCGGTCAGGCAATGCCCGCAATTACCGCAGTGCGCGAACGACAGCACCACATGATCACCGGCTTCAAGATCAGACACACCCGCGCCAACGGCGTCTACAACGCCGGATCCCTCATGGCCGAGTACAATCGGAAATGGCGCTATACCCAGATCCCGCGCAACAACATCGGTATGGCAGACGCCAACCCCCACAATACGAACCCGTATCTCGTCAAAATCCGGGTCTGCAAGTTGCACAGGTTCCAGTTTGAATGGCTCACCCTGGCTATGGGTTACTGCTGCTGTAATTTCCATCAATATGACCTCTTCACTCAACAAGCGTGATCAGAACGGATACTGTCTCGGAGACCTCTGTACACTCACCCATTGCACAGTGGAAAACTCTTCAATAGCCCAGTCGCCGTTAAAACGGCCTAGCCCTGAGTTTTTCTCACCGCCAAACGGCATATGCGCTTCATCATTCACCGGCATATCGTTAACGTGAGCCATGCCAGCCCTGATCTTGCGAGCAAATTTAAGACCCCTGTCCGGATCACCGGAGAATACGGCACTGGAGAGACCGAATTCCGTGCCATTGGCCAGTTCCAGTGCGTGTTGTTCGTCCCGTGCTTTCTGAATCCCCACAAGCGGGCCAAAAATCTCACCGGCGCTGAGATCCATATCAGGCGTCACGTCACCAAAAACATATGGCGGCACCATCTGCCCGCGAATTTCGCCTTCAAGGAGCACTTTTGCCCCCTGCTCTTTGGCTTTGGCAATTTTCCGCTGCAACCCTTCAAGCTGGGATTTATTGATGATGGGGCCGATGGAGGTTTCCATCAGGTCAGGGTTACCGACTTTAAGTGTGCGAACATGGGCAACAAATTTATCCACAAACCGGTCGTATATCGTCGTATCTACAATAATCCTGTTTATGGCCATACAGATCTGGCCCTGATGCAGAAACTTGCCGAAAACGGCGGCTTTCACTGCCTGCTCAACATCCGCATCATCAAGAACAACAAACGGGCTGTTGCCACCCAGTTCAAGGGCCACCTTTTTGAGATAACGCCCACCAGTAGCAATCTTGCCGATATTTTTTCCAACCGGCGTTGAGCCGGTAAATGAAATCAGGGAAGGTATGGAGTGTGATACGAAATCATCACCAATGGCCGATCCCGGGCCAATCACAACACCCAGCACACCCGCTGGCAGCCCTGCTTCTTCAAAGATGCGGCCCAGCAACAAACCTCCAGTTACTGGCGTATCGCTCGCCGGCTTGATAACCACCGCATTACCCAGAGCAATAGCAGGCGCCACGGAACGCTGGGAAAGATGCAGAGGAAAGTTCCAGGGGCTGATAACGCCTACCACACCCAAGGGTTTGCGATAAACAAGGTTTTCTTTCCCCGGTATATCGCTGCCCATGGTGGCACCATGGGCACGTGCAGGCATACTTGCCGCTTCCAGAGTGATAGCGCGGGCGCTACTCCATTCGATGGTGGCTTTTAGCCGGGTGCTGCCAGACTCTTGAATCAGCCAGTCGATGATTTCTTCTTTACGCTTATCGAAGATCGACACCACTCGCAGCATCAGAGCCGAGCGCTCCGCCGGTGGCGTGTCTGCCCAGGCTTTCTGAGCCTCTGCGGCCTTCTGGTATGTCGCATCCAGGTCACCAGTGGTGGCGGAGCGAATGGAAAGCAACGTCTCACCGGAGTATGGGTTCACAACAGGACGGGAATTTTCGCCACTGCCCTCGCGCCATTCTCCTGTCAGCAGTTGAAGATGGAAGTTCCGGTAGCACTCATTCACAAGCTCAACCTCGCTTTCTGTTATGAACGTTTGTTATCAGTATATTCCTTCAGATCCAACTTACTATCGAACTAGCGGTATCTACGATCATTGCAGGTGTTTTATTTTTCGATTGAATTTATGCATTGCCATTACGGCTTAAGAAGTGCTTTGCACCCAAAATGGAGATAAAGAAAACCCACAAGGCCATCGTCTGCTTGTGAAGACGAACCTGATATCGTCGATATTTTACAAGCCTATCTTGGTCGCGCAGGTCTGCGAACGATCCGGGTATCGGTGTCCTTCTCCAATATCGTCAATGCTCCAATAATAAGCGCACGCATGCCCTGCATAAACTCCGCTTCCATCTCAGCCACTTCTGCCGCTCGGTCCGCCTCCACAGCAGGCTCCTTACCTGCAACTGAATACACAGTGTCTGCTACCGCAATGCAATGAAACGCTACTGTTGCGAGCAACCAGCGCGCCTGGTCCTTCGACACACCATAGATGTGCGCGATAAGACTCTGATGCTCATCAATTTTATCGAGCATCGGTTGCGTTGCAGCCGTGCGTCGAATCACGTAAGGCGTCAACCCGGGATTGTTCTTTACCAACTCCTGAGCAGATGCCGAAAAGGCCATCAGATATTCCATCAACCCATCCGCTCCTTCGCCACAGACTCGAGGGATCTGCCAGCGGTGAAAAATTTCCTCAGCAACCAGATGCTTGAGTGCCTCAAGACTGGGAACATGCTTGTAAAGCGCCATATGGCTGACGCCAAGTGCTGCCGCCACGCCAACAAAGGTAATGTTTGGTAAGCCGATCTCGATTCCCACGCTGGCTATCCGTTCACGTGTGATGATTGGCGGACGTCCCCGCGCCGGTGATCGCTGAATCCCTTTCATACTGACTCCTTGCTTGCTGGTGGTCACGCCTGCATAGGCTTTTTGGTCTGCTGCGCACCAATTAGTTTATCTGATGCAATTAATTCTCATTTAGTTTACAGTAATGCAACTAATTAATCGGACGCTTTATTTTCCATGAGTTCCCCAAAAACCACTAAGGCCTCAAGCAACTCATCTGGGCCCATAAGCCGGGTACTGGCCCCAATACGCAGACACCTTATCCTCTCCACACTTTTAGCGGCCCTGGGCACGATGCTTACACTGGTGCCTCTGGCTGGAATCGCACACATTGCCAGCCTTGCCCTTGGATTGCCAGGCTTGGCTAGTGCGTCTGCAGAGCAGCCACAGACAGAAATCGGTTGGACGGTTATCATCAGCGTGGCCTGCATGTTTGCCGGAATGGCTCTGGTATTCGCTGGTGAGCTGACCGCTCATCTAGCCGACAACCGCATCACTCATCAGCTACGTCTTGCAACAGCTCGACGGCTATCTCAAGTCCCCCTTGGCTGGTTTAGTAATCGTGCATCGGGTGAAGTAAAACAGGCGATGCAAGACGACATCGCGACACTGCACGGCCTGACCGCGCACTTCTATACGGCCGTGGGACGTGCTAGCGGAGCTATCCTGATCTCGGTCATCTACATGTTTTCGTTGGACTGGCGCCTGGCCTTTCTGGCACTGCTGCCCTTTCCCGGCTTTTTCCTGTTTCTGCAGCGCGCGATGAAAACAGGTAGCGCAAACATGCAGGATTTCGCCGTCCGACTCAGCCGTCTCAATAGTGCCACGGTCGAATTCGTCAACGGCATGCCCGTAGTTAAGGCATTTGGAGTTACGGGTAAAGCACATGGCAACTATCGAAAAGCCGTTGACGGCGTTGCCAAAGCATTCATCCAATTAACTGGCCCGCTGGTGATTGCCATGGCCCATGCACACGCGATGATCGCGCCCATTACGGTGCTGGGTGTTGTGCTGACCTTTGGTACGATATTCATCCATCTGGGGTGGATGGCTCCAACAGAAATACTTCCTTTCGTACTTGTAGCACCGGGCATCTGCGCCCCCTTGCTGTTTCTGCACACGCTCCTACATGACCTTGGTAGCGCGACAGGTGCCGCACAGCGGGTTTTAGGGTTGCTCGAAACACCAATACTGGAACCCGCGTCTGAGGAACAACGACAGATACCGGCGGGCCATGAAATACGTTTCCAAAACATCAGCTATTCCCATGACCAACAATACAAGGTGCTATCAGCCGTCAGCTTTACGCTGCAACCCAACACCATCACAGCTATCGTCGGCCCATCAGGTGCAGGCAAATCCACATTAGCTCAATTACTTCTGCGCTTCTTCGATCCAACAGAGGGACACATCACTCTGGGCGGTGCAGACCTACGCCATATCGAAACCTCTCAGCTCTACCGGAAAATCGGCTTTGTGCTCCAGGATGTGCGCCTGATTCATGCCAGCGTGCGAGACAACATCGCCCTCGGCCATCCTTCAGCCAGCCCGCAGGAAATCGAGAAGGCCGCACGGGCAGCTAATATCCATGATCGCATTCTAGCCTTGCCCCGAGGCTATCGCTCCGTAGTCGGTGAAGACGCACAGCTTTCCGGCGGTGAGCGTCAGCGTATTAGCGTCGCACGAGCAGTACTGCTCGATGCACCTGTACTCGTGCTCGACGAAGCTACTGCTGCTGCAGACTCCCAGAACGAGGTTGCACTACAGGACGCACTGTCAAACTTTGCACAAGGAAAAACCCTGATGGTCATTGCGCACAGGCTAGAAACCGTGATGTATGCCGATCAGATTCTCGTACTCGATGAAGGCTCCATTATCGAGCGGGGCACACATACAGAGCTACTGACACTCAATGGTCGCTACGCACAGCTCTGGGCCAAAGGTAGTTATGACGCACCCGCATCGTCGGAGATAGAGCCATGCTGAAGACTTTTGTGCAGTTGCTCGGCGAAGACGCCAGCATCTTCCGGCGCTATACCTTGATAGCCGCCGCTTATGGAGTGCTTTGTGGACTCAGCATCGCAACACTGGTGCCGACAGTTACTCATCTGCTCGCTGGCAATGTACAGGGAGCCACTCCCTGGTTGATCACATTACTTGTCGGCGTAACCATCTGTTGGGGGTTGCGACAATACGTTGAACAGGCCGGCATACGTATCGGCGTGGCGATCCTCCAAGGCGCTCGTCACCGTCTGGGTGATCATATCTCAAGCATGCCAGCAGGCTGGTTCTGCGAACAGAACACAGCTCATCTCAGTCATATCGTCACGCAAGGGATGATGGCCGTCGCCCAGCTTCCTGCGCACGTATTCACTCCGGTCATCACGGGCGTGCTAACCCCCTTGGTATTGGTTTTAGCCATGCTGATTCTGCATTGGCAGCTTGGCCTGATCGCCCTGGCCGCACTACCGCTGCTGGCAGCGGTTCTGACATTGACAGCAAAGCTTTCACGACGGGCTGACGCGACTTTCCGGCAGCACTTTGCCGAAGCAAGTCAGCGCATGGTGGAGTTCGCACAGTCTCAGTCAGTTCTGCGCGCGTTCAATGGAGAAGGCAACAGTTTACGTTTACTTGAGGAAGCGTCACTGCACCAGCGCCAGTCGGGCATGCGACTGATCTGGCGATCGGCAGGAGCTGCTGTCTTAAACAGCTGGGCCGTACAAGCTGTGTTCGCCATCCTGCTGATGTCCTCAGCGCTGTGGTTGAACGACTATCTCGACAGCGGCCTGCCTAATGGCGACCTGACCGCATTGATCCTTGGGCTGTTGCTGGTCAGTCGCTATGTTGACTCACTGCAAGAGGTCACGGGCTACAGTGAAGTACTGCGCAATGCGCGCAGTCAACTCGATGCGATAAGAAACCTGTTCACCATAAAACCCCTACCCGAACCCGATGTGCCGCAAGCTCCACATAGTAGCGCCATCGAGCTGAGAAATGTCCATTTCCGCTACACCGCGCTGGATCCTTATGTATTACGCGGCGTGAACCTGCATATCGAACCTGGCAGCATGACTGCTCTTATTGGCGAATCTGGTTCGGGTAAAACAACACTAGTACGCTTGATTGGACGCGCCTTTGAACTCAGCGAGGGTAGCTTGCTGATCGGCGACACAGATATACGCCAGATATCCAATGCCCAACTGGCCGGTCAGATCAGCCAGATTTTCCAGGAAAATTATCTGTTCACCGGCACTATCGCCGAGAACATTCGCTTCGGCATGCCCAATGCCAGCGATGCCGACGTGATGGAAGCAGCAGAACTAGCCGGTGTTGCTGAAATCATTGCTCGCCTGCCGCAGGGATTGGAAACCCAAGTTGGCGAGGGTGGTGCCCGCCTGTCTGGAGGAGAACGCCAGCGTATCGCCATCGCTCGGGCTCTGATCAAGAACACGCCCATTTTGCTCGTGGATGAGGCTACCGCGGCTCTGGATACAGAGAACCAGTCCGTCATTGCCGAAACACTAAAAAGGCTCCATGGTCAACGCACCCTTGTAGTAATAGCCCATCAACTGTCAACGATCGCGCAAGCGGACCAAATCGCTGTACTGGAAGACGGAGTGATTGTGGAGCAGGGCAATCCCCAGCGACTACTTGAGCGCCAGGGACGCTATGCGCAATTCCTGAGTCAACGCAAAACCGCAAAAGGGTGGCACATCACGCCACCAGGGAAGATGGGAGCCCTCCGTTAATGCGTACAGGTCTATACATTCTGTTCATTGTGCTGTGTTGCCTTTCGCTGATTATTGGGGCGCAACAACTGACATTGTCTGACGTTATGCGCCTGTCTCCCGACGCCTGGATCACGCTGAGCGCGAGCCGCATGCCGCGTCTGGCTGCATTGGTTCTGACAGGTGCAGGGCTGTCGGTCTGCGGGGTTATTCTCCAGCATATTGTCCGAAACAAATTTGTTGAACCGGCTACCGCAGGCGGACTGGACGCAGCCAAACTAGGCATCCTTGTAGCTCTGGTACTGGCGCCGACAATCGGAACGCTGGGCCGACTACTGTTCGCGCTGACATTCAGTTTTGTAGCCAGCCTGATATTCATAGCGATTGTCCGTCGCATCCGCTTTGGCAATACAATTCTGGTGCCTGTGATAGGACTGATGTACGGCAGCGTATTGAGTGCCATCGCCGAGTTCTATGCCTACCACAACAACATTCTGCAAAGCATGCAGGGCTGGTTGTTAGGTGATTTTTCAAAGATCGTTCAGGGCAACTACGAGGTTATTTACCTGATACTGCCCGTGGTTGTGCTGACCTACCTATATGCACACCGTTTTACCGTGCTGGGCATGGGCGAAGGCATGGCCACAAGTCTGGGCCTGAATTACCCGGCGACAGCTGCGATGGGACTGATACTCGTTGCGGTGACCGTATCTGTCACAGTCATCACCGTCGGTGCTATCCCCTTCGTCGGCCTGGTCGTACCCAATCTGATCGCGCTGCTTTACGGTGACAATCTTGTCCGCACCCTGCCATTGGTGGCAGCCGGCGGAGCCTTGTTGCTGCTGGCTTGCGACATCCTCGGACGCCTGATCATCTATCCATTCGAGGTCCCCATTGGGCTGACCGCAGGAGCAGTGGGAGGCGTGCTATTTCTGGTACTCATCTACTGGAGAAGCAGACGATGCGCTTGATACCCCGATACATCCTCTGGGCAGGGGTCATCGTGCTGGCCCTGACCTTCCTGTTACTGAACTCCGGACTGGATTTCACATACGTCATTCCCAAGCGCCTTGGTCGGCTTGCTGCAATGGTCATCGGCGGCGTCTGCATTGCATGGTCGTCAATCATGTTTCAGACCATCACCGGTAACCGGATACTGACCCCTGCGATCATGGGCTATGAGGCCGTTTACTTGCTGCTACAATCGCTGCTGGTAATGGCGATGGGCGCGCAGAGCCTGGTCATACTCGGCGCAAATGGCAATTTCTCCCTCTCCGTACTACTGATGCTCGCCTACTCTTGGGCAATCCATCGCTGGCTATTTCGCAACGGCAGACAAAACGTATATTTCCTGCTGCTTATGGGCCTGGTCCTGACCATGGTAATCAGCACCTTCACACAATTCGCCCAGTTTAGTGTCAGCCCGGGTGAGTTCTCAGTACTGCTGAGTTTCAGCCAACCATCCTTTGGCAGAGCCAAGCCTGAACAACTGATCATCTCGTGCATTTTGGTAGCCACGGTATGGCTGTCGATTCGCAAGAACCTGCCCATGCTAGACGTACTGTCTCTGGGCCGTGATCAGGCTATTTCCCTGGGCGTAAATTACCAACGCAGCGTACAACGATACCTCGCGCTGATCGCCGTGCTGGTCGCTGTTTCGACCAGCCTGCTGGGGCCAACCGCCTTCATGGGTATCTTCGTCGCCAACACAACCTATGCGCTCACGCGCAGCTTCAGACACCGAATTACGCTACCTATGGGTTGCGCCATCGCAATCAGCATTTTCATCGTCGCTCAACTCGCCGTGGAACACATTTTCAACTATCGAACAACCGTCGGTATTCTGGTCAACCTCGTCTGCGGCGCCTGGTTTCTGATGCTAATGGTACGCACGCGGGCGGGAGCATGATCTCGGTAAACAACCTATCCAAAACCTACGGAACCAAACCAGTACTTTCCAACGTCACGGTGGCGTTTCCGAGCAGCCGACTAACGTCACTCATCGGCCCCAATGGCGCAGGCAAAACAACCCTGCTGATGATGCTTGCCCGACTGCTTGAGCCAAGCTCGGGAAGCATTCTGCTCGACGGCCGCGAAACCAGCAGCATTAAACTCAGCAACTACGCCAAGCGGGTCGCCACCTTGCGTCAATCACCCGATTTCAATCTCCGACTGACCGTAGAAGAACTGGTCGCCTTCGGCCGCTTTCCCTACAGCCGAGGCATGCTAACGGCCGATGACCAGCACGCCATCAACGAGGCCATTTCCTTTTTGACGCTGGATTCGCTGCGCGGCGCCTATCTCGATGAAATCAGCGGGGGTCAACGCCAGATGGCCTTTCTGGCGATGACCATCGCCCAGCAAACAGAGTACCTGTTACTGGACGAGCCACTGAATAACCTTGATATCAAGCATGCAGTCCAGATCATGCGTGCACTGCGTCGACTATGCGACGAACAAGGTCGTACCGTGATTCTCGTGGTGCATGACATCAACTTTGCCGCCAACTACTCGGACCACATCGTTGCCATGAAGGATGGCACCGTTCATTGCATAGGCGCAGTACCCGAAATCGTCAGCGAGCAAAAGCTGCAACAGCTATACGACCTCGCCTTCAAGGTCATCCACGACAAACAGGGTTATCTCTGCAACTACTTCACCACGTCAGGAGAACAGGAATGACTTTCATGCAAAAACCCAAACACTGGATAGCTCTATTGCTGCTCGCAACGACAACTGCTCTGCACGGCTGCGACGACTCGACAGTAGAGCGTCCGAATACATCGTCTCAATCCAGCACCACCAAAATATCGGAGTATCGAACCTACGCACCCGTAACGGTAAACCACAATATGGGGACAACCGTTATAGAGCGCTTGCCACAGCGCGTGGTAGCGCTAGATATGAACGAAGTGGACTTTCTCGATCTGCTCGGGATTCCTGTTGCCGGAATGCCAAAGGACTTCATACCTCACTTCCTAGCCAAGTATAAAGAAAGGCCCCACATTCAGGATACTGGCGCAATTGTCCAGCCAAATCTGGAAAAAGTGCATGCCGCCAAGCCTGATCTGATTCTGATCACATCGCTTCAGGCGAGTCACTACGAGGAGTTGAGTTTGATAGCACCGACAATACACTTCGATGTGAACTACCACGATAGCCAGATCAAGCATCTGGATATCATCAAGAACCACCTCATCACGTTAGGACGCGTATTCGAGAAGGAAGAACTGGCTCGCCAAGCCGCAGCCGATCTGGCTAGTCGGGTTGAACAGGCCAGACAACTGATCGCAGACCGCCCCGAGAAAGCATTGATTGTGTTGCACAACAACGGTGCATTCAGATCCTTTGGCCCACACTCACGTTACGGATTTATTTTCAACGAATTGGGTGTTAAGCCCGCCGCACTTGCAACCGAAACCGGCCTGCATGGGCATCCTATTTCCAGCGAGTTCATTCAGCAGGCCAACCCTGATGTGATTTACGTTGTAGACCGTACCGCCGTCATGGAACACCGTCCAGCCCTGAACGCTGACACTCTTGGCAACCCTCTGTTGCGCCAAACCAATGCATGGAAGAACGGCCACGTCGTCTTTGCCGACGCGCAAGCTTGGTACGTGACCGCCGCCAGCGTGAACTCTATAGAGCTCATCATCGATGATGTCGTCAGCGGTTACCGGGATTGATTCAACTCTTACCAAAGGAATTTTTCGATATAAATATAAATGATTATCAATGACTTTTAGTTTTTGATTAATGAGAAGTTTGAAACGTCAGACCTAAATCGAAGGAAAACCAACGTGAACATACCTTGCCATTACCCCGATGCACCAAGTCACACAAAAATAGCCATATCTGAGCGCTCCATTTTTACCCTGACCCGATTTGCTATTGGCATACGTGCCGCACTAGTGATCGGACTATCAGCCGGGGGTCTGGTTATGGTTACTCCACCTGCTCTGGCTCAAAGCAATAGTAAAACAGTAAACAACGAAGAAAAAACCCAAAACCTTCTTCCTGAAGATACCTCAGTCCTTCCTGAAATCACCGTTCAAGGAGAACGAAACACGGGCGAGAGCTATGCAGGTGAACAGGTAGCAACAGACGGGCGTATGGGTTTCCTTGGTGACAAAGGCTTCATGGAAACGCCTTTTTCCACTATCACCTACACAGAAAAATATATCGCCGACCAGCAAGCGCGCGACATCAGCGAAATCATCTCCAAAGCCGATCCGACGGTATTCACCAGCGGTATTCCTGGCGAGAGTCAGGAAAGCTATTCTATTCGTGGACTGGCATCCAGCGTGGGTGATGTAACCATCAATGGCTTGGCTGGCATGGCTGCGTACTTCCGTAACTCACCCGAAATGTTCGAACGTGTCGAAGTACTCAAGGGGCCTTCCGCCTTGCTGAACGGCATGCCTCCAAAGGGCTCGGCCGGGGGCACAGTCAATCTCGTGACCAAGCGAGCCAATGATGAACCTTTGACACGACTGACCACCAACTATATGTCCGACTCACAGTTTGGCGGACATATTGACCTTGGTCGTCGGTTTGGCGAAGACAAACAATTCGGTATCCGCTTAAACAGCGTTTATCGTGACGGCTCCACTGCGGTAAACGATCAGGATAAGAAAGTCGCTCTAACCTCTCTCGGACTGGACTGGCGAGGCGAACGCACACGCCTTTCCGCCGATATCTACCAGAGCAAAGACGATGCTGAAGGCCTGACCCGAGGCCTGACCCTGGCATCTGGAGTATCTCTACCAAAAACACCGGACCCGGATATTTCATGGAACCCACCCTGGGCCTTTTATGAAAGCACCGACGAGGGTGCAATGTTACGTGGCGAGTTCGACCTGACCGAAAAAATGACCGTCTATGCTACAGCGGGTTCCAGCGAGACCAAATTTAAATCCAACATGGGCGCAGGACAAATACTGAACGATTCAGGAGACTTCCAGATAAACTTCAGTGGCGTATCTGACAAAGTTGAACGGAAGTCCGCCGAAGCGGGACTGTTCGGCGAGGCAAACACCGGTTCAGTAGGTCACCAGTTCGCAATCAATGCTACTTATTACAATGAAGATTACCGGCTCAACGGATTCAGAAACTTACTGCCTACAGCTTGGGTTACCAACATCTACGACCCAGTTTGGGGCACAGAACCAGCGCTCCCCTCCTCCATTATGGCAATCACAAGAACAAAAACTCGTCTTACCAGCTTCGGCGTAGCAGACACGCTCTCCATATTGGAAGACCGGGTACAGCTGACACTGGGTGTACGTCACCAGGCGGTCGTAACCGATAGTTTAAACGGTACAACCGGAGCACGCTTGAGCAAACGTTACGATGAAACCGCCACAACTCCTGCTGTGGCGATTCTGATCAAAGCCAACGATCAAGTCTCGTTCTACGCTAACTATGTTGAAGGCTTGAGCCAAGGGTCTATCGCGCCAAACTCAGCAGAAAATGCTGGCGAGGTATTTGCCCCTTACAAAACCAAGCAACGGGAAGTTGGCATCAAATTCGATCTCAGCGAATTCGCGCATACACTCAGCGTGTACGAAATAGAACGTCCCAGCAGCTATACCGACCTATACACCAACGTTTTTTCCTTTGAAGGCGAACAACGCAACAGAGGGGTGGAATGGAGTTTCTTTGGCTCACCAACAGAAGGAGTGCGGCTGATAGGAGGGGTAGCTTACTCAGACGCAGAGGTAACCAAAGCGGCTGTCGAAACCAACGAAGGTCAACAGGCCGTAGGCTTGCCTCAATGGCAGGGCAAATTAGGAATGGAATGGGATACACCTGTACTACCGGGTTTAACTCTGACCGCCAACGCAACATCCGCGTCCAAGCAGTATCTCAATGCGGACAACTCAATGTCGATTCCCGGCCGTACTGTCTTCGATTTGGGTGCACAACACTTATCGGTAGTATCAGGACACCCATTAACATTGCGGGCAACTGTTACCAATGTTGGCAACAAGAATTACTGGGCAAACCCTCACTACACAAGCTTGGCAGTCGGAGCTCCACGTACTCTGAGCTTGTCGGCCTCGGTGGACTTCTGATCAACGATTGTGCGTAAAACAATCTGTTGTTTTGTCTGAATACACACGGTTTGTCCCGTTCTGAAAACTTCCGGGGCGAACCGCGTACAAATCTGGATAGCGATTTTAAGTTTTACTTCCCAATACAGAACGACCCAAAGATTTTCCCCAACAATTCATCTGGCGTAATCTGCCCGGTAATCTCCCCCAAGGCATCCTGAGCTGCCCGAAGGTCCTCAGCCAGCAGTTCACCAGCACCATAACCTTCAAGTTGAGCCTGACCCTGCAGCAGGGAATCCCGGGCGCGTTCCAGTGCATCCAGATGTCTGCGCCTGGCCAGGAAACCGCCTTCTGTAGTGCTGGCAAAACCCATGCATTGTTTGAGGTGATCGCGCAGCACTTCGAGTCCATCAGTAGATTTGGCCGCAAGTCTGATAACAGGAGCCTCCCCTGTGGATAACTCGGAAATACCAACCGTTTCTCCGCTCAAGTCTACCTTGTTACGAATCACTGTGAGGGGTGCTGAAACCGGCAGCTGATCAATAAAGTCCGGCCAGATTTCGTGGGGTGAGGTTTTATCCGTTGTTGTGGCATCCACCATCAGCAGAATGCGGTCAGCCTGGCGGATTTCATCCCAGGCCCGGGCGATACCAATCTGTTCAACTTCATCCGGGCTGTCCCGCAAACCTGCGGTATCAATAATATGCAGGGGCATTCCATCAATGTGGATATGTTCACGCAAGACGTCCCGGGTTGTACCTTCAATAGCAGTTACTATCGCCGCTTCCCGGCCTGCCAACGCATTCAGCAGACTGGATTTTCCGGCATTGGGGCGACCGGCGATTACCACTTTCATTCCATCACGTAAAATCGTGCCCTGCTGGGCTTCGCCCATTATGCCCTGAAGTTGTTCCAGCAAGGTTTGCAGATCTGTTGCAACTTTACCGTCCGCAAGGAAGTCGATTTCCTCTTCCGGGAAATCTATGGCGGCTTCTACATAAATCCGTAAATGTGTTACCGATTCAACAAGAGTTTCAATACGCCGTGAAAACACACCCTGCATTGAACGCACAGCACAGCGGGCAGCTTGTTCCGAGCTGCTTTCAATCAGGTCAGCGATAGCTTCCGCCTGAGCAAGATCCAGTTTGTCGTTGAGAAATGCCCGTTCAGAGAATTCTCCCGGGCGCGCCAGCCGCGCTCCAAGCTGGCAGACTTCCCGCAGTAACAAATCCAGTATTACGGTTCCACCATGGCCCTGTAACTCAAAAACATCTTCACCTGTAAACGAATGAGGGTTCGGGAAGAAGAGTCCGATTCCTTCGTCGATAAGTTCATTTTTCTGATCGAGAAAGGGCCCGTAATGGGCGTATCTGGGTTTGGGTGTATACCCCAGCATCGCAGCAGCAATAGCTTTTGCCCGAGGGCCGGATACCCGGACAATGCCCACTCCGGCCTGACCAGGGGCCGTAGCTATGGCCGCTATGGTATCGCTGGCGGGGAGGGTTTCCGGGGTTGCTGAGCTGAAGTTCATGACATCTGCCTCTTACACAAGAATTTTGCGTATTCCTGAAACAGTAAAGGCCCCTTGCGGAGCCTCTACTGAACAATCAACTGGCCACTGAATCAGTGTTTCTTATTGGCCATTTCTGCTTCGATCTTGCGAGTAATGTACCACTGCTGACTGATCGACAGAATGTTGTTAACCAACCAGTAGAGTACCAGACCAGCCGGGAACCAGAGGAAGAAGACAGTGAATACCACTGGCATCAGCTTCATGATCTTGGCCTGCATAGGGTCCGGAGGTGTCGGGTTCAGGCTCATTTGCAACATCATGCTGGCACCCATAAGGATTGGCAGAATGAAGTAAGGGTCCATAACCGACAGATCGTGAATCCAGAGCATGAACGGCGCGTGGCGGAGTTGTACGCTCTCGAACAGAACCCAGTACAGTGAAATGAACACAGGCATTTGCACCAGGATAGGCAGACAGCCACCCAGAGGATTGATTTTTTCCTTCTTGTACAGGGCCATCATTTCCTGGGACATGCGCTGACGATCATCCCCATAGAGCTCTTTCAGCCGGGTGAGCTGCGGAGCAACTGCACGCATACGGCCCATAGAGCGATAGCTGGTGGCGGAGAGTTTGAAAAATACACCTTTAACCAACACTGTCAGCAGGATAATAGCAACGCCCCAGTTGCCGACTATGCTGTGGAACCATTCGAGAATGATAAACAACGGCAGCGAGATAAAGAACAGCCAGCCAAAGTCTACAGTACGGTCAAGATTGGGTGCTGCTGCTTCAAGGCGGTCGATAATTTTTGGTCCCACATAGGCGCGGGCGCCAATTTCTGCAGTTTCTCCAGCAGCTACTGTTGTTGCCGGATAAACAAAGCCCATTACGTGTAACTGACCGCGGCGAGTGGTCTGGAACTGTGAGGGCTGGTCCCGCTCAGGTACCCAGGCTGTAAGGAAATAATGCTGTAGAAATGCCATCCAGCCGTTGGTTACAGTCTGGTTGATACGTTTTTCTTCCAGATCGCCAAAATCAAATTTTTCGTAGGGATCTTCCGGAGAACTGGTTACCAGGCCAAGGAACGCCTTGATACCCATGCTGGGTCCGGAAGTAGGATCCGGAGCCTGATCGCGGACAATCTTTCCGGTGAAATTTGCCTGCCAGTCTTCATCTGACTGGTTATCGATCAGATAACGAACGTCAATTTCATAACTATCACGCTCAAACTGATAGCGTTTGGTAATACGAATACCGTTTTCCATGGTATGAACCAGGTCAACGGTTAACTCATTTTCGCCTTTAGAAAGTTCATAGCTTGTCGCCTCGGTATCGTAAACAGGCGCCTGGCCATTTTTTGCGTTATCCGGTCCGTTCTTCCCGATAAGCCCGCTTTCCAACACGTAAAAACGGTTTTCTGTATTGTTCAGAAGGGTTAGAGGCTCACTACCTTTCAAGGTTTTGTCGTAGGCAAGAAGAGAACTTTTAACAAGATTTCCGCTTACACGATCAATAACGAGATCAAACACATCTGTGCGAACAGAAATGTACTGATTGTTTACCCCGACAGTATTCCCCGTGGAGCTGGACACAGATTGGCCACTTTCCGGAGTTATGAATTCTTCGGCTGTACCATTTGCAGAGGCAGACCCCTGGGATGACTCACCGGGAAGCACCATAGAATCAGACCCGGCCGAACTGTTGTCTGCCTGGATATTTCCTGATTCTGCGACCTGCTCAGTAGGGACAGGCTGGTGATAATCATCATTCCAGGCAAGCACCATCAGATAACTGACAACAGCCAGGCCGGCGAATAATACGATGCGTTGAATATCCATAGATTTACTGTCTGGTCTGGGTTGTTATTGAGGAATGGTCAGTTTCTGCACAGCATCTGATCACTTTTTCCTGTCTGGATGGAACAGTACCTGGCACAGGATCATAACCCCCTTCTGCCCATGGATGGCATCTCAGCAGGCGTTTTACCGAAAGATATGAACCTTTCAGTGAACCGTGATGCGAAATAGCTTCCACTGCATATTGGGAACAGGTGGGATAATGGCGGCAATGACTCGCCATCAGAGGGCTTATGGCGTACTGATAGAAACGGACAGGAAGAAGCAGCAAGTTGCGCATTAATCTGTTCCCTCACCGGCGGGTACAGGACCTGCTGGTTTACGTGGTGGGAGCTGATAGTACTTTTTCGCCAGCCTTTGCCAGAGACCATTAAGAGATCTGCAAACTGTCTGGTTATCAAGTACTGCCAGTCCTTGACGTGCAAGAACAATGATATCCATCCCGGGAAGATCTGGCTGGTGCCGGAAAGTTTCCCGTACCTGGCGTTTGATCCGGTTTCGCTGTACGGATAGTTTCAGGTTCTTTTTCGCAAAAACAAGACCGATCCTGGCGTGTCCGAGATTATTCGGAGTCGCCAGGATCAGAAAATTCCTGTGAGGAACCTTCAACTGCACGTCGTTGAAGACTTTGCCGTAATCGGCGGGTCGTAAAAGACGGTGCGATTTCGGGAAATTCAAAGCCTTCATAAGGCGAGCGACAGGTTACGCAGACAGACGGGCACGGCCTTTGGCACGACGACGGGAAATTACCTTGCGGCCGTTGGCAGTTGCCATACGGGCACGGAAACCGTGAACGCGCTTACGCTTCAGGACGCTTGGTTGAAACGTTCTTTTCATGGTGACTATCTCACAATTCGTGTGTTGAACATTAGGGAGTTGGCTGAAAAATTAATAACCAAAACAGGAGCGGCATTCTATGCAAATTTTATCCTGGGTTCAATGTTTATTGGTACGCGCTTATGCCGATGCAGAGTATTTGTCGCGAGAGGGTCCGGAAAAGCCAGGCCGATCTCATGAATAACAGTAGTAAAAGGTCTTTTTTATAATTCTTTAAAAGATTCTATTATTACTGTTATTACGCAGGCCATTTTCTGTGGAAAAGCCAAATTCTGTTTTAGAAATCAGTAATATGAAGCATTTACAAAGCTGAGTGGAAGTATGCCTGAGCCCTGTGGATAAGCGAGTGACGAATTGTGGAGAAGTTGTCTCCATTGGAAAGAGTGTAGTTGTCCACCGGAGAACCCGGGGTTGCACACAGAGCTGGGGACCAGTTGTGCACATGCGTGTGTGTATATCCTTCTGTAAAAGAATTTCTGTACACAAGCTTGTGCGTAAGTTTGTAATATTATGATTTTAAAAAGTATAAATTTCCACAGGCTGTTTATGGTGTGCTGCTTTTACTTTCACTGGGAGAGCCGGCGGGTTAGAATCCGTGCTCAACTTTCGGGATCGGGCACCCCTTGTCCGGTTTGAGAAATTTTTGTGTTATCGGGAGCGGACTGTCGTGCCGAACAGCATGTGGCATCAATGTCTTGAAGTACTCCGGGATGAGTTTCCCGCACAACAGTTCAATACCTGGCTCAGGCCCCTTCAGTCCGAACATCGTGAAGGGCATCTGATGCTGTTTGCGCCTAATCGTTTTGTAATGGATTGGGTGAATGAGAAGTACCTGCGGCGTATAGAAGAAGTTCTCAAGCAACTGAATGGCGGCCAGGCACCAAGAGTCGGGATGAAAGTCGGATCAGCTCCGAGAGAGTCTGAGCCGGTTTTGCGTTCTGAGTTGGTCCAGCAGGGTTCCGACGGGCGTATTCAGGAAGAATCAGCTGGCAAGGTCGCTGAAGAAGAGAGAAGTGTTGTTTCATCAGGCGGTAGCAGTCGCCTGGCCCAGAGTAACGGCCCAGGTGGGGGACGCCGGTCGGTTCAGGTTGAAGGTGATATCAAGCATCAGAGCTTCCTTAACGAAGGGTTCACGTTTGAAACCTTTGTAGAAGGTAAGTCTAACCAGCTTGCTCGTGCCGCCTCCATGCAGGTAGCGGAAAACCCGGGTGGTGCTTATAACCCGTTATTTTTGTATGGCGGTGTGGGTCTTGGTAAAACTCACCTTATGCATGCGATCGGGAATGATATTGTCCGGCGTAACCCGAATGCGAAGGTTGCTTACCTGCGCTCAGAACGTTTTGTTGCAGACATGGTCAAGGCTCTGCAGCTGAATGCTATCAACGAATTTAAACGATATTACCGCTCGGTTGATGCGTTGCTGATTGATGATATCCAGTTTTTCGCCCGTAAAGAGCGCTCCCAGGAAGAGTTTTTTCATACCTTTAATGCGCTGCTGGAAGGTGGGCAACAGGTGATCGTAACCTGTGACCGGTTTCCCAAAGAAATTGTGGATATGGAAGAGCGTCTTAAATCCCGTTTTGGCTGGGGCCTGACCGTGATGGTAGAGCCGCCTGAGTTGGAAACGCGGGTAGCTATTCTGATGAAGAAGGCCGATCAGGTTAACGTGAAACTCAGTAGCGAAGCGGCGTTTTTTATTGCACAAAAAATCCGTTCTAATGTAAGAGAACTAGAGGGGGCGCTTCGATTGGTGATAGCGAATGCTCACTTCACCGGGTCTGAGATTACCCCCCCGTTCATTCGTGAAAGCCTGAAAGATCTGCTGGCTCTGCATGAAAAACAGGTCAGCATTGATAACATTCAGCGCACTGTTGCTGAGTACTATAAAATAAAGGTAGCGGATCTGCATTCCAAGCGACGCACCCGCGTGGTTACCCGGCCCCGCCAGGTAGCTATGTCACTCTCGAAAGAGCTGACCAATCACAGCCTGCCGGAAATCGGTGATGCTTTTGGAGGGCGTGACCACACAACTGTCTTGCATGCCTGCAAGAAGATTGTGGAACTTCAGGAGACGGATCCCGGCATCCGCGAAGACTATCAGAATTTCATGAGGTTGCTGACCACATGAAAACAACATTCATCCTTCCAACAAAAGAAAGCTGAGTGACATGAAACTGACGATCAGCCGAGAATCCCTGCTCACACCGTTGCAAAGCATTGCCGGTGTCGTTGAAAAAAAGCAGACCATGCCGGTACTGTCCAATGTACTGCTGGTGGCCGAAGATAATTCACTGATCCTGACCGGGACAAATATGGAAGTTGAGCTGGTTGGACGGGTTACACCTGTTCATGTGGACCAGCCTGGTCGGATTACGGTTCCTGCGCGCAAGCTTTCAGATATATGTCGGGCTCTGGGCGACGAAGCGCCTATTGAACTCTTGCTTGAAGGCGACAGGCTGCATGTAAGGTGTGGCGCAAGCCATTTTACGCTTTCGACCCTGCCAGCGGAGCATTTTCCAAATGTTGAAGATGAACCGGAAAGTTTTCGGCTGGAACTGCCGCAGAAAGAACTGCGGCGTATGTTTGACGCGACGGCTTTCGCCATGGCTCAGCAGGATGTTCGTTATTATCTGAACGGGTTGTTGCTGGAAGTGGATAAAGGGCACGTGCGTACCGTGGCAACGGACGGTCACCGTCTGGCGATGGCGCATGTGGAGCTCGACACAGGTTGTGCGGAGCCCAGGCAGGTCATTGTTCCCCGTAAAGGTGTGCTGGAGCTTTCGCGTTTGCTCGATGATGTCGAAACACCGGTTACACTGGTTATTGGTGACAACCATCTGCGCGCTACTGTGGGATCCTACACGTTCACCTCCAAACTGATTGAAGGTAAGTTCCCGGACTACAACCGCGTAATTCCGCGTGGTGGCGACAAGATAGTTCTGGCGGATCGTGCGACTCTGAAGAATACGCTACAGCGCGCGGGCATTCTCTCCCATGAAAATATCCGTGGCGTTCGCCTGAATCTGGCAACAAATGAACTTCAGGTGTTTGCCAATAACCCGGATCAGGAACAGGCGGAAGATGCTCTTCCGGTTGATTATCAGGGCGAGTCGCTTCAGATCGGTTTTAATGTAGGTTATCTGGTAGATGTGATGAACGCGCTGGATGAAGATCAGGTGAAGCTCACCCTCTCCAATCCAAACAGCAGTGCGTTGATCGAATCGCAAAATGACAACCGCTGCCTCTATGTGGTCATGCCGATGAGGCTTTAGGAGACGTTTGATGGGCACCGTAACTAACGGAATCAAAGGCGCTTTCAGAATCGGGCAAACGCTCTCTGTATTGGGCCGGACCGGTGCCCGATGGGTCGGGGGGGATCGCCCCCCTGCTCCACGTTTGTTGCGCCAGACATTTGAGTCGCTAGGCGCGACTTACATCAAGCTTGGACAATTCATTGCCAGTTCCCCGACCTTCTTCCCGAAAGAATACGTTGAAGAGTTTCAATACTGTCTGGACCAGACCCCCAACCTGCCTTTCGGCGTTATTAAACGGATTATCCGCGAAGAACTGGATCGTCCGATAGATGAAGTATTCTCTGAGATTGATCCGGTGGCACTGGCATCCGCTTCTATCGCACAGGTACACACGGCCCGGCTGGTTACCGGCGAAGAGGTGGTCATCAAGGTTCAGAAGCCAGGTGTTGAAAATATTCTCCTGACAGATCTGAATTTCCTGTATCTCTCAGCGCGGATACTGGAAACCCTGGCGCCAAAACTCTCCTGGACATCACTTTCGGGTATTGTGGAAGAAATTCAACGTACCATGATGGAAGAGTGCGATTTCATCAAGGAGGCGAATAATCTGAAGGTGTTTCGCAACTTTCTCCACGAAACACATAATGAAGACGCCACAGTTCCCCTCGTTTATGAACATTGCAGCACCCGGAGAATACTCACAATGGAACGCTTCCATGGAGTATCTTTAACAGATCTCGAGAGTATTCGTGGTTATGCGAAAGACCCTGAGCGGACACTGATCACTGCAATGAATACCTGGTTTGCCAGCCTGACCCAGTGTGAGTTTTTCCACGCCGATGTGCATGCCGGTAATCTGATGGTATTGAAAGACGGGCGTGTAGGTTTCATTGATTTCGGTATCGTCGGGCGGATCAGGCCAGACACCTGGCAGGCAGTCAGTGACTTCATTTCATCGGTGATGGTCGGTAACTTCGATGGTATGGCCGAAGCCATGATTCGTATTGGCGTCACAAGCCAGACCGTTAAGGCGGAGGATCTGGCTGCTGATTTGCGTAAACTGTATCAGCAGATGGATAAAATGGTGCCGGACGAAGTTCCCTACCACGCTGACCAGACCGAAGATGACGTTAATAGCATTCTGATGGATATGGTAAAAGTGGGTGAAAGCCATGGATTGCACTTCCCCCGTGAGTTCGCTCTGCTACTGAAACAGTTCCTGTATTTTGACCGTTATGTACATATTCTTGCTCCCGAGATGGATGTGTTCATGGACGAGCGTCTTAATATGCTTCATTGAGGCGGGTCGCCTTCACTGGTCTGGTTTTGTACACTAGGGCAGCATTCCCGGAACTGTGGGATGCTGCCTTTTTTCATGGATATATCCATTCCTCCTGTTGCCGTGATGAGCTGTCCTTTCTATGGCGCTAGTGAAACTCCATACAGAGTTTTTTCGCAACCTGTCTCCCTCTGAGCCAGTTTCGTTCTCACCATCATTCAATTTACTTTATGGTCCTAATGGTAGCGGAAAGACAAGCCTGCTGGAGGCTATCGGTTATCTTGGTCTTGGGCGATCTTTTCGGGTAAACCGTCACAAGGCAGTTGTTCAGCATGGCCAGCAACGATTCACGGTGTTTGGTGGGTTGGATCATGGGTTCGATGAGGAACGTAATGCTCAGTCTGAAGGAATGCTTGCTCATAGATTAGGTATCTCCAGAGATGTTGTTCAGAAAGAAACAACACTTCGCGTAGATGGTGAAGGGGTAAGAAGCCTTTCCGTCCTGGCCAAGCATTTACCGGTTTCGGTTATTGATCCTGGCGTGTTCGACATAGTTGCCGGTGGGCCCGGAAAGCGTCGCCATTTTCTTGATTGGGCAGTGTTCCACGTGGAACCTTCGTTCGCATCAAGCTGGCAACAGTGCCAGAGAGTCACATCACAGCGGAATCAAACGCTGAGAAATGGTAGACTGGACGAATCCATGTTGCGTATCTGGGATGCCCAGTACGCAGCGCTGAGCGAAAGAATAAGTGACGCCCGTAAAGCCGCTTTTGATCAGTTCAAATGCGCTTTCGATAGTCTGGTTGATGAAGTGGATGTGAGTTGGACAGAAGGACTGAGGCTGGAGTTCTATCCCGGGTGGGATACTGGTCAATCACTGGCAGATGTACTTCTCCGTCACAGGGAACAGGAAATGCGTATGGGGCACACCCTTTATGGGCCGAACCGTGCGGATATCCGAATCAGATTTCAGGGACGACCGGTAGCGGAAACCTTTTCACGCGGCCAACAGAAAACCCTCGTTATTTTGATGAAAATTGCCCAGAGCATGGTGTTGAATGATCTCGGAAAGCAGGTCAGTTTTCTGGTAGATGATATTAACGCCGAGCTGGATGAGGGCCACCGAATTATGCTGGCCCGCAAGTTACAGCAGTTACGTTGTCAGGTATTTATTACCGCTATTGAACGTCCAGATCCGGAGTCAATATGGAATGGCAACGAAATACCTGATTACCGGATGTTCCACGTGGAACATGGCAAATTGAAGGAAGAATAAAACCGGCTTACCAAATCCCTGGTCTGCACAGACGCAGCTACAGGGAAAGCGCCGGCCCTTACGCTTCAGGAGTTTCCTAATGAGTGAATCGAGCTACAATTCTACCAATATCAAAGTCCTGAAAGGGCTGGATGCGGTGCGAAAACGGCCAGGGATGTACATTGGTGATACAGACGATGGCACCGGTCTGCATCACATGGTCTTCGAGTTGGTGGATAACTCCATCGATGAAGCTCTTGCAGGGCACTGTTCCGAAATCGGAATTATTATCCATCCGGACGAGTCTGTGAGTGTTCAGGATAATGGCCGTGGCATTCCTGTGGATATCCACGAAGAAGAAGGTGTGTCTGCCGCCGAAGTGATCATGACCATACTCCACGCTGGGGGTAAGTTTGATGATAACTCCTATAAGGTTTCCGGTGGTCTTCACGGTGTAGGGGTTTCAGTTGTAAACGCATTGTCGTCGACGCTGACATTGACCATCCGCAGGGATGGCAAAGTGTATGAACAGGTTTATACACATGGTGTGCCTAATGCGCCTTTGACCGTAGTTGGTGATACAGATGTCTCCGGAACACGGGTTCACTTTATCCCCTCCCCTGAAACATTCAGCCATATCGAATTTCACTATGAAATTCTGGCCAAGCGTATAAGGGAACTTGCTTTCCTGAATAGCGGCGTTCGTATTCGCCTGACGGATGAGCGTAGCGGTAAAGAAGAAGTCTTTCAGTACGACGGTGGTTTGCGGGCATTTGTTGAACACCTGAATGCCAATAAAACGCCCATAAACAGGGTTTTCCACTTTACCCGTGAGCGTGAAGACGGGATTTCCGTAGAAGTTTCCATGCAATGGAATGATGCTTTCCAGGAAAACATTTACTGTTTTACCAACAATATCCCGCAGCGCGATGGTGGTACTCACCTGGCAGGCTTCCGGGCCGCCCTTACCCGCTCTCTGAACACCTATATTGAACACGAAGGGCTGGGCAAGAAGGCGAAGGTAAGCACCTCTGGTGATGATGCACGGGAAGGACTGACGGCGATCATCAGCGTAAAAGTGCCTGATCCCAAGTTTTCTTCACAGACTAAAGACAAGCTGGTCTCTTCAGAAGTGAAAACAGCAGTTGAGCAGGAGCTTTATCAGAGCTTTGCAGAGTATCTGCAAGAGCAGCCTGGCGAAGCGAAACTGATTGTTAATAAAATGATTGAAGCTGCCCGGGCCCGTGAAGCTGCTCGTAAGGCGCGGGACATGACCCGCCGTAAAGGTGCTCTGGATATTGCAGGCCTGCCCGGCAAACTGGCGGACTGTCAGGAGAAAGACCCTGCCCTCTCTGAACTGTTCATAGTGGAGGGTGACTCGGCCGGCGGCAGCGCCAAACAAGGCCGGGACCGCAAGACCCAGGCGATTTTGCCACTGAAAGGTAAGATCCTGAACGTGGAGAAAGCGCGCTTCGACAAGATGCTGTCTTCCGCAGAAGTCGGAACACTTATCACGGCTCTTGGCTGTGGTATTGGCCGCGAAGAGTTCAACCCGGATAAGCTCAGATATCACTCCATCATTATTATGACGGATGCTGACGTCGACGGTTCCCACATCCGAACCCTGTTGCTGACCTTCCTGTTCCGTCAGATGCGCGAAATTATTGAGCGTGGACATGTCTTTATCGCAATGCCGCCTCTATACAAGGTCAAGCGTGGAAAGCAGGAACAGTACCTGAAGGATGAGAAGGCCAAAGAGGCGTTTCTTACCCAGACCTCACTGGAAGGTGCACAGCTGTATGTGAACCCGGAAGCTCCAGCCATCAAGGACTCTGCTCTTGAGACGATGGTGAAGGATTATCAGGCTGTGATGTCAATGATCGACCGTCTGTCCCGCGCATATCCGGCCAAGGTGCTGGAGCGGATGCTTCAGAACGATACCTTGAAAGTTGAGGATCTGAAGGACGAGCAGAAAGTTGCAGCATGGGCCAGCCGCCTGGGCGACGGGCTCAATATTGATACCCGCACTGGAACCAAATATGTTTTTTCAGTTTCCAGGGATTCAGAGCGCGGTCTCTATCTGCCTAAAGTGACTATTTATGTTCACGGTATTCCTCACGAACATCTGTTTAGTCATGACTTCTTTGAGTCGCCATCCTATGGTGCCATAGCACGCCTGGGTGAGACGCTGAACGGGCTGGTTGAAGAAGGTGCCTACGTACAGCGTGGTGAGCGCAAACAGGCAATATTGTCGTTTGAAGGTGCTCTTGACTGGTTGATGAAGGAAGCCCAGCGAGGCCTGAACATCCAGCGCTACAAAGGCCTTGGAGAGATGAATCCTGATCAGCTGTGGGAAACTACCATGGATCCTGAAACCCGCCGGATGATGAAGGTCAAGATTGATGATGCCATAGCGGCTGATCAGATCTTTACCACTCTGATGGGTGATGATGTTGAGCCTCGTCGTAACTTTATTCAGACCAATGCACTGGAAGTGCACAACCTGGATATCTAGGCCAGAGGTTTATCCCGGGAAATAAAAAAGCGGCCAGAGTGAGATACTCTGGCCGCTTTTTTTATACTGAAAAACTGGCAGGCGTTTTTAATATAGTGCTATTTATCTGGCTCTGGGCCTGATGTTTACGAACTCGCCTTATCTTTTTCCGCCAGATGAGGTGCCATCACCTCTTCCAGGGTATAACCGGTGAGGCGGCGAATGGTTCGCCACAGGTAATAGAAAATCAGCATCATCATAATCATGGAAGGAATGGCGATCATCGGGTAGCTGACCAGAGTCATTCTGCCAAGTTCTTCGTTAAACGCCTGTGTACCCGAGGGGCTGACTACTATCCAGCGCGCAAGAACATAGTTCATGATGGATGAGAACAAAAAGGTGCCGGCGAAAAAGTAGCTGGCTTTCAATAAGCGGGCTTCAAATTGCCCGACACAGTTTTTCTCCTCCAGCGCTCCATGAATTTTTTCCACATCGAGTACATTCGGATTATAGAGAAGTGTGCGAACCAGTGGATACTTGGTGCGGGTAGAAACCAGTACTGCCAGGCCGATAATCGCTGGAATTGCAGCCTCTTTTATCGCTAACCACCCGGCATCAAGCTCAAGTAAACCGATACCACCTGTCAGTCCGACACTTATCAGGCCCAGCAAAGCGATAAAGTTCTTCTTGTTATAACGGATTAACTCAAACAGTCCCCAACCCAAGGGAAAGGCCAAACCCAGAATAAGAGCATTTACGCTACCAAGGTATTGATCGCCACTGAGTTTCATCAGAATAACGGATGGGATAATGATACTGACGAGGAGATCTACCCAGGGCCTGGGTTTGTGGTCGGGTACAGAAGTCGTGTTCTGTGAATTCATAATTCTGCCTGATTAGTGAAACAGCTAGAGGCAGTATACGACGAACGCCATAAAAAAGCCGAACCCGGAGGTTCGGCTTTTCAAGGGCAAACTTCCGGGTTACGCGCCCGCTTCTTTCAGGCTCTCCTCCACAATAGCCAGGCCTTCCTCAAGGATATTATCCTCGATTGTCACCGGCATAAGGAAACGTAAGGTGTTGCCGTACATGCCACAGCTAAGAAGGATCAATCCCTTCTCTTTAGCTTTTTTAGTGATTTCTGCCGCAAGTTCCGGCATAGGTTTACGGCTTTCCTTGTTTTCCACCATTTCGAATGCCGCCATGGGGCCAAGACCGCGAACATTGTCCACATGAGTGAACTGTTCCTGCCATTGGGAGAAGCGTTGCCTGAGCTTCTCGCCCAGGCGCAGGCTCTTACCCAGAATATCTTCTTCCTTGAATACATCGAATACGGCCAGAGCCGCCGCACACGCAGTAGGACTGCCGGTGTAGGTGCCACCCAGAGAGTTGGGTCCGGAGGAATCCATATATTTGTCAGTGCCAACGATGGCCGAAATTGGCATGCCATCGGCCATGCTTTTGGCCATGGTCATTATGTCCGGTTCAACGCCACTGTGTTCAATGGCGAACATCTTACCGGTACGGCCAAAGCCACTCTGGACTTCGTCGACAATCATCATGATGCCGTTTTCATCGCAGATCTTGCGGATCTCTTTCAGGAAGCTGGCTGGCGCAGCGTAAAAACCGCCCTCACCCAGCACCGGTTCCAGCACTATGGCAGCTGTCTGGTTTGCCGGGGAGTCTGTCTTCATGGTCATGCGCAGACCACGCAGAGCTTCATCCTCGCTCACACCGTGATAAGGCACAGGATAAGGTGCGCGGTAAACAGAGCCGGGCATTACGCCGAAATCTGTCTGGTAAGGTGCCGCCTTGCCGTTCATGGCCATGGTCATAAAGGTACGACCGTGATAACCACCGTCGAAGCATATAACGTTGTTGCGGCCTGTCGCCGAGCGGGCGATCTTGATGGCATTTTCAAGAGCTTCGGCGCCGGAGTTGGCCAGCATAACCTTG
>Ga0209345_10000450_pt1 | contig 53225 bp, 42 predicted proteins | sample Cruoilmetagenom7_FD_187294 | JGI IMG/M metagenome (GOLD analysis project Ga0209345, IMG submission 187294) | Oil polluted marine microbial communities from Coal Oil Point, Santa Barbara, California, USA - Sample 7 (SPAdes) (version 2) | ecosystem: Environmental > Aquatic > Marine > Oil seeps ... | reverse complement strand
CTGGAATCGAACCAGGCGTGCGTCTCCGCGAGGGAGTTACAGTCCCCTGCCACACCTTGCGGCCTGTCGCCCACTTTGTCCTGTGCATTGCACCTGACGTGGGGGCGTGATTACAAGCGACCCAAAGGACCGTCAAGGCGAATTCCCGAGAAATCTTGGGGAAATCGCGCGAAAGGATAAAGAGATGAAGAAACCCAAATGGGTCGTGCAAAAAGAGCAGGACAAAAAGGCCGATGCGGCGCAGACAGTTTGGCTTTTTGGCCTGCATGCGGTGCGCGATGCGTTGATGAACCCGAACCGGGAAAAGCTGCAGCTGATGGTCACGCCGAATGCCCAAGCAAAGCTCGAAGATGCCATTGCAGAGGCGGGAATCACGCCCGAGGTCGTCGACCCGCGCAAGTTCCGCCCGCCGCTTGATCCCAACTCTGTCCACCAAGGTGCAGTGCTGGAAGTGAAGCCGCTGAACTGGGGGCGGTTGGAGGATGTCGCCATCGGTGACACAGCGCCGCGCCTGTTGCTGCTGGACCGGGTGACTGATCCACATAACGTCGGTGCGATTTTGCGCTCAGCTGAGGTTTTGGGTGCGTCTGCGGTGATCGGCACCAAACATCATTCGGCACCCGAGACAGGTGCCTTGGCCAAGACCGCCAGCGGCGCGTTGGAGCGTCAGCCCTACCTGCGGGTGCGCAACCTTGCCGACGCAATCCGCGCGTTGCAGGGCATGGGGTATCTGGTGCTGGGGCTTGACGGTGAGGCGACGCAGACCATCGAAACTGCCGTGGAGGGCCGCAGGGATCGCCCTGTAGCGCTGGTCCTTGGCGCCGAAGGCCCAGGGCTGAGAGAGAAGACACGCGAGACGGTTGACGCATTGGTGCGGATCGATGCGGCGGGGGGGTTTGGCTCGCTCAACGTGTCCAACGCGGCGGCCATCGCCCTTTACGCCAGTCGGGTTGGCGGCTGAGAATCGGCAAGAACTGGCTCAAAACCGGGCAGGGGGCGTGTCCAAGGGTCGCGTCCCCTTTGAAATCGGTTGGGACTTCCTAAGTTTAATAGTGACCGCGGGCCCGGAACGCCTGCCGGCCTCAAACTGTCCCTCGTTCCGTACCTATACGCCCCGTGCTCGTCATGGGGCGTTTTTTTTGTTTGGGAGTGGAGCCAGATACACAAAAGCCGCCCCGAGGGGCGGCTTTGAGTTTCCTACGGGGTGGTAGGATCAACCTGGAGCGGGCGAGGCGATTCGAACGCCCGACCCTAACCTTGGCAAGGTTATGCTCTACCCCTGAGCTACGCCCGCATCCGGTTGGTGAGGCGGGAATACCCATTCGGGCGGACGGCTGCAAGAGGGAAAATGAGGTGTTATCGCCGACGGCATGCGTTTTTCTGGGCAAGGGTAAGAGGTGTCGGAAACACAAAGGGCCGCATCCGAAGATGCGACCCTGTGCAGACCAAATGGAGCGGGCGAGGCGATTCGAACGCCCGACCCTAACCTTGGCAAGGTTATGCTCTACCCCTGAGCTACGCCCGCTTACCGTTTGGTGTGGGCGGGATACCCATAGGCGCGCAGGGCTTCAAGAGGGAAATGATGTTTTGGGTGGAAAAATTTAGTTAAGACGGGGGCGCTGCCCCCGGACCCCCGCGGGTATTTAAGAAAGGATGAATTAGAAGAGGGAATGGGCCAGTAGACCAAGCGCCGAAAGGGCGATCATGGCGAGGGTCAGGATCATGCCGATCTGGCGCAGGATGAATTTTTGCGGGGTCGCTGCAAAGCCTAAAGGGTGCAGGATGCGGCCCGTGAGCAGCGCGAGGCCTAAGGTGTGGACCGCCAGTGCCGGTGCGCCGCTGGCTTCGGTTAGGGCCAGTAAGATCAGCGCGATAGGCATATATTCAGCTGCGTTGGCTTGGGCGCGCATGCGTTTGAGCAGCGCCTTGTCTCCGCTATCGCCTAGAGAGATGCGATTGGCGCGGCGGTAGGCGATGACATGCCAGCTGAGGCCTAGGAAAACCAGCGCGCAGAGGGCGGCGTAGATTGGGGTGAGGGTGAGAGACATCAGGTGACCTTTGTGAGGAAGCTGTGGGCTAGAGTGAGGTTGAAGGGGTGCAAAAGAAAAGGCCCCGCGCTGGCGGGGCCTTTCTAACTTTAAGCAAAGCTTAGTGGCTGTGCTGCTTGTCCCAGTCTTCCTGCTTTGGAAGCTGCTCGAACGTGTGTTCGGGCGGCGGGCTGGGCAGGGTCCATTCCAGCGTGTCCGCAAACTCGTTCCAAGGGTTGTTCGCCGTGGAGCGCGCGCCGCGTGTCAGCGTGTAGGCCATGATCCCGAAGAAGAACAGGAAGGAAGCGAAGCTCAGGAAAGCACCCCAGCTCGACCACTGGTTCCAATAGGCGAAGGCCTCTGGGTAGTCGATGTAGCGGCGTGGCATGCCCTGACGGCCCAAGAAGTGCTGCGGGAAGAAGGTCAGGTTGGCACCGATGAACATCATCCAGAAGTGCAGTTTGCCTGCCCATTCGGGGTACATACGGCCTGTCATCTTAGGCAGGTAGAAGTAGATACCTGCGAAGATGGCGAAGACCGCGCCGAGGGACATCACGTAGTGGAAGTGTGCCACGACGTAGTAGGTGTCGTGATAGGCACGGTCCACAGCGGCCTGGCTCAGTACGATGCCGGTGACGCCACCAACAGTGAAGAGGAACAGGAAGCCAAAGGCCCAGAGCATCGGTGTTTTGAACTCGATAGAGCCGCCCCACATGGTGGCGATCCAGCTAAACACCTTCACACCTGTTGGCACCGCGATGACCATGGTGGCCAGCATGAAGTAGGCCTGCTGGTTCAAGGTCATGCCCACGGTGTACATGTGGTGCGCCCAAACGACGAAGCCCAGAGCACCAATCGCGATGATCGCCCAGACCATCGGCAGGTAGCCGAAGACCGGTTTACGCGAGAAGGTCGCGATCACGTGGGAGATGATGCCAAAGCCCGGCAGGATGATGATGTAAACTTCGGGGTGACCAAAGAACCACAGGATGTGCTGGTAGAGGATCGGGTCACCACCGCCTGCGGGGTCGAAGAACGCAAAGCCGAAGTTACGGTCCATCAACAGCATGGTGATCGCGCCCGCCAGAACCGGCAAGGACAGAAGGATCAGCCAGCTTGTGACGAAGATCGACCATGCGAACAGCGGCACTTTGAACAGGGTCATGCCGGGGGCACGCATGTTCAGGAAAGTGGTGATCATGTTGATCGCACCGAGGATCGACGAGGCACCCGAGACGTGAACCGCGAAGATCGCGAAGTCCATGGACATGCCTGCTTCACGTACCGAGAGCGGCGGGTAGAGCACCCAGCCCACGCCGGAACCCAGCTGGCCATTACCGCCCGGTGTCAGCAGCGAGCAGACCGCGAGGGTCGTACCAGCAACATAGAGCCAGAAGCTGAGGTTGTTCATGCGTGGGAACGCCATATCCGGCGCGCCGATTTGCAGCGGCATGAAGTAGTTGCCGAAGCCGCCGAAAAGCGCGGGAATCACGACGAAGAACATCATCAGGATGCCGTGGCCGGTGATCAGCACGTTCCACAGATGACCATTGGGCGTACATGCAGCGGCGCTATCCGCGATGAAACGCGCACCTTCCATACACATGTATTGAACGCCGGGGTTCATGAGCTCAAGGCGCATGTAAACGGTGAATGCCACCGAGATAAGACCCACGAAGGCCGAGACGATCAGGTACAAAATACCGATGTCTTTGTGGTTGGTGGACATGAACCACCGGGTGAAGAACCCCCGGTCGTCGTGGTGATCTTGGCCGTGAATGGCTGCGTCTGCCATGCGGTGCCTCCTGCAAATGAATTGGACACATGGCGCCATAGGCGGCGCATGCGTAGTCGCGCCCGTTTTAGAGCGCTCGCTTCGCGGGGGCAATGGGCGCGATGGTCGCAGGGAGGGTATTTTTTGCCCGAGTGTTGTCGCGGTCAAATTGGGCTGATGGGCCGTTCGAGGCGCGGTTATCGGCAGTCAGGGGGCGGTATCGCAGCTGCCGCTGGGGTTGCTGGCAAAGACATCATCGAACGTGGCGCGCAGGGCCAGATCGACATCATCCATGGTGACAGGCAAGCCAAGATCGACAAGGGAGGTCACCCCATGATCGGCAATACCGCAGGGGACAATGCCGCCAAAATGGCTGAGGTCCGGTTCGACATTGATGCTGATGCCGTGAAAGCTGACCCATTTGCGCAGCCTGATTCCAATGGCGGCGATCTTGTCTTCGGCGGGGCTGCCATCGGCTTGCGCGGGCTTTTCGGGGCGTTGTACCCAGACGCCGACACGGCCGGGGCGAATCTCTCCACGCAGGTTGAACTGACCTAATGTGGCAATCACCCAATTTTCTAGCTGGCGCACGAAGCAACGCACATCGCGGCCACGGGCGGCCACGTTCAGCATTACATAGGCCACGCGCTGGCCCGGCCCGTGATAGGTGTACTGCCCCCCGCGCCGGGTGGGGTAGACCGGGAAACGCTCCGGATCAGTCAGGTCTTCGGCCCGCGCCGAGGTGCCCGCAGTATAAAGCGGGGGGTGCTCCACCAGCCAGATGCATTCTTCGGCTTCGCCTGCTGCAATGGCGGCGGCGCGCGCTTCCATCCGCGCCTCGGCGGTGCGGTAATCGGTCAAGCCGTCGGTGATGATCCATTCAACCATATAGATGCCTTAGCAAGACCCGTGTCGCACCGCCAGAGGCCGCATTTAGGCGGCGGCGTCGCGCTCTTCGAGAACCTTGCGCAGCATTTGGGCATAGTTATCCGCCCCCTGCGCGCCGGTGACGAGGTATTTCCCCTCAAATACCATCGAGGGCACGCCGGAAATTCCGCGCGAGGTCCAGAATTCCTGCGCTTCGCGGGTTTGTTCGGCCAAGCTGCCGCTGTTCAGAACCTCCAACGCTTCTACACGGTCGAGGCCAGCGGTTGCGGCAACATCGGCCAGCACGTCGGTGTCATTCACATTGCGACCTTGAGTGAAATGCGCGTCGAAAAGGGCCATCTTCAGCGGGTGCTGCAAACCTTTGGATTGCGCCCATGTCAGCAACTGATGTGCTGCGAAGGTATTTTGCATCCGGGTTTCATCAGAAAAATTAAAGGTAAAGCCCAGATCGCGACCCATATCCGACAGGCGCTTGCGATTCTCGACCGACTGCGCAGGGGTGGAGCCGTATTTTTCCGCCAAATGTTCGGCCATGTTCTGACCTTCGGCGGGCATCTGTGGGTTCAACTCGAAAGGATGCCAGCGGATGTAAGCGCCAACACCCACGGCACCGAGCGCCTGTTCCAACTGCTTGTAGCCAACGATGCACCACGGGCACATGACATCCGACACAATGTCAATTTGCACGGTGGGGGCATCGGTTGAATCGGCTTGGGGGTTGGTTTGATCGGGGGCGGTGCTGTCTGCGGGCATGATGTAATCCTTATTGCTTGCCCCATCAGATGGCCTGCCGGACGCGGTGTTTCAACGTTTGGGGTGCGAGATTGCAGCGCATTAAAGGATTTGTGAACGGGCCAAGCGTATCTTGGGGTCGGCGCCGCCAAGTTTGGGGCCGACTGGTCGAGGGGCAGGGGGTTTTAAACGGCCAACTGAACAGTTCGGAAAAAGACTGAAAATATTGCCGATTGCCTCTTCACAAGCCTCTGGTCTTTGGCTAAACCCCGCCCACCAACCATGGCGTGCGGTCGTGGCGGAATGGTAGACGCGCAGCGTTGAGGTCGCTGTGGGGTAACACCCGTGAGAGTTCGAGTCTCTCCGACCGCACCACCTTGCTTTGCAACAGCAAAGCGACGGCTGGAAAATTCTTGAAACGAACTTGCTTTGAAGCCTCGCATCTCTGCGCAGACAGTCGACACTCAGGCTGCGCGAGATTACGCCGATTTTGCGTCCAGACACCCAATGGGTGGGGGGGCCGTTGTTCACATCCCCTTTATGTACTCGCAGAGTGTTTGCAGCCAAAGCAGCAATGCCGTTTAAAGGGTGATGAGATGAATGCCCGTCTGCGGCGGGCAAAGCAGAACCGGCACTGAAACCGGGGCGACGGGATGCAGGAGGGTAGCGCGTGGCGCATCAGGGGCAGACTCAAGGGGCGGCGATCTATCTTGCCATAAGCCTTCTTCTTGGCGGGGGCGCGGCTGCGCAGGCAGCGCAACTGGTACTCACGGGGGTGGCGGAGGATACAGAGCTTTATGCCACGCTGCTTGATGGCTCGTTGCTTGCGGAACAAACGGGTGAAACGGATGAAGATGCCGAACCTGCCACACCCCAAGAACTGGTTGCAGCCGCACAGGCGGACTACGGCAGGCTTTTGGCGCTTCTTTATGACAACGGGTATTTCGGGCCGACGCTGACAATCACGCTGGATGGCGTCGATGCCGCGGCAATTCCGCCGGTACGACCCCCGCGCCGGATTGACCGCGCCGTCATCACTGTCACTCCGGGGCCCAAATTCCGCTTTGGCTTGGCCCGGATCGCCCCTGTCGCGCCAGAGACAGAATTGCCCGATGGGTTTGCCACAGGTGAGACTGCCAGACTTAGCGTGCTGAAAGAAACCGTTTCCGCGGGGATCAGCGGCTGGCGCGGTGTGGGCCACGCCAAGGCTGAATTGGCCGATCAAGACCTGACCGCCAAACACCGCGAGCGTCAGATCGACGCGGATTTGCGGCTGGCCCCCGGCCCAAAGCTGCGCTTTGGCGCGCTTACCGTGACCGGGAACGAGGATGTGCGCACCGCGCGTTTGATTGAAATTGCTGGCCTGCCGGAAGGGGAAGTCTTTGACCCTGAGGAGTTGGAACTGGCCACGGAACGTCTGCGCCGCACCGGTGCCTTTGACGCTGTGGCGCTGATTGAGGCCCGCCGGATCGGCCCCAATGACACGCTCCCGATCACCGCGCAGATTACCGAAGCGCCCAAACGCCGTTTCGGCTTTGGCGCGGAGCTGTCATCGCTTGAAGGGCTGACGCTCAGCACCTTCTGGTTGCATCGCAACTTGCTGGGCGGGGCCGAACGGCTGCGTCTGTCGGCTGAGGTTGAGGGCATTGGCGGCAATTCGGGCGGCGAAGACTACAGTCTGGCTGCACGTTTCGAGCGGCCTGCGACCTTTAATGAAGACACGAATTTCTATGCGCTGGCGACGTTGGAGCAGTTGGACGAGGTGAATTTCTTCTCACGCCAGCTGGACCTTGAGGCGGGGATCGAGCGGATTGCCAATCAAAACCGCACCTACTCAGCAGGACTTGGTCTGCGTGTGGCCGAAACGGAAGACGCTTTCGGCACCAATGAGTACATTTTGCTAACCCTCCCATTGGGCGCTGAGTTTGATTACCGCGACAAAGAGCTGGATGCGACCGAAGGCTATTACATCGATGCCAGCATAACGCCCTTCGTTGCGCTTTCGGGGTCGGAGAGCGGGCTGCGCACCTATTTTGACGCGCGCTATTACCGCACTTTCGGTAGTGAACGCCCGGTCACCCTGGCCTTTCGTGGTCAGCTTGGTTCGGTCGCCGGGCCAGACCTGTCTGAAGCACCTGCGGACTACCTCTTTTACTCGGGCGGGGGCGGCAGTGTGCGGGGGCAGCCCTATCAGTCATTGGGGGTCGATCTGGCAAGCGGCGATACGGTCGGCGGGCGCAGTTTTGCGGGTGTCTCAGCCGAAGCGCGGGTGTCGCTGACCGAAAAGATCGGTGTCGTGGGCTTTGCCGATGCGGGCTACATCGGGTCAGAAGAATTCTATGACGGGTCCGGCACGTGGCATTCCGGCGCGGGTCTGGGTTTGCGCTATGCCACAGGGATCGGCCCCATCCGTTTGGATGTCGCAGTGCCCACGTCGGGGCCAGAAGTGGATGAAGATTTCCAAGTCTATATCGGGATCGGGCAGTCATTTTAATGCGACAGTTTTTGCAGTTTCTCACCGCCAGCTTCGTCTATCTGGCCGCTCTCTCTCCGGCCTTTGCGCAGGATGATGACAAGGGCTTTTTGACGCGTACCATTCAAGACGCGCTCAGCGGGGCGGGCCGATCGGTTAGCATTGACGGCTTTGCAGGGGCGCTAAGCTCGGCGGCCTCTTTCGAGCGGATGACCATTTCCGATGACGACGGCATCTGGCTGACATTGGAAGATGTGGTGCTTGATTGGAACCGCTCGGCCTTGTTGCGCGGTCGGCTTGAGGTTGAACAGCTCACGGCAGGCAGGCTTGATGTGGAACGGCTCCCGGTCAGCGATGAAGTCGATCTTCCCGACGCCGAAGCCACGCCTTTTGCACTGCCTGATCTGCCCGTATCTATTGAAATTGCAGACTTTTCTGTGGATGAGATCAATCTTGGCGAGCCGATCTTAGGCGAAGCGGCGCAGCTGTCGGTGCAGGCCAACGCGCGCCTGACCGACACCGTCGGTTTCATTGATTTTCAGGCGCGCCGTACCGATGGCAAAAAAGGCGAGTTCGACATTCAAGCCGATTTTGACCGCACGGAGAACGTGCTCGATCTGCTGTTGAACCTGACCGAAGACCCCGAAGGCATTGCGTCGAAGCTGTTGAACCTGCCGGGCCAACCTTCGGTACAGATGACCGTCAAAGGCGCAGGCCCGCTGGACGATTTTGCCACCGATGTGACAATTGCCACGGACGGTGAAGAGCGTCTTGCCGGGCAGGTCACTTTGGGCACCCAGACCTCGCGCCGCGCAAGCGAAACGCCGGACCGCCGTATTCAGGCGGATATCGGCGGCGATATCACTGCGCTGCTTGCCCCGCGCTACCGCGAGTTTTTCGGCGATGAGGTGCGGCTGGCAGTTGATGCCCTGTTGGAAAGCAATGGCGCAATTGATGTCAGCAGTTTCACCCTTGCGGCTAATTCGGTCGACCTTGAGGGTAAGGTCACGCTGAACCAAGAGAAATGGCCGACACTGATCGACATTTCGGGCCGGATCGAAAACCCCGATGGCACCACGACGCTTTTGCCTATCTCTGGCGATGGCACGCGGGTTGAGGCTGTGACCCTGCGGGTGGATTACGACGCCGCTGATGGCGACAGCTTTGAAAGTGCGTTCGACATCACCGGGCTGGATACGGGGGCGTTGCAAATTGCCGAAACCCAACTCGCGCTTGATGGGATCCTTGAGGGAAATCTTGGCAGTTTGGGGCAGTTTCTTGGCGATGTGACCTTTGCCGCCAAAGGTCTTGCGCTCACCGATCCGGCCAGCGCCGAAGCCATTGGCGATGCGATCAACGGTAGCGCTGAGATCCGCTTCGTTGAGGGGGAGCCGATTGAGATTAACGGTCTGACCCTGTCGGGTGAGGACTATGGCCTGACGGGGGAAGCCGCGATTGACGGTGTTGATGCCGGACTTTTGACGCAGTTGAAGATGACGTTGGAAGCCAAAGATATCAGCCGCTTTTCCGCATTGGCGGGGCGCGATATTGCTGGCGCAACAGCGCTGGCGTTGAACGGCACGGTCACGCCCTTGGGCGGTATGTTCGATCTGGCGATCGCGGGCGGTACGGACGATCTAAAAATTGGGATTGAACAGGCTGATGCGGTTCTGGCGGGGCGCACCAACCTGAGCATGATCGCGAAACGCAACGAGACAGGGACATATCTGCAGGACCTGGATCTTAAGAATGACGCGATTGATCTGACCGGTAATGTGGAACTGCGCAGCGAAGACAGCCGCGCGGCCTTGGACTTTACGCTGGCGGACGTGGGACTGGTGCTGCCGCAATATGAAGGTTCGATTTCGGTAAAAGCGACGGCGGAGCAAGAGGCGCGCGGCTGGATCGTCGATGCCGTCACCGACGGCCCCTATGGCGCAGCGCTGACAGTTTCGGGTTTGGCCACGGGCGAGGATGCCCAAATCGATTTCACCGCTGACATCCCTCAGATTGAGGATTTCGTACCGGACGCAGATATCACGGGTCCGGTCACGGCCAAGGGCACCCTGCGCCAAACCCCGGAGGGGTGGCAGATTAACACCGACGCCAGCGGCCCGCTGAATGCGCAGGCTTCGGTTGTGGGGTTGGTCTCTCCGCGCGTGGACGTGGCCTTTGATTTGGCCCTGCCAGATATTCAGCCCCTCGTGCCGCAGATTACTGGCGGAGTAGAGGCCAGCGGCACTTTGGAGCAGACGGAGCAGGGGTTTGTCGTCGACACGATCGTCAACGGCCCTTACGACAGCCGCGTTTCACTTGAAGGTTTGGCAACTGGCCCGAATATGGCGCTGAGCTTTAATCTTTCGCTGCCCGATGTCAGCCCTCTTGCACCGGGCGCGAACGGCCCCCTTTCCGCGCAGGGTGACATTCGTCAAACGCCTGATGGGATCGCCGTCGATTTTACTGCAGACGGTCCCTATGGCAGCAGTGCGATGGTCGAAGGCTTGGCAACTGGTCCGAATATGGCGCTGAGTTTCGATCTTTCTGTGCCAAATGTGAGCCCCTTTGCGCCGGGCGTAAACGGCGCGCTTTCGGCACAGGGTGACATTCGTCAAACCCCTGACGGGATCGCCGTGGATGTCGACGCCAGCGGCCCCTATGGCAGCCGTGCGATGGTTGAAGGGCTGGTTACGGGAGAAGTGTCGCTGAGGTTTGATGTCTCTGTTCCAAACGTGAACCCGTTTGTGCCGAGTGTCTCAGGCGCGTTCGCAGCCAGTGGTGTGGCCCGTCAGACTGAGGCGGGCGTGGTGCTGGATGCCAGTGCCAGTGGCCCCTATGGCGCGCGGGCGACGGTCGAGGGCTTGGTAACCGGGCCCAATGCAGATATCGATTTCCAGCTTAGCATGCCCGATATCGGCGCCTTGGTGGAGCAGGTGAACGGCCCGCTCAGTGTCGCAGGCTCGGCCCGGCGCGAAGGGGAGGCATGGCGGATTGATACCAATGCCAATGGCCCTGCGGGCACGCAGGCGAGCGTGGCTGGATTGGTCAACACCGACGGCACTCTAAACCTTGATATCGCTGGCAACGCGCCGCTTGGCTTGGCGCGGCCTTTCCTCGCGCCGCGCGATTTGCAAGGGCAGGCGCAGTTTGATTTGAATATCAATGGCCCTGCGGCGCTGTCTTCGGTCAGCGGGCGGATCACAACCAATAACGCAACGTTTACAGCGCCGAACCTTCGCGTGGCCCTTCAGGGGATCAATGCGGATATTCAGCTAGGCAACAACCGCGCGCAGATCAACGTGACCGGTCAAGCGGTCGATGGGGGGGAGCTGCGGGTGGCAGGTGCAATCACGCTGACCCCAGCTTTGCCTGCGGACATCGCCGTGACTGTGCGCAACCTCACCTATGCCGATCCAAGCCTCTACAGCACCACGCTGAATGGCGATCTGCGGCTTGCGGGACCCTTGAGCGGTGGCGCGCAGATTTCCGGCGTGATCAATGTGGGTGAGACGAGTATTCAGGTGCCTGCGACAGGGCTGACCTCGATCGGTGACATTCCACAGATCACCCAAGTCAATGCGCCTGCCGATGTCTTGGCCACCCGTCGCAAGGCCGGGCTTGATGGGGCCGATGCCGGGGAAGACCCGGCAGAGAGTGCCTCTGGACCCGGGTTTAGGCTGAACTTGCAGATCAATGCGCCCAACCGCATCTTTGTGCGGGGCCGCGGGTTGGATGCGGAACTTGGCGGGGCCCTCACTCTGACGGGCAGCACCAACCGCATCATTTCTGCCGGGCGGTTTGAATTGATCCGGGGGCGGTTGGACATCTTGGGCAAGCGCTTTTTGCTTGATGAAGGGTCCGTACAATTTCAGGGCGACTTCATCCCCTATATCCGTTTTGTGACCTCTACTGATACCAAAACTGGTGAGGTACGGGTCATCGTCAGCGGTCCGGCGAATGAGCCTGAGGTAACGTTTGAATCCACGCCGGCCGCCCCGCAGGATGAGGTGCTCTCGCAACTGCTCTTTGGCCGCAACATCTCGGAAATCTCGGCCTTCCAAGCGCTGCAATTGGCAAGTGCTGTGGCAACCCTTGCAGGTCGCGGCGGTGAAGGGGTGATCGGCAACCTGCGTGAAGGCTTTGGGTTGGACGATCTGGATGTAACCACGACCGACGACGGCGCAACGGCGCTGCGGCTGGGGAAATATTTGACGGATAACGTTTATACCGATGTCACGGCGGCCTCTGACGGGACCGGCGAGGTTTCCCTCAACCTCGATATCACGGAAAGCCTGACGGCCAAGGGCACGCTGGGGTCGGATGGTGACAGCAGTATCGGTATCTTCTTTGAGCGGGATTACTAAGATCGGGGCGCCTTTCGGGGCGCCCTTGGCCTCTGAGGTGCTTAACCGTCGTCGCGTGGGGTAAAACGCCCATAGCGGCCTTGGTCAAACATCAGACCGGCTGCACCGTCTTCGCGCAGGGCAACCTGCCGCACATGTCCCAAGATTAGCGAATGATCGCCCGCTGGATGTACCGCGTAGGTATTGCAGTGGAAGCGTGCAAGGCAGCCTGCGAATGTGGGCACACCTGCGGCGTCTTCAACCCAATCAAAGCCAGAAAAGTCATGGCCTTGGGTGGCGAAACGTTGGGCTAAATCTTCTTGATCTGCGCCAAGCACGTGAATGCAAAACGACGCCGCCGCAGTGAAACTGTCGTGCCGTTTGGATGAGATCGCGGGCGACCAAAGCACCAAAGGCGGATCAAGCGAGACCGAGGCAAAGGAATTCGCGGTCATCCCCATAGGGCCCTGTGCGGTCTTCACGGTAATCACGGTCACGCCAGTGCCAAAACGCCCAAAGGCGCGGCGCAGGTCCGTGGCATCGCCACTGTCGGGGGAGAAAGGGATCAGATCATCGTTCATAGCGTCAAGCGGTGCCATGTGGCGGCTGATTTGTCCAGCGGTGGTGGGGTGCCCTGCGGCATCGAAAATGTGCAGATATCCGCAGCATCAACAACCTGCAGGAACCCTTTGGACAGGCGGACGTTGTCTCTGCGATGAGAGGCAACATCAGTGTTCAAAGGACGTTGATGCTGGCTGTCGGAAGGGGGCGGAGCGCGTGACGTGCGCCGCTCGACCAAGGCACCCGAATGCCGTTTAAATCAGATAAGGTGCCCCAATTTGCACCGGAAAGTGACAGACGATGATGCATGTAACAAAACTCACTCTCGGCGCCGCCCTGTTGAGCGCCACCGCCTTTGGCTCTGCCGCAGTGGCCGATGAAGAGACCGTGGACCACGCCGAGATCGGCTCGCTGTCTTGCGACGTGGGTGATGGTACTGGCTTTATCTTCGGCTCCACCCGAGAGCTGACATGTACCTTCAACCCCATCGAAGAAGGTCTCGCAGATGAGACCTATGTCGGTGAGATCAACCGCTGGGGCGTCGATATCGGCAAAACCCAAAACGGCCAGATGTCTTGGCTGGTGCTCGCCCCGACCGAGCAAGAATATTCCGAAGGCGGTCTGAACGGCAGCTATAAGGGTGTCTCCGCCGAGGCGACCGTAGGTGTGGGCGCAGGTGCCAACTTGATGACAGGTGGCTCTGAGGACACGTTGGCGCTTCAACCGCTGAGCGTAAACACCCAGACCGGCGTGAACTTTGCCGTGGGCGTGGGTGAAATCAACCTGCAGCGCGTAGAGGGCTAAGCCTGAGCGAAAGCTTGTAAGGATTGATGAATTGGGCCGTCCCGTAGGGGCGGCCCTTTTCTATTGGCGAAGCTTCAGAGTTTAGTAAGCTGATCTTCGACCCGAACGATGCCATCTTTCACGATTTTGCACAGAATACCACGCAGGCGATGCGGCCGGTTTTCCTTTCGGTTGATCCAGCGCAGGCTGTCCTGCCCATACCGGTCGTGCCATTTGATGCAGCCGTTGTTGAACTTGTCGCTCACCTCCAGCACCGCCGTCCCGGCCTGTAATCGCGTGCCGACGGGCAGGTTCTCGTGGCCAAGGTCCATGTCCACGATCATCGTATCGCCGGGGTGGACCGTATTGCTGCGATCGCGCCAGCAGAGGTCCATCACCCTTTTCGACAGGATCGAGACTTGGATGCGCGGGTCGGGGCTGCCGTCGGGCAGGGTGAGCCAAGGTTTCTTGGTCCAGCGTTCGCCAAGGATGCCTTGGGCCACCGTCAATTCCAGCTCTTGGGGAAACTCCCGCAAGACGTAGTCGGGGCGGAAGCATAGCTGCAGGATGGGAGCCGCATCCTTGGGGGCGGCGAGGATATCCGGCAGGGCGGCATCACATTCCGTCGCCGTGGCATGCAGCGCTGTCTGGGGGGCGATCTGATCCATGTCTTTCTTTCTATTGCAGTATGGCGCGGAGGCGTGTGGCCGCCCGCGCCATATCGCTCTTTAGCGGTTCATGCGATTGTCGATCAGGTCATCTACCACGCTGGGATCGGCCAGCGTTGATGTGTCTCCCAAGGCGCCGAAATCGTCCTCGGCGATCTTGCGCAGGATGCGGCGCATGATTTTTCCCGACCGTGTTTTCGGCAGGCCCGGCGCCCATTGGATCAGGTCGGGCGAGGCGATGGGACCAATTTCCTGACGGACCCAATTGCGCAGCTCGGTGCGCAGGTCATCGGAAGGTTCCTCACCGCTCATCAAAGTGACGTAGCAATAGATGCCCTGACCCTTGATCTCATGGGGGTAGCCGACGACGGCGGCTTCGGCGACTTTGCTATGTGCCACCAGCGCGCTTTCGACCTCTGCCGTGCCCATGCGGTGGCCTGAGACGTTAATCACGTCATCCACGCGGCCCGTGATCCAATAGTCTCCGTCGGCATCGCGCTTGCAACCATCGCCGGTGAAATAGTAGCCGGGGTAATCCGCAAAATAGGTCTTCTCAAACCGCTCATGATCGCCCCAGATCGTGCGCATTTGGCCGGGCCAGCTGTCGGCGATGCACAGCACGCCTTCGGCGGGGTTGCCGTCGATCTCCTGACCCGAGGTCGGGTCGAGTATTACCGGTTTGATGCCAAAGAACGGCTTCATCGCCGCACCCGGTTTCATGTCATGCGCGCCGGGCAGGGGGGTCATCAGGTGGCCGCCGGTTTCGGTTTGCCACCATGTATCGACGATGGGGCACCGGCCATGGCCCACCACCTCGTGGTACCAATTCCACGCCTCGGGGTTGATCGGCTCCCCCACGGTGCCAAGGATGCGCAGCGACGACAGATCGCTTTTGGTGACGAATTCTTTGCCTTGCCCCATCAGCGCGCGGATCGCGGTGGGGGCAGTGTAGAATTGCGTGACCTTATGCTTTTCGCAAACCTGCCAGAAGCGGCTGGCATCAGGATAGGTGGGCACGCCTTCGAACATCAGCGAGGTGGCCCCATTGGCCAGCGGGCCATAGACGATATAGCTGTGGCCGGTGACCCAGCCCACATCTGCGGTGCACCAATAGACATCGCCGTCGTGGTAATCAAAGGTCACCTCATGGGTCAGCGCGGCATAGGTGATATAGCCGCCGGTGGTATGCACCACGCCCTTGGGCTGCCCGGTGGAGCCAGAGGTATAAAGGATGAACAGCGGGTCTTCTGCGCCCATCGCAACCGGCTCGCATTTGTCCGAAGCATCCTGAGCCAGCGCGTTATAATTGCGGTCCCGGGCCTCGTTCCAAGCCACGTCCCCATTGGTGCGCCGCACGACAAGGCACTGAACGCTGGCGTCGCACTGCGCCAGCGCCTTATCGGCATTGGCCTTGAGCGGGGTGGCCTTGCCACCGCGCGGCGCTTCGTCGGCGGTGATCACCACTTTGGCTTCGCAGCCGTTGACGCGGGCGGCGAGGGCGTCGGGCGAGAAACCGGCGAAGACGATGGAATGGATCGCGCCAATCCGCGCACAGGCCAGCATGGCAAAGGCGGCTTCGGGGATCATCGGCATGTAGATGACGACGCGGTCGCCCTTGTCGACACCAAGATCGCGCAGCACATTGGCCATACGGCAGGTGGCGCTGTGAAGCTCGCGGTAGCTGATGTGTTTGGCGGCGTCCTCGGGGCTGTCCGGCTCCCAGATGATCGCAGTCTGATCGCCGCGGGTCTCAAGGTGGCGGTCAATGCAATTGGCGCTGACGTTCAACTCCCCATCCGCGAACCAGTTGATGCTGACCGACCCGAGATCGAAATTCACATCGCGTACTTGGGTGAAGGGTTTGATCCAGTCGATCCGCTGTGCCTGTTCGCGCCAGAACCCGTCGGTGTCGGTGACCGAGGCTTGGTACATCTTATCATAGGACTGAGCATTCACATGGGCGCGGGCGACCATGTCGGCGGATGGCGGATAGGTCTTTGCGGTGGCGTCGGACATGGTGGTTCCTCCCTAGATGTACGCGTCTTGCCACGGGCTGCGGGTCTTACCGAGCTTGCCGTGGCCTCCTCCTGAGCTGGATCATAACGGCCCGTGAAAAGAAGTGAATAAGCAACTGGAATACAAGGGCTTGCCTGTAAAGGTTTTTCCCGTTTGCCGGGTTGACTGTAAATTTTTCGATTTTCGCGGGCAATAGGTGGGCTTTTTCAAAGCCTTGCCAGTCAAACATACGCCAACTGTCTTGCAGCTGTCGGATTTGCGCGGCAAGACGGGGTTGGCAGGCTTGCCCCCGCGGGGTAGCCTGTGCGCCAATCCGCTCACTAAGGGCGGGCATCTAGGGAGAGATATCATGAACAAACTGCTGAGCGGCGCCGCCGCCTGTGCGCTGAGCATTGCCTTCGTCGGCCAAGCCGCCGCGACCGAGTGGAACGCATCCGTCTGGGGCAAGCGCCGCGCCTTCACTGAACACGTTGAAAAGATCGCCGAACTGGTGAGCGAAAAGACCAACGGTGAATTCACCATCAACGTCAGCTACGGCGGTCTGTCCAAGAACCGTGAGAACCTTGATGGTATCTCCATCGGTGCTTTCGAGATGGCCCAGTTCTGCGCCGGCTACCACGCCGACAAGAACCGCGCGATCACCGTGCTGGAACTGCCGTTTCTAGGCGTAAGCAACCTGGAAGAAGAAGTCGCTGTCAGCCGTGCCGTCTATGCCCACCCCGCCGTGGCCAAAGAGATGGCGCAGTGGAACGCGAAAATGCTGATGACCTCGCCCATGCCGCAGTACAACCTTGTCGGCACTGGCGCTCCGCGTACCACGCTGGAAGATTTTGACGGCATGCGCGTGCGCGCCACCGGTGGTCTGGGCAAAGCCTTTGAAGCCGTTGGCGCTGTGCCAACATCCGTGACCTCTTCGGAAGCGTATAACGCGATGGAATCCGGCGTTGTTGACACCGTGGCCTTCGCCCAGCACGCGCACCTGTCCTTCGGCACGATCAACAAAGCCGATTGGTGGACCGCAAACCTCAACCCCGGCACCGTGAACTGCCCCGTTGTGGTAAACATCGATGCCTATGAGGCGCTGAGCGATGCAGAGCGCGAAGCGCTTGATGGCTCCGTTGATGAGGCGCTGGACCACTACCTCGCCAACTACGGTGAGTTGCTTGAGCGTTGGGACACCGTTCTTGAGGAAAAGGGCGTCGAGAAGGTTGAATTCTCCCCCGAGGTGATTGCCGAGTTCAAAGCCAAAGCGGCTGACCCTGCGCGCGAAGCATGGATCAAAGACATGGAAGCCCAAGGCATTCCGGGTCAAGAACTCTATGACCTCGTGATCGAAACGCTGGAAAAAGAGCAGGCGTCGAACTAAACCCTGCCACGCATGACAGTGAGGGCCGTGCGGCAAACCGCGCGGCCCTTTCGACTTTCAAAACGAAACAATCAGACTTTCTGAAAAGGAGAGCCGATGGCCGGATCATCCGCCGTGCTGGAGGACAGCAGCATCCTCAGCCGCCTCGACCGGGGCCTGCTGAAGCTGGAGACCTTCTTTGCCCTGATCTCGGGGATTGCCGTTTTCATGTTGATGGTGCTGGCCGTCTGGTCCGTGGGGGGGCGCAAGTTCTTTGCCTCACCGCTTGCGGGCTATGTCGACTGGATCGAAGCGGCGATGCCGTTCATTGCCATCATGGGCATTGCCTATACCCAACGTATGGGTGGCCATGTGCGCATGGACATTCTGATCGGCCAGCTTAAGGGCCGCGCACTCTGGGCGGCGGAACTGCTGTCGGTGGTTCTGATCCTGCTTTTGATGCTGGCGTTGACTTGGGGCGCTTGGGCGCACTTCGACCGCAGCTTTGATATGGGCGCACCGATGTGGAGCCGCGATAGCTCGATTGATATCGGCTTGCCGATCTGGCCCAGCAAACTGGTGGTGCCGGTGGCCTTTGCCGTAATCAGCCTGCGGCTTTGCCTGCAGATCTGGGGCTATGGCCGGGCCTTGGTGCTGGGGCTTGAGCGCCCCGTGGCCGTGCCGCTGGTACAATCGGCAGCAGAACAAGCAATGGCCGAGGCCGAACAACTGGATGGACGCGACTGATGGATCCTATCGAAATCGGCCTTTGGGTCTCGGGCGGGATGCTGCTCATGGTGGTGCTTGGCATGCGGGTGGCCTTTGCCGCCGCCATGGCCGGGCTTATCGGTCTTATCTGGATTTTCTGGGCCAAGAAGGGCATGGAATGGGACCAGTTGGGCTGGGCGCTGACCGTGGCGATCAAGACCGCAGGGCAGGTGCCACACTCGAAAGTCTCGAGCCAGACACTCTCACTCATCCCGACCTTCATTCTGATTGGTTTTCTGGCCTATTACGCAGGTCTGACCAAAGCGATCTTTGAAGCCGCGAAGCGCTGGTTCGCTTGGGTGCCGGGCGGCTTGGCCGTCTCGACCGTATTTGCGACAGCGGGCTTTGCGGCCGTGTCGGGCGCATCGGTGGCCACCGCGGCGGTTTTTGCCCGTATCGCCATCCCTGAGATGCTCAAGATCGGCTATAACAAACAGTTCGCGGCGGGTGTCGTAGCGGCAGGGGGCACGCTGGCCTCATTGATCCCGCCCTCGGCGATCCTCGTGATCTATGCGATCATCGTGGAGCAGGACGTGGGCAAACTGCTGCTCGCAGGCTTTATTCCCGGTGCTTTCTCGGCCGTGGTCTATGCCATTCTGATCATCGGCATCGCCATGATCTGGAAAAACGTCGGCCCGCCAGTGACCGGTTTTACGTGGCGTGAACGCTTTGCCTCATTGCCAGCGGCCCTGCCGATCGTGGCGGTGGTCGTGATCATCATCTTCTTCGTCTACAATCCCTTTGGCGACGCTTGGGGCACACCAACCGAGGGCGGCGCCGTGGGTGCGTTCATCGTCTTCTGCATGGCGGTTTTCCGTGGGATGCGTCTGGCCGAGTTGAAGGACGCGCTGTTGGAGACGGCCAAGCTGACGGTGATGATCTTCACCATCATCTGGGGCGTGTTGATCTACGTGCGTTTCTTGGGCTTTGCCGATCTGCCGGGGGCATTCGCGGAGTGGATTTCCTCACTCGAAACCTCGCCGATGATTATCCTGATCTGCATCCTACTGGCCTATGCGGTATTGGGCATGTTCATGGACGCCATCGGCATGCTGCTTTTGACGCTGCCCGTGGTTTACCCGGCGGTCATGGCGCTCAACGGGGGCGAATTCGTCTCTGCAGCTGACAGCGCCTTCGGCATGTCGGGCCCAATGTGCGCGATCTGGTTTGGCATTCTGGTGGTGAAAATGGCGGAGTTCTGTCTGATCACTCCGCCCATTGGCCTCAACTGCTTTGTGGTCGCGGGTGTGCGCCCTGACCTCAGCGTGCAGGACGTGTTCCGCGGCGTCATGCCCTTCTTCGTCGCTGACGCGGTGACCATCGGCTTGCTGGTGGCCTTCCCCCAAATCGTGCTGTGGCTGCCGTCCCTCGCGGGCTAGGCAGCCTCAGGCACCGGGCTTTTCCGCGGCGGGTTCGTCCGCCGCGGTCGCCGTTATATCGGGGGAGGATTTATCCAGGAAATGCCCGATCATATTGAGCGCGGTGACGTTCTCACAAATCACCTTGAAGACCACGAGGAACGGCACCGCAACAAGCGCGCCTGCAATCCCCCAGAGCCAGCCCCAAAAGACCACGGTGAGGAACACGGCAACGGTGTTCAGTTCCAGCCTGCGACCGACGAGATAGGGGGTGATAAACTGCCCCTCGACCCCGGTTAGAATTTGATAGCCGATGGGGGCCAAGATCGCATAGCCAAGACTGTCAAACGAAGCGATGGCATAGGCACCAACCAACACCGCACCAATCACGCCGCCGATATAGGGCAGGAAGTTCAACAAGAACGCTGCAAGTCCCCAGACATAGGGCACCGGTAAACCAAGTGCGAAAAGGTAAAGCCCCACGGAGATCCCAAGACCTGCGTTGATGATCGTGATTGTCAGCAAATAACGCGACACGCGGCGCTCAACGTCGTAGACGGCCTTTAGGGCGCGTTTCTTACCGGTAAACGTCTGAAACGATTGGACAAGCTTAAGGTAGAACATATCGCCTGACGCCAGCAGGAACAGCGCCAGCACCAGCGCCACGGCGACCGTGCCACCAATGCGCGCGCCTGCGGTCATGGCGTTGTTCAAAAGGCCGGGTTGTTTGACCACGACCTCTTCAGCAGCCCCGTTGCCGCCATTTTCTGCGGTGATCTGCTCGACCTGCTCCGTCGCTGAGCGGACGTTTTCGACCGTTTGCACCCAGCCTTGAAGCTTGCGGCGTATCTCATTGCCCATGGATGGGATGTCATCCGCCCATGTGGCCACTGTGCCTGCCGAAAGACCGGCCAGCACAAAAATGACCAGACCTACGAGGCCTATCAGCATCACTGCTCCCAGAGGCGGTGCAATGCCAAGCTTTTCCAGCGAACGGATCAGAGGGCTAAGAGTAAGGGCGATGATGAAACCAAGGAGGATCGGCAGCAACAAATCCTTGGCGAAATATGCAGTTACGAAGAGGGCGATCAATACCAACACTTCTAACAGCCGTCTGATCGCGGCGATATCTTTCAAAATCATTCCCCCAAGAGCCCTGCACAGATGCTAGGGTGCCAACGCGCGAGGAGAGAATAAGTTCAGCTCTAGTAAGTATTTATATAGTGTCGGCGCGCGCGTCCTCAACGCTACTCCCCGACGGGTTGCAGCCGCAGCGCCTGACCTCCCAATGCGCGAAATGCGCGTTGGCGGCAGGTCAGCACGATGATTTGCATATCGCCTGCTTGCCGGTGCAACGCGTCAAACATGCGTTCAATTCGGTCGTCATCGGTAAAGACCAGCGCGTCGTCCAAGATCACCGGCGCGATACGCCCCGCACGGGCCAGCATGCGCGCAAAGGCAAGCCGCACCAGCAGCGCGACCTGTTCTTGCGTGCCGCCCGAGAGGACATCTATCGGCTCCTCCCGCCCGCCACGGATCAAGGCATGTGGCAAGAGCGATTCCTCGCCCCAGGTCAATTCCGCGTCTGGCCAAAGCAGTTGCAGCAGCGGCTTAAGCTCTTTGACAATAGGGGTAAAATACCGCTCTCGGGCCTCATTGCGGGCGTCTTGCAAGGCGGTTTCGAGCCGGGTGAGTACAGCGACCTCATGCACAATCCGGGTGAGCTTAGCTTCTGCCGCTTGCAATTGCTCTTGGGTCTCGGCCAGCCGTTCCTCTACGGCGTCGCCAGAAGCGCGGGTGATCCTTTCGCTGAGCCGTGCAAGCAGGGGACGCAGGCGGGCAATCTCATCGCGCGCTTGGGTTTCCACCGATTCCGCGCGGGTAAGGGCGGCCTGAAGACTGGCCGCGTCTGGCGCAGATTTCGCCTTCTCAGCGTGGCTCAGCCGCGCGGCCTCAAGCGCGGCGGCGGTGGTGACAGTTTGCGATGCAAGGGCTTCTTCTGAGACATCGCCCAGTTTGGCTTGCTGTGCCTCGGCACGCTGCAAACGGTCGGTGAGCGACGCCAATTGCGCTTCGCTGCGCGCGGCGTCGGCCTTGGCATCGGCAAGCGCATCGGCAGCCGTTTCACGGGCGAGCCGGCAGGCTTCGTGTTGGTCTTGCGCGCTTTGCAGGGCGGCTTCGGCGGCCTCAAGGTCAGGTGTCTCGGTTTCTTCCGCCGGCGTCGGAATGGCGGCAAGCGCGTGGTGCAGCGCGTCGATCCCGTCAGGGGCAAGGCTGGCGAGAACGGCTTTGGCTTCACCCTGACGGGCGGCAGCCTCGGCTCGGGCCGCGGCGGCGGCGCGGGCATCGGCCAGATCAGCCGCGCCGACCTTATCCAGAGCGGTCTGTAGTCTGGCCGCGGCGGCCTCTACTGTGCCGTCCTCTTGTCCGCCAGCGCCGGGGTGGATTTCCAAACTGCCGATACCGTCAATTCGCAACGTCGCGCTGCGTGGGAGCGGTAGCGCCACGCCATCGGTCAGCGGGCCAGTCTCGCCATGGATCGCGCCCGATTGACCGGGGGCGTAGCGCATGATCACTTGGGTCGCCGTGGCGTCCCGGGCGGCGCGGCTGGCAGAAAGCTCAGCAGACAGGGTCTCAATCCGCTGCAGCGCGACGGCGTCGGGGCCGGATTGGGCCGCAGCGGCAGCTGTCTCCATTCGGCGGCGGGCCTCTTCGGCCTCTTTGATCCGATTCTCAAGGGCGCGGCGTCGGTCTGCCCCTTCGCGGGCGGCAAGCGCCCGCAGGGCACTGCGGCGCTGGCCTTCGGCGGATTGCAAAGCTGTGCGGGCCTGCTGGGCAGAGACATCTGCCGCTTCTAGCGCGGCGCGGCGCTCAGACAGGGCACTGCGCGCACTCTCGGTCGCTTTGCGCGCCAGCGCTTCGTCGGATTTAGCGGTCTTTTGCTCGGTCCGTGCCGTGCGGTAGCTGTCGAGGCGCGCGGTCGCGCTTTCGGCGTTTAGCCGGGCAAGCTCCACGGCGCGGGCGAGGGATTCTACCTCTTCGGCGTGGCGTGTGGCAGCCGCATGGGCGGCGCGGGCGGTCTCAAGCTTTCGGCGGCGCGCCTCAACAACCTCAGGCGCTTCCAACTCTGCCAAGGCCCGTCGGGCGCGCTGCCGTTCGGCCAAGGCGTCATGCAACTCTCGCGCCGTACTGACGAGGTGATCGCGCGCGACAGTCAAAGCTTCGACATGGTCTTGCGCTTCCTTCCACGGGCCGCCGGTGCGCGGACGCCCGGTGCTAGTAGTATAATTGGCAAGCTCCTCGCGGCATTGAGCCAGCGCCTTGTCCATGCGCCGCCCACCTGTCATCGCCTCTACCTCGGCCCCAACCGAGGACATCAGATCGCGCCGCGCCTCCAGCGCCAGCTTTTCCTCTTTGGTGGAGCCGCCGGTGAGTGCGGTCATCCCCTGTCGGACCCAGATCAGCCCCGATGGCCCGCCCGCATCGCCGCCCAAAAGCTGCGCGATCCACGCCTCGGCCTCATCCGCCTGCGCGATCAGCGTGCCGTCCCGGTGAACGGTGGCGAGGGGCTTTTGAAACCAGCGTTTGAAAACGACAAAGCGCCCCTCGTCAGTTTCTACTTCAATGGTCACCTCGGGCGCGCCGCCCGCATGGGGACGCAGCGCAGCGACATCTTTGTCGCGCGAGCCGTAGGGTTTGAAAAACAACGCCTGTATCGCATCAAAGAGCGTAGATTTGCCGTGTTCATTCGGCTCGCTCAGCACGTTAATGCCATCGCCGATCCCCACCACCTGCGCAGGGTCGGTAAAGCGGCGGACATTGTGAAGAGTGATGGCGCGGATTTTCATGTTTTCGCCCCCTGCACATAGGCATGCAGCCGGGCAAGGGCGTCGGCAGCCACGTCGCGCTCAGCTTGTGAGTGGGTCTCGGATTCCGCTTCGGCGACCAGGGTTTCTGCCGCCAATCGCAGCGCGCCACCGCGGTCGATCTCATCAAGGTCACCGGCCTCGTACTGCGTGGCCAGCGCCTCTGTCACCAAATCGAAATGGGCGAAATCCGGGGCGCAGGATTCTGCGGCGCGGGCAAGGTCAGCCCGGTCTGGCAGACCCGCCCAACCACTGGCCGTCACGCGCAGCAGGTGATCCCGACGGCCCGTGGCGGGCAGGAGAGCGTGCAATGCCGCAGCGGCGTCTTGTCTAGGGTGAAGCTGAAGCTCGGCCTCTGACCAAAGGAAGCTGCCGGTTTCGACCTCTTCCACCTCAGGCGTGGCGCCGGGGCCTGCAATATTAACCGCAAGGCAGACGCCACGACGGCCATGTTTGAACCGATCCTGTTCCGGTGTGCCGCAATAGTGCACCCGATCAGAGACAGCCATCCGTCCGTGCCAATCGCCAAGGGCCAGATAATCCAGCCGCGCGCGGCGGTCCCGGTCCGGCGCAATCGCATCGCCGCTTTCGGTAAAATCTGTGACGCCGCCATGGGCAAGGCCAATGCGCAGATCGCCCTCAGGGGTCTGCATATGATCCAACGGGCTGCTGGGGTCGCTGGCCCCTGCACGAAAAGCGACAGGGCAGGGCAGCAGCGTGGCTCCTTCGGTCATCTCAATCGGGGCGGCCTCGGCTAGGGCGCGTATATTGCCAGGTGCGTCGCGGCGGATCACGTCCCACAGGGGTTCTGCATCGCGCAGGTTGTCGTGGTTGCCGGGCAGGATCCACCAGATGACGCCCGATGCTTCGCCCATCGCGGTCAGCGCCTGACGCAAGACCGCGGGCGAGGGGGTTGCCGTATCGAAGGTATCGCCGGCCAGCAACACATGCGCAGCCCCATGATCGCGCGCAGCTTGGGCCAGTTTGGTGATGGCTCCGTGCCGCGCCTCCATCAAACGCCCGCGAATGTTGCCATCCGGCGGCTGCGGAATATTCGCGAATTTGCGCCCGATGTGCAGATCAGAAGCGTGAATGAAGCGGAATGTCATGCGGTTGTCCTGAATGGCTTGGGGCGGCGGTCTGCGATTGGGCGGCAAATGGCGAAAGATCTTCGGATGCGCGACACCGAAGGGCCGATGCTTGCACCGGTTTCATTCATCGCAAACTGAGCGCGGAGTTCAAGGCGTGGCGAAATACGTCACAGAAAACTGGCGTAGCGCGCTGTGTAGACTACATCACCTTGCACCGCCTTTATGACGCAGTGGTTTTACATTGCCACGACCCGCATGTTCCGAGATACGATGATCAACACAGCACTGCCTAACGTTTTCGACCCTGCATTTGCCCATCGGCTCTGCAAACGCGGTACGACAACCCTCCTTGCCTGCCACCGCAAAGCGGGCTTGAATGCACAGCGACGGGCGCCAACCGAAATTCTCTAATAGAAATGCAGATTTAGACACGATGAACCACGACTTTGAAAAAATCCTCCAAGCCGCACCATCTTCTTTTGTGTTGCTGGACAAAGAGCTTCGGGTGGTCTGGGCGAACAATGCTTACCTTGCGGTCACAGACCGGCAGGCCGACAAGCTATTCGGCAAAATCCTGACCGAAGAATTCCCCTCTGACCCGGACAGCGAATCTGGCCGTATGTTGCGCGGATCCTTTGAGCGTGTGTTCCGGGAGGGTATTGCCGATCACCTTCCCGTTATTCCTTACCCAATTTCCGGCGCAGATGGCGAAAGCGAAGACCGCTATTGGAGTGCGACCCACACTCCGATCTTGGACGCGGACGGCGAGGTTGAGTTCATCCTGCAGCACACCCAAGACATCACCGAAATCTACGCCGCCGAAGCCCATGCAGATGGCAATGCGAGTATCGCCCAAGCAGACGTGTTGCGCCGCGCGCATCAGGTAGCGCAACAAAACCTTGAGCTGGATTCCAGCATCAACTTTTTCAAAATGATTTTCGAACAGGCTCCGAATTTCATGGTCACCCTTATGGGGCCGAACCATGTGTTTCGCACAGCCAACGCTGCCTATATGCAACTGGTAGGCCAGCGCGATCTGATCGGCCGGCCGCTGTGCGACGCCGTGCCAGAGGTCGCAGGCCAAGGCTTTATCGAAATGCTTGATGAGGTTTACCGCAGCGGTAAGGCCGTAACGCAACTGGGGGCCGAAGCGTGGCTGCAGCGCAGCCCCGATGGGCCGCAAGAACGTGTGTTCGTCGACTTCGTGTTTCAACCGCTCGACAATATGCACGGTGATACCATTGGAATTATGGTGCAAGGTCATGATGTCACGGCGCAAAAAATGGCCGAAATCCATTTGCGCGAGGCAGAAGAACGTTTTCGGACCATGGCACATACCATGCCCGTGCATGCGTGGACCGCCAAGGCTGATGGCAAATTGGATTGGATCAGCGAGCAGCTCTATGCCTATTCCGGGGTGGAGAAAGGCAGCTTGTTGGAGAACGCTTGGCCGGATGTCGTACACCCCGATGACCGCGCGGTTTCAATGGCAATCTGGGCCAATGCGATCAAGACGGAAACGGTTTATGAGACTGAGTTTCGTCTGCGCCGCGAAGATGGATCCTATCGTTGGCATTTGGTGCGGGCAGCCCCGATTAAGGATGATCAGGGCAACTTGTTGCGTTGGGTCGGGACAAACTCAGACATTCATGAGCAAAAAGAGTTGGCACGCCAGCTTGCCGAGTTAAACAGCACGCTGGAAGAGCGTGTAGAGAAGCGCAACCGCGAGTTGGAAGAGCTTCATGATCGGTTGGCGCAAAGCCAGCGGGTTGAGGCAGTGGGCAACCTTGCTGGGGGCATTGCCCATGATTTCAACAATCTGCTGCAAGTGATGACGGGCAGCCTGACAATGGCCGCGCGTGAAATCCCTAAAGATGCCCCCGTAAACCGCAGGATAGATGCCGCCATGCGCGCGGTTGAGCGTGGGGCGTCACTGTCCTCGCAACTGCTGGCCTTTAGCCGCCGCCAGCCGCTGCAACCCCGCTCGATTGACCTGTGCGATCTGCTGACAGATATCGATGACATTATACGCAGCGCATTAGGCGAGGGGATGGAGGTCGAACTTGATGCTGTTGAGGCGCTTTGGCCCGCCTATGTCGATGCCGCCAGCACTCAGAACGCTGTGCTGAACCTCTTGATCAACGCACGCGACGCGATGGAGGGGCGCGGCAAGCTGAAGATCGCGATCGCGAACCGGCATTTTGGTCCAGAAGACTTGTTGGGAGAGCCCGACATGGTGACAGGCGACTATGTCGAGGTCAAAGTCATCGACAACGGGCCGGGCATCCCTGCCGAGACATTGCCCAAGGTCTTTGATCCGTTCTTCACCACCAAACCTGTTGGCAAAGGCACGGGGCTGGGGCTGTCTACTGTCTATGGTTTCGCACGGCAATCGGGGGGGCGGGTGACCATCAACAGCCAGCCTGGCGTTGGCACCTCTGTGGTGCTGCTGCTGCCGCGCGCGCAATCTGCGGCGGAGCCTGTACGATGGCATGACCCGTCCGATATTGCTGGCGGAACCGAGACGGTGCTGTTGGTCGAAGATGACGCAGAGGTGCGCGATGCTACCGCCGCCTTGCTGTCTGATCTGGGCTATCAGGTCCGAACCGCCGAAGACCCGACCGCCGCCCTCAAAACCGCGCGCCAAGATCCGGAGTTCGACTTGCTGGTTTCTGATGTGGTCATGCCCGGTGAGCTTAGCAGCCGCGATATGGCCGAAACCCTTCAGGCCGAGCGGCCCGATCTGCCGATCCTTTTCATCTCGGGCTACTCGCGCGATTCGATTGTGCGCGATGGGAAGGTCGATGCCGGGGTGCAGTTCCTTGCCAAACCCTTCACCAAAGACGCCTTGGCGATCAAGGTGCGCGATGCCTTGTCTTCGGTCCAAGCAACTGCGCCTGAGCAAGCAAAAGACATTTCCGACCGCCCCTGCCATGTGTTGCTCTGCGAAGATGATGCGCTGATCCGGCTGGATTTGGCGGATATTTTGGATGGGCTGGGCACCGAAGTAACTGAAACCGCTTCTGGGCAGGAGACTTTGGATAAGTTGCAAACCGGGCACTACGACGCTCTGCTTATCGATGTGGGTCTACCGGACATGTCCGGCGAAGAGGTGGCCACCCGGGTGCGCCAGCAACATCCCGACATGCCCATCATTTTTGCCACGGGCCAAGCCAATGTGCCTGCAGCTGAAACTCTGGGTCATTGTGCTGTGGTGCAGAAACCTTTCGGAGACCGCGATCTGGCACGCGCCCTTGCGCGTTTGGGCATTTTGTCTCACGCGGACGCAGCCTCCGGGTTTTGATACAGTCCCGGCGCGCGGAGGTGTGGGGGGGGTATCCCGCTGCACAGCCGCGCTGGGGGCAAGGGAGAGAAGGCGCCGCGTGATTGTAAATGACGTGTTCAATCACGCGGCGTTCTGCCGTGGGCGTTGTGCGTAATGCCAAATGCAGCTCTTGTAGGGTTCTACTTTGAAAAAGGACTGTCCGGCACATGAGAACCGATGATTGACCCTGAGCGCATTGCCGCAACTATTGTCGAACTCGCAGCGGCGCGGGGGGCGGACAAGACAATCTGTCCTTCCGAAGTCGCCCGGTATCTTGGTGGCCAGAACGAGGACATGTGGCGGCCGCTGATGGATCCTATTCGTGAACAGGCGATTAAGCTGGACGGGGAAGGTGCGATTTTAATCAAGCAAGGTGGTGCGCGCGCCGATCCCAAGACGCTTACCGGGATCTACCGGATCGCCATCGCCAAGGACAAAACTTAATCCTGCGGCAGACCGCGCCACCAGTCGGCGTAGTAGGTATTTTTCGGATGGTGCCGGTTCACATCCGGCGCGCCGTCGTCCCACCAAACCGGGCCTCGTTCGCCCAACGCAACCTTGGCCGCATGTACCTGTCGACGCGCATCCTTCACGTCATCATCTGACTTCGCATTCTTCACCGCTGAGCGCGCCTGCATGAGTTCCTTCACATACGCCGCGCGCTCAGCTTCGGGCAGGGCAGGATTGCTGCAGCGCCACAAACGGTTCTTTACCAGAAAATACCGACCGTCTGGGGTGGTAGGATAAGAACGACTGGCCATTAAACTCTGCAAAAACTTATGCCGGGGCCAGTAAACGGTGCGTCGCCCAGTGCCGCGTAAATAGAGCTGCTGCCGCCGGCAATTTTAGCGCCTAGATATCCGCCCGGCACGGCATTGTTCGGGCTAAGCTTGATCGCATCTGGCCCATCGACCGCGCAGCGTGCTTTCATAGCATCGGCCATCCTTGTTGACCCTCCTGTCGTTTTTCTTCGCCAAACACCTAATGAGAATTTTAGCGCTCGGGGGCGGAGAGTAAACGGCGAGTTATGATCGCTGTAGGCCAGTTACAAAATTTGCCGATCCTACCAACTGAGAGATTGATGGGTCTCTGACCCTGTCGATGAACTTGAGTGCGGGTTATACGACAAGATCCACGCCGACCCGCGCCGTCGAAGTTGATTTCGGTGCAAAGAGAAGCGCGCTTAAGCGTCGTTGAGCTTGTAATTCAGCCATAAGACATCCATATACCATCCACACGGATGGAGAATGGTTTATGAGTAATGTTCGGCAACTGCGCGAAAAGACCCCTGACAGCGAGAAGATAACGATCAATCTTGGCTATGTGGACCTAGGTAGGATCGACCTGCTGGTGCAGGAAGGGTTTTATTCTAATCGCAGCGACCTGATCCGCACAGCGATCCGCAACCAACTTGAGAGCCATGTCGAGGTGGTCAGCAAATCGCTTGAACGCCACACGATGGAGCTTGGTCTGCGCGACTATACGGTGGCCGATCTGGAAGCGTTAAAAGCGGGCGGAGAGGTGCTGCATGTTAAGGTGGTTGGGCTAGCGCGGATTGCGTCGGATGTGACGCCGGAACTAGCGCTTGAGACCATCGGATCAATCACCGTGCTGGGCGCCCTACAGGCCAGCGCGGATATCAAAAAGGCACTCGCCGACCGCATCAAGTAAGATGCGTACCCCTTCATAAGGATAGATGAGATGAAACTTTTTAACGTCGGTGCCACGCGCCGGGCGACCAATGATGCACGCCTGACGGCTGCGAATGATCTGGTGCAGCGCACGCTGGCGCAGCACGGCCTTGGCGGCCAAGCCGTGCCCATGGGCGCAACAGAACTGCCAGCCATGCCGTCGATCAACGACCTTCTATCAAAGCTCGGGGCCGCGTCCCCATCCTCTGCTGCTCCAATCGCAGACATCCCCAAAGGGGCCAGCTTTCTCAACGATACATTCACCTGCACGGCGGGCAGTCGAAGCTTTCGCACCTATATCCCCGCGTCCGCTGCGGATGGCTTCAGCGGTGTTGTCGTCATGCTGCACGGCTGCACGCAAACGCCTGAGGATTTTGCCGCAGGCACTGGCATGAACCGTCTGGCCGAAGAGCACCGTTTCATCGTGGTCTACCCCGCCCAGTCGCGCCGCAACAACACGCAGTCTTGCTGGAACTGGTTCAGCCGCGGGGATCAGCGCCGCGATGCGGGTGAGCCTGCAATCCTCGCCGGTATGGTGCAACAGGTCTGTGCGACCCACGGTATCGCACAGGACCGGACTTTCGTTGCGGGATTGTCGGCGGGGGCAGCCATGGCCGTTATCTTGGGAGAGACCTATCCGGATGTCTTCGCTGCTGTCGGCGTACATTCAGGACTGGCCTATGGGTCGGCAAAAGATGTCGCGTCTGCCTTTGCAGCCATGGCAGGGCCAACGGCGGAGCCTTTGCCGAAAAAGTCGCACATTCCGACCATCGTCTTTCACGGCACATCGGATGCGACCGTTCATCCCTCGAACGGCGAAGCGGTGGTAAGGCAGGTTCAAGACATCGGGCCGGGCCAGACACTCGAGACGTCTGAGAACGGCAGCCACGGCGGGCGGTCCTATTCGGTTCTGCGCTCTACGGCGGCAAACGGGCAACCGACGCTTGAACAATGGACCGTGTCCGGGCTTGGCCACGCATGGTCTGGCGGCCAGAGGGAGGGGTCTTATACCGACCCGAACGGCCCAGAAGCCAGCGCCGAAATGATCCGCTTTTTCTTTGAACAACCCGTACAGGGCGCTTGATATGACCCAGATGACACTGACCTTTGATGCCGTTTTCGAGGCCACCCCCGGACCTAAATGGGCGGCACGCTGGCAGCGGTCGTGGCCCGCCTATGAGGCGTGGTTCACCGCCCGCGGGGGCGATCACGGCCCCTCCAGAGAGGATTGCCGCGCGGCCATCGAGCGCCATATGCCAGAACTGATCCCAATCTATGACCGGTTGGTGCTGATCGCTGGTGGCTCGGACCGCGCAGCGCGGTTCCTGTCCACTTGGTGCCCGCCGACCTATCTGGGCGGCTGTTCGCTCGCCGCCATTGGTGACGCAACCGATGTCCGGCTAGTGCGCAACTATGATCTGTCGCCGGGCTTAAACGAGGGATTGCTGCTGAGAACGCAATGGTCTGGTCGCGCTGTGATGGGGATGGTGGAGTTTCTCTGGGGCCTGTCTGACGGCATCAACGACGCGGGGCTTACTGTGGCGCTTGCCTACGGCGGACGGTCTGAGACCGGCCCCGGCTTTGGCGTGACCACGATCCTGCGCTACATTTTGGAAACCTGCGACAGCGTACCAGAGGCGTTGAAGGTCTTGCACCGCGTGCCGTCGCATATGGCCTATAACCTGGTGCTCGCAGATGCGTCGGGGCGCACAGCAAGCGTCGAGCTTTCTCCCGGAGGTGGGGCAAAAGTGATGCCGAAGGCGATAGCAACCAATCACCAATCTGCACCGTCCCGCGCCGACCGGCCTAGCTTTACCCGCAGCTTTAAACGCCGCGACCATCTCGACCGACTTCGCGTCACACCGCGCAGGCTGAACCGAGAGTTCCTGCGGGCGCCACTTTTGCAAGATCGTTATGCCGAGGGTTTCGGCACTTTGTTTACGGCTGAATACAGTCCGAAGACGCTGGCTCTGGGTCTGACATTGAAAGGGGAGCGATGGGAGCAAAGTCTTGATGCATTTCAGGAGGGGCAGCGCATCGTGGATTATGCAGCAACGGAAAGCTCAGGCATAGCTTCCCGAACTACGCCAGATGCCCATCCCAGCGTAGACTGGGCCCAAGCGGCCCGGATTGATTGGACACAAGTGGCGCAGGACTACGCGGCAGGCAGGGGCAAAGAAATCGCCGCGTATTTACCGGAATTTTGATCTGGGGTTGGGTTGTTGCGAAGCGCATGTCTTCGGATCGCGGTGATGTACCTTGGCCAGATCGTCGAGGTCGGCGCGGCGGATGCGCTGTTTGCGGCACCGCAGCACCCCTACACACAGGCATTGCTCTGGGCGATCCCGCTGGCTGACCCCCGCGCCGAGCGCAGCCGCAGACGGACCATGCTGAAGGGCGATCTACCCAGCCCGCTGCCCCCCCCATCGGGCTGTCGTTTTCGTTGCAGCTTAGTGCCGCACCTATACTTCGGTGCGGCCGGACGGTGGAACGAGCGAGAGCAGCTCTCTAGGTGTTGCCAATACGCCGATCGGCCCTCGTTCGGCCGCGCTTGATGCATGCAAATGAATGCGATAGCCTTTTCTGAGAGGCGCCACAGCGCGGGTTTCTGAGGGGTTGCGGGATCATGAAAGCACTGAGCCGTATCTCGACAAAGTCCACGCCCATTGAAGTTCTGCGCAACGACATTTTACAAATCTGCGGCGCATTTGAGGTGGAGCCTGCGCGCCGCGAGGGGCCGTCTCACGGTTTGGCGCGAAAGCGGGAGATGGGCGGCTTCGAGGCGGCGCTGGTCTCGCTCGACGCCCAAGAAGCGGCCCGCACGCAGACTTGCATCCGGCGCGATCCGGGCGAATATTTCTTTATGCTGGTGCAGGACGTCGGCGAATGCGTGGTGCATCAGAACGGTTCATCGACCCTCTTGCGGCCCGGCGATATGTATATCGTCGACGCGACGCGTCCCTCAAAATTTGTCTATGACGGGCAGTTGGCACATCAGATTTCAGTGCACCTCCCGCGGGATGAGATGATCGGCAGGTTCGGTGGCATCTGTGATGGCGGCGTGGCGATTGATCGCAATGATCCACTGTGGCTGGCGCTGCGCGCAGTGCTTTACAAGATGATGCATTGCCCGCCTGAAACGGGCTTGCAGTTGAGCGAAGCGTTTTATGGGCTGATAGGGGCCTATCTGCACGAGCGGCGCAGCCAGACCTTGGATGCACGCGGGCAGATCATTGAACGCGCACTGCAACTTATGACCCGCCACTACCGCGACCCTGAGTTTGGGCCGAGCGCTTTGGCGCTGCACTTGGGCGTATCGCTGCGCAGTCTGCAACGCTATTTCGAACCCTTGGGCGAAACGCCCGGTCAACGTTTGCTGCAATTGCGTTTGACCCAAGCGCACGCCGAACTCTCTCGCCGCGGGGGCATGGAAGTCTCTGTCACCGACTGCGCCTATGGTTGCGGATTTAACGATCTATCGCATTTCTACCGTGCGTTCCGGCAGCGTTACGGCATGACCCCCGGTGCCGTTGTCGCACAAGTCCGCAACGGTGGCGCGATCGTCCAATAGCGCTGTCGCGTTATCCCAAGATGCCCGTCCGATCCGCGCCTAACCTCTTACCCGAGGAGGCGTTTCGGCACAGTGCCGGAACGGGATGACGGAGGACATCATGAAAGACACTATTGATAGCATCGGCCTGATTGCGGGCGGCACGCGGATTGAGACGGGCGCACGTTTCCCCGTGGCCAATCCCGGCACGGGGGGACAGGCGGGCACGGCGCCGGATGCCGGTCAGGCAGAATTAGACCGGGCGGTTGCTGCGGCGAAGGCGGCTTTCCCAAGCTGGTCCGCGACCTCTGACGAAGAGCGCGCCGCCGCCTGCAACGCCGTGGCTGACACGCTCGAAGCGCATGCCGAGGAATTGGCGCAGTTGATCACGGCAGAACAGGGCAAACCCTTGGGTGGCATCGGTTCGCAATGGGAGATGGGCGGCGCGGTCGCTTGGGCGCGCTATACCGCGAGCCTGTCACTGCCGATGGAAGTGCTGCAAGACACGCCTGAGGGCCGGGTCGAGATGTACCGCAAGCCGCTGGGGGTGGTGGGGTCGATCACCCCTTGGAACTTCCCCGTGCTGATCGCGGTCTGGCACATCCTGCCCGCGCTGCGCAGCGGCAATACGGTCGTCAGCAAACCATCCCCGATGACACCGCTCGCGTCACTGCGCATGATTGAGTTGATGAACGAAGTACTGCCAGCAGGCGTGGTCAATTCAGTGAGCGCCGCCGACGGTGCCTTCAACATGGGCGCGGCCATGTCTGCGCATGAGGATATCGCCAAGATCGTTTTCACCGGCTCTTGCGGCACGGGCCAGAAGGTCATGCAATCCAGCGCCGAGACGATGAAGCGTCTGACCCTTGAGATGGGCGGCAATGACGCGGGCATTGTCCTGCCCGATGCCGATCCACAGGCGATTGCCGAAGGGCTGTTCTGGGGGGCGTTCATCAACAACGGCCAGACCTGCGCCGCGATGAAACGGCTCTATGTCCACGACGATATCCACGATGCGGTCTGCGACGCACTGGTCGCCTATGCACGCAACATCAAAGTGGGCGAAGGCACGCAGGAGGACAGCGTTCTTGGCCCCGTGCAGAACCAGATGCAATTCGACAAACTCTCGCGTTTGGTGGCGCAGGCCAAAGAACGCGGGCAGGTGCTGCTGGGCGGAGAACCGGGCGAGGGGCTGTTCTACCCGCCGACAATCATCTCGGGAATGCGCGCCGACGATCCGCTGGTCTACGAAGAGCAATTCGGCCCTGCGCTGCCGATCATCCGCTATAGTGATCTGGACGATGCGCTGGCGCAGGCCAATGCGCTGGACGTGGGCCTCGGCGGCTCTGTTTGGTCGTCGGACGAGGCGGCGGCCAAGGAGGTGGCGAAACGGATGGAATGCGGCTCGGTCTGGATCAACAGCCATGGCATGATCCAGCCCAACGCACCCTTTGGGGGCGTCAAGAAATCAGGCTTCGGCGTCGAATTTGGCGAAGAAGGGCTGAAGGAATACACCGACATACAGGTAATTTTCGCCTGACGCTGGGAGACGAGGGCGATCATTCGGTGTCTGCCATGGCGGACACCTTAAAGAAAAACATGAAGGGAGACAGCATGTTACGTAAAACTCTACTCGGCGGGGCCGCGGCCCTTGCCTTGACTGGCGGGGCGTCATTCGCGCATCCGCTCGATGGTTTTTCTGGTGAGGAATACCAAAAGATTAACGAAATCCTGCGCGCAGGCGATCTGGCGGGGGATGAGACGCTCTATCCGCTGATTGAGTTGATCGAGCCGCCCAAGGCCGATGTGCTGGCGTGGAGCGAGGGTGACACGCTCGACCGCCGCGCGATGGTGCATATGTCCAACGCCGACAACAGCGGCTTTGTTGAGACTATCGTTAACCTTACGACTGGAGAGATCGAAAGCAGCGCGCCCACCGAGGGGCAGCCGATGATCCTATTCAACGAATTTGCCAACGCCATGACCGCCGCTTTGGAGCATCCCGACATGATTGCGGGGCTGGAAAAGCGCGGACTGACGCCGGATCAGGTGTTCTGTCTGCCGCTCACTGCGGGCAACTTCTTCTCGGACGAAGACGACGGCACGCGGCTGATGAAAGTGCCTTGCTATGTCTCGCCCGAGGGGTCGAACTTCTACGCCAAGCCGATCGAGAACATCTATGCCGTGGTCGATCTGCAAACCGGCAAGGCGCTGCGCGTGATCGACGAAGGCAATGTGGCGGTCCCCGAAGACGGCTGGGGCTACACCGGCGAAGAGATCGAGGCCCGCGCCCCTCAGCGCGCGGCGACCAATCCCGCCGTGCTGACCCAAGAGGGTGGGCCGAACTTCACCTATGCCGATGGCGCGCTGGAATGGGACATGTGGCGCATGCGCCTGCGGGTCGACAAACGCCCCGGTCCGGTGCTGTCGAACATTGACGTGAAGGATGGCGATGAGTGGCGCACGCTGCTCTATCAAGCGCATCTGTCTGAGGTCTTCGTGCCCTATATGGACCCGAGCGCCGGGCTCTATTGGCGAACCTATATGGACAGCGGCGAATACGGCTTCGGCCTGTTTCTGACTCCGCTGGTGGCCGGGATCGACTGCCCGTCTTATGCGACCTTCCTGCCGGCGATGATCGCGGGCGACGATGGCCAACCGCTGGAAATCCCCGACGCGGTCTGCATCTTTGAGCGCAACATCGGTGATCCTGCGTGGCGACATTTTGAGGTCTTTGCCCAAGGCCCCGATCAATACACCCCCGCTGAAGGTCGGCCTGAGACCGAGCTGGTGGTGCGTACCGCGTCCGAAGTGGGCAACTACGACTATCTGATCGACTACCGTTTCAAGCAGAACGGTCAAATCGAGATCAAGATCGGTGCCACGGGTCTGGACGGTGTGAAAGGTGCTGATGCGACCTCGATGGATGATCCTTCGGCGGCGCGCGAGACAGAGTATGGCACGCTCATCGCGCCCAATCTGGTGGCGGCGAACCATGACCACTACTTTAACTTCCGGCTCGATTTCGACATCGACCAGCCCAGCAACCGCTTCATGACGATGGACATTGTGCCCGCCGAAGTGGCCGACGACAGCCCGCGCCGGTCCCTGTGGAAGGTGGAGCATAACATGCCCAAGTCCGAGGCCGAGGCGACCTATCAGGTGTCTTCGTTCAAGCCGCGCTACTTCATGTTGCAAAACCCCGACCGCAAAGGGCCGTTGGGCCATAAGCCGGGCTATATGATCCACCATGGCAGCGTGGCTTACGGCCCCTTCGACTTTGAGAACGACCCCCCGATGATCCGCAACGCCTATATCGAAAACTCGGTTTGGAACACGGTGCATGATCCTGAGGAACGCTACGCAGGTGGTAAGTTCGCCCTGCAAAGCGATGGGTCCGACACGCTGGCGCAATGGGTCAAGGAAGACGCGCCACTACAGGATCAGGACATCGTGACGTGGTTCACCGCGGGCTTCCACCATGTGCCCCGCACCGAAGACTGGCCGGTGATGTCGACCGAATGGAAGACCGTGCATATCATGCCGCACAACTTCTTCCCAATGAACCCGGCGATCACGATCCGCGATCCTGAATAAGGACGCGTGAGATGAAACGAAGACGAGCAGCACCGGGCTGCTCGTCTTTCTCGTTGAAGAGGTTTTCGACGCGGATGCGGAATTTAGCGGAAACACTTTTACTTGCTCAAATTAGATAGGTTCTGACCTTCAAGGGGCAACACCGGCCAGCTTGCTGACGCGTCCTGCGATGTCCGCTTCAGTTCGCTTTACGCGCGGCAGATTGTTTGCGGCTCTCAGCCCCGGCCTCGGTAAGGGGGAACACCCTGGTCAGGAATCCACACGCCTTCCGGGAGCGGGCCGGTCTGCCAAAAGACATCAATCGGGATGCCCCCGCGCGGATACCAATAGCCGCCAATCCGAAGCCATTGCGGATCAAGGAAATCGGCCAAACGACGTGCAATTGAGATCGTGCAATCCTCATGAAACGCGCCGTGGTTGCGGAACGCGGTCAGGAACAGCTTGAGCGATTTCGACTCCACCAGCCACGGGCCGGGCACATAGTCAATCACCAGATGGGCAAAGTCCGGCTGGCCGGTCATCGGGCAGAGCGATGTGAACTCCGGCGCGGTGAAACGCACGTTATAGGCCACATCGGCCTGCGGATTGGGCACCCGCTCAAGCTCTGCCTCTTCGGGGCTGGCGGGGATGCGGGTCTCACCGCCCAGTTGTTTGAGATTGCTGTAGATGTCTTCAGACATAGGTATCTCCATCGGTCAGACGCCGCGCTTGTTGCCCCAAATCAGGACATGAAGCTGCGGCAGGATACGGGGGGCGAACCAGCCATCGGTCATCGCCATTTCAGTAAGCCAGCCCAGCCGGTCAGCCAGTGCCTGCGGATCAACCGGGGTGGCGGGGTCGACCTCCGGGTTGCCGGGCTGCAGGTAGAGGGGGATATCAAGGTGGTGGGCATGCACTTCGCGCGCCCATTGATAGTCGATCTCGTCGAAAATTACAATTTTCATCACCTGTTGCCGCGCCTTTGCACCGATGGTGCGGCAGGCATCAAAGGCGTCCCAATCGACATCCTCGCCACTCGATGGCGGCTTGGGGGATAGCACCAACGTATCAAGATCGGCAAACCATGGGCGCGCGATTGAGCCTTGGGTCTCGCAGGCAAAACGGTAGTCCGCGGCTTTGCCCAATTTGATCAGCGGGCCGAAGTCCTGAATGGCAGGGTTGCCGCCCGAGAGCGACACAGTCAGCGGCTGGCCACCTGACAGCTTGCGGACTTTGCGCCACACGTCCTCAGAACTCATCGGTGCCCAAGTGTGGCGGTATTGGCTCTCGACGGCGTGCAGGCTGTCGCACCAGCTGCAACGGTAGTCACAGCCGCCCGCACGGACGAACACTGTAGGCTCCCCGATCAGCGCGCCTTCGCCCTGAATGGTGGGGCCGAAAATCTCGGCGATGCGCAGGGTCATGGCCGGTATTCCGCCCATGTCTTAGGCGTCTCGCTAACCAGCGCGGCACTGGTCTCGGACCAACGTGCAGCACACCAGTCATAGAAATGTTTTGCCATGTTCTCGGCGGTGGAGGGGCCGTCCATTACATCGTTCAGATGCCGGTGGTCAAAGTGATCGTCGATATAGGTCTTGAGCGCCTTCAGGTCGTGATAATCGCGCACGAAGCCGTCGGCATTCAGCGCCTCGGCGGCCAGTTCGACCACGACGATATAGTTATGCCCATGCAACCGCGCGCATTGGTGGTCGTCGGGCAAATGGGTCAATTGGTGGCTGGCGGAGAAGTGGAATTCTTTGCGAATGCGGAACATCAGCTCTCCCCTCGCGTGGCCAGTGCTTCGGTCCAATAGTCCGGGTCGGCATAGATGGTGGGGTCGCTGACTTCGGCCAAATGGAAAGCCTCGCGCCGCTCAACACAGGTGCCGCAGCGCCCGCAATGGACCGCGCCCCCTTTGTAGCAGGACCACGTCTCTGCAAAGGGTGTGCCATGCTGCGCGCCTTGGCGGACGATCTCGGCCTTGCTTTGTTCGACGAACGGCGTGTGCAGGCGCACCTGAGCGTAGCCGTCGAGCGCAGCTTGCTGCATTGCGTCAAAGGCGCGGGTGAATTCGGGGCGGCAATCGGGATAGATGAAGTGGTCACCGCCGTGCACGGCAGTGGCCACGGCCTCATCCCCCTGCGCCGCCGCGATGCCAAAGCCAATCGACAGCATGATCGCATTGCGGTTCGGCACGACGGTGATTTTCATCGTATCTTCGGCGTAATGCCCATCGGGCACGTCGATATCGTCGGTCAGGGCGGAGCCTGACAGCGCCGCACCGATGCCGCGCATGTCGATCAGGTGGAACGGCACACCAAGCCGCATGGCGGCGGCTTTGGCAAAGTCGACCTCCTTGCGGTGGCGTTGACCATAGTCAAAAGAGACAAGCCTGGTAAGCTGATGCTCATCGGCGGTGATATGCGCAAGCGACACGGAATCGAGTCCGCCAGAGCAGATGACAAGTGTTTTCATTTTGGGGCCCTTGTTTTGATGTCCGGGTAGGCTGCGACCGGATGGCGGGGCTTATTGCAGATATTACACAGATTGCAAGCGGGGTTGGGTGCGCATCGTGATGTGCTCGACCTGATCATCCTTTGGACAAGAACGACCGTTTTCCACAGAGCAGCTTAATGTCTGGTCAGGGCTATGGAGGCCCTCTCGAAGGGGTAAATTAAGGGCTCGCCTTCGCTTGTTAAAAATGCTCGCCAGCTTTGGTTGACCGGGGTCAGCGTATTGCCCTTCCGGAGACGAGCATCCGCAACGTGAGACTTCTCAGCGATTATTTCCTTGGCGATCAAGATACTTGCAAGATGCGCAAGGCCGCTGTCACCGTGAACGCATTGAAGTAGTTGTGAGCGATACCTATACCGCGACATGCGTTTCGCGATCTACCTGCCACAGCAGACAGCAACGGGCCAGAAGGTCGCTGCAATCTATTTCCTATCGGACGTTACGATACGGCACAGGTTTGCATTTCTTTCGAAGGTAAAGCCTTGAGGCAGGCGTCTCTTTCCAAACGCAAGCTGTAACGAGGATCAAAATCGGGGGCGCTGAGAACACTACTACTGGCACAGAGCGCAAAGTTAGCCCCCCTCACGCCTCTGCGCATCCCTTACCAATGCCGCCATTCGGTAAAACCCATGCGCCATTTTGGTGAAAGGTGTCAGCAGAAAGAACGCGAGCACTGCGCCAAGGTGTATGACCAAAAGGCCCGGCATCCAGCCAGAACCACTTGCCGCATAGAGCGACAGCCCGCTCAACCCGACAAACCCCAACAGCCCGGTAAAAGCGATCTCTCCCCCAAAGGCATTGGTCGCGCCGAGCGATTTGTCCGAGCGCAGCTTGAGCCAGACCATCTTGCTACAGCCCAACACCAATAGAACTCCACCGGATAGCCCCAAAACCTTGGGCGCCGAAAACAGCCCATAGGGGGCGGGCATATTCAGTAGATAGTGCATCAATGTTCCCACGCTGGTCGAAGCGAAACACAGAAGAAAGCCGTACATGATCGCCTGATGTGCATAGCGCCGGGCATGGGTGAAACGGTCTTCGTCCTCAAAGTTGCAGCCGTCGCCGTGGCCGCCCTTGAGGTTGCGCATGTCGGCAATCGAGGCGATGGCTCCGCTTAGGTGAGATAGGCGAACCGGGGCACCGCCAACCGTTTGCCAATAACGCCGCAGACCGATGGCGATGCTGAAGAGTGGAAATAGAAAGGCGGGCAGAAAGATCGCTACCATCGCATTGTGAGACAGCACCGCGTAGAACCCTTCGCCCCCCGCGGCGGCCAACGCACGGGCGGCCCAAAACAGCAGGGCAAAGCCCAAGACGGTGGCGAGCACGATGGCGAGGCCGTTTTTCTGAAAGGCTTTCCCGGCGGCGCGGGGAAAGGCGAACTCTTCCCAGCTGTCTTGGCGCACATCGGCCAAGGCTTGCGGCAGGTTCAGTTCAAACTCATGCGGGGCGGTGTATTGGCACGCGTAGTAGCAGCCACGACAGTTGTGACAGAGGTTTGCAATTTGCGTCAGATCCCCGTCAGAGAAGGCGCGGTCGGCTTGGAGAGCCGGGAAGACAGAACAGTAGCCCTCGCAATAGCGACAAGCATTGCAGATCTCGGCCTGACGGCGTGCCTCTTGGAGTAGATCAGTTTGCATGAGCTGCGGCCTCCTTGCCTGCGATACGTCCGAAAACGGTGCCGATGGTCATGCCAAACCCGGCGAGATAGCCTTGGCCCAAGATAGAGCCCGCCATGGTTTCCCCCGCCGCCCAGAGGTTGCTGACCGGCTGGTCGGCGATGGAGCATTGCGCGTTCTCATCCACTTTCAGCCCGAGATAGGTAAAAGTGACGCCAGTTCTGAGTGAATAACCGTAGAACGGCGGCTCGGTGACCGGTCGCGCCCAGTTGGTTTTGGGTGGGGTGATGCCAGTGGTCGCCACGCCATCAAGCTCGGTAGGATGAAAGCCGCTTTGATCGCCGCAGGCGGCGTTGAACTCGGCAACTGTCTGCTCCAGCGCATCAGCGGGTAGGCCCATCTTTCCGGCCAGTTCCGCCAGCGTATCAGCTTTGATCGGTGGAAAAACGGAAGGCATGAACAGGTTCAGCGATTTCGCGTCAATGATGACATAGCCCACTTGGTCAGGCTGGGCAGCCACCAGACGGCCCCAGATCGCGTAGCGTTTGGGCCAGACATCTTCGCCCTCATCATAGAAACGCTGCGCGTCCTTGTTGACGACGATGGAGAAGGGCACGCAGTCCAGCCGCGTCACGATCCCGCCGTCAAACTTTGGCGCGCGCCCGTCGATGGCGACAGCATGGCATTGGGTCGGGTCGCCCACCTGTGCGATGCCTTGGTCCAGCAGGTCCGCCAGCACTACGCCGCGATTGTAGGGTGTGCCGCGGATCAAGACATATTGTGGATAGGTGACGTGTCGGCAAATATACCAATTTAACGGGTCGAACCCGATCGGCACTTACACAAGCAGCCGATACGATGATTGGAGGTCAAGGGGTTAACAAACCTTGACGACCAGCGATTAAATACTGTCGTGATCTCTCTGACCGTCGACGGTGACGCGGAGAGGCTCCGTACAAATGCAGCATACTTCTGCTTCTTGGTCGCCAACGCTCACGTAGGCGTGGCCCATCGTACTGTCGAGGTAAATGCTCTCGCCGCGGCTTAGCCGAATGGGGGCATAGAATTCAGTATGCACTTCAATCTCACCATCAAGTACAATCAGAAACTCCTCTCCGCCATGGCGCTCCAACGGGCCGAACTCCTGTAGGCCTGAAGCCTTGATACGCGCGTGTATCGGGACCATGCGTTTATTGGTCAACTCGGCACAAAGATAACGATATTCGTAATTCTGCGTGTCGATTACGATCCCGTCGTCGGCACGTGCGGGCAGGAGACGGCTGTTTGGTTGGCTTTTGTGATCGTCGATCTGTTCTTCTCCAATCAACTGGCCGATCGACAAGTCGAGCCCATCGGCCAGCCGCAACACCTTGTCGAGCGTTGGTGACAGCGCGCCGTTTTCGATCTTGGAGATGGTGGAAACAGCGACGCCCGACAAGGATGCCAGCGCGCTCAAGGTAAGTTTGCGGGACTTGCGAAGGTGGCGGAGTCTCGCGCCCAAGGCATGGGCAGTGGTCATAGGCGATAGTCCTTCTGGCGATAAAAACACAGACTACCCTCAGGTTGCCGGAAAGGGAAATATTTTCGTATCCGAAAATTTTTATTGATTAATGGGAAAATAGAGGTAGCGTTTGAGCAGTGGAATCGACACTTGGGGGCTTGAGGTTGCATCAGATGGCGGAGAATTCAGACGTGGTCGTCATCGGCGCGGGCATCGCCGGGGCCTCTCTGGCAGCCGGTCTCGCACTGTCAATGCGCGTTACCCTTGTGGAGATGGAGGCTCAGCCTGGCTATCACACGACCGGGCGCTCCGCGGCAGTGTTTGCGCCGAATTACGGGCCATCCGGCGTGCGCGCCCTGACACGGGCCTCGCGGGAGTTCTTCGACGCGCCGCCCGAAGGTTTTGCCGCCGCACCGCTGCTGACCCCGCGCCAAATTCTCATGATCGCGCGGGATGATCAAGTTGGTGCGCTTCAGACTCTGTACGAAGAAGCCGCGGGCGTCAGCCCCGTTGAACTGCTGACTGCTGACGAGATGCAGACGCAACAACCGCTATTGCGCACAGGTTATGCCTCGGCTGGGATGCTGGATACGGGCGGCCAAGATATTGACGTAGCTGGGCTGCATCAGGGCTATTTGCGTCAGTTCAAGGCGGCAGGTGGGGTTCTTATCACCAAAGCTGCGGTGCAAGCGTTGACACATGATAGTGCGGGATGGACTATCGAGACCCGGCAGGGGCGGTTTGTGGCGCCCGTGGTGGTAAACGCCGCTGGGGCATGGGCCGGGGAAGTCGGGTTGATGGCGGGCGCGGAGAGCATTGGGCTCGTACCCAAGCGCCGTACCGCCATGGTTATAGCCGAGCCGAATGGCTTCACCCACCGCGATGGGCCGATCACAATTGATATTGATGAGAACTTCTATCTCAAACCCGACGCGGGGCGGTTGTTGATCTCGCCTGCTGATGAAACGCCATGCGATCCTTGCGATGTGCAGCCTGATGAGATGGATGTAGCGATTTGCGCGGATCGGATCATGACAGCTTTTGACATCGACATCCGACGCATCGAAAACAAATGGGCCGGACTGCGCAGCTTCGTCGCGGACAAGGAGCCGGTGATTGGCTTCTCGAAATGCGCGCCGGGATTTTTTTGGATGGCCGGGCAGGGGGGCTATGGCATCCAATCGGCACCCGCCGCCGGAAACCTGGCAGCGGCGCTGGTCCAGGGAAAGCCAGTGCCTGATCATATTGCTACCGCCGGTTTCGATCTATCACGGGTGGCGCCTGACCGAGCGGGGATCGTGCAATGATCTGGGTCGTCCCACTTATCGCCGCTGTCTTGCTCGCGTCGGGATTGGCGCTGGCCTATGTCATCGGCGGCGCGGCTGTGCTGGCGTTCGTGATATCCGACAACACGCGGTATCTGGCCGTGCTGCCGCAAAAGGTCTTCTCACAGATATCCGTCTTTTCGCTTCTGGCGATGCCGCTCTTCATTCTTGCGGGGGAGCTCATGAACCGAGGCGGTGTTACCAAATCTCTCATCGATCTCTCCATGGCGCTGATTGGACGCATGCGCGGCGGGTTAGGGCATGTGAACATCATGACATCCGTTTTCTTTGCTGGGATTTCCGGCTCCGCGGTGGCGGATGCGGCGGCGTTGTCGAATACGCTAGTGCCAGCGATGCGGGAGCGCGGCTATACCGCCGAATATGCCGGAGCGATCACGGCGGCCTCTTCCATCATCGGGCCGATTGTTCCCCCGTCAATCATCCTGATTTTCTACGGTGCATTGATGCAGACTTCGGTCGCAGCGCTGTTTGTGGCGGGGATACTGCCGGGGCTCGTTCTTGCCGCGGCCCTGTTTCTGGTCAACGGTTTCTATGCTTGGCGCGATGACCATCCGCGTGTCGAGAAGGGCGAAGCGCCTGCGCTGCTACCCGCGATCTTTGCGGCGCTGCCAGCGCTCTGCCTACCGGTCATCATTGTAGGCGGCATCGTGTTGGGTTGGATGACCCCGACCGAAGCTGCCGCCGTCGCCGTATTCGCCGCTGTCGTTGCAGCCTTCTTCTACTCCCCGCTAACCCCCACGGATATTTGGGAAAGCTTTTCCCGGACCGCGATCCTGACGGGTTCGATTTTCATGATCCTTTGCGCGGTCGCAGCCTTCGGTCACCTGGCAGCGTTGGAGCGCATCCCGCAGGCGATAGCCGGTCTGGTTGAGCAGATGGGCTTGGGTCCAGTTGGCTTCCTGCTGTTGATGAATGTCATCTTCATCTTTGCAGGCATGGTGATGGACGTACCCGTCGCACTGGCACTGCTTGTTCCCTTGCTCGCCCCCGTGGCGCTCGCCAATGGCGCCGACCCCGTGCATCTGGGCATCGTCATTTGCTTCAACCTCTGCATCGGGCTGGTCTCGCCGCCCTTAGGAGGTTGCCTGCTGATCGTCTCAACGGTGACCGGGGTGAACTATTGGAAGCTCGCCCGCGCGGTCATGCCTTTCGTATTCGCTGAGATCGTCGTTCTGGGTGTCCTCGTTTTCACGCCAGAAATCAGTCTTTGGCTGCCCCGTACTCTGGGGCTGTGGAAGTAACAAAAGAAGAACCAATCAGGGAAGGAAATACAATGAAACTAACACATGTATCCGCACTCTCCGCTCTGGCCATGGCAGTCTCGATGCCTGCCGCTGCAGAGGTCAAAATCGCCCTCGATAGCCCGCCAGACTTGGAGAAATCCGGCACCTATGTCTGGGCACATACTTTCGGTAACTATCTGAACGAACACGGCATGGACGCCGAAGAATACGAGCGCAACTCGCTCGGTGAAGAAGCAGAGCGGCTTGATCAAGTGAGCCAAGGTCTTCTCGAAGTTTCGATGTCGGATGCCAAATCGGCAGGCACGCTGAATGGCACTGTTTCGGGCGCCTCGATGCCCTATTTCTTTGACGATCTTGACCAATTGGACATGGCGCTGGACAAAGGTGGCATGTTGGCGCGGATCAACGAGGGTACGACCCCCAAAGGCGTGCGCGTGCTTGACCTGGTGATGACCGGTACGGCCACCGGCATTTTCACCACCGAAGTGCCGATCCGTGCCTTCGAGGACATGCAGAACGTCCGGATGCGCGCATTGGACGAGGTTCAGATCAACACCTTCGAACAATGGGGCTCCAAAGGCACCATCGTGTCTTGGTCCGAAGTCCCCAACGCGTTGCAGACCGGTGTTGCGGGTGGCTACATCAACCCCGCTTTTGTGCCACTGACTTATGGGCACACGGCCTTCATTAAGTATTTCACCAATGCCGAGATGAGCCCTTCGGTGCGCGTCGCTATTGCCTCCGAGGACTGGTACCAGAGCCTATCTGACGAAGAGCGTGAGATCGTTGAGCAGGCGGTTAATGCGGCCCATGAAGCGAACCGAAAACTGGTTTCGGACGATTCCGCTGTGCTTCAACAGCTTGAAGAGGCCGGCATCGAAGTGATCGAACTGACTGCAGAAGAACGCGAAAAATTCCGCGCCGCCAGCCAGCCGATCTATGAAGCCACAGACATGCCCGAGGGCGCGCTTGAGGCTTGGAACGCAGCGGTCGGTCGCTGAACCGATGCGGGCGGTGGCACATCTGCTTGATCGGCTTTCTGAAGGTCTGAACCGGGCGGCATTAGTGGGGGCGGCGCTGGCCGTTGCCCTCATGCTGGCCGCCGCCGGCTGGCAGGTCATCGCCCGCTACCTCCTTAACCAGCCGCCGATCTGGACCGAGGAATTGGCGCGTTTCTCAATGGTCTGGGGCGGACTGCTTGGTGCCTCCTGCGCCTTTCGCTACAGGCTTGATCCGACGCTGTTTCCCGAAGCGCTTGCCGTGAAGGGCGCTCGGGGCTTGGCCTTTACTCTGTTTCGGGCCTTTGGCGTCCTCTGTTTTGCCCTGCCGATCCTGTGGTTCTGCTTCTTTGGCCCCGGCGCGAACCCGGCGCGCGGCTATCTTGCGCGGCTCGCCGGACGGCAGACCGAGACGATGGACCTGCCCATGGTGGTCTTCGGCATCGCTATCCCATTGGCATTCAGCCTGATACTTTTGCACGTGATTGCTGATGTGGCAAAGGCGCTCACTCAGCTGAGGAATACACAATGAAGCTCTTCATGGCCTCTTTGGCCACCGAGACCAATTCCTTTTCTCCCATTCCCACCGGTTGGGGTGGTTTCAAAGAACATTTGCACACCAAGACTGCTTCGCAAGGAGAGGCGGGGCTCTATGCTGCCGCAGTCACAGTCTGGCGTCGCCGCGCCGAAGCGCTTGGGTGGGAGGTGGTCGAGGGGCTGTCGACCTATGCGCAGCCCGCTGGCCCGACTGTCCGTTCAGTCTATGAAACCATGCGAGACGACATTCTCGACGATCTGCGTGCCGCATTGCCAGTTGACGTTGTGCTGATGTCGATGCACGGCGCGATGATCGCGCAGGGCTATGACGATTGCGAAGGCGACATGATGGCCCGCATCCGCGAGATCGTGGGGCCGGAGGCGAAGATCGGGTTGGAACTTGATCCGCATTGCCACCTGACCGAGACGATGCTCGAGAACACCACCGCGATCATCTGCTATAAAGAATACCCCCATGTCGATGTTGTGCCCCGCGCAAAAGAGCTTTTTACGCTCTGTGCCGACGCTGCTGCGGGAAAGACCACGCCAGTCATGCGTGATTATGACTGCCGCATGATGGCAATGTACCATACGCCTTTCGAGCCGGTGCGCGGCTACGTTGATCGCATGTCAGCGCAGGAGGGCAGGGAGGGCGTGTTGTCCGTTTCGCTGGTCCATGGCTTCCCTTGGGGAGACAACGCGCGGAGCGGTACACGGGTATTGGTTGTGACCGACGGCGATGCCGATCTTGCGGCCTCACGTGCGGAGGCGCTTGGGTGCGAGCTTTGGGACATGCGGCATGAGCTGCGCACCTTCCCGACCATGGACGAGGGGCTGGATCGTGCCGTGGCCTCAAAGGGCGCACCCATCGTTCTGGCGGATTTTGCAGACAACGCAGGCGGGGGTGCCCCCTCAGATTCGACCTTTGTTCTCAAGGCAGCCCTTGACCGGGGCCTGACCGACATCGCCTTTGGCACGTTTTGGGATCCGGTGCTGGTGGGCATGTGCATTGACGCAGGTATCGGAGCGGAAATGGACGTAAGGCTCGGAGGCAAGATCGGCCCGATGTCGGGCGATCCGGTTGATCTAAGGATCACTGTCCGTGGCATCGTGCGTGATGCGGTGCAGCATCTGGGAACTGCGGCAATGAATATGGGCGATTGCGTCTGGTTGGAAAGTGACGGGCTTCACGTCGTTGTAAACACCAAACGCACCCAGACCTTCCATCCCGAAGCCTTCGAAAACCTTGGCCTTGACCTAAGTCAGATGAAGTATGTCGTGGTGAAATCCTCGCAGCATTTTTACGACGGTTTCGCGCCGATTGCCGCAGAGGTCATACACCTTGGCACGCCCGGCGCGATCACGCCCGATTTTACAATCGTGCCCTATACCAAGCGTGATGGGAACTACTGGCCTAAGACAGAAAATCCTTTCAGCTAAGGAGATGCCCCCGTGATCGAGGCTTACGACATCATCTTGCGGGGCGGCCGCGTCATGGACCCCGATACAGGATTTGACCGGGAATGCGACGTGGCCATCGCAAAAGGGCTGATCGTAAAGATCGGCATCGTCGAAGGCGGGGCCGGGCAAGAGATTGATGCCAGGGGGCTGATCGTGGCACCGGGGTTCATCGATCTGCACGCGCACGGCCAATCCGTGGCGGCAGACCGGATGCAGGCATTCGACGGGGTCACCACCACGCTTGAGCTCGAAGTGGGGGCATTACCGGTAGCCGGCTGGTATGATCGTCAGGCGGGCATCCCGCGCGCGCTGAACTACGGCACTGCGGCGGCATGGATATTTGCTCGTAAGGCGGTAATGGGCGAGCTTAATCTCGATCCCGACATCCATCCGATTGATCAGATGGGCGCCGGAGCTGACGATATGCGCTGGTCAACCGAGGTCGCAGACGCCGTGCAAACCCGCGCTATCGTTGCACATGTGCGGCAGGGGCTAGATGAGGGTGCTATCGGTATTGGTCTGCCCAACGGCTATGCCCCTGGTGCCGGGGTCAAAGAAATGAGCGACATTTGCGATCTGGCCTTCGAGTACGGAACGCCGACCTATACTCATATCGCCTACCTCAGCAATATTGACCCTCAAAGCTCAGTCGACAGCTACGTGCGGCTCATCGGTCTTGCCGGAGCGACCGGCGCGCATATGCATATCTGCCATTTGAACTCGACCTCGCTGATGGACATCGAACGGGTGACCGAACTGGTGGCCAAGGCTCAAGAACAGGGGTTGCCCGTCACCACCGAAGCCTACCCCTATGGTACCGGCGCGACGGTGGTCAGTGCGGGATTCTTCATGGATCCAGATTTTACCAAACGCACAGGCAGCGCCTATTCAAATGTCGAATTGATCCACAACCACCACCGCTTTATTGACCGCGAAGATGTCGTGCGGGCGCGCGATGCCTCGCCGACCGATCTGGTCATGTGGCATTTCCTCGATGTGGAGGTAAATGATGAGCACCGACGTTTGCTGGATCTATCGGTTACCTATCCGGGTGGCTCGATCGCCTCGGATGCGATGCCTTGGATCAACGAAGATGGTAGCATCTATGAAGGGCTCGACTGGCCCCTGCCCGATGGTCTCTCGGCGCATCCCCGGTCTTCTGGGACATTCACCCGGTTTTTGCGCGACTACGTGCGCGACCGGGCGGTCATGACGTTGATGGAGGGGTTGGCGAAATGCACAATCCTGCCTGCGCGGGTTATTGAGGGGTGTGTCCCACAAATTCGTAAAAAGGCGCGGGTACAGGAGGGGTGCGATGCTGATCTGGTGGTCTTTGATCTGGAGGCGCTGACCGACAAGGCCGAGTTCACGGCGATGAACCGTGCCTCCGAAGGGGTGCGGTATCTGTTTGTGAATGGCGTTGCAGTGATTGCGGAAGGCGCACTCGATACTGCTGCGTCCCCCGGTCGCCCGATCCGTTGTCAACGAGCATGAGCGTCCCGGTTCTGTTGGTCACCGGATTTCTGGGGGCGGGCAAAACAAGTTTCATCAATCAGCTCCTACAGGCGGACCACGGCCTGCGCATCGCCGCCATCGTCAACGACTTCGGCTCTATTAACATCGACGCAGCGCTTCTCGAAGGGGCTGCGGACGGGGTGATCGGGCTTAAAAACGGCTGCATTTGCTGTTCACTGCAAGGCGACCTTTTGCGGACGTTAAAGATCGTCCTCAACCAAAATCCCGGGCCCGACCACATCGTGATCGAGGCCAGCGGCGTTGCCGATCCAGCTGGGATAGCGCAGTCCCTGACCGACCCGGTGCTATGGTCGCAAGTCCGACTTGAGACCATAGCTTGTCTGATCGACGTACCCGATCTGGCTGCGCGTGCTGACGACCCGCTGTGGCAAGCTCAGGTGTCCGGGTCCGACATCCATTGTTTGGCCAAGACGGAAGGAACGACACTAACCGAACTTACCGCCGTTCGCGAAACTCTTGCTGATCTGGGCAAACAGCATGTTTTCGACCTCTCCAAAGGTTTTCCCCATATGGCGGTGTTCCACCCCGAACCTCGTAAGCGCACAGCTTTGAATAAGCCGTTGCAGGATGACCGGTTTGCCCACCTCGAATGGCAATACAATGGCAAAATAGATTTGCGCAGATTTCAAAGTGTAATGTCCGCGCTTGCCCCCGACTTGCTACGTGCAAAGGGGTTTGTTTGGGTGGCAGAGGGTAGCTTGCTATTCCAGATGACCGGCACCCGCGCCACTCTCTCACGTGCTCCTGAGGCGGCAAGCGCCGCCCAGCAGGGTTGCCAACTTGTACTGATCGGAGAGCGCAAGCGCTTCGACGCAGACCGTGTAGAACAGCAGCTCAATGGGTTGATCGCATGAGCTAAAAAGGAAGACGATGGGCCACAGTAAATGCGAGATGGTCGCAGACTTTGTCGGACGTCTATTCGGAACCAGTTTTTGGCGCCAAACCCAGACTAAATCTTTGATGATGTGAGAGAGGGCGGATAGCGGTCATTCGCTGCCTGAGCGAACTACGATGCCCAAACTCATCAAAGCGGACGTTCCAGAGCGCACCGAGATTCCTATGGAGGCGCAGGCACTGGAGTTTGCGTGTTCGAGGACTCTCAGGACCTTTGCCGCTCAGAACTGAATGATGGGCCGCGGGCGCTATCTGGCGACTAAATTAGGAGCCAGGCTGTTGGAACCTTAGGGCCAACGTTTCTTGGCGGGCGTTGTAAATGAGCAACTAAATATGAAACATGACCGTTTTACTAAGGTAAAATATTTACTTACTAAAATAGTCAGGTTAATCGGCCCTCCATCAACATAGCCAGCCGTTCGCAGCGCGGTCAGCCAGAAAAAAACTCTGCGAGGGACCTATGCGCCGAACCAACAACTCCGAAAACTGCCCAGACAAAATTCACAGACATTCCACGATGATGATCGGGGGCTTTGGTGCCTCTTTGGCCGTGGCCTGTATGGCCACACCCGGTGCCGCACAGGACAGTGATCTGATCATCCTGCCGACAGTCGAGGTCGAGACGACCGAACAGCCGACGCCCCGGCCCGCGGCAAAGCCGGCGCCGCGCGCTACTCAGCCAGCCCCGCGCCGAGCAGCCAAGCCGCGTGCGGCTGAACCCACGATCTGCACACCCGCATTGGCGGGGACCCCAATCTGCGCCGCCGAAGAAGCCGCAGAACGCCAAGCGCAAGAACTGGCCGAAGCGCAGGCCCGCACTGCAGCAAAAGCAGCAGCAGGTGGCAGCTCTTACGTTAATCAGGACGCCCCATTTAAAGCCAACACGCTAGCGAACAGCCGGATGCCCGGCCCGTTGAAAGACAATCCGCGCACGGTAACGGCGATCACCCAAGAGGTTCTGGAGACCACCGGCACAACCAGCGTGCGGGAGTTGGCGCGTTCGACACCGGGGATTTCGCTTGGCTTCGGCGAGGGCGGGAACTCCTTTGGTGACAACATCTATATCCGCGGGTTCAAGGCCAACAACGACACCTATACCGATGGCATCCGTAGCCCCGGCACCGGTGTTGCCGAGACTTTCAACACCGAACAGGTCGAAGTGACCAAAGGCCCGGCTGGCACCGTTGGCGGACGCGGCACAACCGGCGGCGCGATCGATGTGATCTCCAAAAGCCCGCAGGACGTCGATTTTACTAAGACAGTAACAACTGTGACCGACGCGACGACCGTGCGTCAGACCATCGACACCAACAAGGTCATCAACGACCGCCTGCAACTGCGCTTTAATGGCATGTTGCAAGACGGCGAAGTGGCCGGGCGCGATGAGATCACCGATGACCGCCAAGGCGCGGCGCTGGCACTGAAATTCGCGGCGACCGATGCGCTGACCTTGGAAGGCAACCTGAGCTACACCAAGATTGAGCAGACACCGGATTGGGGCGTGCCTTACGTCAACAACGAAGACTTGGGCCTCATAGGCCCCGTGACCGAATTTGGGATCGACCGCGAGACTTTCTACGGAGTTCCGGGGCGCGATTTTCAGATCGCTGAAGCGACCGTGGCCACGGCAAAAGCCTCCTATGCTTTCGACAATGGCATGACGCTGACCAACACATTCCGCGCCGCACGGTCCTCGAACGACTATGTACTGACAGCACCGAGCAGCTTGATCGACAGCGGTTCCGCCAATCCTGAGGACTGGCAGGTGGGGCTGAGCTTCAAGAGCTGGAACCAGCAAACCGATGTGCTCGCCAATGTGCTGGAACTGAGCGGAGACGGGCAATTCGCTGGGGCATCGCATTCTTACGTGTTCGGCCTCGCCACCTCGCGCGAAGAGATCGAGAAGCTGAGCTACTCTAACCTCAGCAGCGAAGACTACCTGCCTCCCGACGGGCAGCGCGGCTGTACCGTTGACGCGGTCAATCCCGATCCCATTGCAGAAGGTTGCTGGAGCGGCGAGGCGCCCCAGTTGGGTACCGACGCGACCAATACGACGGTCAAGACCACCTCGCTCTATGCGCTTGACACCGTCACCCTGTCGAACCGTCTTAAGGTTAATGGCGGGCTGCGGGTCGACATGTATGACATTGCCCGCAATGGCGGCACAGGCGAGGATGCCTATTCCTTGTCGCGTGATGATGTCATGCTGAACTGGAACTTGGGCGCGACCTATGCCTTCAATGATCGTTTGAACCTCTACGCGGCGGCGGCGACTTCGACCAACCCTGCGGGACAGGAACTCGAAGCAGGCGGTGGTTTCTACGGCGGGTTGGATGATGGCGGCGCAGGACTTGCGCCCGAAGAGAACACCTCACTGGAAATCGGTGCGAAATACAGCTTCACGCCGAACCTTCTGTTCACTGCAGCCCTCTACCAGACCACCAAAGACCATGCCCGTGAGGATATCGGGCCGCGCGGTGCGACCGTCACCTCCGACACGCTCAAGTACCGCATGCGGGGTCTTGAATTCGGTGTTGCAGGCAAGGTGACCGAACGGTTGAGCCTCTTTGGCGGCGCCAACTTCATGGACAGCAAGGTCTTGCGCAGCGCCGACAACGACAACATCGGCCTCTCGGTGGCGAACGTTGCGCATGAGCAGCTGAATCTTCTCGCCACCTATCAGGTGACCGACAAGCTGATGCTGGGCGGGCGTGTGAACTATCAAGGTGCGATTGATCTGGGC